>Ga0137377_10005321_pt1 | contig 10296 bp, 8 predicted proteins | sample SagtaG_22_FD_104815 | JGI IMG/M metagenome (GOLD analysis project Ga0137377, IMG submission 104815) | Vadose zone soil microbial communities from Sagehorn Ranch, Mendocino, California, USA - Sage2_L_40_16 metaG | ecosystem: Environmental > Terrestrial > Soil > Vadose zone | place: USA... | reverse complement strand
GAAGAGATGCAACTCGAAGTTCCTTTTTCCCCCGAACTCGTCCAGGCATTCTGGCTGGCGGCAGGCGGATCGATTCTGTCCGCGCGCCAGGCTTTGACCGATCGCATCGCCATTAACATTGGCGGCGGCTTCCACCATGCTTTTCCCGACCATGGCGAGGGATTCTGCATGATCAACGATGTTGCCGTCGCCATCCGTCGTATGCAGCGCGACCACAAGATTCACACCGCCATGACTGTCGATTGCGACGTTCATCACGGCAACGGCACCGCGGCAATCTTTGCCCCCACGCGGACGGCTAGTGAGCCGTTGCCGTCGGCTTCCACGTCCACACGAGCTCAAGCGCGGCCGGCTAAGATGCATGGAGCAGACGCGGGCGACGTCTTCACGATTTCGCTGCATCAGCACAACAACTACCCCACGTGGAAGCCGCCCTCTTCCATCGACGTAGACCTGCCGGACGGTGTCGGAGACGACGACTATCTGGGTTGGCTCGACAACGCACTCAGCTCCGGACTGCGCCAGTTCGAGCCCGATCTGCTGTGCTACATCGCGGGCGCCGATGCGTACCGTGAAGATCAACTGGGTGGCCTGGCTCTAACGATTGAAGGATTGAAGAAGCGCGACGAGTTAGTATTTCGCGTGGCGAGAGCTCGAGCCATTCCCGTGATGGTCACCTTCGCCGGCGGCTACGCCCGCAATGTGGATGACACGGTGACGATCCACTGCGACACGGTGATTGCTGCGAGGGAAGTGTTTGCGCCGTAAACACAGTTCAGGTCGTCCCAACATTCTTCAAAGTACTCCTTCTGGATGGACAAACATTCAGATTCGATCCGTAGCAAAATAGGTTCAGTCCTTCTCTTTGGAGTCGGATCCGGGCCTGGCAAAGACACATAAAAAATCAGATGCCGATTCCTCGATCTTCCTGTCTCCGCAGCCAACAGTGAGATGGCAGAATTGATCGTGAAGTCCCACCCCTGACTCGAGCAGTCCCGTCTTTCTCTCCTGCAAGCAGACGGTATCGTGCATGCAGGCATCTTCGGGACCGATGATTCTTAACCGACCGCTGGTAATATACACTCTGAAAAGGCTATGTTCGAGAATCTTCAAGAAAAACTGCAGCGAGCGTTCAAGAGCCTTCGCGGACAAGCCAAGCTCTCCGAAGAGAACATTGCGGAGGCGCTGCGCGAGATTCGGCTGGCGCTGCTGGAAGCCGACGTCAACTTCAAAGTCGTCAAGGAGCTGATCGACCGCATTCAGGCCAAAGCTGTCGGCCAGGAAGTTCTCACTGCTCTATCGCCCGGCGAGCAGGTCATCAAGATCGTCCGCGACGAACTGGTCGAGACGCTCGGACACGACACCGCGCGGATAAAATTTGCCTCGCAGCCGCCTACCGTGATCCTGATGGCCGGACTCCAGGGTTCCGGCAAGACCACAACCTCGGGCAAGCTGGCGCACTGGCTGAAGAATGGCGGACATCGTCCGCTGCTGGTTTCAGTGGACGTGTACCGTCCCGCTGCACGCGAACAACTGAAAATTGTGGCGCAGGCCGTCAAATCAAACATCTACGAAGGTGAGGCCGGTGAAGCGAACACGGCGACGGTGGAGCGGCTGGTCAAAGAAGCGCGCCGTGAGGCAGTGGTTTCCGGATGCGACGTGCTGATCGTCGACACCGCCGGCCGCCTCCACATCGACGATCAACTCATGGAAGAGATGCAGTCGCTGAAGAAGCTGCTGAATCCGTCAGAAATTTTGTTCGTCGCCGACGCCATGACGGGCCAGGACGCGGTCCGCTCCGCCGACGAGTTCCACAAGAGGCTCTCACTCACCGGCGTGGTGCTCACCAAGATGGACGGCGACGCCCGCGGTGGCGCGGCCCTTTCCATTCGTCAGGTGACCGGGCAGCCCATCAAGTTCATTGGCGTGGGTGAAAAGTACGACGCGCTGGAGCCGTTCCATCCCGACCGTATCGTTTCGCGCATTCTCGGCATGGGCGACATTCTTTCACTCATCGAGCGGGCGGAGCAGCAGATCGACAAGAAAAAAGCCGAGGAGATGGCCACCAAGGCCCTCACCGGTGATGGCTTCTCACTGGAGGATTTCCGCGACCAGCTTCGCCAGGTTAAGAAGATGGGATCGATGAAGAGCCTGATCGGTATGCTTCCCAGCATCGGACCATTTTCCGGCTTGCAGAAAGCCGCTGACAACGTCGACGAAAAACAAATCAACCGTGTCGAGGCCATTATCAGTTCGATGACCATGCACGAGCGCAATCACCACGAAGTAATCAACGGCAGCCGCCGCAAGCGCATCGCCCGCGGCTCCGGCACCAGCGTTCAGGAAGTAAACAATCTTCTTCGTCAGTATGCCCAAATGAAAAAGATGTTCAAGCAGATGGGCAAACCCAGCTTCGCACGCCGTCTCGCTGGGATGAAGCTGCCAGGAATGTAGAATGCGTGGGCAAATGGCAATTCGTAGTTCGTCATGAAGCGTAGTTCGTCCTGGAAGGACGATTGAGAGTAGCCCGCCACTTCAGCGGCGGGTAATCTCACAAATTGGTAAACCGTGCCGGAGGCTCGGCTGAACCCTTCTCCCGTGCTCTGTCCATCATGATGAAATGGCGCTCCGTTGAAGAATCCGCTCTAGGCACGGACACGCGGCCACTCCGCGACATTCTCGCCCAGCGCAAGGAACTGATCGCGAAATACGTTCCGCCGGAAACGCAGGCCATTCACGAACGAGCTGTCGCAGAATTAAAACAGCGTCGTTCTGCCGACAACATCCTGCGCATCGGGGAAAAGGCAGCGGAATTCGAACTTCCAGATCACAACGGCAAGATGGTTTCTTCGGCTAACTTGCTCGCCAAAGGACGTCTCGTTATCTCCTTCATCCGCGGACGTTGGTGCCCCTTCTGCGTCGGACAAATGGAAGCCATGAATATTGCGCTGGCGCAGATGGCTGGATGGGGAGCATCGTTCGTAGCTATCTCGCCGCAAACGGTCAAGCAATCCTTCTTCATGCACGACCAACACAAACTGTGTTTTCCTTTGCTCTCGGATTCGGGCAACAAAGTGGCGCGCCAGTTCCGCCTGACCCACCACGTAAATGATGAACAACAAGCGATCTATCGCCACGCCTTCGTCAACCTTCCGTTTGCCAATGGCGATGAAACTTGGGAACTGCCGATTCCGGCAACTTACATCCTCGAACACGACAGAACCGTACTCTACGCCTCCGCGAATGAGGATTACACTGAGCGTCCCGAGCCCGACGAAATTGTGGACATTCTAGAGCGTCAATCCCGCTGAACGTATCCCTCCCTCACCTTTCGGTACACTGAATATTCCATGCATTACATCTACGGAATCAACGCCGTCTCCGAAGCTCTCAAGGCCCGCGGACGCGCTTTCGAGTGGGTTGGCATGGCCAAGGAGCGTCACGACCTACGCCTGCAGCGTCTAATCGAAGACTGCCGCCGACTCGGTGTGCCCATGCGCTTCCTGCAACGAACTGAGTTGGACCGCATGGTCGGCAATTCCGCGCATCAAGGCGTCGTAGCGGTCACATCCGCGAAGCAATACAGTGATCTCGATGACGTCGTCGGAGCCAAGCGAGGACAATACTCCCTCATCGTGGTACTCGACGGCGTCGAAGACCCGCACAACCTGGGAGCAATCCTCCGCACCGCAGATGCAGCCGGCGCGGACGGCATCGTGATCCCAGAGCGCCGCGCCGCAAGCGTCACGGGAACCGTCACCAAAGCGTCGGCAGGTGCAAGCGAACATCTGCCGATTGCGAAAGTAACCAACATCGCGCGCACGGTGGAAGAGTTGAAAGAGCGCAACCTCTGGACTGTCGGTCTCGACGAGCGCGGTTCTCAGACCTATGACGCGCTCGATTACAACATGGATTGTGCGCTGGTTCTGGGCGCGGAAGGCAAAGGGTTGCATGATTTGGTGAAGAGGAAGTGCGATTTTCTGGTTTCGATTCCCATGCTCGGCAAAGTATCGTCTCTGAATGTCTCCGTAGCCGCAGCGGTAGTGCTTTATGAAATCGTGAGGCAAAGGCGCGCCCGCGAAAATTCCTCGGGTGAGAAATGAATTTTCGAGTCGTGCACTTTTGCTTGCTCGGTGCCCTCTGTGTCTCTGTGGTGAGTGCTTTCTCCCTGGAGCGCGAGGCCTTTGCATTCGCCAACTACGATCTCAACGTTCAAGTTGAACCGGAGCAGCATCGGCTTGCAGTCCGCGGCAGAGTCGCGCTGCGGAACGATTCAAGCCAGCCGCAGAAAACCGCAATCCTGCAGATTTCTTCTTCACTGGACTGGCGTTCTGTCAAGGCCGGAGAAAAGCCGCTCCAGTTTGTGTCGCAAATCTATACTTCCGACTTGGATCACACCGGAGCGTTGTCAGAAGCGATTGTGAGCTTGCCTCAGGTCGTCGTGCCCAAGGGCACATTTGAGTTGGAGATCGCCTATGAAGGCGTCGTCCCGCTCGATACAACAAGGCTCACGCGCATCGGCACGCCCGAAGCCGCAGCCCGCACAACGGACTGGGACCAGATCAGCTCCAAATTCACCGCAGTGCGCGGTGCGGGGTACGTCGCCTGGTATCCAATAGCCACAGAAGCCGCAAATCTCTCGGACGGTAACAGCATGTTCGATACGCTTGGACGGTGGAAGCGTCGCGAAGCCGACTCTCAGGTGCAGTTGCACGTAAACGTGCTGCGCGAGAGTGCCGGAGCGCCACCGGAAATCATTCTTAACACGGCGGGCTGTAGAAGAACTTCTCCGCCGGAAGGGCAAGGCCAGTTGGTCGGCGCCGAGTGTGCATTCCAACCGCTGGGCCAAACCATCCCGGCTTTTGTCATTGCAAGCTATTCGCTACTGAATCGCGGGATAGTTAGGATTCATTGCCTGACCGAGCACAAATCGATAGCCGAGCGCTATGCCGAAGCCACAGACAAAGTTCTTCCTCTCATTACCAACTGGTTCGGTCCGCCGCGAGCCGAAGCCCAAGTGGTCGAGTTACCCGGCAGCGCAGCAGTTCCGTTCGAGAGCGGCAATCTGCTGCTGACACCTCTGGGAGACGATCTTAAGCTGGCGCAGATTTCGCTGGCGCATGCTTTGACTCACGCCGCGTTTACCTCGCCGCGTCCGTGGATCCACGAAGGCCTCGCACATTTCATGCAAGCTCTTTATCTGGAACAGACAAGTGGGCGGCAGACCGCGCTTGACTACATGGGTCTACACCGCTCGGCATTCTTGGACGCCGAAAGACCGGATTTCGCTCCGAGGTCTGAAGATGCAACAGATCATTCGCTGCTCAATACCGCGAGTGAAGAGTTGTACCGTGGCAAGGCAATGTACGTCTGGTGGATGCTTCGGGATATGGTCGGGGAACCGGCGCTCAAGAAAGCATTGGCCGGGTATCATCCCGAGCAGGACAAAGAGCCTTCTTACTTGCCTCGATTGATTGCGGCGCAGACCCAGCGTGATCTGGAATGGTTTTTCGATGATTGGGTCTATCGCGATCGTGGCTTGCCTGATTTTCGCGTCGCGTCGGCTTTCCCGCGAAAAATGCTGACCGAAGGCTACATGGTCACCGTCACGGTGGAAAATTTGGGAGGTGCAGGAGCCGAAGTGCCAGTCACCGTAAGATTCGGTGGCGAAGTTACCAAACGGCTGGAGGTGCGTGGAAAGAACAAGGGCGTGATCCGTATGGAAGTTCCGGCGGCACCTCGGGAAGCTGTTGTGAACGACAGCAGCATCCCGGAAAGCGATACCACGAATAATACTTTCAAAATTCAGGCAGAAGATTCGAAGTAATTTTTTCAATCGTGGTTCTTAGAGCTTGTCATCGCGCCGCTGCAATGGGTGTTTGACGGATTTTATTTGAGTTAGGAGGATTCGTTGGCCTACATCCAATTCCTCGGCGCTGCCGGCACTGTTACCGGGTCGAAGCATCTCATCAATACCTCAGCAGAGCTTTCCAGTTCGAGCGGCTTGCAGGTACTCGTCGACTGCGGCCTTTTTCAGGGGCAGAAGGAATGGCGCGAGCGCAACTGGCGGGACCTGCCGGTCCCGGCCAAAGAGATTGACGCCGTCATTCTTACCCATGCACACCTCGACCATTGTGGCTGGATTCCGCGCCTGGTGAAGGCAGGTTTTCGCGGGCCCATCTATGCTACGCCGCCGACGATTGATTTATGCGGCATCATTCTGCCCGACTCCGGCCACCTACAGGAAGAAGATGCTGCGTTCTACAACAAGACGAACAAATCGAAACACTACCCAGCCCTCCCGCTCTATACGCTCGAGGAAGCGCAAGACTCACTCAGAAACTTCAAGCCGGTGAATGTCGAGCAGACGGCGCAAGTCTCACCCGAGCTTTCTTTCCGCTTTGTTCGCGCTGCGCACATTCTGGGTTCATGCATGGCTGAAATCACCCTCCGGACGGCTGGTCAGACCCGCAGGCTGCTGTTCACTGGTGACATTGGCCGCGTCCGCAACCAAACCATCGCGCCAGGAAAAGTCGTGCACTCCGGCCCAATGGAAGGCGAAACGGCAGACCTCTTGGTGATGGAGTCAACTTACGGAAACCGGCTGCATCCCACGCAAGATCCGCTGCCGGAACTGGCTGCCCTGATTACGGCCGCAGCCAAGCGTGGCGGAAGTGTTGTCGTGCCCGCGTTCGCCATTGAGCGTACCCAGAAATTGCTGTTCATCCTCAAGCATCTTATGGAGTCGGGCCAGATGCCGCGATTGCCCGTCTTCTGCGATAGCCCCATGGCCATCAAGGCTGTCCAGATTTTCTTGAAACATACCGAAGAATACAGCGACGACACTCGCAATTTGATTCAGCAGCACGGATCCCCGCTGAATTGGCCAGGCTTCACTTTCGCGTCAACTCCCGAAGAATCCAAGAAGATCAACGCAGCTGCATCTCCTTCGATCATCATCTCTTCCAGCGGAATGGTCACCGGAGGCCGCATCATGCACCACCTGGCACAGCGCCTGCCCGATCCCAGGAATCTGATTCTTTTCATCGGTTTTCAAGCTCCCGGCACGCGGGGATTCACTATCAAGAGCAAAGCGCCAGAAGTGAAGCTGTTCGGTGATTCTGTTCCTATCCGGGCACAGGTCGCAGCGCTCGAACAGTTCAGCGACCACGCCGATCCGCCGGAACTATTGGAGTGGTTGCACACTTTCCGCAACCAGCCCGGGGTCACATATCTGGTGCACGGCGAGCCTGACGCTTCCGGTCAACTGCGTGACATGATGAAAAAGGATTTGGGATGGAACGTGCGAGTGGCGCAGTACTTGGAGAAGGCGGAAGTGAAGTAGATCTCCGCAGGTTGTTCACCCTCAACAAAAATCACTCCCCATTTTGTCATTCTGAGCGCAAACGAAAGACCTGCGTACTCCCATCCCGCCGGCCTTTCTTCCCAGACGCGAACTGGCTGATCGCCGGCCTTGCCCGAATATTGAAGAGCCCCCATGGAGAGGCTGGGCATCGCTATCGGGCGAGAAATTGCATCGGTCTTCGCTTGCTCAGGATGGCAGCGGTATTCCTTATCCTCGTGTATTGGTAAACCTTGCCAGCGCATCCAACTTCTTCGTGGCTGCGCCCGAATCAATCGAGTGCGTGGCTAGCGGCACGGCTTCAGCTATGTGGTCTGCTGTTCCCGCCGCCACCAGTGCCGCCGCGCAGTTGAGCAAAACAACATCACGGTGGGCTGACTTCTTGCCTCTCAACACCGCACGAATAATCTCTGCATTTTCCGGTGCATCGCCGCCGCTAATATCTGCCAGAGGGGCACATTGGAATCCAAACTCTTCCGGCGTGACCTCATAAGCTCGCACGATACCTTCGCGAACTTCGGCCACGCGCGTGGGTCCAGTGACGGTGATCTCATCCAAACCGTCGAGCCCGTGTACAACCAGTGCGCGACGCAGCCCCAGCATGCTCAGCGCCTCAGCTAGCTTCTCCACCAGATCGATCGAATAGACCCCCACCACTTGCCCCGAAGCTCGTGCGGGATTGGTGAGAGGTCCCAGCAAGTTAAACATGGTCCGCATGCGCAATTCCCGGCGCACTGTTTGGACCTGTTTCATGGCTGGATGCAAATCTGGCGCGTACAGAAAGCAGATTCCAACTGAGTGCAGGCACTGGACGGCGCGCTCAGGCGAAAGCTGAATTTTCACTCCCAGGGCTTCCATGACATCGGCCGACCCGCATTTTGAGCTGATGCTGCGATTGCCGTGCTTGGCCACTCGCACGCCTGCTCCAGCAGTTACGAACGCCGTGGCGGTTGAGATATTGAATGTCCCACTGGCATCGCCGCCTGTCCCGCTGGTGTCGACCAACGATGAGTCGACCAGCTCGCCGCGTCCGGTACCGCTGACGTCTAGGGCAACAGTTTCAGAATCCTCTTCGCCAGCCAGATTCGTGAACGGCAAAGACGCGGCCGCGGCGCGAATTGCCTCGGCGAAGCCGACAATTTCCTCTACCGTCTCGCCCTTCATGTGCAGTGCCACGAGCAGCGCGGCGATCTGCGCATTGGAGCACTTGCCCGCGAGCACCTCCGCCATGAGATTGCAGGCCTCAGCGCGAGCGAGCGATTCACCGTGATTGGCGATGCGATGGAGTACGTCGAGTATCATGCTGGTCGGAATTGTAAGGTAAGCAAGGTCTGTTTGCCCTAATCCGTTCCCCTTCTATAAAATCAAGAGTTTGCTGCCCGCTGCTCTAAGCTGCAAGCGCATTCCTGCCGATTAAGCAGAAGAGAAAGCAATCATGAAAATTCATGAGTATCAGGGCAAGGCGATTCTTAAGAAATATGGCGTGACCGTGCCCCGCGGCGGCATGGCCGAATCCCGTGACGAAGCCGAAGCGGTCGCCAGAGAGTTGCTGAGCTCGGGCGCGCTCGGAGTGGTGGTCAAAGCCCAAATCCATGCCGGTGGACGTGGCAAGGGCGGCGGCGTGAAGATCGCAAAATCCGTTCCTGAAGCCGGCGATCTCGCCGAGAAGATGCTGGGTATGAAATTGGTTACGCACCAGACCGGCCCCGAAGGCCGCATTGTGCGCCGCTTGTTAATTGAAGAAACGCTGCCGATAGAAACGGAACTTTATCTCGGCGTTCTTGTAGATCGTGCCGAGGGCAAGCCGGTTTTCATGGCCTCTGCGGCTGGAGGCATGGAAATTGAGCAAGTCGCGGAAGAAAATCCCGATGCCATATTGAAGGAGTATATCGATCCCGGCATGGGCCTGGAAGCCTTTCAGGCGCGCAAAATAGCCTTCAAACTCGGCCTCAAGCCGAAGCAGATCCATCCCTCAGTACAGTTTCTGACTAATCTCTACAAGTGTTTTCTCGACACCGACGCCTCCTTGCTTGAGATCAATCCCTTTATCACCACCAGCGACGGCCGACTCTTCGCTCTCGACGCCAAAATCACTTTCGATGACAACGCTCTGTTCCGTCACCCCGACCTTCGCGAACTGCGCGACATTACTGAAGAAGACCCGCTCGAGGTCGAGGCTTCGAAGTACAGTCTGAACTACATCAAGCTCGACGGAAGCGTGGGGTGCATGGTCAATGGCGCGGGTCTGGCCATGGCCACGATGGACATCATCAAGTATGCCGGCGGTATGCCCGCAAACTTCCTCGATGTCGGCGGGGGCGCTAACTCCGAGCAGGTCGCGCACGCATTCGAGATACTGCAGAGCGACAAGAAAGTGAGAGCCGTGCTGATCAATATTTTCGGCGGCATCCTGCGCGTGGACACCTTAGCCACAGGCGTGGTTGAGGCGGCGAGAAAAACAAACATCAAGCTGCCTGTCGTGCTCCGGCTCGAGGGCACGAACGTGAACGAGGGCAAGAAAATCCTGATGGAGTCAGGCTTCAACTTCGTGGTAGCCGAAACGATGAAAGACGCCGCGGATAAAGTCGTTGCGGCGGCGAAAGGCGTTCCGGCTAGCGCTGAGTGGCGTTAGGAGCGGGGGCAAAACTATTTATGGCAATTTTGGTTGATAAGAACACACGCGTGCTGGTGCAGGGCTTGACCGGACGCGAAGGCACCTTTCACGCCAAGACCTCTGCCACTTATGGCACCCAGATTGTCGGCGGCGTCACCCCAGGAAAAGGCGGCACTACACACGAAGGCTGGCCCATTTTCAACACCGTGCGAGAGGCCGTCGAAAAAACTGGCGCCAATGCAACCGTGATCTTTGTGCCACCGCCGTTTGCTGCTGACGCAATTATGGAAGCAGCCGACGCTGAAGTTGACCTCATCGT
>Ga0137377_10005317_pt1 | contig 10299 bp, 9 predicted proteins | sample SagtaG_22_FD_104815 | JGI IMG/M metagenome (GOLD analysis project Ga0137377, IMG submission 104815) | Vadose zone soil microbial communities from Sagehorn Ranch, Mendocino, California, USA - Sage2_L_40_16 metaG | ecosystem: Environmental > Terrestrial > Soil > Vadose zone | place: USA... | reverse complement strand
GGCGCGGCCGTCGCGATCTGCTCGCGCAGGGCGCGCATCACCGCGCTCTCGCCGATGATCTCCGAGCGCTCGCCCAGCCGCTCCTTGAGCGTCTGGTTCTCCTGCTCGAGACGCGCGTGATCGAGCGCCCGCGTCACGGTCAGCAGGGTCTTCTCGAGCGACAGCGGCTTCTCGATGAAGTCGTAGGCGCCGAGCCGGGTCGCCTTGACCGCCGTCTCGATGGTGCCGTGGCCGGAGATCATCACGACCGTGGCGCCGGGCCGCAGGCGCTTCATCTCGGCCAGCGTCTCGAGGCCGTCGCGGCCGGGCATCCAGATGTCGAGGAAGACGAGGTCGGGAGTCTCGTCGGCCAGGAGGGCGACGGCGTCGTCCCCGGTCCCGACGGCGCTCACGCGATAGCCCTCGTCCTCGAGGACGCCGCGGAGCGTCGACTGGATCGCCGGCTCGTCATCGACGATCAGAATGTGCTCACCGGCCATCGGCTAGGCTCCCACGGTCGCCGCCGAGCGCGAGACCGGCAGGTCGACCACGAACCGGCAGCCACGCGGCACGTTGTCCTCGACGTGGATCAGGCCGCCGTGCTCGGTCACGATCTCGTGAACGATGGGGAGGCCGAGCCCCATGCCGCCGGCCTTCGTCGAGAAGTAGGGCTGGAAGAGCTTGTCCTTGTCGTCCGAGCTGATGCCGGGCCCCGTGTCGCTCACGACGATGTGCACGCGCCCCGCGCCCTCGGCGTGGGTCAGCTCCACGTCGACGTGGCCGGCGCCGCCGACCGCCTCCACCGCGTTGTCGACCAGGTTCATGATGGCGCGCCGGAACTGATCGGGATCGACGTCGAGCAGCGGTAGATCGCCCGGCGCCCGCGTGTTGATGACGAGTCGCGGATGCGACTCTCGATAGAGCAGGGCCACGGCCTCGACGATCGGCCGGACGTCGGTCGGCCGCGGCGCCGGCGCCGGCATGCGGGCAAAGCGCGAGAACTCGTCCACGAGCCGCTTGAGGCCGTCGACTTCCTGGATGATCGTCTGGGTGCACTCCGTCACGAGCTGCTGCTCATCGCCGGGAGCGCGGACCAGCCGCCGGCGTAGCCGCTGGGCCGAGAGCTGGATCGGCGTCAGCGGATTCTTGATCTCGTGCGCGATGCGCTGCGCGACCTCGCGCCAGGCCGCCAGCCGCTGGGCCTTCAGCAGCTCGGTGAGGTCGTCGAAGACGATGACCAGGCCGCCGTACTCGCCTTCGGGGCCTCGCAGTGTGGTGCCCGAGGCGAGGAGCGAGACCCGGGCACCATTGCGGCGGAGCTGGAGCGCCTGCTCGACGGTGGCGGCCCGGCCGCGCTGGATGCGCTGGGCGAGCGCGACCACGTCACGGAGATCGGGACCGACGAACGCCTGGTCGATGGAGCGCCCGACCATCGTGTGCTCGTTGAGCCCGAACATCGTCGCCGCGGCCCGGTTCACGGTCGTGATGCGGTTCTGGGGATCGAGGGACACGACGCCGGTGGTGATCGCCTCCAGGACCGTCTCCATGTAGCGCCGGCGGTCCTCGAGCTCGGTGTGCTTGTCCTGGAGATCGAGGTAGGCCTCCTCCAGGCGCCGCTTCGATTCCGAGAGATCGTCCGTCATCCGGTTGAACGACTGGACGAGGACTCCGATCTCGTCGTCGGCCCGCGCGTGGACTTTGTAGGCGAGGTTGCCGGCGGCCACCTCGCGTGTGCCCTCGGCCAGCTCGGCGATGGGGCCGGTGATGCCGCGGGCCAGGTAGAAGCCGAACCACACGAACGAGAAGACGACGATCAGGGTCATCAGCAGGAAGAGCAGGATGTAGATGCCCTTGACGGGATTCTTCACGAGCTTGAGTTGCTTGTACTCCTGGAACGATTGCTCGATGCCGCGGATCTTCGCCTCCAGCCGCTCGGTGACGTGGGTGCCGACCACGACGGCGCCGACCACGCGCCGGTTCGGGTCGCGGCTGACGACGGGCACGATGGCCTCGATGAGATCGCCCGAGCTCAGCTCCCGGACCGTGGTGACAGCCTGGCCGCCCAGCCCGAGCCGCAACTGGCTCTCGTTGACGTCGCGGGTCGGCAGGTCGGCGAGGCCGGAGTCCTTCACGTGCACCAGCTCCTGGCCACTCGCCGCGAAGACCGTCAGGGCGGCGAGACCGAGCTGCTCCTGCTGCTCGACGAGGTACGCGGCCAGCGCCTCTCGCCGCGACTCACCCAGCAGGCCGTCGCGGTCGATGACGCGGGCGACGTGCTGAGCGTGGCGGAGCGCGGTGGCCTGGAGGTTCTGGTAGTAGGTCTGCGCAACGGCGAGGGCCTGCTCGAGCGGCCGCTCGACCTGGGGCTTGAACCAGCCCTCGATCGACTTGTTGATGAAGTTCGACGCGATGATGAAGATCAGGACGGCCGGCGCCAGCGACAGCGCCAGGAAGGACAGCACCAGCTTCGTCTTGAACTTGGCTCCGATGAGCTGCTGGCGGCGCTCGAACCACAGCTTGACCAGGTTGCGGATGAGCAGCACGAGCAGCAGCAGGAACACGATCAGGTTCAGGTTGAAGAGCGCGAAGACGACGATGTTGGAGGCGAGCGGGAGCTGGGGCACCCGCATCTCGAAGTTGACGGCGGTGGCGGCGGCCGCCAGGATGAGCAGCGCCCCGATGATGACGAGGTTGCGGCGTCGCCGGCTCTGTTCGGTCAGGAGGGGCATGGTGCTAACTCGATCCGGCTCATTGGATCCGCCGGATCGTCCGGAAGTCGGACTGCAGCAACGTTTGCTCGGCCGTGCCCGCCATCCGGGCCACGAAGGTGTTCTCGCCGTTCAGCGCGCTCTCGGCCCGGACGCGGACGTAGATGACGTCGTCGAGGTCGAGGCTGGACGCCGGCATCAGCTTGACCGAGCGCGCTTCCGACAGCACGCGCTGCGCGTCGCGGAGGTCGCGGGTGGAGTAGATCGGGCGGGTGTCGCCCTTGAGGAACGTGATCTTGTACTCCTTGGTGACCACGTTGTACGTGAGGTGTCGCTCGATGACCTTGCTGATGAGGAGACGATCGCGCCACATCCGGTTGTACTGCCAGAGCTCGATCGTGAAGCGGATGAAGGCGGGAATGCCACTCTGGATCCCCTCGTGGTAGCCGGGAGCGACCGTGCCGAGCACGGCCAATGCTACCGTCACCTCGTGATCGTTCAGGTAGACTTCCAGATCCCCGATGCGCAGCTCGGCGCGTGCGGGCACTGTGAGCGCGAGCGCCCCCAGCAGCCAAACGAGCCCCAGACATCTCCCAGACATACGACAGAGAGGCCATTATAGCTGCGGAGGACTGCCCCGGCGCCCTGTCCAGGGCGGTTGCCCGCCCTGGGGCGGGCCGCTGGCTTGGTTAGATCCCGGCGGGAGCGGGGACCAGGCGCCCGGAGAATGGGGCCGGTTCGGCGACGGCGACGCCGACGGCGCGCCGCTCGAGGCCGAGCGCACGCTGAATCGCGACGACGAGGTCGAAGTTCAGCGCGTGGCCGGCGTTGCGCGCGATGACGTGGCCGACGATGGGCCGCCCGAGCAACGCCAGATCACCGATGAGATCGAGCACCTTGTGCCGAACGAACTCGTCGCGGTAGCGGAGGCCGTTCAGGACGCTCCGCTTGCCCACGCCGATCGCGTTCTCGAGCGACGCTCCGCGGGCCAGGCCCCGCTTGCGCATTGCTCCCAGGTCCTTGAGAAAGCCGTACGTGCGGGCGGGAGCGAAGTCCTCGATGAACATCTTCTCCGTCGGCGTGCACGTGAGCGCCTGGGTGCCGATGGCCGGATGGTCGTTGTCGAGGGTGTAGCTGATCCTGAACACATCGGACGGGACGATCTGGATCCAGCGCCCTCCGCTGCCCGCGCTGATCGGATAGGGGATCACGAGCGGACGTCGCGGCGCGGACTGCTCCGTGCGCCCCGCATGCATCAGCAGCGTGACGAAGGGCTTGGCGCTGCCGTCGACCGCGGGGATCTCAGGGCCGTCCACATCGATGGAGAGGTTGTCGAGACCGAGGCCGGCTGCGGCCGCCATCAGGTGCTCGACCGTCTGGATCCTGGTTCCATTGCGGCCAACCGTGGTGGCGTAATGGCTGTTCACCACGCTCTCCACTGTCGCGGGAACCGGCTCGTCGTGCTCGTTCGTGCGGAAGGTGATGCCTGAGTTCGCGGGGGCGGGCGTGATCGAAATCCGCGCGAGCTTGCCGGAATGAAGCCCCACGCCCTCCAGGGTCACCGGCTTCCGGATCGTCCGCTGGTGCATGACCGGCGTAGTTGTGAGCAACGAGGGTGCCATACCCGAAAATCAGATCTAAGTATTTGTTTTATAAGCGGCATATCCAGAGACAGCGAAGACATTACACACCGAAGTCTGTTGTGGTTATGACACGCCGCCGCCGGCTAGTGTCTCCTCCTTGCTACCCATCGACGACCGGCCTGACGTCGTGAGTGCCGGAGTTTTCGGTCACGCTCACGCCGTGAAGCGTGGCGGCCCTTACCACCGTGCCGGCGCTGTGGCGAGCGAGGTCGATGGGCTCGCCGTGGAGGACGCCATGAACGAGACGTTCCGAGAGTGCATCGACGTCAACCCGCCGCACCGCGAAGCCCTCGATCTCGTGCACGTAGAGGCACTCGTTGATGAAGCTCACCAGCAGTGTTTCGGGACCATCACCTTGCGCGCGCACTTCGCGGATCTCGCGAGTATCGACACCATCGGGGGCAATGACGAGCGCCAGCACTCCGAGTGCCGCGCGTGCAAAGGCCTCGGCCCGCGTCGGGCCCCAGGCGTGCACGCCGACGTCGGCCTCGACGTCGAAGTAGTCGTACCCTGCGGGCTCAGCCATCGCGCTGGACGGCGCCCGAGAGGTCACCGAAGACGAACTGGAGCACGGCGACGACCGCCGGCCCGGCCGTCTCGGTACGGAGGACTCGAGGTCCGGCGCTCGCGGCCGACCAGCCTCGCGCCGTTGCGGCCTCCACTTCGCCGCGCGCGAGTCCGCCCTCGGGTCCGATGAGCACGCGCACCGCGCGCGGTGAGCGGACCCGAGCAAGGACCTCCGCAAGCGCCGGCGCGTGGCCTTCCCACATGCAGAGCGCGAGGTCGGCGCCCTCGGCGTCGAGGCTGTCGGCGAGCGGCCGCGGGATCTCGACCACCGGCACGACCGAGCGCCCGGATTGTTTGCTCGCTTCCTTGGCCACGCGCTGCCAGCGCCGGGCGCGCTCGCGCCACCGGCTCGGCTCGAGTCGCACGATCGTCCGCTCGGTGATCACGGGAAGCACGCGGGCCACGCCGAGCTCGGTGGCGGCGCGGACGATCTGCTCCATCTTGTCGCCCTTGGCGATGCCCTGGACGAGCGTCACGACCACCGGTGACTCCGCACGGCTGGCCGCCACGCCCACGATCGTGCCGGTCGCGGTCGCGTCCAGCGTTTCGAGGCGCACGGTGTAATCGCTGCCCTGGCCGTCCCCGGCGATCACGAGGTCGCCGGGCACGAGCCGCAGCACCGCCGTCATGTGACGGCTTTCCTCGTCGTCGAAGGCAACGCGATCCCCGTCGATCCGCTCTGGAGCAATGGTGAAGCGACGCACGCTCAGCGGGTGCGCCGCAGCGCGAGCGTCGTCCAGCCCTCGATCGAGGTCACGTCGGCGCCGTCGAACCCGTGGCGGCCCAGCTCGGCCTCGACGGCGGTGGCCTCGGCATCGAGCAATCCGCCGAGGACCAGGCGCCCGTCCCCAGCGACCTGGCGCGTGTACGACGGCGCCAGCCGGAGATGCGCCGACGAGAGGAGATTGGCCAGCACGAGGGGAACAGGCTCCCCGGTGACGCCGGCCGCGTCGGCGACTCGGCACGTGACCTGCCGGGTGACGCCGTTCACGGCGGCGTTCGCGCAGGCGGCGCCGACCGCGTCGGGATCCTCGTCCACCGCGAGGACGCGGGCGACGCCGAGGCGCGCCGCGGCGATGGCGAGGATTCCCGAGCCGGTGCCGAGGTCGATGGCCGACGCGGGCGCGCCGGGCCCGACGATCTTCTCGAGCTGAACGAGGCAGCCCGCGGTCGACCCGTGATGCCCGGTGCCGAAGGCTCGCGCCGGCTCGATCACGAGCGTGAGACGTCCCGGCTCACACGCGGCCGACTCCCACGGCGGGACGACCAGAAAGCGCGTGCCGATCGGAAGCGGACGAAAGTGCTCGCGCCAGGCCTCGCCCCAGTCGGCGTCAGCCAGCGCGGTGACCCTCAACGCGTCGGGTGCCGTAAAGCCGAGCGCGCGAAGGCCGTCGGTGTAGTCCCGAACGCGCGTGGCGAGTGTCGAGGCCTCCGAGCGCGCGGGAAAGAAGGCGCGAAGCGTCGGCTGACCACCCGCCACCTGCTCTTCGATCACACCGAGGGCGCCGAGCTCCCAGAGGAAATTCGTGAGGGCTTCGGCGACGTCGTCGGGAGCGGGGACGGCGAGCTCCCAGTATCCGTCGGACATCAGTCGAGCAGCTTCTTCATCCGTTCCAGGAAGGCCGAGATCAACGGCGTGCCGTGCCCCTTCGACGCCGCCTCGAAGGCCTCCAACGCCTCGCGCTGCTTGGCGTTGAGCTTCGGGGGCACCTCGAGCACCAGCCGATAGCAGGCGTCGCCCTGCCCGCGCTCGCGGAGTCGCGGCATGCCCTTGCCCCTGATCTTCAGGAGTTGATGGGGCTGACTGCCCGGCGGGATCTTGAGCTTGGCCGTGCCGTCGAGAACGGGAACGTCCAGCTCGGCACCGAGCGCGAGCTGGACGAACGTCACCGGCAGCTCGCAATAGAGATCGGCATTCTTGCGCGCGAAGAGATCGTGCTCGGCGATGCGCACCAGCACGTAGAGGTCGCCGGCCGATCCGCCCTGGAGGCCGCTCGAGCCCTCGCCGCTGATCCGCATCTGCATCCCGTCCTCGATCCCGGCGGGGATCTTGATCTGGAGGAGATGCTCGCTCCGGACGCGGCCTTCACCCCGGCACTGCGCGCACGGTTTGCGATTGAGCTCGCCCTGCCCCCGGCACTTGGGACAGGTGCGGGCCACCGTGAGGAATCCCTGGGAGACCCGGACCTCGCCGCGGCCGTGGCAGACGTCGCACGTCACGGGGCGGCTGCCGGCTTCGGCGCCGGTGCCCGCGCACGTCTCGCAGACTTCCAGGCGCGGAATTTGTACCTTGGTCTCGACGCCGCGCGCAGCGTCTTCCAACGTGATCTTCAGCTCGTACTGGAGATCCTCGCCGCGCCCGGCGCGTCCCCGGCGTCCCCGGCCACCGCCGGAGAAGAAGCTCTCGAAGATGTCCTCGAACAGCGTGCCGAACCCCGCGCCGCCGAAATCGGCGCCGCCCAGGCCAGCGACGGTCCCGAAGCGATCGTAGTGGGCGCGCTTGTCGGGATCGGAGAGCACGGCGTAGGCCTCGCTGGCTTCCTTGAAGCGATCCTCGGCCTGCTTGTCACCCGGATTGCGGTCGGGGTGGTACTGCATGGCGAGCTGGCGATACGCCTTCTTCAAGTCGGCGTCGCCGGCGTTGCGGCCGACGCCGAGGATCTCGTAGTAGTCGCGCGGCACGCTTAGGCGGCGTCCTCGTCGGGCGCGACGGCCACGGCCACCTGGGCCGCGCGGAGCACGCGATCGTGCAGGAGATAGCCGGGCAGCATCTCCGCCACCACGGTGTTCGGCTTCGCGTCGGCGCTCACCACGCTCGCCGTGGCCTCGTGCCGGGTGGGATCGAAGGGCTGGCCGAGCGCCGAGTAGCGCTTGACGCCGGCCCGCTCGAGCACGCGGAGCAGCTCGCGCTGGATGAGGGAGACGCCCTCGACCACCTTGGCGGCCTCACTGTTGCCCCGGGCCGCCTCGAGGGCGCGGTCGAAATTGTCTATGATGGGAATGAGGTCGCGGAGCAGCGACTCGGTCGCGTAGCGCGTGAACTCTTCGCGGTCGCGCTGCGCCCGCCGTCGCATGTTGTCCATCTCGGCCAGGGCGCGCAGGAGCCGATCCTGCTTCTCGTCGAGCTCACGCTTCATGGCCGCGACGTCGACGACCGCGTCAGCCTGCTGCTTCGGGCCCTGGCCGGATGCCGCGTCGCTCATGACGGCAGATAGAGGTCCTGACGCACGCGAGTGAGCGCATCGGTCACCTGGCGCGCGGTCTCGGTGACCACGGAGATGACCTCCGGGTACGGCAGACGGCGGGGCCCGACGACCCCGAGGATGCCGAGCACCTGATCACGGTAGAGATAGGTCGACGTGATCAACGTGCACTCGCGCATCTCCGCGAACGGATTCTCCTCGCCGATCGTCACCCGCATGCCCTCGTCCTCGGCCAGCGTGGCCATCAGATCGGCCAGGCGCTCCTTCTGCTCGAAGGTCCTGAGCAGGCCGCGCGTCGTCTCGATGTCCCAGAACTCCGGGTGATCGAGCATGTTGATGGCGCCACTGACGTAGAGCGTGCGGCCCCGGAGCATGGCCACGATCTGCTCGGTGATGCTGCGCGCGCGTGTGTGGAGCTCGTCCAGGGGATCGGCCGGCGTCGTCTCCATCTCGATGATCTGGGTGACCGTCCGCCCACCGAAGCGGCGGGTGAGCTCGCGCCCGAGCTTTCGCACTTCGTCGGCCGGCAGCGGTGGCTCGAGGGTGAGGGGCCGCGCGGTGACCCAGCCCGAATCGGTGACGAGGACGGCGAGCGCCCGGTGCTCCTCGAGGGGCACGAGCTCCACGCGGGCGATGGTCGTCCGCTTGAGCGGCGGCGCCAGGAGCAGCCCCGTCATCTTGGTGACCGCGGAGAGGTGGTTCGACGTGCGCTCCATGTAGCTGTCGATGCCCGACCCGCGGGCGCGGGCGTCGGCCACGCGCGGGTTCGTCGACGGCTTGGGGAACGAATCGACGTAGAGGCGGTAGGCCTTGTCGGTCGGTACGCGCCCCGCACTCGCGTGGGGCTGGGCGAGATAGCCCGCCTCCTCGAGATCCGCCATGACGTTGCGGAGCGTCGCGGGCGACAGCGCGGGGAAGTGCCGGCGCGCCAGCACGCGCGACCCCACCGGCTCGGCGGTGTCGATGTACTCGCGGATGAGGGCGATCAAGACGTCGCGGTGACGCGCATCCATCCGATTTTTTGTAACAATCGGCGCTGACGAAGTCAAGATCGGCCGCCAGCGCGCCGTGGCATCAGAGCAACTCGACAAAGAGCGCGTCCGAGAGCAGGAATCCCTCTTCGCTGAGCCGCGCCCGGCCGTCGTCGACCCGCAGGAGGCCGCGCTCGCGCCACGTCTCCACGCGGCGTGCGAGGGTGGCGTCGTCGGCCGTGCGCAGGACCAGGTCCGTGGCGGGCACACCGTCGACCGTGCGCAATCCGAGGATCAGGCGCTCACCGAGCGCCTGGCGCTCGGTCAGTCGCTCGGACGTGTCGATCGGCAGCCGACGCTCTTCGACGAGGGCGCAGTAGCGCGCCAGCGGCTTCGTGTTGCCGTAACGAACGTTGCCGATGAAGCCACAGCCGCCCGGCCCGGCCGCGAGGTACTCGCCGCGTCGCCAGTAGATCTGGTTGTGGCGAGAGCGAGAGCCCGATCGCGCCCAGTTCGAGATCTCGTAGTGCTCGAAACCGCGCGCGCCGGCCGCGTCGCAGAGCCCGCGGTACTGCGCGACCGTGGTCTCTTCGGCGGGGACCCGGGGCGCGCCGGTCGCGCCCCAGAGGCTTCCGCTTTCGAGCGTGAGGCCGTACGCCGACAGGTGATCGGGCTGCCAGTCGAGCACGCCGGCGAGGCCGCGTCGCCAGCCGGCGACGTCGAGGCCGGGCAGGCCGTACATCAGGTCGACGCTGACGTTGCCGAAGCCGGCCTCGCGAGCCGCCCCGAAGGCGGCGCGGGCGCCGCGAGCGTCGTGGAGCCGGCCGAGGACGGGCAGGATCGAATCGTCGAGCGATTGCACCCCCAGGCTCACGCGATTGACGCCGGCGGCCCGATAGGCGACGAGCTTGTCGTGCATGACGCTTTCCGGGTTGCACTCGACGGTGATCTCGACGTCCGCGGCGACGGCAAAGCCGTCACGGATCGCATCGAGGATATCCGCGACCTCGTCGGGCTCGAGCAGCGAGGGCGTGCCGCCACCGAGGAACACCGTCGCGATCTCCGGCCGCCGTCCGTTCAACGGCGCCGCTCGGAGCAGCTCGATCTCGGTGACGGCGCTCCGGACGTAACGCTCCACGCTCGCCCGATCCTCGAGCGGCGCCGTATTGAAGGAGCAGTAGTAGCACCGCTTCCTGCAGAACGGCACGTGAACATAAAACCCCAGCTC
>Ga0137377_10005314_pt1 | contig 10302 bp, 9 predicted proteins | sample SagtaG_22_FD_104815 | JGI IMG/M metagenome (GOLD analysis project Ga0137377, IMG submission 104815) | Vadose zone soil microbial communities from Sagehorn Ranch, Mendocino, California, USA - Sage2_L_40_16 metaG | ecosystem: Environmental > Terrestrial > Soil > Vadose zone | place: USA... | reverse complement strand
TGTTTGCGGGGTTGATATCGGAAGCCAATCCTGCGCAGGCTGCATTCTGCGGTCCGATAAAAGCGTGGTGGCCAAAGCGATCCGGTTCGCCAATGCCAGGGAAGGATGGCAGGTCTGGGAGGAAAAACTGGGCCAGTTGGATGCGACCCCCAGTCAGATCCTCATTGGGATGGAAGCGACGTCTCGGTATGGAGAGATCTGTATCACGAGTTGGAACAACAGGGGTATGTGCTCCGTCTGTTGCATCCTGGACAAACCCATCAGTTTCACCAGCAACAGGGGTTACGTGCCAAGACCGACCGACTCGACGCGATGACCATTGCCAGAGTGCTCTTGAGTGGAGAGGCAAGGGCTGGCTATGTGCCAAGCGAGCAAGTCACGACGTATCGAGAAGTGGTCCGCTTGCATACCCAACTGAGCGATGAGGCAGCAGCCTACCAAAATGAGATCCAGGCCTTGGTGGTCGTGCTCTTTCCGGAGTTCACGCAGGTCACAGCTCGACCCTGCTTACCCACCGCTCATGCAGTCCTCAAAGCTTTCCCTAGTGCCCAAGCCGTGGCAGAAGCAGGCGTTGAACCTATCGCGGTGTTGCTGCACCAGATGCCCGCGCATTTTGGCCGTCCGACGGCTCAGAAATTGGTCGCCTTTGCCAGAAAGAGTGGGAGCAGCGGAAGAGCGGTCTCTGGGCGATCCAAGAGCCTGCAGATTCTCTGCGATCAACTGGAGCATACCCAAGCGAAACTGGCGCGTTTAGAAGCCGAGATGGAGCAACTCCTGACAAGCGATCCGGGGGTGAAAGGGCTCCAACAGATGCCCGAATTTGGTCGCCATTTCGGTGGCGGTCTTGCGTGCCGAATTGGGGGATGTGCAGTGTTTTGCGCGCACTGATGAAGTGATTGCCTACGGTGGGATGGACATCGAAATCAAAGAGAGCGGTCACAGGATCGGCAAAGCCAACCCACGGGATGCTTTCTTCCACCCCAGCGCTACTTGGCAGTGACCGCGTGGTCCGAAGTCTCTTTCATCTGTGGTGGTGCGCTACAGGCGCATGAAGCTTTGTTGTGTAACGAGGTACCGTTAAAAACGGCTTGCGATTAGACGCTAGTTGCTGGGGAAATTCTTTAGCAGAGACCCTTAGCCTTTTCAGAGAAGGCAAATCTAATGTATTGCTGAGATGTTTTTTGCAATCCAAGTATCAATGTTGTCACCATTATGGAAGACTAAGGGATTTTCATCTGCTGTAGGTGGTTCCCATACTTGAAGGATTTCTTCAAAATCTTTATCTGTAACATCACGCCTCGCTTGCTTTTTCCTGTTTTCAAGCAAGCGCTTGCGAGCAATACCTTCTGGTGTGTCAACACAGATAGTCACTACCTCAGCCTTCAGTTGAGTGGCAATGTGTCTTGCCACTTGCCGTTCATCTTTTGTAAAGTTGCGTGAAGCATCAATCACAGTCTTCCTTGACTGTAAATAGCTTTCAATGAGTTTGTCTGTCTCATGATAAATCCTGACCCAATCTGCGCGACTTAACTCTTCATCCTTACTCTCAGGTCCATATAAGTGGAATTTCATGTCGTCTACATCGACTTGCGCATAGTCGAACCGGTGAGCGATGGCTTCCCCTAGAGTAGACTTTCCAGCAAAGGAAATGCCACAAATGATAACGAGCTTACTCATAGGCAAATTATACCAAACGTATACAAGATGCCATCCCGCAAGTCGTGTAAAGGAGAAGGAGGAAAAGAGCATCTCTAGACCAGATACTACAGGCATAGACTGAATGATTCACCGTCATCGTGACCACGCAGGGTCATGCACATCGTGTCCAAACAACCAGAGAACATTTTCGGCTTGCACAGACGCGAACGCGGGTGGGTATACTGAAAAAGCGTGTTGACTGTCTTCCTCGTTGTCCAGCAAGGAGGCTGCTATGGAAGCTGAATGGATGGCCAAACGGGCGACGCTGCGCTGGAGGCTCGCACACCCATCCTGAGTGGACACAGAACGAGTACGCGGCTTTTCTGCACTGTTCAGTTGGGTGGGTGAAAAAGTGGAAAAAGCGTCTGAGGGAGGCTCCGCCCGATGATCTCTCCGTCTTACATGTCCGTACACGTGCTAGGCGCACGCCCTTTCCACTCCCGGACCCTGCCGTCGTCGAACGCATTGTGCAGATCTGGCAAGCGCCCCCAGAGAACTTACAACGGGTTCCTGGCTCTCGTACGATCCTATACTATTTGCATCGGGATACACAGTTGCAAGCCCAGGGCGTCAAACTCCCCCGTTCTCCTCGCACGATTTGGAAGATCTTGCGTCGAGAAGGCTTGATTCTCCCTCTCCCTGTCAGACGGCGCAAGCCCTTGCCAAAACGGGAACCGCTGGAAGAAGTGCAAGTGGATGCGCAAAGATGTGACGACCGTTCCCCCCGACCCGCAGGGCAAGCAACAGCATGTCGTGGAAACGTGCAACTTTGTGGACGCAGGCACCTCCATCCTGCTGGAAGCCCGGGTGCGCGATGATTTCCGTGCTGAGACTGCCTTTGATGCGGTAGTCGCCTTTTTGCGCCGATATGGTTTGCCTTCTATGCTCACCTTTGACCGCGATCCTAGATGGGTGGGGAGCCAAAGTGGGAGAGACTTCCCTTCTGCTTTCCGTCGCTTCTTGCTCTGCTTGGGGACCCAGCCAAACGTCTGTCCGCCCCAGCAGCCACAGAAGCAAGCCTACGTCGAACGCTTCCACCGCTCCTACAAATATGAGTGCTTGTTGATACATCGGCCTGGCACGCTCTCAGCCACCATCGAAGTAACGCGGCAGTACCAGCAGCATTACAACTGGGAGCGACCGCATCAAGGCCGTTCCTGTCAGAACTTGCCGCCGCGTGTGAGGTTCCCGGAACTCCCTGGTCTTCCGGTGCTGCCGCTGGAAGTGGATCCGGATCGCTGGCTGGAGCGGCTTCATGGGCGTATCTATGTGCGGCATGTGGGGAGCGATGGCTGCGTCACCGTCGACAGCAGGCCGTACTACGGAGGACTAGAGCATAAGGGCAAAACCGTTGCTCTGCTGGTGCACTCACCTGATCGCCACTTCGAGGTGTGGGAAGGCCCTACACTCATTAGGCGACTGCCCATTAAAGGCTTGCATGGCGCTCCTATGCTGCTGGAGCACTTCATCGCCTGGATGCGAGAGCAAGCCGTGGCAGAAGAGTGGCGCGGCACATTCCAAACCAGGGCTTTCGGGTGGCGGCAACTGGCCTTGTGGGATGATGCATCCGCCTGACAAGATCGAGGGGACAAGCGTCTTGCTTGCCAGCTGAATCCCGCTGGAAGCCATGTCATGGTCTTTTTTCTGCTTTTTTGAGCCTGGAAGATTGGTGAGAGCGCTTTTGAGTCACCCGATGCCTGCGGAGACACAGAAGAACCTCTTTCATCTTCCTCTCGTTCGCTGGTTTTTCTCTCTTGCTCTTCGGTTGCTGGGCTACGATGAACGGGCTCCTAACAAGTCACGATGACGGAGAATCATTCACCGGCGAATATATAAAATCTGTTTAAATAGTGTATAATGGAGGCATGGCCCAGGAGAACGAACGGTGGCAGCCATTTTGCGCGTCATGGGACTATCGAACGCCCAGCAGTTTCAGAACTATTACCACGTGCTCAATCGAGCCAAATGGTCGAGCCGAGCACTGAGCTGGGTTCTGCTGCTGTTGCTCGTGTCCCTGTTTGTAGCAGAGAACGCCTCTGTGGTGAGAGGGATAGATGAAATGATTGAGCGTCGCCGAGGCAGCAAAATCGCCGCCCGAGGCATCTATCGTGGTGCGGTCCGTTCGAGCAAAGAGTTCTTTGTCAAAACCAGCGGACTGTGCTAGATCTCGATGATGCTGCTCACGCCGATCCCTTGGGCTGGACGTCTGTGGGCCTTGCCTTTCTTGATAGTTCTTGCACCATCTAAGCGCTATCATGACCAGCGCCAGAAGACGCACAAGACGATCACGGACTGGACGAGACAGATGATCCGGCAAGTACACCGCTGGCTGCCAACCCGGCAACTGATTATCGTGGCTGATGGAAGTTATGCCGTGCCAGCGTTTCTGGCGAACCTGGTTCGTGTGCTTCAGGTCACTCTGGTCATGCGCCTGCTCCTGGATGCGGCGCTGTATAATCCAGCACCTCAACGGGAAGCGGGCAAGAAAGGTCGGCCTGTGATCAAAGGCCAACGCCAGCCCACCCTGGCCAAACGGCTGGTGCCTGGCATGGGGGCGTCACCTGAGCGGTAGAGATCGCCACCGATACGGCCCTGTGGTATCACCCGGGCATTCCTCCTGTGGCCATCCGCTGGGTGCTGGTCCGTCCTGAGGTAAAGTTCGCTTCGCAGGTGGTGCTGTGTACCGATCAAAAGGCCGACCTTTTCGGGCACGCTGGCGTTCGTTCGTCAGCATCTGTGGCCCTCCAACTTTTTTGCCAGGTCGTCTTCTCAGCACGAGGTGGTCGAAATTCCACGGGCGCTTTTTGATCGCCTCGTGGACACCCTTGCTTTCACAGCCCAATTTGGATAGAGTCTAGCTAAGTAGCTACCTATACCTAAGTACATTCAAGGAACTATTGCGGAGAGTTATATACTGTTGGGATAAGGAGGGACCCATGCGACCATTTCAGCTTCCTATTCCCACAGGAGAGCAACTCACTGCTTTAGATGAATTATACCGTACGACGCGCCAGGTACGGATGCGCACGCGCGCCCAGATGGTGTTATTAGCCGTCGAGCAGCACCTGACGGCTCCTGCCACTGCCGCGATTGTGCGCGAGGATGACCAAACCGTCCGCACCTGGCTCAAACGCTGGATAGCCGAAGGAATCGAAGGATTGCGCGATCGGCCTGGCGGCGGGGCTCCCGCCAAAATCACCAAGGAGTATGAAGAACAGGTGCTCGCCTCAGTAAGGTTGCGGCCTCGCAGCCTGGGGCAGCCCTACTCCATGTGGACCCTCCAAAGACTAGCTGACTATATGGCGGAACAGACAGGAATTCGAGTAGGATATGAAACGGTTCGTCAGGTGCTCAAAAGAGGCGAGATCGTGCTCAGTCGGCCTGAGCACACGATCAGCAGCCCCGATCCCGAGTACAAAGTAAAAAAAAGACGATTGAAGAGGCGCGCCATAGCTTAAAAGAGGGAGATGTGTTTTATTACGCTGATGAGTTCAATCTCAGTTGGCTTCACACTCTGCGTGCAATGTGGAGCCCAGTGGGGCAGCAGGTGATGATTCCGACGCCAGCTCAGCCAGACAAGTCCTATGGGATAGGAGCAGTGAACTATTATACGGGCGAAACGGTCGTCCAGTTTCAGCGTCATAAGCGCGCGATCCGGAAATTGCTCAGTTGTTAGAGGCTCTGCTGGAGAACCATCCGACGGGAACAGTCTATGTCACGTGGGATAATGCTAATACACATGAGGATGATGAAGTAGAAGAAGTTGTACGAGCGGCAGCAGGCCGATTAGTCTTGCTGTCTTTGCCGACATACAGTCCCTGGCTTAACCCCATCGAGATGTTGTGGCGGCATTTTCGCCGAGAAGTGACTCATTGTGAATTGTTTGAAACAAAGCAGGCATTGTTTGTAGCTGCTCGTGACTTTTTCGACCGCTATAACCAATGCCCACAAACCATTCTGTCAGTGATCGGCTCTCATGCCGAAAAAGTTGCTTGATTGTACTTAGGTGAATGAGTAACTGCTATATCAGTAGAGGAGAAATATCGATGCTAGATAATCATGACAAGAGGAAGCAACTTTCGGCAGCGAAACAAGAGTTTCTTGCGCCGCAGTTACTAGGCTCTAGTGCTAGCCAGACGAATGCAGAGACAAGTAGCATTTCGCGACCTTTAGACACATTCGCAGTTCAGTCTTTTGCGCAATATCGGTTCTGGATGGTAGAACAGTTACATCCAGGTACTGCAGCCTACAACATATCCATGGCTACCCGCTTGATAGGGCCGCTCAATATAGCTGCTTTGGAAAAGAGCCTCAGTGAACTTGTCCAGCGGCATGAGTCGCTGCGCACAACGCTTTCTATGGTAGATGATCAGCCTGTGCAGCGCATCGCGCCTATAGCTACCCCTTTCTCGCTTTCAACTGTCGATCTACGTTCTCTAGGTGTTACTGAATGCGAACAAGAGATGCAACGTCTTACCCGTTGCGAAGCCCGAACACCTTTCGATCTGACAGCGGGACCACTTTTTCGTGTGCAATTGCTCCAACTAGACAATGAGCATCATGTGTTGCTGGTGACGCTGCATCATAGTATTGCCGATGGTTGGTCAATTAGCATCTTCAACCAGGAACTTAACGAGCTCTATACGGCATTTTGCTACAACAAGCCCTCACCACTATCTGAACTACCGATCCAGTATGCTGATTATGCTAGTTGGCAGCGTGACCAGTTCCAAGGTTCCGTGTTGCAAGATCAATTGATCTACTGGAAGCAACAGTTGACAGATCCACCTACCGTTCTAGAGCTTCCGGCGGATCACCTGCGCCCAGCTAACCAAACGTTTCGTGGGGCAACCTGGTCATTTACAATCCCTTCAACAGTTGTTGAACCAGTACGTGCTTTGGGTCGACGAGAAGACGCAACCCTCTTTATGACGCTACTGGCAGCGTTTCAGGTACTCCTTGCCCGATACACAGAGCAGGACGACTTCCTGGTAGGGTCTCCAGTTGCTGGGCGCACGCGTACTGAACTCGAAGGGCTCATCGGCTCATTTGTTAACACACTAGTACTGCGTGCAGATTTATCTGGCGAGCCTTCATTCCGGACGGCGCTCAGCCGCGTACGTGAGACATGTTTGAATGCTTATGCTCACCAGGACTTGCCATTTGAGAGGCTGGTCGAGGAACTGCATCCCGAACGGGACTTGAGCCGGAACCCTTTGGTGCAAATATTCTTCGCCTTTCACAACGTCCCCATGAAACCAATGGAAATGCAGGGCTTGCAAGTATCTCAATTACTAATCGAGGGCACTACGGCTCGCTCTGATCTCACGATGGATCTGACTGAAGTACCTGATGGGCTTCAAGCGACCATTGAGTATAGTACTGATTTGTTTGAGAAAGAGAGAATCGAACGACTCGCGCAGCATTACCAGCAGTTGTTAGAGGGAATTGCAGCTGACCCCAAGCAGTGTATCTGGCATCTCCCGTTGCTTACTCAACCTGAGCAGTGGCAGTTGTTAGAGAAGTGGAATGCGACGCAAGCTCCCTATTCCCGTAATCGTTGCATCCACCAACTCTTCGAAGTACAAGCGGAGCAAACTCCTGATGCGGTAGCAGTGGTGTACGAAGATCAACATCTAAGTTATAGTGAATTAGATCGACGAGCCAATCAATTGGCACACTACCTCCGAAAGCTCAATGTAGGGCCAGAAGTGCTCGTAGGGCTATGCGTGGAGCGGTCGCTAGAGATAATGGTGGCCTTGTTAGGTATTTTGAAAGCGGGAGGTTCATATGTGCCGTTGGATCCTAGTTATCCCCAAGAACGCCTTACCTCCATGCTCACCGACTCTCGAGCTCAAGTAATACTGACACAGCAGCATCTCCAACAGCACTTACCCGTAGGACAGATGCACATCGTTTGCCTGGATAAGGACTGGGTTCAGATTGCCAAAGAGCCTGACAAGAAGCCAAGCTCTTTGACTAGTGCTGACAACTGCGCATATGTCATCTTTACCTCTGGTTCGACTGGTCGCCCAAAGGGCGTCCAAATCCAGCATCAGAACGTTGTGAATTTTCTTGAATACATGCGTCAGAAGGTGGATATGAGCGATCAAGATAGGCATGTTGCTGTGACGACACTGTCATTCGATATTGCAGGGCTTGAACTGTATCTGCCTTTAACGGTTGGTGCCTGTGTCGTGATTGCTCCACGTCTGGCTCTCGCCGACGGAACCACGTTGCGCAGATTACTGGCTACCTCTGGTGCAACATCATTGCAAGCCACTCCCGTTACTTGGAAACTGCTTTTAGATGCCGGATGGACGCCAAACACAGATATACAGATGCTGTGCGGAGGAGAAGCACTTGCCAGAGAGCTTGCCAATCATTTATTAGATCATCAGGAAAGGCTCTGGAATCTGTACGGACCAACAGAGACTACGATCTGGTCCACGATATATAGGGTGATGACCACGGATAGAGCAACGATTCCGATAGGTAAACCAATTGCCAATACACAGATCTACGTGCTTGACCGGCATCTGCAGCCAGTCCCCATCGGCATACCAGGTGAACTGTACATTGGCGGAGATGGATTAGCACGAGGCTATCTCCATCGCCCGAATCTCACTGCCGAGCGATTCCTGCCCCACCCATTCAGCACTCAACCAGGAGCGCGCCTCTACAAAACGGGTGATCTGGTGCGCTATCTATCCGATGGCAACCTAGAGTTTTTAAAGCGTACTGATCAGCAGGTGAAGATCCGAGGATTCCGAGTCGAACTGGGCGAGATCGAGGCCGTACTCCTCCAGCACCCCCGTGTGCAGGACTGTACGGTTGTAGTACACGAAAATCAACGAGGGGACAGATACCTCGTCGCTTACATCGTGGCACGACAAGGGCAGACAGTGAACGTGATTAGCGATACACTGCGTCAGTACATGCGTGAACGATTGCCTGAGTATATGATACCTGCCGAGATTGCTGAACTAGAAGCACTTCCTCGTACATTGAATGGTAAGGTTGATCGCCAGATACTCTCCAGAACAGAGTATACATCGCACTCCATATCGCATCAAGGGACCTATGTAACTCCTCGGGATGAAACTGAGGTGAAACTTCAGTTCCTCTGGAAGGAGATTCTCGATGTCTATCCGATCGGAGTGACAGAAAACTTTTTTGATCTAGGAGGTCATTCCCTCTCCATTGTGCAGTTGCTCACTAGAATTAAACGGGTATTTGGGCGAGAACTCTCTCTGACGACCCTTTTCCAATATCCAACGGTGGAAGGCATTGCGCGTATGTTGCGTGAGCCAAGTGAGTCAAAAGATGACCAAATCTCCTCTCCGTTAATCGAATTGCGCCGTGCTGATAATGGATGGCCGTTCTTTTGTGCCCATCCTGCCGACGAGAATCTCGTGTGCTATTTCGCGCTCGCTCGTTACCTTGGGGAGCGACAAAGCTTCTATGGACTCCAGTCGCCGATTTTCTACGGCGATGGAAAAACCTCCTATCGCGTTGAGACGGTTGCATCATCGTACGTTAACGCAGTGCGCAGCATTCAGCCGCACGGCCCCTACCTACTCGGAGGTTGGTCCACTGGAGGAGTGTTCGCATTTGAAATGGCGCAACAGTTATACCGCCAGGAGGAGCGAGTTGCCCTACTTGTCCTTATTGATACGCCTGCCCCACCTTATAGTAATACCGACGTTTACGACGTAACAAGTGCAGTTGTGGATTTCGCGAGTTTCCTCGGGCGTCATAATGTGCATAACCTCTCAGTTACACACAAAGAGATAGAGTACCTAACGCTCGACGAACAACTACAGTACGTACTCCACGCAGCGAAGAAGATTAATCCTTTGGTGCCAGATAATCTAATTATCCAGGAAGGAAAGCGCTTAGTCAAGACCATCTTGATGTCTAGCCAAGCCATGAAAGTGTACCAACCGCAAGTCTATCCTGGTCAAATTACGCTCTTGCGTGCTCGTGATACTAAGCATAGAACGAACGATGATCTTTCACTTGGATGGAATACATGGGCACTCCAGCCAACTGAAGTCTACATGCTTCCTGGGACGCATAGCTCAATCATGATCGAGGATAAGGCCCTGCCCGTATTAGCTGCGTACTTGCGAAAATGCATCGAAAAAACTCGAAAAATGTGAAACCCACTACCAGGGAACGAGCCTGTTGCACCATCCACACATCTAAGAAGGTAACCGTGTAGGTCCTATCTAGATTTTCGACAATGATATCGTCCTACCGCGTCAAGCTTTATTGGGTTGGTTGACATTCCACCCGAAACACTTGTGAACGCTATTATGATAGAGAGCAACTCGCTGGTCCAAAAGTGAGCCACTGGTCCCAAGAATCCGCTATACTCGAAAGACAATTCGAGCGAGCGGAGGGAAAGAAAGGTGTATCCCGTGGCACTTCGAGACGAGATTCGCACCTGGGTGTTGATCCAGGGGAAGAGCCAGAGGGCAGCGGCCCGCCACTTTGGCCTCGCACGTAATACGGTCGCCAAGCTCCTTGGGGAAGAGCCTGCCCCCACAGAGCGTCGCTATCAGCGCCAGGCTGGGCGCAAGACGCCGGTGCGCGACA
>Ga0137377_10005311_pt1 | contig 10305 bp, 7 predicted proteins | sample SagtaG_22_FD_104815 | JGI IMG/M metagenome (GOLD analysis project Ga0137377, IMG submission 104815) | Vadose zone soil microbial communities from Sagehorn Ranch, Mendocino, California, USA - Sage2_L_40_16 metaG | ecosystem: Environmental > Terrestrial > Soil > Vadose zone | place: USA... | reverse complement strand
TCAAGCGCCAGATGTCTTTATCCCGCTCGAATTTGAGCCAGGCCAGGATGCGCAATGTGACTGGGGTGAGGCCATCGCTGTGGTCGGCGGAGTACGCCAGACGGTACAGGTGTTTGTGATGCGTCTGTGCTATTCCCGGCGAACGTTAGTTCTTAGCTAGGATTAGCTGGTAGAGTCTTCATTGAAGAGTCACACCTTTTTCCTACTTTCTTGCCTCAGAAAGTGCATTGTGGCATACAGAGAGGGACATAGATAAATGGAAGAAGGTATGCTCTATGCAAGAGATCCAGTGGCAGTACTACCCCCATGTAGCTGAGAATCCTATCACCCGCGCATTTATTGAGTCCCAAGCAAAACGGCAGAAACGACCCAAGACGATTGATGCGTATGCTCGTAACATTGAGGACCTCATAAGTGCTTTCGCCGAGTCTGGCGTTCAAGACCTGATTGAAGCTGGTCCTGCTGATATTGAGACGTACATTGACTGGCTCTCCCAACGTACTCCTGCCAGACTAAGGAATAAGATCACTTCCTCACGGGGAGAAGGACTGTCCCCGAATACCATCCAGCAACGCATAGTGACTGCCCGTCTCTTCTACGACTTCTGTATCTATCGAGGCTATCGGCAGAACGCCAGCAACCCCATTCCACGTGGGAATCCCGGATATGGAGATGCTCCGCCAGAACGAGGCATGATCCCACACAAGAAGCGAATGCCCTGGATACCATCCGATGGCGTCTGGGAGCAGTTCATCACCCACATCATGACCCATGAATCGACGCGCAATCAACTCATGATTTTGCTTGCGTATGATGCCGCGTTGCGCAGAGAAGAACTGGTGTCTCTTCGAGTTGACGATGTTGACTGGGCAGCCAGATGGGTCACCATTCGGCCTGAAACCTCGAAGTCTGGCTTCCAACGCACTGTGATGTTTTCCCATGCCACAGGAGAACTGCTCAAACGCTACCTCTGGAATGAACGAGCCAGCATCCTTGCCGCCTTTGGCGGCGAGAAAAATGGTCCGCTGTTTTTGTCTGAGTCAAACCGTAATGCTGGTCGTCCCATTACGCTCGGCACATTCAATGATGTGATTGAACACTTACGTGCTACGGTTAATTTGCCATACTTAACCACCCATACGTTTCGGCATTTACGCTGTACCGTACTCAAACGATGCGGCGTCGATCTCCAGGATATTGCCTTGTACGCCGGTCACAAAAGTGTTGCTACCACTCAGATTTACATTCACCTTGCTCCTGTCGAGCTCAACAAACGGATTCGGGAGGCAACAGCACCATTTGATGCGAGGATGGAGCGGCTAGTTGGCAATGTGGTGTCTCATGAGTGATCTTGCTGCCCTGCCACCGAGCGAGTCTACCAGGATCTGGCGTATGCCAATTGTTCCTGAAAGCTACGACCGAAGCCCACTCACCTCCAGTGAACTTGAAGCATTAGCCATTGCCTGTCGGCTCGGATTAAAATCAAAAGGGCTGACGGGACTCAAGAGAGCAACAGCAACGCTCCAGCGCTTTCAACAGCCCATTTTTGATGTGGTCGCCCTTCGGAGCGATGACCTCCGCCGGTACCGAGCCTTCCGATGCTTCCTCTACGAAGAGATGCTTCGTCGAAAGACCTCGTTTTGGGAGTGGTCTACACAGGAGTGGATTGAGACTCTTGGGATTACGCAAGCAGCACGGAAAAAATATCGAGCACTCAGCATGCATGCTTCACTCATGGATATTGCTTACCTTCTTGGGGGTATCTCTGATCTGCGTGAAGTCGATGACAAGAGAAACATCACTGAGATGGCAAGGCGTATTTTCGGAACGGAGGTGATTGAGCGAGAGTTTCACAAGATCACCACGATTCTTGTTGGGAAATCTGGGCGAGGGTACAGTGAGGATTACAATTCCATCCAACCCGTCAAATACTGTCTCTGTGCCTTGTTTCTCCTCAATCGCAGTCCCTACTTGGAAGATTTCTCTCCCGATCTGCTGCAGAAGGCAACAACGCCCCCACATGCGTTGCATGGAGCGCATGTGAGACGCATTCAAGTCGCCCTTCAAGAACTTGGCTTGCTCGCTTCCCCGGAAGAACAGCTCATACCACTCTCTGAACTGATAAGCCGTCTTGATACGCATGATGTTCATCCACAATGGGTGAGGTGGTGCAGTACCTGGTTCAGGCTCGCCTCAGAACTCCCCTTAAAACGACGACGTCCATATCTGGATATTTTACTCATGACTGGTCGTTGGTTAACAGCCAACCATCCAGAGATCGTCTCAGCAGAACAATGGGACGAGGAGCTAGCTCTTGAATATATACATTACACCTGTACCACAACTGCTGGCGAGTATGCCTCTGCTCTTGGCCTGAAATGCCTGATCAGCAAGGGGCAGGTGGGCAAAAAGCTTGCACCTACAACCATCGACCGTAGGCTCTGTGTCATGAGGCATTTCTTTCACGTGTTGCAGGATCGCCCACTTGTAGTAGAGCATGCTGCACCAAACACCCTTACGCGGCATTTCAATCCAACGCTCGCATTCGCCACGCCGCCATCCGTGAAACGTCTCATTCAACCAGACCCACGAGATATCGATGAAGTGATCTGGTGCAAGCTCACCTACGCCGCAGCAACGCTTTCAAAAGAAGACTACGCCGTCACCTGGAACTATCCGCTTTCCTGCTACCAAGCGGTGGCTTTACTCTGGGTGACTTCCGCACGTCGCCCTAATGAGATTACACGTCTCCAACTGAGGTGTATCCGGCGGGACTGGGACCCCTCGATGCTCGATGAACGTGGCTTGCCTGTTTCCGATGAGGCGGCTGCGCAACTCTGTTATCTGCACGTCCCAGCCAACAAAACGAAAGGCCCTTTCTGGGTTCCCATTCCCAGGTACACTGTTGAAGCGATAGAAGCCTGGGAACGAGAACGTCCGCTCAATCAACCAAAACTCGTCGATCCAAAAGATCACTCCTTAGTTGATTTCTTGTTCTGCTTCCGAGGCAAGAAGCTTGGCGACAATTTCATCAACAAGTCCCTCATCCCAGTGTTGTGTAAACGTGCGGGGATTCCGGAGCATGATGCCAGAGGAGCCATTACGGGGCATCGTGCCCGAAGTACCATCGCCACTATGCTTCGTAAAAATGGGCTGTCGCTTGACGATATCTCGCAATTTCTTGGTCACGCTCGTCCTGAGATGGTCAAAGCATATGCACGAACTGATCCGTTTCGCTTCGGCCGGGAGATCAACAGGGCGAACGACCTGATGCGGATTGTCGAAGGCATCATTGATACGCGTGCAGCAAAAGCAGGGAAGCCGAATGTCTTTTTCTTTCTCGGACGAGGCTCAGATGGACAACCTCGTTTCTGTGGCAATCCGGCCTGGGAAAAATGTGCTCATCGACTGGCTTGCCTGAAATGCCCGATGTATGTTGGCGCAGACCAGGCCTCCCGGCTTGCCGAGCGCTTGGAAGTCCGCGATGAACTGTTCAAATTCCAGACGCAAGTCGAGATGACTCTCCAGGAAAAGGCAGCAGCAGAGGGAGACATCGAAACACTCACTGCGCTCATCGAAGCAGATACCGATGTGCCACCACCAGAACCGCCGAATGAGGAGTTTCGGTTCAATACATCACCGCCCGACACAAGCAGCACCTCCCCTCTCAGCGAAACACAAACAGACCTGGTTGCGCTTGGACGAGAGTTAGCAGCACTAACGCGAGAGCTGGCCGCAGTAGAGAAACGGACAGATGGACGCAATGCCAGCGCTCGTGCTCTCAAGAAACAGATTGCAGCAGTGACCGAGCAAATGGCTGCACTTGACCAGATCAGGGTCCTGACAAAAGCAAGCTTAGGAGCATAGCCCTCGACAAGAAAAGGATCATGATGATGGATGTTTGAGATAATTGGGTAACTGCCCTTTCGCTACACTCTGACCAGAGAACCCTGGAATATCTCAGCATGTTCCTGAAGAAGCTGCCCACTGGTACTGACACCTACCACCAGCAGCAAGAAACCCTGCTGGTGCTTCGCCTTCACTCAGACGCATTGCATTTCCAGGAAGTACCCCCTGTGTTCTCAAGCATGTCTCGTGTACTGAAACCAAAAACAACCCGGTGGCATCACGCCACCGAGTTCCTCGCCTCCCAAACGAATGGGGCGACAGAGATTAGGAGCTGACCTATCCCATTGCAGGGATCACGCCAAGCTGTTGCATGAAACCGAGTGCATCATAGTAGGTGGCGTGTCTGGCAATTTTCCCGTTCCTGAGCTGGTACACATCGCAGAAGCTCAACTCGAACTTCCGACCGGTTGGCGGGATATCTCCAGCAGGGCTATGCAGGGCGCCTGTGAACGTACCACGTCCGATAAACTCAACAACTGCATGCTCTTCGATGGCAAACACGTTGGTCACTTCTACGCTGCTATCGGGGAAGGCAGTACTAAACCCCAAGAGAAATTGCTTGAGACCATCGGGGCCACGGAAGATCATACCGGAGGGAATGTCAACCACTTCGCCGTCCTCGGCAACATCCTCAGTGGCATAGTCGAGCCAGTGCGGATCCGATTGGTGAGCGTTGTAGGCATCATACCCTCTCCGAACGAAAGCCACAATCTCCTGTGTAGTCATGAGAACTTCCTTTCGAGGGAGTCCATCCTCCCTCATCTGCATCGTTGGACGACAACTGAGAGACAATGTTGTTGGCAGCAAAACGACAAGCTGCTCGGAAAGAGGGGTAACCATCAGGTAGTGTACCTGAAAAACGCAACAAACGCAACAAACGAACCGTCTTTAACAACTTTTTGAGAAACTGGCCCTGGTCTTGAGGATCATCATGAGGGCCAGTTGGTGGCCCAGGTAGTGTATCAAAAACACCAGTCAATGTAGTTTACAGAATCGTGAGGGTAATGAGTATCAAGGTTTCTGCCTGCGCTCACGGATCGCCCGGACACGCTGCAAAAGCAACTCAGCCTGCTCGTACTGGCCCTGGGCCTGGTAGAGCGATGCCAGGTTGTTGAGATCATTAGCTACCTCAGGGTGATCAAGTCCGTATACTTTCTCGTCGATGGCTATAGCACGCTGGTAGAGCGGCTCGGCAAGCTCGTACTTCTCCTGGTTGTAGTAGAGTGCTGCCAGGTTGTTGAGGCTGCCTGCCGTGTGGGGGTGATCGGGACCCAGCACGCGCTCACGAATGACGAGGGCGCGCTGGTAGAGTGGCTCGGCAAGCTCGTACTTTCCCTGTCTCCAGTAGAGCAATGCCAGGTTATTGAGGGCAGTTGCTATATTAGGGTGATCTGGCTCATAGATTTTCTCATTAATAGCAAGGACGCGCTGGTAGAGTGGCTTTGCTTGTTCATACTTCCCCTGGCTCTCATAAATACGAGCCAGATGTTCAAGGCTAACTGCTGTATCACCGTGCTCAGGTCCCAACACCTCTTCGCGGATGGCTAGAGCACGCAGGTGGAGCGACTCGACTTGCTGATACTCTCCACGCTGCCACAGGTAGTATCCTACGCGATTGAGTAAGCCCGCCGCTTCGGTGAAGAGCAACTTCCACTGTTCAATGAGTGCGCTGCATACCTGTGCATGCAGGAGATACCTGCGGCAGAGGTCCCAGTTGGAGTACTCAGGGTTGGGATAGACACGTCTCACGGCCCGTACCGCTCGCTCTGCCCACAGGCGTTGTGTCTCCTCGTCCATCTGGTCTTTGAGCACCTCCTGCACCAGGCGATGGATCGAGAGTTCATTGCTCTCAGGATCACGCTGCACCAGGGAATACTTGAGCAGTTCTTTGATGGCGGCATTGAACCTGGAGGAGTCGGCTGCAACCGGCTCAAGTGTCGGACCCAGTTCTGCTGCGCTTTCAGTGAACAGTTCTTCCGGGATAGCATCGGAAGCGAGAAAGGCACAGAAACGTAACAGTTCTGCTGCGGCGGCGTTGGCCTGCTCCACATTCTGAAAGGAGAGTGACCAGGTTGTGGCGACGGGGTCTGGATGGTCAGAAACAAACTCGCCACGCTCTTTCAGCAGTTTCGCTCCTTGTGCGCGATAGAGATCGAGGTAACCCAGCAACCCACAGCTTGTTTCTTCGATGTAGGCGCCTGCTTGATCCAGCGCCAGGGGAAGTCCATCCATCGCCTGTACAATCTTCCGGGCAATGTCTTGATCGGTTTTCGGAGCAGCCTCAAGTGGAGCATCGGGATCAATTATCGTCGCGCGATGCAGCAGAAAGAGCGCGCCTTCCTCCGGCTCCATTTTTGCTACCTCGATACGCTGGGCCATGCGCCCTGTCGCATGGGCGCGTGTAGTCAGCAGGATATGTCCTTTACCTCCTGATGGCAGGAACCCTTGCACCATCGCCAAGTCATCGGCGTTATCGAAGATCAGCAGCCACCCAATGTCGTCCTGGAACCAGCGTTTGACCGCCTCAACGATGCGGTGTTGCTCTTGCTCCTGCTGCTGAGGGAGATCCAGCAGGTTGGCAATGCTCACGAAGTCCGAGATGAGCGAATCACTCGACTCAGCCTTGACCCACAAGATGGCCTGATAGTCATCCTGGTAACGATAGGCATATTCCACGGCGGTTTGTGTCTTGCCAATGCCGCCCAGGCCGCTGATTGCCTGGGGCTGCGTCAACGCGGTCGTCTTGCCCGCTTTCAACGCCGTGTGGAGGCGTGTGAGTACATTTTCACGACCTGTGAACAGGGGATTGCGCTCGTAGGGGATATTTCGCCTGGTTGGTGGAGGGTTAATGCTTTGCCCTTTGCTGGTCAGATCATCAATCGCTGCGCGGATGCCCTGTACTACGTCTTCAAAGGCATCGTCAAGCGTGGGCCACCTGATGACGGCTTTTGCATCGGTGGGCAGCATCTTGAGTTTGGCGAGTGGCGCGTCCTTCAAATCCGTGGGGCGCAGGAGAATGGGGATAACACGGGCCTGGTCGGTGTCGTGCCTGGCGATGGCCTCTTTCATCTCGGTACTGTAGCAGAAGTCCGAGGCCATAAAGTCGGCGCTCACCAGCAGGAGGATGATCTGGGCACGTTTGAGGCGCTTCATGATCTCTGGCTCCCACTCTGTGCCTGGAATAATATTCCCATCATACCAGGAGGTGATGACGTTCTGCCGCTTGAGATTACTCAGGTGCTTTTCCAGTTCTCCACGTAGTGCCTGGTCCTGGTGGGAGTAGGAGATGAAGACCTCAAATGCCATGACGCCCTCCTGTTATAAACCCGAACACGCTGAAGTATGAATCTAGCGAGAGTTCGTTGCGGATATATCTATCACACTTGCAAGGTTTGTTTCTCAGATGGTGCCATTATACATGGGGAATTGTTTAGCTGCAATAATCTGCCCTCGGCAGGGCCGGGTAGCGAAAGCGGAACAGAGAGGCCGTAGGGGCCGATTATATAGGTTAACAAAATAGTGGGAGAATAGAAAAATGGATGTAGGGGCGCAATTCATTGCGCCCGCCTGGGGAGGCGATCCTTGTCACAGGGCGCAATGAATTGCGCCCCTACATCCAATACCTGATTCATTTGTTCATCTGCATAATCGGCCCCTACACTGTCCTTACGCTCGTTTGCCAACAACTAATTCATATACCCCGCATGCTCTACACAATTTGCAACTCAGCGTAAGCGCATGGTATATTACCCCTTGGGCCTACGAGCCTCTTAAAAGATCGACGCACAAAGTTAAACACACAGGAGAAGTGAAAGTGGGATTTACACGTACATTGCTAACCTCCACACTGGTGGTTGGAGGAACAGTTGGAGCGCTAGCTCTCTACAACAAATTTATTGAAAGGCAGGTTAGCGAACCTGATACAGTTTTGAAGGGCGAAGAGCGCCGCTATCCGTGGAAGTACGGAGATATTTTTTATCAAGTGAAGGGTTCTCGCGATGCGAAACCGCTGCTGCTTATTCATGACTTCGGCCCTGGCGCATCTTCGTATGAGTGGCGCAAGAATGTAGATGCGTTGGCCGAGCAGTTCCGTGTCTACACGCTTGATCTGCTGGGCTCTGGCCTGTCTGACCGCCCGGCGATCGACTATACTGCTGAGACTTTTGCCGACTTGATTAGTGATTTCCTCAAAGAGGCGATAGGCAAGCCCACCGTCGTTGTTGCGCATGGTTTGACCTGCTCGTATGTGATCGCTGACGCCTATCGTCGCCCGCAGCTTTTTGAGCGCCTGGTGCTGGTATCCCCTCCACCAGACATATTGCAGGAAAGCTTTTCAGGCCCCTTCAATACCGTGGTCAAGTTTGTGCTGCGCACACCTATCCTTGGTCAGTTCATTTACAATACAATGACATCGCGGCGCGCAATTCGGGCTTACTACGACCAGCAGGGCTTCCAGAATCCTGGTCTGATTACGGACGAGTTGGTAGAGTATATCTACAGCAATGCCCACCAGCCGAATAAACGCTACCCGGCAGCCTCGTTGCACAGCAACGACCTGGTGATGGATGTCCACGAGCCACTGGCGCGCTTACAGATGCCTGTAGTAGCCATCTGGGGTCGTGAAGATGTATTCACTCCACCTGATACCAGCGATGTTTTCAAGCGTGTAAATGCGAAGATCGAAACTCGTATACTGGACAAAGCCAGACAGCAACTCCAGGATGAGCAGGCAGCGAAGTTCAACGCCCTGGTCAGCGAGTTTGCTGGAGCTGCTGTTACGCAATAGCATTTCCTGAAACGTGCAGCAATCAGCCTGGCACCCGCAGCCATGCGCCTGGCACCCGCAAGGGGTGCCACTACATTTCTTGCATTTTCTGAAACATGCAGCCAAGCGCCTGGCACCCGCAAGGGGTGCCACTACATTTCTTGCATTTCGTGATGGTCCGAAATGTAGTGGCATCCCTTGCGGGTGCCAGGTTTCCTATTTGCGTATATTCCCCAGCAGCGATCTTGCAATCACCACCCTTTGAATCTGGTTCGTTCCTTCAAAGATCTGGGCTACCTTCACATCGCGCATATACCGTTCTACAGGGTAGTCACGAACGTAGCCAGCGCCGCCCAGGACCTGCACGGCATCGGTCGTCACCTCCATTGCTATATCGGTAGCAAAACACTTTGCCATTGATGCATACATACCGGCATTCTGCCCCTTGTCCAACTTATAAGCAGCTTCATAGACTAATAGGCGGGCCGCTTCAATCTTCATCGCCATGTCGGCTAGTATGAACTGAATGCCCTGAAATGCGCTAATTGGCTGACCGAACTGCTCGCGCTCGCGGGAGTAATCGCAAGCAGTCTCAAATGCTGCCTGCGCTACACCTATCCCTATAGCGCCGATGTTAATGCGTCCTCCATCCAACGACGATAGGGCAATTTTGAAGCCCTGACCCTCTTCGCCAAGACGATTGGCAAGCGGCACCTCGCAATTCTCAAAGATGAGTTCGCGTGTTGGCGACGAGTTCAGGCCCATCTTGTGTTCGGTCTTACCGAAGGAAAAACCGGGAGTGCCTTTCTCTACTATGAAGCAACTGATACCTGCCGCGCCTTTGCTGCCACTGGTACGGGCCATCACGAGGTAAATATCGGCCTCACCGCCGTTGGTGACCCACATTTTTGTGCCGTTGAGAATATAGCTATTGTTGTGGCATTCTGCCCGGCATTGCAGGCTGGCGGCATCTGAACCTGAGGCGGCTTCACTGAGAGAGAAAGCGCCCAGCAGTTCACCTGAAGCGAGCCTGGATACCCAGAGCCTGCGCTGCTGCTGATTACCAAATCGAGCAATCGAGCCGGTCACCATGTTATGCACTGAAAGACCTACGGCAGTAGCCATCTCGCCCTTTGCCAGTTCCTCGTACACTAGAGCATTAGACAGGCGACTGAGCGCACTCCCACCGTATTCTTCTGGGGTCGTCATGCCCATCAGGCCAAGCTCGGCCATCTGATGATAGATTTCACGGGGAAAGTGGTTCGTTTCATCCCATTTACCGGCATACGGCGTAATTTCCTGTGCGGTAAAGCGACGTACCATGTCACGAATTTCTGATTGCTCTTCGTCGAGGTCAAATCTCATGGAGTGCTCCTTCAGTGGCTCTTTGCTTATGACAAGGTATGCTATAGTGGTAGCACATAGGGGGTATTGGCGCAAGTCTGGCTCTATGGTACCCGCCACACCTGCACCGTCTTATCATTGCTTCCTGAAACGATGTATTTGCTATCGGGTGACCAGGCTACAGTGTTTACCCTGGCAGTATGGCGGGTATAGGTGCAGATATATTTAGCGGTGGCAGCATCCCAAATCTGTACTGTCTGATCTGCTCCAGCGGCGGCGATGCGCGT
>Ga0137377_10005308_pt1 | contig 10309 bp, 10 predicted proteins | sample SagtaG_22_FD_104815 | JGI IMG/M metagenome (GOLD analysis project Ga0137377, IMG submission 104815) | Vadose zone soil microbial communities from Sagehorn Ranch, Mendocino, California, USA - Sage2_L_40_16 metaG | ecosystem: Environmental > Terrestrial > Soil > Vadose zone | place: USA... | reverse complement strand
GAGGTGCTCCGCATGATCGAGGCGGAGGGCCTGGTCGAGGTGTTCCGCCGTCACGATCGGCTCTCGCGCGCCACCCGCGCCGGCGCCGAGGCGCTCGGACTGACGCTCTTCCCCAAGACCACGCCGAGCCCCGCCCTGACCGCGGTGCAGGTGCCGCCGGGGGTGGACGCGGACCGAGTGGTGGAGCGGTTCGCCACCTCGCACAACATCACGATCGACGGCGGCCGCGGGCCGACGAAGGGCAAGATCTTCCGCATCGGCCACATGGGCTATGTCGCCGACTTCGACGTCATCTCGGCCCTGGCCGCCCTCGAGCAGGTGCTCTACGAGCTGGGGCAGCCCGTGGACTTCGGCGCCGGCCTCCGGGCCGCGCAGAAGATCTTCTCGGAGCGCTCCTAGATCGCGACTTGGTTCCCTCGCGCGCTGGCTCTGCCGGCGCAACCCGATCCTGGGGGTGGCTCGGAGGAGGCCGTCGAGCCCCCTTCGATCTAATCCGTGCCTTGTGCGATACAATGCGGGCTTGGCCATGTCACTGAGACTCTTCCTCCTACGCCATGGGGAAACGGACTGGAACCGGGAGCGCCGGCACCAGGGGCGCACGGATACGCCCCTGTCCGAGATCGGGCGGACGCAGGCCGAGGCCGCCGCCCGGGAGCTCAAGGAGCATCCGATCAAGGCGGTCTACGCGAGCCCGCTCCGGAGAGCCCGGGATACCGCCGCGGTGATCGCGGCGTCCCACGGCCTCGAGGTCGAGACGGATGAGGCGTTCCAGGAGCTCCACTTCGGCCGCTGGGAAGGGCTGACCCTGGACGAGTCGCGCGCCCGCGACGCAGAGCTCTACGAGGCGTGGATCAAGACGCCGCACCTCGTCTTTCCGCCTGAAGGTGAAAGCCTGGCGCAGGCTCGCGAGCGCGTCCTGGAAGGGCTCACGCGGCTGCGTGCGGGCCACGAGGACGAGACGGTCTGCGTGGTCACCCACGGCGTTCCTGTTCGCATCCTCATCCTGGAGGCCCTCGGCCTGGGGCTGGAGCGCATCTGGTCGCTCCACGCCGCGCCGACGGGGATCTCCGAGCTCGAGTTCCGGCCGGACTGGGCGGCCCTGCACCGGATGAACACGCTGGTCCACCTCGACGGCGTCCCGGGAAGCCGGTAAGAGCCATGTCCACGCCGAGTCGCAAGGCGCTGCAGACCCAGCTGCCCAAGGGCGCCAAGCTCTACCTGCCCGATGAGGCCGGCCAGAAGCGGCACGTCGAGGAAACCCTGCTGACCGTGTTCCGGCGCTGGGGCTATCGCGAGATCGTCACCCCCGCCTACGAGTACTTCGACGTGCTCTCGCAGGGGACGGACCACGAGCTGCAGGAGCGGATGTTCAAGATGGTGGATCGCGAGAGCGGCCGGCTCCTCGCGCTTCGGGCGGACGTGACGCCGCAGATCGCCCGCATCGTGGCCACCCGGCTGCGCGAGGCGCCCAAGCCCCTGCGCCTCGCGTATCTCACGAACGTGTTTCGCTACGACGAGCCGCACGTCGGGCGCTACCGCGAGTTCTATCAGGCGGGCGTGGAGCTGGTCGGCCTCCCTAATGCCGAAGGCGACGCCGAGATGATTGCCATGACGGTGGAAGGGCTGGGCGCGCTGGGGCTGACGCGCTTCCAGATCGACGTGGGGCAGGCGGATTTCTTCCGCGGCATTCTCGAAGACCTGGGGCTCGACGAGTCGCGCGCGCGCGAGCTGCGCTCCGCGCTCGGCCGCAAGGACGTCTCCGCCCTGGAGCGCCTCGTGGCCGGGCTGGCCGCGCCCTCGACGGTGACGGAGCTGCTCCTGGCCCTTCCCACGCTGTACGGGCGGGGCGATGTCCTGGAGCGTGCGGAGCGACTCGTCAAGAATCCGCGCTCCGAGGCCGCCCTGGCCAACCTGGCCGAGATCTATCGGCTGCTCCGCGTCTATGGGCTGGCCGACGCCGTCGTGCTCGACCTGGGCGAGGTGAGAGGCTTCGACTACTACTCGGGCGTGCACTTCGAGGCTTACGTCACGGGGCTCGGGGCGACTCTGGTCGGGGGCGGGCGCTACGACGACATGCTCGGGCGCTTCGGCTATGACTGCCCGGCCACGGGCTTCGCCTTCGAGGTAGGCCGCGCGCTCCTGGCCATGGAGAGCCAGGGCGTGGCCACGCTGTCGCCGGGCCCGGAGTTCTTCATCATCGACTTCACAGCGGACAAGAAGGGGGCCCTCGAGCTGTCGCGACGGCTGCGGGACGCGGGTGCCGCCGTGGCGCGGGACATCCTGAGCCGGCCCGTCGAGGAGTCGCTCGCCTACGCGCGCCAGCAGCGCGCGGGCCGCGCCCTCGTCATCGGAGAGCCGGGCGCGCCGGCGGGGCAGGTACGGGTCGTCTCGCTCGACGGCAATGGCGAGGGCTGGGTGCCTATCGCCGAGATCCTGGCAGATCCCGCCCGGCACTTCCCGGGCGTGGGAGGAGCGCATCATGCCTAACATCGTGATCGTGGGAGCGCAGTGGGGCGACGAGGGCAAGGGCAAGGTGGTGGACGTGCTCACGCCGCACTTCGACGTGGTCGTTCGCTTTCAGGGCGGCAACAACGCCGGACACACCGTGGTGGTGGGGCGCGAGAAGTTCGTGCTGCAGACCATCCCGTCGGGGATCCTGCACCCGAGCTGCCGCAACATCATCGGCTGCGGCGTGGTCATCGATCCCGCCTCGCTGATCGAGGAGATGGAGTCGCTCGTCCAGCGCGGGGTCGCCTTCGACGGCAACCTCTACATCTCCAAGAACGCGCACGTGATCATGCCGTATCACCCCGCGCTCGACCGGGCCAGCGAGTCCAAGGCGGGCAAGCACCGCATCGGCACCACGGGCAAGGGCGTGGGGCCCGCCTATGCCGACAAGACCGCCCGCGTGGGCATCCGCATGGCCGATCTCCTCGACGAGGGCCTGCTCCGCGAGAAGCTCGAATACAACGTGGCGCAGAAGAACCGGCTCCTCCGCGAGATCTACGACGCGGAGAGCTTCACCGTCGAGGGCATCCTGAGCTCGTATCTCCGCTATGCCGGATGGCTGGCGCCCTATATCACCGACACCGCCCTTCTCCTCCACCGCTGGATGGAGGCAGGCTCCTCCGTGCTCTTCGAGGGCGCCCAGGGGACCATGCTGGATCTCGACCACGGCACGTACCCCTTCATCACGTCGTCGAGCACGACCTCGGGCGGAGCCTGCACGGGATCGGGCGTGCCCCCGACCAAGATCGACGGGGCGATCGGCATCTCCAAGGCCTATTGCACGCGGGTGGGGAACGGCCCGTTCCCCACGGAGCTGCGCGGCGACGTTGCCGACCTGCTGCGCACGCGCGGCAAGGAGTTCGGCTCGGTCACGGGCCGGCCGCGACGCTGCGGATGGGTGGACGCCGTCGGCCTGCGCTACGCGGCGCGGATCAACGGGCTCGACACCCTGGCCATCACCAAGCTCGACGTGCTGGACGCCTGCGACACGGTCAAGATCTGCGTCGGCTACAAGTTCGACGACGAGGTGCTCACGGACTTCCCGGAGGAGGAGCGCATCTGGCACGAGGCCGAGCCGGTGTGGGAAGAGCTCTCGGGATGGCAGAGCTCGACGGCGGGCCTGCGGGACTACGAGGACCTGCCCACCAAGGCGCGCGAGTACCTGGATCGCCTCTCCGAGCTGTGCGGGGTGGGCATCTCGCTGGTCTCCACCGGCCCCGTCCGCGACGACACCATTCTCGTCAACGATTCGACGCTCACCCGCTGGATCCCCGGGCTGCGCTCCTCGCTCCCGCCGCACTAGGACGCGCCCGCGAGAGATAGCGAGAGAGATGCCCTCCGCGCCGCGGGCGTGAATCGACGTGCACTGGCTGGTCGTGCTCGCTCTCCTCCTCGTGCCGCTGCCCGCCCGGGCGGAGGACGCCCCGCCCCGGTACGCCCAGGCCGCCACGGACGGGCGGGTCAGCGCGGGCAGCACGGCCACCCTCGTGCCCTTCGGGTCCATGACCGCGATCATCGTCTGGCGCAGCGCCGTCGCCATGGACGAAGGCTTCGCCCTCGCCAAGAGCAGTGCCTCGACCATCACCGTGCTCCCGCTCGTCAGCTGTGTCGCAGAGTCCGGGGCCAAGGTGGTCATCGGGGAGACGGGCAGCTTCGACAACCACTACGTTGTGACCGTTACCAGCGGACCCCAGGCGGGCTGCCAGGGCGTGGTCCCCATCCCGAACGTGCGGCCATGATCGGCGCCGCCTTCGCGGAGATCGGACCTTCCCCGTAGGACCGGCACGGGATGATAAGATCATAGCTCAGTGACGTGCCGGTCCGCGATGAGCCGTTAGCTCAGTTGGCAGAGCACCTGACTTTTAATCAGGGGGTCGGTGGTTCGATCCCACCACGGCTCACCATTTCTTTCGGTTAGTCGTTTCAGGACTTTGTAAAAGACGGGCCGTCGTCACTAGCGAATCCCCGTTGCGTGGCCCGATACCTGTGCGGCGTCGGCCCGTCCCGCTATCCCTTCAGTTCCTTCTTCAGCTCGTTGAAAAACCGCCAGTCGGTGCCCTGGGCGAGGATCTGCTGCGGGCTCGACTTGATCAATCCCGCTTCGTGGAGACGGAGGGCATAAAAGCGCAAGGCGTCCTCGCCGTCGTACTGTCGCCAACGGCCGTAGGGGATCTCCCGCAAGGTCTGAAGCGCATACTCATAGCGCGTCGCAAGCCGTCGTTCCATGATGAGCCGCGCCACTCGCTCGGGCTCGAGCGCGCAGACGTCGGCGGTCTTGAGAAGCGCGCGTACCGCACGCTTGGTGGCGACCGGGTGCCGACGGACGAAATCCTTGTGACCAGCGATCACGCAGCAAAAGTATTGCGACCATGGGCGGTCGGTGGTCGTGTTGACCAGAACATGACCGACCTTCCTCTCGCGAAGTTCTAGTGAGAAGGGGGGCCCATGCATGAACGCGTCCACCTTCCTCTCGACCAGCAGTTGCTGGCGAACATCAACGTCAAGAGGGCGCACCAACCAGTTGATGTCCCTCTGGGGGTCCACCCCCACGTGCGCTATGAACATCGAGACGAAGATGTGCTCGTCGCCTCTCAGCTCGCTCACGGCGATGGTCTTGCCCTTCAGATCTCGAGTCGTGCGGATACGGGTGCTTCCGAACAACTCGACGCATCCGATGTGGCTCCCGCCCAGGACGACGAGCGGTGCGCCCGCGTCGATTTGAACCACCGTGGGCGGGCCAAATAACATGCTGATGTCGACGGCGCCCGCTGGGATTGCGTTATTCCAGCCGGTCGGATGAGGAACGTACTGCACGTCGGTGAATCCTTCGCTCTTGAGCAGCTCGAGCGCCACGAACTGGGGTACCCCGCAGATGATCGGGACCTCGAGCAGTCTGAGCCTCGTGATTTCTGGCGGAGGCTCCGCGAGTGCTCGTTCAGGGCGGAGTCCCACGAGGCCGGCGGTTCCTGCGAGGACCGCGCCACGGAGCAACATACGGCGGCCCCACTGATCGGCCAAATTTTTCATGGGAAACCTCCGGCTAGGGGGTCGAGCGTGACACAAGTGGAAGGCGAAGGTTGCTCTTTCTCGGATCTTGGGCCAGTTGATCCGACACTTCCGCGGGATCTCCAGAGGGTGGACTCCCAGGCGGAACCCGTCGTCTAGGTCGACGAAGGGGATGGACCTGAAATGGGCACTATGCAGCACCTCTGACGCCGTGGCGGAAATTCATTCCCGGTCATCATGACGCGATAGGCCTTGAATCTTCCAAAATCCCAGCTTTTCTCCGGGCACGCGTCTTGCGGGGGCAGGTCGGCGGATGTTCGCGGAGCGCCTAACAGGGCACCTCTTGCATGGATGCTCAAGTGACGAGACGGCTCGCGCGTGTCTACACGACAAAAGGAGGCTGACAATGAACTGGATCAGAGCGTTGTTGCTGGCGTTGTTGGTAGTGGTGAACTCGAGTTCGTACGTTTCGGCCCAGGTCGCAGGCTCAACTTCGCTCGGGGTGACCGCGGAGGAGCTGCGGGGAGTGATGCTCGGCTGGAGTGCCAAGAAACAAGTCCTTGGTAAGACCGTGTACAACGAAAGCAACGAGAAGGTCGGCGTGATCGATGATCTCATCATCGCCCCGGATCGGGCCGTGTCCTTCGCCATCATCGGGGCGGGCGGCTTCGCAGGGATACGACGCCACGATGTCGCGATTCCGGTCACGCAATTGAAACAGGCCGCCGACGGGAAGATCGTGCTCCCCGGCGCCACCAAGGAAGCGATCAAGGCAATGCCGAGGTTCGAATACGCCAAGGCCAAATAAATTACGAACGCAAGTCGGGTGCTCGCGGCCTTGGCGGTCGCGGTATTCAGCAATGTCGACGCTACCCGTCGCTTCAGACGTCTGTACGCGACGGTGAAGTCGTGAGCCGACACCGTCGCCTGAGAGCTATGCGACCCGGTCTGGTCGGGGTGGGCCGACGGTACGGATCGAGCTGTAGATCCTTTCGCTGGCTTGCCTTGATGCTCGTCCTGCTTGCGCTGCCGTCGGGGGCCTCGACCGGGGCCGATGAGGAGAACAAGCACCAACTACGGCTCGAGTTCCCTCGCGCGCCACGGCACGACGGCACCTATCGGAATCTCGACCCGGAGTTCCACCGAGCTTCCCACTGGACTCGCCTGCGGTTCTATCTGCTGAGCGTTGCCGCGATGGCGAAGGGGGAACGCCCATTCGTTCCGCTGCCGACCGCCGTGCCCGACGTGACCGCGCTGCGCCAGAACCACCACGAGCCGACAGTCATGTGGGTTGGCCACTCCACCCTTCTCGTCCAGCTCGATGGCGTCAACTTTCTCACTGATCCCACCTGGAGCAACAGGGCCGGTCCCCTCTCGGGGACGGTTGGCGTGCGGCGGTTCACGCCGCCGGGCATTCCCTTCAAGGACCTCCCGCCGATCGACTTCGTACTCATATCTCACGACCACTACGACCACCTTGATGAGCCGACGGTTCGGCAGCTCGCCCGCGCATTCAATCCCCGTTTCGTGGTGCCGCTGGGCCTCAAGGCCTGGCTCGGCGACCGCGGCTTCACGAACGTGTCCGAGTTGGATTGGGGCGAGTCCATCTCGATCAAGGGGCTCGAGGTCGTCTGCACTCCTGCGCAGCACGGCTCCGGACGCACGCTGACCGACGGAGGGTGGCGGCTCTGGTCATCGTGGGTGGTCGTGGGAACGAAGCGCTTCTACTTCGCGGGAGATACCGGCTATGCGCCACACTTCGAGATGATCGGCCGCGTGCTCGGCCCCTTTGATCTGGCCGCGCTACCCATCGGGTCCTATACGCCACGGATCATCGCCAAGCCTATCCATATGTCGCCGGAAGATGCGCTGCGCGCCTTCCGAGATCTCCGAGCGAGCAAGTTCATCGGCATCCACTGGGGCACATTCGAGCTGGCTCAGGAGCCCTACCACGAGCCCCCGCGCCGGACCGTCGACGAGGCGGCGCGGCTCGGCCTCGATCCGCGATCGATTCTTCTGCCGAAGCCCGGGGGGCTACTTACCTGGTAGCGCAACGCCGACCCGCACGGGTGCGCGGACACTCAGTCGCGCGCGAGCCCCCGAAGTGCTGGACTGGTCCGGCGACCGGCCATCAATGCGTTGTGTGCGAGCGGCGAATTCACGCCCCCAGTGAGTGCGAGGTGGTGGACCCAATGGCCCCGTGTTCGCTCACCTCGCGTGCCATACGGCTTGGTCGCTAGAGTCTCAGGTCCGTCGTCAGAGGCCACACTCCCCCGCCGCTTTGTAAATGGGCCCACCCGTCTGGCTCGACAAGCACGGCCAGCGCCGGCCGACGCGCCCATGCCCGAAGTGCGGGTTCCGCTCGTGTTATCGTAGCCGCCATGCTCGTCTGGGTCGCATCCCAGTCGGCTCTCGTCATCGGTCTCCTCTGCTTCGCCTGGTCCTATCTGATGTGCGCCGCGATCTACGGGGCGGTGCGCTTCGCGGCCCGGCGCGGTCACGAGGCCGCGTTCAAGGCGGCCTCACCAGTGACGTTGACGCCGCTCGCCGTGATCTTCGGCCTGCTGGTCGGGTTCCTCGCTGCCGATGTCTGGCCGAACTTCGAGCGCGCCCGCAACACGGTGGGACAGGAAGCCTTGGGACTGCGCCAGGCGTTGCTCTTCGCGGACGCGCTGCCCCCGGAGGAACGGCGTCTCGTCCGAGACGGCGTGCAAGAGCACATCACCCATGCGGTCAGCGTGGAATGGCCGGCCATGAAGGCCGGTGACCACGGCCCGAGGAGCGCGGGGGACGGACTGGGGAAGGTCCTGACGGCTCTCCTCGCGGATGATCACGCGGCCGGGAATCGACGAGCGGCGGAGGAGCATACCGTCAGGGCGCTGGAGCGGGCGCTGGATGCGCAACGGCAACGGCTTTTCATCAGCCAGACGTCGGTGAGCGGCATCAAGTGGTTCGTGTTCATGGTGCTGGCCGGGCTCATCGAGCTGACCATCGCGATGATTCACGTGGAGAACCGAAGCACCAAGGTGATCACGATGCTCATCTTCGCGACCGCGGTTGCCGTGAGCACGCTGCTGATCATGGCGTACGACCGTCCCTTCGGGGGCGGCGTCTCTGTCACGCCGGCGGCGCTCACGGACGTCCTTCCGCGCTGAGAAGCGCGGAGTTCGACCCTGCGCTCGCCGTGGGCGCGACCGCTCGCCAGCCCGCGGTGGCTTGACTTCGCCGGCCGCAGGGTGGGAATCTTGGCAACCACGGAGGTTCCTATGAAGCCGAATGGCTTGGTGCTGGCCGGACTCATCGTCACCCTGGTCGGGCTCTTCATCGTGATCAGGCATTCCCTCGCGATTCCCTCGTACTGGACTCCGCTCCTCGTGGGCATCGGCCTCCTGGTTGCCGGCGTAATCTGGTCCGCCTGGCAGCGCAAGTCCAAGGCCTCCTGAGATGGCGATCTCCGCGAAGGGCGTCAAGGACTCGAGTGGGCTCTACGAGGTGGAGCGAAGGGCTCGCCATGCCGAGCGGCCGGGGTTCCGGATCTCGGAGCTCCAGATCAGCGCCACACAGCAGGTGCCCTGGCACTACCACAGCAACGTCCAGGACACGTTCTACGTGCTCGAGGGCACCCTCCGGCTTTTCCTGCGTGACCCGAAGGAAGAAGTGCGGCTCGGGCCCGGTGAGACCTATGCCGTGCGTCCGGGCCGCCCGCACTTGGTGACCAACGGGGGCAACGCCTCCGCGACCTTCCTCGTGCTTCAGGGAATCGGCGAGTACGACTACGTCCCGCTGACCTGAGGGGCCGTTTCAGCCGTCCGCCGGGGGCTCGGCGCACGGCTGAGCTTGTCATCCTCGGAGGGCTCTGCTAACGTGACCCTCTGGTTTCGCTGACGTAGCGCAATGGTGTGGACCCCGTCGTCTAGCCTGGCCCAGGACGCGACCCTTTCAAGGTCGAGATCGCGGGTTCGAATCCCGCCGGGGTCACCAATTCGCGCGCAGGTCAGCGAGTTCGAACTCAACCTCGCGAAGAAGTCGAATTGCCTGCCACCAGCCTCACGCCGGCTACCATCGCTCGGAGCTTCGCGAGCGCCAGATCCCGGGAGAGATGCTTCATCCCACAGTCGGGCGCGATGACCAGGCGCTCGGGGGCCGCGTGCTCGAGCGCCTGGCCCACACGCCTCGCGACCACGGCGGCCTGCTCTGCCTCGGGCGCGCCCAAGTCGAGGACGCCGAGGACAATGGTCTTGGAGGGCAGCGTGGCCAGCACCGATAGGTCCAGCCCCGGCTGGGCTGCCTCGATTGAGATCTGATCCGCCGCGCAACGGTCCAGCTCCGGGAGGAACGAGTACCCGCTCGGCTTGTCCTTGACCGCGAAGGCGTAGCCGAAGCACAGGTGCACCACGGTGGTCTTGCGGACGCCTGCGAGCGCGCGATCGATGGCGGGAACTGCGTACGCGCGCGCCCTGTCGGGCTGGGCTTGCATGTAGGGCTCGTCGAGCTGGATCACATCGACGAGGGGCTCGAGCTCCCGGACCTCCGCATTGACGGCAGTCGCATAGGCCATGGCCAGCTTCTCCTCGTCCCCGTAGTAATCGTCCTGGGCGAGCTGGGTCATGGTGAAGGGCCCGGGAATTGTCACCTTGATTCGCCGCGCGGTGACGCTGCGGAGGAATTGCGCGTCGCGCGTGAGGACCGGACGGGCGCGCGCGATGGGCCCCACCACCCGGGGCACCTGCTGAGGCTTGCCGCGACGATTGATCGCCGTCCCGGGCCGGTCGAGGTCGAGGCCGTCGAGCGCGGT
>Ga0137377_10005306_pt1 | contig 10310 bp, 7 predicted proteins | sample SagtaG_22_FD_104815 | JGI IMG/M metagenome (GOLD analysis project Ga0137377, IMG submission 104815) | Vadose zone soil microbial communities from Sagehorn Ranch, Mendocino, California, USA - Sage2_L_40_16 metaG | ecosystem: Environmental > Terrestrial > Soil > Vadose zone | place: USA... | reverse complement strand
GGCCCGGGAGGACTACGAGCACGCCATTGCGCTGGCCCGGAGCCCAGCCGAGCGTGTGTCCTTCGAGCGGCGGATCGAGAGCCTGGAAATCTCCTAGCGCGTGTCCGGTTTCGGCGCCCGCCATTCGTCGTCCTCCTGAAGATCACCCGATGAGACCAGGAGAGACCGGTGCCGCAGACGTCAACGGCCATCGTGAAGGACCTCTACCAGCGGTGGGGTGCTAAGCGGCCCACAGCTCACCGCCGAACCCGGAGGCGTGGACTAGGTGGAGGTCGACGCCAACGGCGTGAAGCCACCGGCGCCTCGCACACTTCCAGATGGCCGTGGGCCGCGCGGAGGACGCCGACGAGGCGATGCGGCGGCCGGCCCTTGATGGGCCCGTCTGAAGCTGGGCCTGTGATCACGAGATCAACCACTCGAGAAAGAGAAAGACAATGCGCAAACTGATCGAATCGACCCTCGTCTCGCTCGACGGCGTCATCGAAGCGCCCGAACGCTGGGCCAACTTCGACGCCGAATCCACGGCGTACTCCACCGAGCAGCTAGGCAACTACGACGCGTTCGTCATGGGCCGGGTCACCTACGAGAAGTTCTTCGCGAACTGGGGCCACACCACTGGCAACCCCTACCTCGACCTCATCAACGCCATGCCCAAGTACGTCGCATCCCGGTCACTGACCGATACGGCATGGAATGCCACCCTCCTCGGGCCCGACCCATCCAGCGCGATCGCCCAGCTGAAAGCCCAGCCCGGCAAGGACCTCATCAAGTACGGCACCAGCCGCTTCGACGACACGCTCCTGCGAGACCACCTGATCGACGAGTTCCACTTCTGGATCATGCCCGTCGTGGTCGGCTCAGGGCAACGACTGTTCGAAGACGTGGACACCTCCGGGCTCCACCTCAAGCTCACCGGCGAGAGAAGGCTGGAGAACGGGTCGGTGATCCTCACCTATGCGCCCGGCTGACCCAGCCCGCGGCCGGCGGGGCGGGAACGTCGTGCACCGGCCGGGTGACCCGGACGGAGGCCAGCGGCGCTCCGGATTCATCGGTGAATCGTCAGCGCGGCCGGTCGTTCAACCAGCAACGACCTTTACCAGGGAAGACCGGAGGCACACATGACCTCTCTCAACAGCAGGAACGGCGTCAGCCGAGGGGGAATCGCGGTCCCCGGCGAGGTGCGCCGCTGGCGGCCTTCGCCTTGCTCGCCGTTGCGGCATCCCGCAAGCCAGACCCCCGCCAAGCCAGCACGATCGATGGCCTTCGGCACCCATAACTCAATTACATGCCAGTTCTTCGCCGGGTTCGCGAGCCCAAACGAGACCAGCGGATCTGTCCTTTAATTTTGCCGTCCGGGTCCTCCGTGGCCCGCCCGGCGAGCCGCATGAAGCAGGAGCCCCGACCAGCAGCCAGGAGCAGAAATGAACTATCTACTCGAGAACGCCGTCGCCGCGCACGGCGGCCTGGACCGATGGAATCAGGTCAAGTCGATCACCGTCGACGCCTCTATTACCGGGGCCCTCTGGTCCCTCAAGAGCAAGGGTGACGCGCTCAAGGACGTTCGCTTCGAGGTGGACACCACGCGGGAGCTGGTGACGATGGACTTCGCCGGTCAAGACAAACGGTCGGTCTTCGAGCCCCACCGGGTCGTCCTGCAGCGCCGTGACGGCGCGCTCATCGACGCACGCGAGGACCCGGAGAAGTCGTTTGACGGTCATCAGCTCCAGACCCCGTGGGACGACATTCATCTCGCCTATTTCACCGGGGAGGCGCTGTGGACGTATCTGAATACGCCGTTCCTCTACACCTGGCCCGGGTTCGTCACCGAAGAGATCGCCCCAATCGAGGCCGGCGGTGAAACGTGGCGGCGGCTGAAAGTGACGTTTCCCGATCACATCAAAAGCCACACCCGCGAGCAGATCTCGTGCTTCGGCCCGGACGGGCTGCTGCGCCGCCATGACTTCACCATCGACATCCTCGGCGGGGCGACCGGGATGCTCTACGCCACCGGCTACCGCGACATCGACGGCATCATCATCCCTGCCGCGCGCCGGGGCTACGCCTGGCAGGGCGACTATCAGCTCGTCCCGGAGCCACTGCTGGTCGCCATCGACATGGGCGAGATCACCATCCGCTGACCTCACGGCCCGGGGATGCATTACCAGATGTCGAGGTTGAACTCACCACCACCGGCCGGATTTCTGGGAAGCAGAACTCTCATCCCGTGCGGTTTGTCCGCCAAGCCGGAAGGCTGTACCTACTCCCGGGAGCAGGATCTACAGTCAGTGGTAAAAGAACGTACTCAAGACGCACACGATACGCCTGGCCAGCGGGGACGCCACGTACAGCACGATCGCGAGGCCGATCACTGACCCCGGCGATGATGGGCAGGCACGATGCCGCCGAACACGTTGCTGTGGTCGCGTCAGCTTGACGGGGCTGGCCTGCGTGGTGGCGTCGGCGTGGGCGGCGGCGGCGCGGGTGGCGTGGATCGTGTCCCTGTCCGTTCGCCGCTGAGGATCCTGGCGGCGTTGATCAGGGCGAGATGGGTGAAAGCCTGCGGGAAGTTGCCGACCTGCCGGCCGCGGGCGACGTCGTATTCCTCGGCGTATAGGCCGAGGTCGTTGCGCAGGGCGAGGAGCCGCTCGAACAGCTCCCGCGCTTCGGCCTCGCGGCCGTTGAGCGCGAGCGCCTCGACCAGCCAGAACGAGCAGGCAAGGAACTGGCCCTCGCTGCCTGACAGGCCGTCGTCGGTGACGTCGGTTGAGTAGCGCGAGATAAAGCCATCGTGCCCGAGTTCGAGGCGGACCGCGTCGATGGTCTTCGTGAAACGGTCGTCGGCCGGGTCCAGCAGGCCGACCAGCCCGACCATCAGGGCGCCGGCATCTAGCGCCGTGGAGCCATAGGATTGCGTGAAGGTCTTGCGCTGCGGGTCGTAGGCCCGCTCGAGGATCTCATCGTGGATCTGGGCCCGGATCTGCTCCCAGCGCCGCAGCGGCCCCTCCAGCTTGAAGCGCTTGCTCAGCGCGATGGCGCGGTCGAATGCGAGCCAGGCCATCACTTTCGACTGGGTGTAGTGCCGCCGCGGCCCGCGGGCCTCCCACATGCCGTCGTCGGGTTCCTGCCAAACGCTCTCCAGGTAGTCCAAGAGCTCGCGGAGCTGCCGCCAGGGTTGCTCGGACAGCTGTCCTACCGCCGTCGCCACCGCCCAGCCGACGCCGACGACCTCGCCGTACACGTCGAGCTGGAACTGGCCCGCGGCCGCGTTGCCGACCCGGACCGGCCTGGAGCCCTCGTAGCCGGGCAGCCAGTCCAGCTCGTACTCCTCCAGCCGCCGCTCGCCCGCGATGCCGTACATGATCTGCGCCTGCTCAGGGTGCCCGGCAGTCGCCCGGAACACGGCGTCGCTGAACGCCAGCGCCTCGTCGGTGTAACCGCCGGCGAGCAGCGCGTTCAGCGTCAGCACCGAGTCGCGCAGCCAGGTGTAGCGGTAGTCCCAGTTGCGCTCGCCGCCGAGGTCCTCCGGCAGCGAGGTCGTGGGCGCCGCGACGACTGCGCCGGTGACCTGATCGGTGAGGCCCTTGAGGACGATAAGCGAGGTCAGGACCTCGTCGCGGTACTCACCTCGGTAGGTGCACCGCTCCGACCATTCCCGCCACCACGCCTGGGTGCGGGCCAGAGCCGCGTGAGCGTCCTCGGTGCGGCCGGGACGCTCGTAAGAGGGGAACCAGCTGAGGCCGAACCGCTCGCTGCTTCCCTCCTGGACGGCGAAGTCCGCCACCGTCGTGAGATTCTCCCCGTGCAGCTCCGCCGGTGTGCTCAGGTGCAACGCGTCGGGCCCCGCCTGAGCGACGATGCCGTCAGGCACTTGCTGTACCCAGGGCACGATCAGGCCGTACCCGAAGCGGATGATCAGCTGCATGCGCATCGGGACGCGACCACGTAGCCCCTGCACGATGCGTATGAGCTGCGGGGCGCCGCCATCGCGGGGCGGCATGAAGTCGATGACCCGTGCCGAGCCGTCCGCGGTCTCGAAGTCTGTCTCCAGGACCAGCGTCCCCTCGCGGTAGCGGCGCGACACGCTGCGGATCTCCCCGGCAGGGGCGATGAGCCAGCGCCCGTGCTTCTCCTCTCCCAGCAGCGCGGTGAAGCACGATGCGGAGTCGAAGCGCGGCAGGCACAGCCAGTCCACCGAGCCGTTGCGGCCGACCAGGGCGGACGTCTGCAGGTCACCGATCAGTGCGTAATCCTCGATCCTCATGGGAACTCCTCTCCTGATACGCCGGCGGCCCCGCCTTGGCGAAGGCGCGCACTTGATTGCATCGCTCCTCCCGGACCGCTCCTGCCGCCACGGGCTTGAACATCAGGGGTTTTCTTTCGTGTGAAGGCTCGATATCGGTCGATGCCGGACCTGCGGCGTGAGGCCGGCAGCTGCGGCCAATAAGCCGATTGCCGCGAGCTGCGGGGTGATTCCGTCCGCGGTCTCGAACAGGATCTGCTGCAGCGGCCGGGCAGGTCGCCGTTCCAGACCAGGGCGGCCGTCGCGGCGGCGGAGGCGGAAGTGCCCGGAAGCGAATGGCGCCGCTTGACCGGCACGGGTAACCACCGTCCGTTCAGGAAAAGAAGGAGAGCAAGCATCGCGAGCGGACGGTGGTGCGCGGTCCCCTATGTGCTCGGTGACGCTGCAGCCCGCGCATCGGCCCAGGTGCGGGCGTCTATCGCGTCGAGGACGGCCAGCTGTGCCTGGTCGACGGCCCACGAGGCGTAATCCAGGGCATCGGCGGCGTCGCTCTCCGTGTCCTCGGCCTCTCTTTCCGCTCGCTTGACGTCGCGCTCGTCCCGTTTACGGCCGATGCGGTCCCGCAGATCCTGCGTTTTCGCCGCGGCGTCGGCCTTCAGCGACACCCACCGGCTTTGCGCCCGGCCGGCGGCCTGTTCGGCCTTCTCCTTGACAGTGCCCTGCCGGGCAACGATATCTGCCTTGGCCTGGCTGATGCGCGCGTTGACCTGCTCATTGGTTTCTTTCCGGGCCTGCTCCGCGGAATCCTTTAGGTCGGCTACCCGCTTTTGAAGGGCGTCTACCTGCTCGGAAATGCTCATGTAGTCCTCCTCGATCCGGGTTCCGGTGCTCGCGTGTCCCGCAGTCGCTGGCGCAGCACCGGCTTGGCGATCTTCCCTACTGCGTTCCTTCGGAAGTACCCGCTCGAGGTACACCTCACGCGGCACCTTGTCGCGCGCGAGGGACTGGCGGCAGTGCTCGACGGGTCAAGGCCCAGCCGCCCGATCGGCCGGACCCCCGGCATGCGCTACCAGGACCTCGGCCCGGACTACTACGAGCGCCAGCGCGACATCCGCCGCCAGATCGCCCGCCAGCGTCGGCAAGCTCGGCGCCCTCGGCTTCGAAGTCACCCTCGTCCGCGTTCCCGATCCGGACCCGACGGAACAGGTCCACACCTGCCGGACCGTCCCGCTCAGGATTTGACCTGCGTGCTGAATGCGCGCGCAAACTCGCCGCTAATGGGACGTTGACGCAGGTCACAAAGTTACAGGCGGAGGTCTGTAAAACCGTCGGCTGACCCCACGTTGGTTCGGACCAGACATCTGCCGCTTCTGCTGGCTCGCGGGAAGTCGCGCGATCAAGACCACCCTGGCCGCGGCAACGCAGGGGCTCAAAGCGCTGCAGGCGCTGCTCAGGGCCGACACATCACCGCCCACCACGCGACCCCGGAAGGCAGCGGCCTCGGATTGACGCCGCCAGCACTCATTGACGCATCGGGCCACCGGGCGCCTCCCGGATCGCAGTGGCGCCGCTAAAATCCAGATCTGCACCAGCGCGGGATTGATCCACATGAATCCGGCGTCCGCGCCGAACGGCGACTCTTGGGTGCCGCATATCGACTCCGCCGCCACCGTCCGTGACGGCAATCGGAGTGCTGCCAGACAGCCTCGTTCGACCATGCGGGAGCCGGTGAGCGGGTTCGAACCGCTGGCCTGCCGTTTACAAGACGGCTGCTCTGCCTGCTGAGCTACACCGGCGGGAGACTCTGAGCATCGTAGCCGGCCCACGCGGAGGCGAGAATTCTCACGAGCGGGCGCCGCCCGGGCGCAGGGTATCCCGCAGGGCCTCGAGCGCGGTGAAGCGCGGGGCCCAGCCCAGGTCCTGCTTCGCCCGGGTGGTGTCCATGATCGCCGGATGGCTGGCCGCCTCCACCCACTGCGCGGCGGGCGGCAGGAACGGCAGCGCCGCGATGGCCCGGGCCGCGAACCGCGCGGGGCCGGCGGGCAATGGCAGCGGGATCAGGCCGAACTCGCGGGCCACGTCGGCGGTGGTGAGGATCCCGTCGGCAGCCACGTTGTAGGCGCCGGGCGGCCCGGCGGCCACGACACACTGCAGGAACGCGCGCCCCAGATCCTCCTCGTGCACGAACTGCAGCGGCATCACCGGCACCGGCGCGGGCAGCGGCACGGGGAGCCGGCCGATCCGGCCGGCCAGCCTGCGGCCGAGCGGGGCCAGCGGCCCGGGCAGGAGATCCTTGGCGCCGACCGCGTGCGGCCCCAGGACCACCGGCGGGCGCAGCAGGTACAGCGCGGGCCCGGCGGACCGGTCCGCCTCGGCGCGCAGCAGGTGCTCTAGCTCCGCCTTCTCCTGCGCGTAGAACAGCCGGGCGGCGGGGCGCACGGGCCACTCCTCGGTCATCCCGACCGGGTTGTCGGAGTGGAAGCCGTACGCCGCCACCGAGGAGGCGTAGACGAACCGGCGCGCGCCCGCCGCGGCCGCGGCCCGGAAGGCGTTCAGCGTGCCGTCGACGTTGACCGCCCGGATCACCTCGGCGGACGCGGCCCCGGTGACCAGGAACGCTAGGTGCACCACCACGTCGGCGGAGCCGAAGGCGTCACGCAGGGCCGAGGGGTCGCGGACATCCCCGCGGCGGTATTCGAGCTTCGTCCAGCCGTACGCGGCCGGGTCGAACGGGCGCCGGGCGATGCCCACGATCCGCGTCACCCGGTCATCGGCCTGCAACAGCGGGATCAGGCCGAAGCCGAAGGTCCCGGTCAAGCCGGTCACCGCGACCGTCAGGTCCCGCTCGCCGCCGGGTGCCACGGCGCCGGGTTCCTGGGCCGCTGCAGTCATGGCCCCAGCTTGCCAGACGCAGCCGCGCGGCGCGGGCCGCACGAGGCCGGCCCGAGCCCCAAGCGAGCGCTGGGCGGGCTAGCCGTCCGCGGCGGCCCGGGACCGGACCGCGGCCACTTCGTACAGCGCGATGCCCGCGGCCACCCCGGCGTTAAGCGACTCGGTGCGGGCCGCGATCGGGATCCGGACCAGCACGTCGCAGACCTGGGCGACGATCCGGGACAGGCCGCGGCCCTCGGACCCGATGACCAGGACCAGCGGGGCCGTGGCCAGCTCCAGGTCGCGGATCCCGGTGTCACCGGCCGCGTCCAGGCCCGCCACGAAGACCCCGGCGTCCCGGTAGGACTGCAGGGCCCGGGCCAGGTTGACCGCGCGGGCCACCGGCACCCGGGCCAGCGCGCCCGCGGACGCCTTCCAGGCGCCCGCCGTGACGCCGGCGCCGCGGCGGCCCGGGACCACCACCCCGTGGGCGCCGAACGCGGCCGCCGAGCGCGCCACCGCCCCCAGGTTGCGCGGGTCGGTGACGCCGTCCAGGGCGGCGATCAGCGGCAGCTGGCCGGCGTCGGCGGCCCGGGCGAGCAGGTCATCGGGATGCGCGTAGTCGTAGGGGCGCACCCGCAGGGCCAGGCCCTGGTGCAGAGCGCCGCCGGTGAGCCGGTCGAGTTCGGCGGCGCCGGCCTCGAGCACGGCCACGCCCCGGTCCGCGGCGAGCTTGATGGCCTCGCTGATCCGCTCGTCGTGCTGCACCCGGGAGCCGACGTACAGGACCGCCGAGGGCACCCCGGCCCGCAGCGACTCGACCACCGGGTTGCGCCCGGCGACGAACTCGGCCGCCTCCCCGGCGCCGCGCGGCGCCCGCGCCGCGGGGCCGGACGACGCGAAGGAGGAGCCAGCGCCACGCGGCGGCCGGGCGGACGGGGCAGGCGGCGAGTACGAGGCAGGACCGTCGGCCGAGCGCCGGCCGCGGGACCCGCCCGGGGCCGCCGGGCCCCCCTGGGACGCCGGGGCGCCCGGGGACGAAGCGCCCGCCGCGCGCCGCTGCGCCGGGTGGCCCGGCCGCAGGGCCGCGGGCGGGGTCGGTCCCTTTCCCTCGAGCTTGCGCCGCCCCTGCCCGCCGGTGCCCGTCCGTGGCTTGCCCGACTTGGTCTGGCCCGATCCAGGACGACCGACCCTGGCGCGACCGGCACCAGAACGGCCGGCACCAGAACGGCCAGCACCAGAACGGCCAGCACCAGAACGGCCAGATCGTGAGCTCCCGGTTTCGCTCAACGCTTCAGCTCCCATCGCGGGCCTTCGGGAGTGTCCTCGACGAGGACGCCGATCTCCTCCAGGCCGTCCCTGATCGCGTCCGCGGTGGCGTAGTCCCGGCGCGCCCGGGCCGCGTCCCGCTGCTGCAGGGTCAGCTTTACCAGCGATCCGAGCACGTCCCGCAGCCGGTCGCCGACGCCAGGTCCGCCCGCCGGGCCCGCCCAGTGTGAGCCAGCCCCGTGTGAGCCAGCCCCGTGTGAGTCAGCCCCGTGTGAGCCAGCCCAGTGCGGGGCGAGCGGGTCAAGGCCGAGCACGTCCAGCATGGCCCGCAACCGGACCAGACTGGCCCGGACGCCCGCCTTGTCGGATATGGCCAGCGCCTGGTTGCCGTCCCGGACGCAGGCGTGCGCCGCGGCCAGCGCCGCCGGGACGCCGAGGTCCTCATCCATGGCCGAACGGAACGACACCGGCAGCCCGAGCGGCTCCTCCCCCGGGCCCGCCGCGGCGTCCGGCCCGAGGCGGCCCATCACGAGGCGGCCCATCCCCAGGCGGCTGAGCACCTCGGTGGCGCGCACCACGAAGCGCTCGATCCGCTGGTACGCGGCGACCGCCTCCTCCAGCGCTTCCTCGGAGTACTCGAGCAGGGAGCGGTAGTGCGCCTGGACCAGGTAGTAGCGGAGCTCGGGCGGCCGCACGCGGGTCAGCACGTCGGTGACGAGCAGCGAGTTGCCGACCGACTTGCTCATCTTCGCCCCGGCCAGCCCGAGCAGCCCGTTGTGCACCCAGTACCGGGCGAAGCCGTCGCCCGCCGCGCGGGACTGGGCGATCTCGTTCTCGTGGTGCGGGAAGATCAGGTCCATCCCGCCGCCGTGGATGTCGAACGCCGGCCCGAGGTACTTGGTGGCCATGGCCGAGCATTCCAGGTGCCAGCCCGGCCGGCCAGGGCCCCACGGGGTTTCCCAGTTGGGCTCCCCCGGCTTCGCGCCCTTCCACAGGGTGAAGTCGCGCGGGTCGCGCTTGGCAGTGCCCTCTCCCGGGACGTCGTCGGAGTCCTCGGCCGGCCACATCTGGTCGAGGCGCTGGCCGGACAGCGCGCCGTAGTCCGGGTAGGAGCTCACGTCGAAGTACACGTCCCGGCCGGCCGGGTAGGCGTGGCCGCCCTCGATGAGGCGGCGGATAAGCACGATCATCTCCGGGATGTGCCCGGTGGCGCGCGGCTCGACGTCCGGCGGCCGGACGCCGAGCGCGTCGTAGGCCCAGGTGAACGCGCGCTGGTTGCGTTCGGCCACGATCCAGGGCGGGACGCTCTCCTGCTGGGCGGTGCGCAGGATCTTGTCCTCGATGTCGGTGACGTTGCGGCAGAAGGTCACCCGGTACCCGCTGGCCTCGAGCCAGCGGATCAGCACGTCGAAGCAGACCGCGGACCGCAGGTGGCCGATGTGCGGCGGCGCCTGCACGGTGGCGCCGCACAGGTACACCGACGCCTGCCCCGGCGTGATCGGCGTGAACTCGCGCACCGCTCGGGCGGCGGTGTCATGCAGGTGCAACGTCACGCTGACAAGGTTAAGGGATACGGGGAGATACAGGGGAGATACGGATTCGGGGGGGCTGAAGGGGACCGGCCGGGCCTACGAGGCGGCTTACGAAACCGCGGGCATTAGCTCTGCTGGCATCAGCAGGGCGGTGGCGATCGCGGCGATGCCCTCGCCGCGGCCGGTCAGGCCGAGCCCGTCGGTCGTGGTGGCGGACACGCTGACCGAGGCGCCGGCCAGCGCCTCGGTCAGCACTTTCTCCGCTTCGGCGCGCCGAGGCGCGACCCGCGGCCGGTTCCCTATCACCTGGACCGCGACGTTGCCGATGACAAACCCAGCGTCGCTGACCAGCCGGGACGTCTCGCGCAGCAGCGCGACGCCGGACGCCCCGGCCCACT
>Ga0137377_10005299_pt1 | contig 10315 bp, 8 predicted proteins | sample SagtaG_22_FD_104815 | JGI IMG/M metagenome (GOLD analysis project Ga0137377, IMG submission 104815) | Vadose zone soil microbial communities from Sagehorn Ranch, Mendocino, California, USA - Sage2_L_40_16 metaG | ecosystem: Environmental > Terrestrial > Soil > Vadose zone | place: USA... | reverse complement strand
CGGGACCAGGCTCCCTCCCACGAACACGACGTCGGCGATCGAGTACAGCATCGCGAGCTCGCCGACGGTGTCGAGGATGACGACGGGCGGCACCGGGCCGGCGGTGCTCGTCACCGCAGCGGGAAGCTCGCTACGGCGCACCGACGGCCAGCCGCGCCGCTCCAGGAATGCCTGCACCTCGCGCGTTCGCTCCGGGTGTCTCGGCGCGATCACCAGCACGAGCTCCGGGAACTCGCCCAGCGCGGCGCGGTGCGCGTCGAGCACGGGCCCCTCCTCCCCCGGGTGGGTGCTTCCGGCAACCCACACGCGCTGGCTGGGAGCAAGCGCGAGGAGCCGGCGCCAGAGATCACCCGCGCCCGGCGGATCGGCGACGGAGGCATCGGCCTTGATATTGCCCGTGACGACGACCCGCTCGGGGTGGGCGCCGAGCGCGATGATGCGCCGCGCGTCCTCGTCGGACTGCATGGCGAAGACGCGAACGTTGGCGAGGACCGAGGCCATGAAGCGCCGAATCAAGCGATAGCGACGATAGGATCGATCGGAGATTCGTCCGTTGGCGACCATCACGGGCACGCCACGAGACGCGAGCGCGCGCAGGGTGTTCGGCCAGAGCTCGGTCTCCATGCAGATCAGGAATGCCGGATTGATCGACGCCACCGCGCGCCGCGCGACCGAGGGGAAGTCGAGCGGTAAGAACCGATGCGTCGCGAGCCCGGCGAATCGCTCGCGGACGATCTGCGCGCCGGTGCTCGTGACGGTCGTCATCACCAGCGGCAGCTCCGGGTGGAGACGCCGGAGCCCCTCGACGAGCGGCGCCGCGGCAATCGCCTCACCCACCGACACCGCGTGAACCCAGCCGGTCGGCGCGCCGGCACGCGGGGCGTCCCGCCCGAGCCGCGCCCGCGCGTTGAGCGCCACGCCGCGCGTCAGCCGTCGCGCCAGGGCCACCGGCAGAAATACCGTGACGAGACCGATGAACGCGATGGCGGTATAGAACGCGTACATCAGGCGCTCACCAGCCGGTCGGCCGCGGCGGTCGCCTCGTCCAGGCCGCGTTCGATCTCCTTACGTGCGCGCTCACGATCGGCGTCGCGGGCGATCGACGTCATGGCGCCGAACACCAGGGCCGCGCGCGCGAACGGCGAGGGAATCTGAAACTCGTCCCACGTCGCCAGCCGCCACGCCGGACGGGCGGCGAATCCGAGGGGTACCACCGGCGCGCCAGTGATCGCCGCCAGCGCGACGATGCCGGTGCCGAGCTGCCCGCGCGGCCCGCGCGGCCCGTCGGGCGCGAGAGCGACGTCGCGGCCGGCGCGCACGGCCGTCACGAGAGCGCGCAGCGCTCCCGCGCCGCCCCGCGACGACGAGCCGCGGACGACCTCGAGGCCGAAGCGACCCGCATAGTCCGCGATGAGACCGCCGTCGCGTGAGCGGCTCGCCAGCACGCTGACCGCGCGCGCGCCGTGGCTCCGTCGCAGACGGGCGTTGAGCCAGGGCACCATGAGGATTCGGCCGTGCCAGACGCAGTAGATGAGCGGTCGCGCGGCTGTCCAGCTCGGCGCCAGCATCTCCACACCCTCCGCGCGAAGCCGAAGCGTCGCTCCGAGAAGCCGAACGAGCGCCGCGGCGATCGGCGGCGCGAGCGCGAGCAGCGGATTCATCGGACGTTCCGGTGACACGACGCGATCACGCGGCCCCCGCCTGAGCGAGGACGAATCGCGCCGCGCGCGTCCCGACACCCGGCTCGCCGAGCTGGCCGGCGAGCTCGCTGAACGCCGCGCGCTGCGTCTCGCGGGCGCCGACATCGGTCAAGAGGCTGAGAGCCTCGCGGGCCAGTCGCGCGCTCGTCGTCGTCCGTCGATAGAGCTCGGGCACGACGGCGCGCCCGAGTGTGAGGTTGGCGAGGCTCACCCACGGCACCCGGATCAGCAGGCGGACCATCAGCTCGCTCACCAGCGAGAGACGGTAGCAGACGACCATCGGCGTGCCGAGCAGCGCCGTCTCGAGCGTGACCGTGCCGGAGGTGACGAGCGCCAGGTCGGCCGCGCGGATGACGGCGTGCGTCTGGTTGTCGACGATCTCGACGGGCGGACCGCCGGCGAGGTGTTGCGCGACCAAGTCTCGCTCGATCGTGGGGGCCCGGCCGAGCATGAATCGCGTCCCCGGCGCCGACCTGACGATTTCCGCGGCGGCGTCGCGCATCGCCGGCAGCACCCGGACGACCTCCTTGTGCCGGCTACCCGGCAGGAGCCCCACCATCAGGGTCCGGTCGTCGATCCCGAGCCGGCGGCGCGCCACCTCGCGGCTGGGCGCGGCCTGCAGCTCATCGAGCAACGGGTGGCCGACGAACTCGACCGGCACTCCCGCCCGGCGGTAGAGCGGCGCCTCGAACGGAAACACCGCGAGGACGAGCGAGACGAACCGCCGGATCGTCTTCACTCGGCCGCCGCGCCACGCCCACACCTGGGGCGGAATGAAATACACGACCGGGACACGCGCGCGCCGCGCCGTGCGAGCCAGGCGCAGATTGAACTCCGGGAAATCGATCAGCACGAGCACCGCCGGCCGCTCGGGACCCTCGAGGACGGTCCGAAGCTCGCGGTAGGCCCGGTACAGGCGCGGCACCTGCCCGAACGCCTCGCTGCCGCCGGTGACGGCTCTCGCGGTCACGTCTACCAGGATCTTCATTCCTTCGGCGGCCATTCGCGCCCCGCCCATCCCGAAGAGCCGGCAGCTCGGGTCGAGCTCGCGCAACGCGTGGCAGAGCGCCGCGCCGTGGAGATCGCCCGAGGCTTCCCCGGCGACGAGCATGACGGCCGGCGACCTGGAGGTCGTCACTCGACACCCACCAGAGCGATGCCGGCCCGATCCGCGATTCGAAGACATTCTGCCCGATCGAGCACCAGCACGCGCTCCGCCTCGACCGCGACGACCGTGACGCCGCCGGCGGCCGCCACCTCGATCGTCTCCGGGCCGACGCCGGGCGTGTCGAATCGATAATCGTGCTCGCGCGCCGCGGCCTTCACGACGACCGCGCCCGGGCCCGCCTGGGCCAGGCCTCGGCGGATGGTCTCGGTGGTCCCCTCGGTCGCCTCGACCGCGGTGACGGCCCCGAGTTTGACCACAACGGTCTGGCCGACCGCGGCGTCGGCCACGAGCCGCGCGACCGCGAGGCCGCGTCGTACGTCGGTCCACTCGGCGTCGGTCGGCGCACGGCTCGACCAGCATCCGCTCCGGCTCAGCCAGTCGCCGAGGAACGGTCGCTGGTCGAGAAGCTCGATGCCCAGGCGGCTGAGCGTCATCGCCACGACCTGGACGATATTCGCGTCGACCAGCGCTCCGGCCCGCGCCTTCATCTCGGCGAGCGCGGCGTCTGGACGCTCCTGCAAGAGATCCTTCATCCAGAACTTTCCCGAGAAGACGACGGCGCCGATCCGCTCGTGCTGGAGCGCCGTCAGCACGGCGCCGGCCTCGTTGACGCGAGCCGGGATCGTGCGGTCGGCATGGTCGGTCACGCCGGGCGCCTCGCCGAAGGTGAACGCGACCACGCGCCACCCGTGGCGTCGCGCCTCGCCGGCCATGCGCGCCGGCAGCACGCCGGCGCCGCATATCAAGCCGAGTGAGCGCTCCACGGAGTGTTGTTCGAGTACGCCGCCTCGCAGCGGCCGTCCCGGATCATTCGCTCGATCTCGAGAGCCATGGCGAGCGATCGCACATCCTCGGCCTCGGCCAGCACGACCTTCTCACCGGCGCGCGCCCGCCGGACGGCGCGGACCAGATGGAGAACCTCGAGCTTGAGCGGGTTGTCCTTGTGAACCTGCACGTGCTCGACGAAAGACGCGCGTCGGTAGCGGATCGACTCCCGGTTGAGCGTGTATTCCTGCGCGGCGCGCCGGTGGATCCGGATGTCCTGCTCGGAATAGTCGAGGACGACGTAGGCATCCGGCTGCGTGACCGCGAGCACCCGGATCTTCTCCTCGGTCGCCCGGCTCGCGGTGATGAGCGCGATCGTGCCGGACTCGAAGCCGATCTGCACGTTGGCGATGTCGGTCGCGGAGGAATGGACGGAGGACCCCATCGCGGTGAGCCGCCGGGGCGTCGAGTCGACGAGCCCCAGCACGATGTCGAGGTCGTGGATCATCAGGTCCATCACCACGCTGTCCTTCTGCACGCGCGGGGCGAAGGGCCCGAGCCGGCGCGACTCGATGAGGATCGGACGCTCGACGATCTTCTTCAGCTCCTGCACCGCGCCGTTGAACCGCTCGACGTGACCGACGTGCAGGACGGCGCCGCTCTTCTTGGCGATCGCGAAGAGCTCGCGCGCCTCCTCGAGCGTCGGCGTGATGGGCTTCTCGACGAGGACGCCCACGCCCGCCTCCAGGAGGTCGGAGGCGACCTGGAAGTGCTGCTCGGTCGGCACCGCCACGCTCGCGAGATCGACCTTGTCGATCAGCTCGCGATGGTCGAACAGCGCCTGGGTGTCGTAGTACGCTGCGACCTGCTTCGCGCGGTCCCGATCGATGTCGACGACACCGGCCAGGTCGATGTCCCAGAGCTCGGCGTACGCGAGCATGTGGTATTGCCCCATGTGCCCGGCCCCGACGACGCCGGCGCGGAGCCTGCGCTCCTCCGCGGCTCGGGCGGCCATCACACCGTCTCGCTTTCGCTCGGGAGCGCGTCGGGCGCCGAGGCGCCGGGCTGAGCGGGGCCGCAGATGCCCCGCCGGGAGCCGGCGATGAACTCGAGCAGGTGAGCCACCGGGCCCTCGACCGGCAGCTCGAGACGGATCCGCTCGGCCGCCCGCTGGGGCGCGAGGCCGCTTCGGTAGAGCAGCCGATACGCGTCCTGCAGGAGGCGGCGATCCGCGGATTTCATACCGGCCCGTCTGAGACCGATGACGTTGATCGAATGCGCTCCCGCCGGGTTGCCGTCCACGAGCACGTAGGGCGGCACGTCGGCCGTGACCTTCGAACAGCCGCCGACGTACGCGTAGGCGCCGATGCGCGTGAACGGCACCATGCCGACCAGGCCGCCGATGGTGGCGCGGTCGCCGATCTCGCAATGCCCCGTGATTCCGGCGTAGTTGATCACGATGACACCGTCGCCGATCCGACAATCGTGGGCGACGTGGCTCATCGCCATGATCAGACAGCCCGCGCCGATCTCCGTCCATCCTTCGGCGTGGGTCGCGCGGTGGATCGTCACGTATTCTCGGACGGCGGTGTCGGAGCCGATCCTGACACCGGACGGTGTCCCGTCCTTGAACTTGAGGTCCTGAGGCAGGCCACCCAGGATCGTTCCGTGACCGATCCTCGCGCGCTCACCGATCTCGACCTTCCCTTCCAGCACGCAGTGATGACCGATCTCGGCGCGGGCGCCGATCGTCACCTCGGGGCCGATCACCGAGAACGCGCCGATCCGGACGCCTGCGCCGAGGCTCGCCTTCGGGTCGATCACGGCCGTCGGGTGGATGCCGTCAGGCTCGTTCATCGACCGCTCCCGACGCGCCAGTCTGCGGCGGCGCGATCCCGAGACGGCTCTCCAGTTGCTCGAGTCGGCGCTCCGCGGTGCGAAGGCGGCGAGACATATCCGGCAAGTGCTTCTGTGAGGCGAAGAGACGCTTGGCCTGGAGCATCGGCACCGCCGGCGTGCCCAGCCGCCGCTCGCCCGCTGGAACGTCCTCCGCGACGCCGGCCTGAGCCCCCAGCACGGCTCCGTCGCCGATCGTCAGATGATCAGCGAAGCCGACCTGACCGGCGGCGATCACGCCGCGGCCGAGTCGGCACGAGCCCGAGATGCCCACCTGGGCCACGATGATCGAGTGCTCGCCGATCTCGACGTTGTGGCCGACCTGGACGAGGTTGTCGATCTTGGTTCCGCGGCGGATGATCGTGCGACCCAGCATGGCGCGGTCGATCGTGGTGTTGGCGCCGATGTCCACGTCGTCCTCGATCACCACGATGCCGACCTGAGGAATCTTCCGGTGGCCGCCGTTGTCGAAGACGTAGCCGAATCCATCGCCGCCGATGACGGCGCCGGCCTGTACGACCACGCGGCACCCCAGACGCACCCCCTCGCACAGCACGACACGTGGATGGAGCACTGATGCCTCGCCCACCTCGACGCCGGGTCCAACGTAGACCAGCGGGTGAACTCGAACGCGCGGCCCGATGACCGCGCCCGCGCCGATCACGGCCATGGCCCCGATCGAGGCGGTGGGGTCGACACGCGCCTCGCGCGCCACGATCGCCGACGGATCGATGCCGGGCGGCGGCGCCGCCGCCGGATGAAACAGCGTGAGCAGCGCGATCAGGGCCTGCTGCGGGGCGCTCACCCGCAGGAGTGCGCCCGGCAAGCCGGACACGCTCTCCGACACGAGCAGCGCGCCGGCCCGCGACGTCTCGGCGGCCGGGCGATATCGGGCGTCGATCAGGAACGAGATCTGCTCCGGGCCGGCCGCGTCGAGCGACGCCACCCCCGTGACCCGCCGGCCGGGATCACCCTCGAGCTTCGCGCCGAGGGTCGCGGCGAGCTCACCGAGCGTGAACCCGGCGGGCGTGCCCATCAGGGGGTCTTCTTCGCCGGAGCCGCCTGGTCGTACGCGCGAATGATCTCGTCGGTCAGGTCCGCGTCGGTCGAGGCGTACAGGACCGAGGCGCCCCGCTTTTCCACGATCATGTAGTAGCCCTTCTCCTTGCCAACCCGTTCGATGACACCCGATAGCTCCTGGAGCACACGCTGGAGCAGCACCTGCTCCTTCTTCTCGAGCTCCTTCTGGAAGTCGTCCATCATCCGCGCGGCGTCACGGCGCTTGCGCTCGAACCCTTCCTGCTTCTCGCGCCGCGCGTCGGCCGTCATCAGGGCCCCCTTCTTCTCGAGCTCGTCGCGCAGCTTCTCGAGCTCCACTCGCTTGCCGTCCATCTCCTTCTGCATGACCGTCTTCTCGCGCTCGAGCTGCTCGCGCGCCGCCACACCGGCCGACGACCGGGCCAGCACCCGCTGCACGTCGATGTACGCGATCCGGGCCGACGACGCGGGAGCAGCCCCCGGCGACGCGGGTTGCTGGGCTCCGCCAGGGCTCACGACGACGACAAGAAGCCCCACAACCAGGGTGAGTACGCCACGCCAGTGCCTCATCCGATCCCTCCTAGAACGGCGAGCCGACAGAAAAGTGGAACGCCCCGGGCCCCTCGCCCGCCCGCCGATCGATATTCAAACCATAATCCACCCGGATGGGGCCAAACGGCGACTGCCATCGTATACCCCCACCCGGCCCATAGCGCAGATCCGTGGGATCGAACTTGGTGTCGAAGCCGTAGACGTTGCCGATGTCGAAGAACGCCGCGACCCGCAGGCCGAATGGCAGCGGGACCACGTACTCGACGGTGCCCAGGATCTCGCTGGTCCCGCCCTGTTTGAATCCGGCCGCATCGACCGGCGAGATGCTGCGGAATTTGAAGGCGCGGATCGTGTTCGGGCCGCCAAGGTAGAAGCGTTCGAACAGCGGGACTTCCTTGCCGCCCCAGCCGGCCTCGTAGCCGGCCTCACCCCGCAACGCCAGGATGTGGCCGAGCCAGACCGGCTTGAAATAGGTCTGGAGGAAGCTCGCCTTGTAGAACTGGGAATCGCCCCCGAGGCCGGCGAAGTCGAAGGAGAGGGTGGTCTGCGCCCCCTTGGTCGGGGCCGCGATCACATCCCGGCTGTCGCGGGTCAGGGAGACGCCGACCGAGGAGGTGATCGTGGCGCCCTTCTGTTCCACCAGATCGGGCGTCGCGGTGTCGCTGAGATGGCTGATGACGTCTCTCGAGAGTCGGTATCCGGTATGCCAGCGCCAGTACTCGGCGAACGGGTGGCTCATCCGGAGATTCAAGCCCGTCGTGTCGTAGGTGTAGTCCTGGTAGTTGCGAATGCTCTTGTAGACGTCGAATCCGGCCGAGAGAGGCCGGTCGAACAGCCACGGATCGGTGAAGCTGATCGTCCCCTGCTGGGTGGTGGCGCCGGCGCGGATCCTGATCGCGACCTCCCAGCCGCGGCCCAGAAAGTTGCGCTGGGCGAGATCGATCGTGCCGACCAGGGAGTCGACCGACGAGTAGCCGCCGCCGATGCTGAAGATGCCAGTGGCCCGCTCGACCACCTCGATGTTCACGATGATGCGGGTCTTGTCGGAGCCGGGCTGCGTGGTGATGTTGACGGTCTCGAAGTAGCCCAGGTTCACCAGCCGCTGCCGGGCCTTTTCCTTGTTCTGGAGCGTGTAGAGATCGCCCTCGTGCAGCGGCAGCTCCCGACGCAGGATCTTGTCCTCGCTCCTGACGTTGCCGCTGATGTTGATCCGCTCGACATAGACTTCCGGCCCCTCGGTGATCTCGAAGGTCAGGTTGATCTGGTTGATCGCCGGCAGCTGATCACGCTTGGGGTTCACGTCGGCCGAGGCGCGGCCGATCGTGCTGTAGAGATTCAGCATCGCGGTCGTGGTTTCCCGGACACGGCCCACCGAGAACACATCGCCGGTCCGGAGCTTGAGCTGCCGCTCGACCTCTTTTTCCGGCAACAGGGTCACCCCGGTGATCTTGACCTCGCCGACCCGGAACTGAGGGCCCTCGACGACGACGATCGTGATCGTCACCCGGGCCTTCTCGCGATCGACGTTGACGTCGTGCGACTCGACGCGGGCCTGGATGAAGCCGTTGTCGTTGTAGAGCTGGATGACGCGGTCGATGTCGACCTCGAGGCGCTGACGCTGGACCTTGCCGCGCAAGATGAAGTACTGGCGCTCCTTCGTCTCCATCGCGTCCTTGAGCTGGTCGGCCCTGAGCCCCTTGTTGCCGCGGAAGACGATCGACTCGATCGTCATCTGACGCCCCTCGACGATGTTGAAGATCAGCTTCACGTCCGAGTCGGCGAACTTCTCGACGGTCGGGGTGATCTGGACCTCGAAGTAGCCCTCGTCCTCGTAGAAATCGCGCAGCTTCTCCACGGCGCGCTGCACGTCGACCGGGTTGTAGACGCTCCCGAGCTTCAGATCGATCTTCTCCTGGAGCGAGTCCCGATCTTCCTTCTTGTTGCCGACGAAATCGACGTCACGCACGAAGGGCCGCTCCGAGACCACGAAGACGACCTTCACGCCGCCCTCGAAGTCCTCGACCCGGAGCTGGACGTCATCGAAGAACCCGAGGCTGAAGATGGCGCGGATGTCCTCGGCGAGGAGTGAAGGGTTGAACGTCGAACCGACGGTACTCTTGACGCGGCCGAGGATCACGGCGTCCTGGACGCGGCGATTGCCCTCGACGTGGATGTCCCGGATGAGGATGGGCGGCGGCTGGGACTGCTGCGCCCGCGCCGTCGAGGCGATGAGGAGGCCTGCCGTGAGCACAATGACGACCGCGAGACACACCCGCCCGGCTGTCGTCACCAGGCTCTCAGGTGTGTCGGGACGGCGCGCTAGTGCTCAGCAAGCTCGAGCGGCGCGTCGGCGGCCTGGGCTTCGCGGAACGTGAAATTCGCGCCCTCGATGTCCACCTCGATGCGGGCGCTCTCCGCGACCTGGCCCCGAACGATCGCCTCGGCCAGGGGATCCTCGATGTGCTTCTGGATCGTCCGCCGCAGTTGCCGCGCGCCGTACGTCTGATCGTATCCCTTCTCCACCAGCGTCGCTTCAGCCGCTGGCGTCAGGACGAGCTCGATGCCCTTCTCGCTGAGCTGCTTGTTGATTCGCCCGATCATCAACCGGATGATCTCCTTGATGTGCTCGAGCGACAGGGCGTGGAACACGATGATGTCGTCGATCCGGTTCAGGAACTCCGGCCGGAACGCCCGCTTCATCTCCTCGAGGACGCGTTCCTTCATCTTCTCGTAAGTCGACTCGTCGGTCTCCTGGAGGAATCCGGGGGATACGCGCTTGCCAATGAGGCTCGTCCCGAGGTTCGAGGTCATGATGAGGATCGTGTTCTTGAAGTCGACGACGTGGCCGAGCGAGTCAGTGAGCCGGCCGTCGTCGAGGACCTGGAGCATCATGTTGAACACGTCCGGATGCGCCTTCTCGATCTCGTCGAAGAGCACGACGGAGTACGGGCGCCGCCGCACCTTCTCGGTCAAGAACCCGCCCTCTTCGTAGCCGACGTATCCGGGCGGGGCGCCGAGGAGGCGCGAGACCGAGAACTTCTCCATGTACTCGGACATGTCCACGCGGATCAGGGCGTTCTCGTCGCCGAACAGGTATTCCGCGAGCGCCCGGGCCAGCTCGGTCTTGCCGACACCCGTCGGGCCGAGGAACACGAACGAGCCGACGGGGCGCTTGGCGTCCTTCAGACCAGCGCGG
>Ga0137377_10005297_pt1 | contig 10316 bp, 5 predicted proteins | sample SagtaG_22_FD_104815 | JGI IMG/M metagenome (GOLD analysis project Ga0137377, IMG submission 104815) | Vadose zone soil microbial communities from Sagehorn Ranch, Mendocino, California, USA - Sage2_L_40_16 metaG | ecosystem: Environmental > Terrestrial > Soil > Vadose zone | place: USA... | reverse complement strand
TGCGTTGAGCAGCCGGTCGGGGGTGACCTCATCCGCTGCGCGGGCGGGCACGGCGCTGGCAAAACCGACAGCCGCGACCACAGTCGCCAGCACGGATGCCCGCATGAGGGGTCTATGGTTCGTGAAACGTGTCATAATCGCTTACCTCCTCGTTGATGACTTCGTATTGCTTTGAACACCCGGCATGTCCGGGTGCACGGTTGAGAAGTCTTGATTCAGCAAACCAAATCGCTTGCTGTCGCACGCACTCAGGGTAATCCGTGGACTTTCACCTCCGTCTCTATCGTTCCGGCCTTCTGAAAAACGATGGAGCAGTTGAATGCCTCGCCTGCGGCGAGCATCTGCCGTGTCTGCAGCAGCATGACGTGATAAGCATCAGGTTTTAGGACGGTTGTGCTGCTCGCTGCGATCGGTATCGAGGGGATCGCGCGCATGGCAGGAGATCCTTCGCCGCGATCGACCGTATGTTTCTCGGAGAAGTTCGCGACCGGGCATCGCACGCGCAGCAGCGCGTCCGCGACGTTGGCTTCGTTCTTGATCGTCATCGATAACGCGACGTTGCCGCCCACCTGCTCGGCTGCATGCACCCACGCATCGGAGATCGTGACGGCTTCGCCGCCGGCGCTATGGGCAGGAGTGATCGCAGCTCCCAGATGAAGCACGACGACGGCAGCGCCTGCAAAAATCAATGTCGAAGCCGCGAACACGGATCGTTTTCCCCTCTGATCGATGGTCCGCTATCTCGATGCGAATGCCCGGAGGACGATCGTCATACGGTTCAGCCGCCAAGATCCTTGACGGTCGAACCCGCATGACTGCTGTTGGTACTTTTCAGACCTCGCGCGATGCTCGAATCGAGTCCGCACTGCGCACCACAATGGACGTCCGCCAACCCCATGAATTTATGGGTTCACGCCCTAATTGATCTGAGGTCTGACCACTCACACCGAACGGCGCGAGAATGGCAAGGCTAGCGGCTAGCGCGATGCGTTTCATGCGTTCCCTCCCAAGGAATGCGCGTCATTGTTTGACGCTGCGTGCTGACAATCTTCCTGAAACCGGAAAGCGTCAACATCAAAACAAAGCGCGCCGCATCGGCGCGATCATGTCGCCGAGGCGCGGTGCGAAAGGAAGAATTCCGCCGTTATTTTTCCCGTCAAACGAAATGCGGTGCGTTCCGACGCAGTGCAGCATCGGAAATCCTTGCAATTCTTTGAACTGACGAGGCAGGAACCGGTCGCGCCGCCCTTGAGAGCGAAAAACGCGGCCAGCCGCGCACTGCAGCAGGCAATCGTTGGGTCTTTCCGCAGCTTCGCGTCTAGGGCCCGGTGAGCGCAGTTCCGATTTCGATCGGGTGCAGCGCGGGTGTGTTGCAGCGCCAGCCGCCGCTGTCGGTTTTCTGGAGTACAAACGATTTTTCGATCCGCAGTCTGTACGCCACCGAGAAACTGTCTTTGTTGCCGTTGCTTTCTGGCGAGGGATCGGCCTTCCCCGATTTCAAATCCCAGCACGTCCCAGTGCAGCCTGACGCGATCGGACTGCAGGCCGCAAACGGCGAGAGCACGATCATTTCGACCTCCGCCGTGACCAGGGCCTCCTGCTCCGTCAGGTCGGCGTCAACCTGGAAGACGCGGTTCACTGACAGAAAATCCTCGCAGGTATTGGCAGAATGGATTTGCGCGACGCAAAGATCGATCGCGTCGGCATTGGGCGCCGGTGAGAACCTGCTCCGGCCGAAAATCCGCTTGGGATCGCCCTTGGCGGCGATCATCTCCGCAGTCATCTGACTTAAATGCTCCGCCAGGCATCCTTCGGCGGAAGACAGCTCGTGCAGCGGCACGTTATCCTTGTCCGCCAGGTCGCACTTGCGGTCGCGCTCCCGGCTCCATCGCGCGTATTCGGCGAACGCGGCTTTGGCCTCGTCACCTTTCAACTTGGCGATGAGCGCGAGCACGTGGCTGGCGAGTTCGGCCTTGGCATTGGCCAACGAGGGGTCGCTGCAAATCAGCAGCCCGGCGGTGCTGTTGGTGGCCAGGCAATCGAAATTCGGATCAATCAGAATCGCTATTCTCTCTTCGGTTTCCTTCAGCAGACAGGCTTTGACGGAGTTGAAGTCCTGGCTCCGAACGCCGTGTTTTCCAAAAATACCGCAGCTTGAATTGCGATCCCTGATCCATTCCGCGTTCTCTGCGATGGCGAGGCCGCGATTGGGAATCCGATCGAGCCGGCCCCGGATCGCGCTGTTCAACCGCGCGGACGCAGCGTTGAGTTCGGGGTCGCCGCAAAACAGCTGCTCGGCCGGATCCCTCAATTGCGCACAGCTGTTCTTGCCAAACAGCGTCAGCGTCTCGCTGACCGGTCGGTCGGAAGCGGGCGCGTTTTCTGCGGCTGCCGGGGCAGCCAGTCCGATCTGGATGGCGATGATCGCCGATACAATTGCCCGCATTGCCGCCCCCGGTTGAAATCAACAAAAAATAAGATGTCGGGGTTATGCTAGCCGGTCACACGTCACGGCGAAATGAAATTTATATGGCTCGGTATCCCTGAGCTGCGGCGGCGCGCCGCAACCCGATCCGACAGCGGACGGACGGTCAGTTGGAGGGCGAGATCAGACCTGGCTGGGCAGCCGCGTTCGGTGCCGTCGACGGCGCAAGGTCACGCCCGGCCGCACTTGCGAGCAACGGCGTATCGACATACTGCATGACACCGCGTTGATCGATGACAAAGGTCGGCCGGTAATTCCTGACATGGGCGTCCTCGATCATCGCCATCCGGCGGTTGTCAAGCAGCAGCCAATGCCCGTCCAGCTTCGCCGCGGCAACGGCGTGATCTTCGTCTCTGACGGTATCGTGCATGATCACGATCCGCAGGTCGTGCGGTGAGAGGCCGGCGTGGCGCAAAGCCGCGAACTTGGCGATCGCGTAATCCTCGCAATCCCCGGCGCCATTGCCGAAGGTGGCGAGCGGCGAACTCCACAGATCGGCCATGCCGTACTGGGCCAGATCGCTCATCGGCCGGATCGCAAGATTGATCGCGCGATTGATCTCGCCGAGACGGCCGCGTCTCTCGCGGGTCTTTGCGCTGTCCACGATGGCGAGAAATTGCAGGGCCGCCGGAGACACGCATCGCTCGCGGTCGCCGTCGCAGAGCGCCAGTTGCACCCGCTCGTCATCGAGCTTGCGCTCGACCTCGAGCCATTTTTCCCACAGGCCGCCAAAGGACAGGGTCGAGGTGGGCAGCCCGAACGGTTCGGTGGATTGCTCGATCACGCCGGATGGTTCGGATGAATCCAGCGTGCCGGCGGTGAGAACCGTTGCCGGTCCGAACCAGGCCATGCCCCACGCCAGCACTACAGCACGCAACGCGCGCGAATAACCCGAACCCGCCATCTGACGCCCCATGTCCGGGCGTCGGCGGGCTCATCAGCCAGCTCGCGACCGGATCGTTTTCGCGGGGCGAGGATGGGCGGCGGAGGCTTTTATTCTGCTTAAAGGGGGTCGACGCCGGCTCGAAAAGCCCCAATCAGGCTGAAATCCGGGTCGCTATTGTGTCTAAAATTACACAGATTGGGCCGAAATCCGCTCGCAACCTGAAAAAGACGCGTGAGAGTTGCATTTGCGCCAAGTTCCGGGCGGCATAGGTAATTTGATCTAGTTATGCACTTTGTTATTCAGATCATAGCTTCTGCTCGGCATTTCGCGCAGTATCCTGCAAGGAAGTGCAAGGCAAAGACGATCCATTGTATCGGTTTCCCCGTCTATACTTCTCATTACATAGGAAGTCTTGATATCTGCATCTTAAGATGCCTGAATACCCCGAGCGCAATAGGAAGTACTTCATTTTCGATGTTTTGGCAGATCAGATGTCTGGCGGCGGTACCCGCCCAATAAAGTTGCAGACGAGTTACACAAGCAGGAGATGGTTTCGCTACGCAGTTCCTAATGATATGCAAGCTTAGACGCTTGAATTTTATATAAATATTAACTCCTTTTCGGTGGGCACCCCTTTTGAATTACTCCGGCAAATTTGATGCCATGCTGTCTGTTGACGGCACGAGTGCGCCTTTCCACGGCCATCTTCACGTCGATTCCGTGACCGGGCATGCGCCTGCCGACGCTATTCTCGTGTCGGATGCGAACCTGCTGTTCAACGGCGATTTCAAACGCTCCGGCGTCGACCTGGTCCTGTCCAAGGACCATCAGGAACTGGTGCTGCAGGACTACTTCAAGGGCGAGAAGCGCGCCGCGCTGTCATCGCCCGACGGCGCCCATCTCACCGGGGACATCATCAACGCGCTGACGGGCCACCAGCAATTCGCGCAGGCCGACGGCAGCGCGAGCGTCGCCAAGGTGATCGGTCATGTCAGCAAGCTCGTCGGCACCGCGACCGCGATCCGCAATGGCGTCTCGATCATCCTGAACAATGGCGACAATGTTGAAAAGGGCGACGTCGTCCAGTCCGGATCCGGTTCCACGCTCGGCATCACCTTCATCGATGGCACCGTGTTCGGCCTGTCGTCGAATGCGCGGATGGTGCTCAACGAAATGGTCTACGACCCCAATGGGTCGAACAATTCGTCGCTGCTGAGCCTGGTGGCGGGCACGATCTCCTTTGTCGCGGGCGAAACCGCAAAACACGGCGACATGAAGATCGATACGCCGGTCGCCACCATGGGCATCCGCGGTACCGCGGTGCTGGTCGAGATCGACTTCGACGTTGCCGGCCAGGGCGGCGCGCCTTCCGCGAAATTCCAGGTTCTGGTTGAACCGGACGGTACCACGGGCAAATACGTCCTGCTCGACAAGCTGACGCAACTGCCGATCGCGACGGTCGATCAGGCTGGCGTGGTGAAATCCATCAGTCAGGGGATCATAGATTCCTATTCGGCCCCGTTGTCACCGGATGCGCAAAAGCTCATCACCGATTTGTTCGCGCTGAAATTCACGCAGGCCCCGGATCCGAACCCAAAGACCACCACCGCCCAGAACGATACGATCACGCCCGACGCGCTGCGGTCTTTCAAGGTGACGATCGAATCGGTGGATGCCAATCAGGCCACCGGGACCACCACCAGCAAATCCACCACGGCCGACAGTTCCGGCGGTCCGACCGACCCCAATGCGCATGTTCCAGGCGCACCGGCGGTTGTTGCTCTCGGCGGTGCCCTTGTCGAGCGTATCGGGGTCACGCACTCCTCGGCGATCGATGTCGTGTCCGGCACGATTCTGTTTGGAGACCTCAACAAGGGCGATCGCCCGACGGTGACGACCAAGTTCGCTTCGTTCACCTACCAGGACGCCGCGCACAACGACGTCACGGCGACGTTGAACGCGCAGCAGCTTGCCGACATCGCGGCGGTGGAAGCCAAGCTCTTGCTGGAGCCCGATCCCGGCAACACCAACAACGGTTCGGTGAAGTGGACCTACAGCATCGTCGACAGTGCCTTCGACTTCATCGCCATCGGTGAAACGCTGACGTTGACCTATACCGCGCAGGTCGACAACAATTTCGCGCCGAACAACGAGACCGGCCATCAGACTTTCTCGATAACGATCACGCGAGGCGCCAACGACATTCCGGACATTACCACGGGGCCGCAAAACGTCGCATTTTCCGCTGGCACCAGCACGGCTGGCGGGGATCTGATCCCAACCGGGCCGACTTCGGGAACGTTGGCGTTTACCGATGTCGATCTCTCCGACACCCACACGGTTTCGACCAAGCTGGCCAGTGCGGTGCTTTCCGGACCCGGTTCAATTGCGCCCGACTCGCTCGCGGCATTCGAAACGGCGCTCGCCGCTTCGCTTGCGGCCGACAGCACCGGCTCAGGCAATGGCACCATCCACTGGAACCTTGCCGACCTTCCCGCTGCTCTGGCGGCTTTCATCCCCGAAGGTGAGACGCTTACGCTCACTTATACGGTGACGGTGAAGGATTCGCAGAACGCGACCTCGAGCCAGAACATCGTAGTCACGATCAATTCGGCCGCCATCGTCTGGGTCGCCGCGACCACACCCGACTCACCGCCGGGAGGGGAATGGAGCGATGCGGCGAATTGGCGACCCGAAACGGTTCCAACGGCGACCGACGACGTCGTCATCATCACCGATCCGTCGAGCGGCCTGACGCCTTCGTTCTCGGTGAAAATCGATGCGCCGGCATTCGCCAAATCCCTGACCATGAATGACTTCGGAACGTCCGCTCCGCAGTTGATCAATAACAGCACGTTGACCATCAGCGGCGTGCTCAGCCTAGGTGCCGACTCGATCGTCGACAATCTTGGAACCATTAGCGTTGGCGGCCTGATGGAAGTGTTGAACACCAGCGTGCTCGACAATGCCGGCCTAATCACGCTCGCCCAGGGCGGCGACTTCAAGGATCAAAGCTCGATCACGAACACCATCACGGGAACCATCGCGGTAACCGGCGGCACGCTCAACGTTCAGGTCGATATCGCCAATGCCGGCCATGTAACCGTCGGTTCGAATGCGACATTGACGCTCGGCTCCGGCGCCGTCGATGGCGGCACCGTGACCAATAACGGCGAGACCGACCTCACCGGTTCGGCGGTGTTGAAGAATGGCTCGCTCGGCAATGCCGGCCAGATCAAGGTCAGCGGTGCCGGCAATGCGCTGCACCACGAAACCGTCACAGCCAATAACATCCTTGAGATACTGGCCGGCGGCGCGCTGCTGCTCGATCTAAGTACCACTTTGGCCAACGCCGGCGGCGCTGTGACGGTCGACGGCGGCGCGACGCTGGCGCTCGACTCCGCCAGCATCGACCAGGGCACCGTCACCAACAAGGTCAACGGCGTCATCGATCTCACCGGCGCGGCGATCCTGAAGAACGGCGTGCTCGCCAATTCCGGTCACGTCGATGTCAGCGGCACCGGCAATGAACTGGAGCACGAGACCGTCGCCAACACCAACGGCGTGTTCGACGTCACCGGGGTGCTGGAGCTTGAGCTCGGCACCGTCATTTCGGGCGGGATACTCACCAATTCCGGCCTCGTCATCATCGATACCGCTGCGGGTGCGACGCTCGACGGTGTGAATGTCGATAACACGCTGGGCACCATACAGGTCGACACATTTTCTTTCGACGGCAAGTTGGTTGTCGACGATGGCACGACCATCACCGGCGGGACGATGTCGATCGGATCGCTCGGTATCTTTGAAGTCGAGACCGGCGGCGCGACGCTGAAGGATGTCAGCGTCGACAATTCCGGCGTTGTCCAGGTGGACGCGGGCTCGGCGCTCAATGTTGACGGCACCACGATCACGCATGGCCGCGTCACCGGCGACGGTGCCATCCACGTCACCGGCAACAGCGCCATCGACGGCGCGAAGGTGGATATCCATCAGATCACGGTGGACGCCGGCGACACCCTGAAGCTGGACGACACCACGGTGACGGGCACGGCCATCGCCGATCACGGCACGGTCAAGGTCGACGCCCACGAAACGCTGAGCCTGAGCGGCATGACGCTGACCGGCGGCGCGGTGACGGTCGAGACGGATGCGCTGGTCCAGACCGGCGGCAACGTCACCCTGACGACAGATGTCACGAATGACGGGACCATTGAAGTCCAGGATGGCGCGCTGAAGATCAGCGGTTCGGTCGAAGGCAGCGGATCGGTCAAGATCGACAGCGACGCGCGGTTCGAACTCGACGGGTCGGACACGCAGGATATTGTTTTCGCAGGTTCCGGCGCCGAATTGCAGCTCGATGCCGCCTCGAGCTTTGGCGGCAAGATCGCCGGGCTCACGGCGACCGACGAACTGGATCTGCGGCTGATCGGCTACGGGACGAACACCACGGGCACTTATGTCAGCAACGCCAATAATACTGGCGGGGTTCTGACCATCACCGACGGCACGCATTCGATCAGCCTGACCCTGGTCGGCGACTACCGGCACGCGCATTTTGCGGGTGCGACCGACGGAACCGGCGGTACGTTGATCACGCTGAACGCCAATGACGATCTACCGGTCTTTGCGGCGGCCGAGAAAGCGCAGGCCGGCGTCGTCACGGAGCTTACGGATACCACCGGGTCTTCGGTACACGACCCGTTGCCGCCGATCGGCGGCACCTTTCACTTCAGCGATATCGACCTGACCGACCGGCCGACGGCCACGATTACCGGGCAGAGCGTGACGTGGACCGCCGCGAACTCGACGGATCTCTCCTCGTCGTTGACGCCGTCGGAACTCGCCGCCCTCGAACACGCGTTGTCCCTGGTTCAAACCAACAATACCAATAACGGTGCGATCGGCTGGACCTATTCCATCACCGACAGCGCGCTGGACTTCCTCGCCGCCGGGGAAACGGTACGGCTCGTTTCAACCGTCACGCTCAACGACCAGGAGGGTGGCACCGACAAGGCGACCGTCACCATCACCGTCGGCGGCAACAACGACGCGCCGGTGCTGGGTGCCGATAGCTCGGGCGCCTATGGCTCCGGCCTGCATGCCATCACCGAGATGGCGAACAAGACCGGCGACACCACCGACCTCGACACCGCCTCCGGCACGCTGGTGTTCACCGATACGGATCTCAGCGACACGCACAGTGTGAGCCACGGCGCGCCGACCTATGCGTGGTCCGGTGGCGCTTTGACCACGGCGCAGACGGACGCGCTGACGGCGGCGGCCACGCTGACGCTAAGCAAGACCGACAGCACGCACACCGGCACCGGGTCGATCGGCTTCACCTATAGCGCCGCCGACAGCAATTTCGACTTCCTCGCCGCCGGCAAGACGCTCACCGTCACCTACGACGTCACCGTTACGGACAACCATGACGTCAGTTCGACCCAGCCCGTCACCGTCACCATCTCCGGCACCAACGATGCCCCGGTAATCGTGAGCGAGACCAATCCTCTGACACAGACGGTCATCGTGGTGAGCCCGGTGACGCCGATTGTTCTGGCTCAAGGGGTCAATACAAATTCGCTCGGCCTTCATACGGAGACGTTCGACAGCCAGTCACAAGGCTCATCTAACAGCAATGGTGAGGGGCATGGCAGCTTCTACAGCGAAACTCTGGATGCCACATTCTCGGGATCGGGACATGCAGGCCTTGTCAGCGGTTCATCCGGCGACACCGCGGCTCCGTTTATCGGACCTGGAGTGGCGGACCCGACCAACTATCTGAGCATCGGCGCCGATGGGACCGAAACCATTACGTTTGCCCATGAACAAAACGCCTTTGGGCTGTATTGGGGCTCGGTTGATTCCTACAATACGATCTCGTTCTATCACGGAGCAACACTGGTTGCTTCATACACCGGTGCGGACATTTCGCCGCTGTTCCCGACCGGAAACCAGGGTTCGTTTTCGTCAAACGGGTACGTGGAATTCGCGGGCCTTAGTCAGTTCGACAAGGTTGTCCTCGGCAGCGGATCAAACGCGTTCGAGATTGACAATATCTCCGCAGGCACCGTTCCGGCGCCTCATGTCGAGCTTGCTGCGCCGGTCACGGGAACGCTGACCGTCAGCGACGCCGACATCGGCGACACGTTGACCGCATCGGTAGCTGGCGATGCCGTTATCAAGTACAACGGATCAACCACCTTGCCGGGGAATGCGGACGTTGCCGCACTGAAGGCCGCGAGCGCCGTGACGTTCGACAGCGTGCAAACCAATGGCGGGGTCAATGTCCTGCATTGGACCTATGATCCGAACAATCCGGATCTCGATTTCCTGAAGGCCGGCGATACCCTGACCGTCACCTTTACGGCGAACGTCAACGACGGCCACAGCAATATCGGAAGTCAGGCGCTGACCATCACCATCGCCGGCGCCGATCATTCAGCCGACATGTCGGACTTCAAGGTCGTCAGCGGAACCTCTCAGAACGACACCTTCAACAACGTCGGCAACAACGTGACGATCTTCGGTGCCGGCGGTCATGATACGTTCGTGTTCAACCCCCAGTTCGGCAACGCGACAATCGGCGACTTCGACGTCAACAACGACGCGATCAACATCGATCATTCATTGTTCGCGACTGTAAATGCGTTCCTGCAACACGCGCAGCTGAGCAGTTCGGGTCTCGACACGATCATCACCGATGCCGCCAATGACACGATCACCCTGAAAGGCGTGACCGTCGCGCAGCTCAACGCGCACCAGGCCGATTTCCATATCATCTAGTTCAGGTCATTCCGCGCTGAGCGCTACGAGTTCGAGCTGTGTCCAATCGGGCAGGCCTAAATTCATTTCCACAGCTGACGTCGGGCGTGATATCTGGTCGGCATGAAGCGGCTGAGGCTATTGCGGCGTTGGTTCAAGCGCAGGTTCGGGTTTGCA
>Ga0137377_10005296_pt1 | contig 10316 bp, 6 predicted proteins | sample SagtaG_22_FD_104815 | JGI IMG/M metagenome (GOLD analysis project Ga0137377, IMG submission 104815) | Vadose zone soil microbial communities from Sagehorn Ranch, Mendocino, California, USA - Sage2_L_40_16 metaG | ecosystem: Environmental > Terrestrial > Soil > Vadose zone | place: USA... | reverse complement strand
TCTCAAAAACTTTCGTGAGAAACGTTACCGTTTGTTGGTCGATCACAAGACCGGCGCCAACTTGCGATCGTAGCCAGGTCAACCACGATTCAAAAGTTGACGATTTTTCGACGGCATTCAGGATCGGATGCGCGATAGGATCATTATTCGCTTCCAACGCGAGCAAGGTTTCCACTGCCAGGTTTGGATCAAGGCCGGCCCTAATCTGAACTTGCAGCCGCTCTAGTAATCCGCGCAACTGTCCGGCTACCTGGTCATAGGCAGTAGGCAACGGCACGGTATCCAGGCTTGGTTCAGTTTTCACTTCTGACTGCTGTGAAAGGTTCAGGCTTCCATTTACGGACGGTTTTGGTTGAGCTGCGGCAGGCTGACCATTCCTAGCCAGGAAAACTTGCGTCAGGGTCTGCGCGAGTTCCGGAGCTGCAGACTTCAATACGCTCATCCAAGAATCGTCGTCATTCTTGTTATCACCGCGAAGCGCATTAATGTGATCTGTAATTTCGAGCAATTCTTTGAATCCAGTCAGGGTGCCGCTGTTTGCTGCTAAGTTACGGAGAGCCTCGACACTGGCGACCAGTTCGGTCAAGGACGGTCCTGCCTGATTACCGCCGCGACTACTTAGGGCTTCGAGCGCTTCAATTGCAATTCGTGATTTCGTTGTTCACGTGCCTGTCGATCACGCTCCATTTCGAGACGTTGGGATTCAATTTGTGCCTTCAGGCGTTCCAATTCCGCATCATGATTAGGTGTTAATGTCGTAGTTGCGGCCACTGTGCCCGGCGCAGCTTCAACTGAAAAGGATTTCGATTTATACCAGCGCCCATTTAGTTTGGCTCTTGCGAGATAGTCGCCTTCGCCAAACTGCACTTGAACGTATTGTTCTGAGAATTGGGTTGGCGGACCGCTCGTAATGAATCGCTGCTGCGATAAAGGGACACATCCGAAATTCCCTGCGGACCTAACCCGTCAAGGAAATCGGACAGTTCAACTTCTTCCGGACTTGTCTCCATTTCTTCAGGTACGGGTACTTCCTCTTCTTGTTCACGCCGTTTGACTCTAGTTCGTCCCACAAAAACACTCCGTTTCTGAAACCGTATTGCAAAGAGATCTAAGAGATGCCTGAATGCCAGCGGGATGCGTTGGCATTCCGCCCGTTTTGGACCTAATGTGTCCCGAGCCGAAGACATCATTTGTCCTCCGCCAAAAAACTGCGAAGGTACCCGAATTGGTGGTAATTTCCGGAAGCCATGAATACGCCTGAAAAGCTGAAGGTGTTTGAGTATGTCACTGCGGAAAAAGCACCGATGTATCGGGCGGTCATGCGGGTGTTCATGAATTCGAAGGAACGCTTCGCCTTACACCTGCGACCGGCGGATGTACTGGCGAATATTGCTGCAATCCCAACTGTTGAACCTGTAGATCTTCCAGCAGTCGAGGCCTTGCTGAATCAACTTTGCGATTGGGGAAATCTGGAATCTCATCCGGATACGGCCGATGTGACAACCGTCGAAGATTTCCTAAGACGCCGCTATCTTTTTCAGATCACCGCCAGAGGTGAAGCAGCCGAACGGGCTATTGCCGCGTACGAAGAAAACGTTCTCCAACCTGGCGAATTACAGACGGCAGCGTTAGCCGACATTCGAAACCTGCTTGAAGAACTTGCGCGATTTGCCGAATCCGCCGAAATTGACGGCGCCAAAATCACTCTTGCTCTTCGTACACTCTGTTCCAGTTTCGAGGAATTGACCAGCAGGGCCCAAATCTTCATGAGCGGGTTGCAGCGGCGTATTGATCTCCAACGAATCGAATTCGAAGAGTTCATTCTATATAAAGAAAGGTTGATCGATTATCTGCAGCGTTTCGTCGGTGAACTGGTCATTGCTGCGGATGAAATTGCATCTGCGCTGCGCCGCATTGAGGCTGCCGGTGTGGATCGGCTTCTGACCAGCGCCGCCAGGCGCGAGACTGCCGATCTGTTGAATGCGACTCCAGAAGATGTGCAGTCGGCTGCGCTTCATTGGAGGAACCGTTGGGAAGGCCTGCGCTCGTGGTTTATCGGAAATGAAACCTCTCCATCTCATGCGGAAACACTGCGGGGGTGCGCTCTTTCCGCAATCCCGGCATTGTTAACAGCAGTTGCGAATATCAATGACCGGCGTGTCACGCGCATCGATAGGGTTAACGATCTCCGCACACTTGCGCGGTGGTTCGCTGAAGCAGAGACAGAGTCCGACGCGCACTGTTTGTGGCGGGCCGCTTTCGGGCTGCATGCGTCCCGGCATCTGATGACCAACGACGAGACCCTGGATCTGCTCGATGCGGCAGACGTGCACTCCGCCACGAGCTGGTTTGAAGCGCCTCCAATGAAGATATCGGTGCGGCTCCGGGCAACCGGTTCGCATGCGAGGAAAGGCCGCTTGAACGCCGTCATTGACAGAAGCCGGGAGAAAGACCTGCTGGCCCAATTCGCTGCCGACGAATCAGCTCAAATCCAGCGGGCCCGTTGCATTCTGGCGCAGGGCAAGCGCATTCTTCTGTCGGAGATTGGACAACTCGACGCTGCGGAATTCGATCTGTTCTTGGACATCCTCGGGGAAGCACTAGCAATGAAGTCACGGCCTCAAGATTCAATCGAAATCATTTCAAGCGACGGGACGTTACGGATCACTCTGGAGCCGGTGCCAAACTCGTCTATAGCGACGATCCGAGCGCCGTCCGGAGACTTTTCCGGACCCGACCATGGCATCACTATCGAACCGTTATTTCAGGAGCAGCATGACGTCGACAGCATCGCTGATTTCAGCATCGCTTGATTCGGAGCGGCAGCGTGCAATGCGCGCCATTCTGCAACAGCCGCTCCTCAGCGCCGAGGGCGCCGATGCCGAAGCCTACCTGCTTGTACGCCGTCATGCGCAGTGGTTGAAAGAATGGTTCAGCCGGCACCCGGACTGGAATTTTCACATCGACACTGAAATCGCGCGCCTGCGAAAAACTCCAGCCGATCTCGCCGATGGCACGCGTCCAGCTACGGACCCGAATCGGGGTGCATCGTTCACGAAGCGCCGCTACGTTCTGATTTGTCTCACGCTTACTACGCTGGAACAGGCGGAGCGTCAGATTGTCTTGGGCAGACTGGCAGAAGGCGCCATGGAACTTATCGCGTCCGATCCCAGCTTCGAGGCTGCGGGTATTCATTTCGATCTGAAATCCCAGGACCAGCGACGCGACATGGTTGAGGTTGTGCGTCTGCTGATCGACCTTGGCGTGTTGCGGCGAGTCCACGGAGACGAGCAGCAGTATCTGAATCAATCCGGCGATGTGCTTTACAACATCAATCGTCCAGCGTTGGCAGCCATGCTGAACCTCCACAACAGTCCATCGGCAATTGCCGCCACACTCACGCGCGAACGCACAGCGCGACTGACGCAGGAATTTGCGCCCGCTTCGGAGGAGGGAAAAAACCGGACGATCCGTTCCGCGATAGTGCGCCGCTTGCTCGATAATCCGGTTCTTTATTTTGACGAGATTTCTGCCGACGAGCGCGCCTACCTTTCCAGCCAGCGCGGCTACCTGCTCAGCCAGATTTCGCAGGCAACGGGTCTTGTTCCCGAGATTCGGCGCGAAGGCATCGCAATGCTCGATCCCACCGGTGACCTCACGGATGTCGGACTGCCTGAAGAAGGGACGTATGGTCACGCGGCCCTGCTCCTGGCCGAATACTTGGCGGCGCACGGGAAAGAAAATCCCGGACAGCCAGTAAGTCTTACGGGACTTCACCGATACGCTGCTGAATTGATTGAAGAGCATCGTTCGCATTGGTGCCGCGACGCGCGCGAAGCCGGAGCCGAAATCGATATTGTCGAACGAACGATCGATCGGCTGGCCGCGCTGAGGCTCGTGCGCAGCGACGAGATGGGCATAACTCCACTTCCAGCGATTGCCCGCTACGCGCTCGGAACGCTCACCTCAGGAGGCGCCGCGATCCATGAGTAAAACGGCGGTTTCCGGAAACGGTTCGTCTCCGCGGCCCCTTCCTCAAGCGCAAGGGGCCCGATGGCAGCCTGTCCGTAGCGGGTTCCTGAATATCTATAAATACGACCGAGAGGAATTTCATTACGAGAACGGTCGCCTGCTGCTCCGCGGAAATAATGGAACCGGCAAATCGCGGGTGCTCGCTCTCCAACTCCCCTTTCTGCTGGAAGGAGAGACTGCGGCGCATCGTCTTGAGCCGGACGCGGACGCCGCGAAGCGCATTGAATGGAATCTTCTGATGGGCCGTTACGCCGACAGAACCGGCTATACATGGATCGAGTTCGGTCGTCGGGACGATGCTCAACAACACTTTCTCACGCTGGGCTGCGGTCTGAGCGCCACGGAAGGCAGAAGCGGAGTGACCCGTTGGTTCTTTATAACCTCGCAGCGAATCGGCTTGGACCTGCAACTGGAGAATGAATTCAGGCAGGCTTTGGGAAAGGATCGGCTCCACGAGGCAATTGGGACCCATGGGCGTGTCTTCAGCACGGCCGGCGAATACCGAAAGGCCGTCGATGAGGCTTTGTTCAGACTCGGCGAATATCGATATCCCACACTACTCAATTTGCTTGTCAAACTGCGCCGGCCCCAATTGACACGTCATCTCGACGAGAAGGATCTTTCCAACACGCTCAGTGAAGCACTCCAGCCCATTTCTCCTGCGATCGTTTCCCAAGTTGCGGAAGCCTTCCGCAACCTGGAAACGGACCGGCTGCAGTTGGAATCCTACGTCGCGGCGGAACGCGCCGTCGGGGAATTCCTCAGGGATTACCGGCGGTACGTGCAGATCGCGGCGAAGCGGCGCGCGGACTCGGTCCGCGCTGCGCAATCGGCCTACGAAGCACGCATGAGGGAAATCAGCAAGGCGGAGTCCGATATTCAGAGGCTGACCCAGGAACTTGCATCAACCGCTCAGCGGATCGAGGAAATCAAGACGCGCGAAGCAGAGATCGAATCGGAAATTGCAACCCTGCTCGAAAGTCCCCAGATGAAAGACGCGCAGGCTCTAGATCAGGCCGTGCAAGAGGCAAGCCGGCGCGAGCGCGACGCCGAAAAGGCGAAAGGCGAGTGGGACCGCGCTAGCGAGCGCAGAAAAGAACGGGATCGGCAACAGGCGGAAGCCGACAGCCGGGCCGCTCAGGCAAGCCGCCAATTGGAAACCGTTAGCGCCGCCGCCGCGAAGAAAGCGGACGAAGCTGGCCTCGGCGAAATGCATCGCACCGCCGAATTGAAGAGGGAAGCCATCGAGCAGGCCGCGCACGCGCAGCGGAGAAAAGCCGCACACGTCCGGAAATTGAATGCCGAGGTTGAAGCTTCACGGCAAAGACTCAGTCAGGCGGCTGAGTCAGAAACCAATCTTCGAGGGATTCTGGAAAACAGTCTCGAGGAACAGCGACAGTTCCGGGCGAGCCTCTCGCGTGCCGCGGCCGATTTGCTCTCGTCGTTCAGTGCATGGGTGGCGGCGTGTACCGAGCTTCGAGTTTCCGATGCCGATGGCGTCACCGCTTCGTTGGCGGAATGGTGTGAGTCCGGCGATGGGCCGAACCCGATATTCGAAGTCATCCGGACGGCGGAAGCCGCGGCAGGACGTGTTCTGGCTGATTCACAGGCGGAACTTATCCAACAGCAATCTTACTGGAGCAACAAACTCTCGGAGCTGCAGGCCGAATACGAACGTCTTCGGGAGGGAAATCATTTGCCGCCTCCGGTCCCGCATACTCGCGACGAGTCGGCGCGCCTCAATCGTCCCGGCGCGCCGCTCTGGCTCGTATGTGACTTTGTGGATGGTGTTGCTCCGCAGCAAAGAGCCGGCATCGAAGCGGCCCTTGAAGCGTCGGGACTGTTGGATGCATGGATAAGCCCGGAAGGAACACTCTTCGACGCGGATGTCCATGACACCTTAGTAACGGCCGGCCAGAGTCCCTTGCCTGCCGAAGACAGCCATCTCGGTCATCTTCTCGTGCCATCGATTGATCCTGCCGATAGTCGCGCGGCAACACTCTCGGCGGAAGCCGTTCGTGCGCTGCTGCTTCACATTGGGGCCCATGCAGGCGCGGGGCACATCTGGGTCGATGCGAATGGGACCTGGCAGCTTGGTCCTCTGCGCGGTTCCTGGTCAAAGCCTGAAGTCCGCCATATCGGCTACTCGGCTCGCGAGGCTGCCCGCCGGCAGCGGATGACTGAAATTGCGCGGGAAGTGGATGAAGTGCGCATGTCGATTGGCGGAATCGGCCAGGATCTGGCGCAACTGGCTCTGCGAAACGAAGCGTTGAGACGCGAAGCCGCAGCGGTTCCTTCCGATGATGAACTCCGAACTCTTCATGCGCGTGTCGCCGCGATCGCCCGAACCATTGCGGGACTTCGCGAGCCCGTGACAGCCGCTGAGCGAAAAACTTCTGAATGCCGTCTCGTCCTCACGCAAGCCATCGCAAAGAGAGACGCCGACGCTTCGGAACTCGGAATTTCGGAATGGGCCGAACGGGTGGCCGAGCTCGAGGAGGCGGTCGGCGCGTACCTACAGGCGCTTGCTGGGTTGTGGCCTACGCTTGAAATGAATGCGAACCTCGCCGCGCAAGCGGAAAACGCCGGACAGTTCGCCTCCGAAGCTCGCGAAGCCGAAGAGCGGCAGGAGCAGGCGCACAGAGATGCGTCACTCGCCGCAAATGCCGCGGCAGCAGCTCGCGATACGCTGGAAAAATCCGTTGGTGCGACGGCTCGCGAAATCACTGATCGACTGGAGGCAGCGCGAAGACAGCGAAACGAAATCAGAAAAGGACATGAAGAATCCTTAGACGGGAAAGCTAAACTGGAAAGCGCGTTGTCTGGTTTCCAGACGGCGCTTCAGCTCCACAAGCAAGAATTTCAGACCAACATTTCGATCCGCGGCGAATCTGTGCGGCGGTTCAAGACCTTCGCGGAAGCGCGCCTGTTGCACCTTGCTGTTTCTTCGCTGCAGGATGCCGATGCGGCCTCTTGGTCGACGACCAGATCCGTCGAGAACGCGCGGGAAACCGCCGCTGTTCTTTCCGAAATCGATAGTTCAGACGCCGTGTGGGAACGTCATCAAAACAAGATTGGCGCGCATTTTCAGGAGATATCCAATGCCTTGCTCGCGCAGTATTGCCGGCCGGCGGGTGTGTGGTCTGGAGATGTGTTCGTTGCCACGGTGACGCACAATTCGAAGGAACGAAGCGTTGAAGAGTTGCGCGAGTGGCTGAACGATGAGGTCTCCATGCGGCAAAGCCTGCTTCAGGCGCGCGAGCGCGAGATTCTGGAGAATCATTTGATCGGAGAAGTGTCCGACCATCTGCACGATCTTTTGCACACCGGCGAAGCTCTGATTCGCGACATGAACGCCGAACTGGAAGCGCGTCCCACCAGCACCGGAATGAAGCTCCGCTTTGTGTGGAAGCCGCGAGAAGACGGGCCCTCGGGGCTTCTTGAAGCCCGTCGAAAGTTGATGCGGAGCACGGGAACCTGGTCGATGGCCGAACGGCAGTTGCTTGGAAGCTTCCTTCAAGAGCAGATTCGCGCCGAGCGCGCCGAGACGGATGCGGCAACGTGGCAGGAATCACTGACCTATGCGCTCGATTATCGAAAATGGCATTACTTTGGCGTCGAACGGTATCAGGATAGCCAGTGGAAACCGCTGACGAAGCGCACTCACGGCACTGGGTCGGGTGGAGAAAAGGCCATCGCATTGACTCTTCCTCAGTTTGCCGCTGCGGCTGCGTATTATCGCAGCGCCGACCCTCTCGCGCCGCGGCTAATTCTTCTGGATGAAGCCTTCGCGGGAATTGACACCGACATGCGCGCGAAGTGCATGGGATTTCTGGAATCGTTCGATCTGGATTTCATCATGACGAGCGAAAGGGAGTGGGCATGCTATTCAACCCTCCGCGGGGTCGCGATCTATCAGCTTTCGACGCGGCCCGGTATCGACGCGGTCTGCCTCACGCGCTGGGTGTGGAATGGAAACGAGAAAATCCTTGATCGGCGGTGATCGAATCGATGTAGAACGGTTAAAGGCAACACTCGGCAAGCCGGAACTGCAATGGCTCGTTGATCGGCTGCGCCGGAAGCTCCAGCGCGGCGACTCTCTTGAAGGCCGCATCACTCTGACGGATCCTGCACCCGCCCAGCGAGACGCCATCAGCCGGCTGTTTGGAAAACCTGCTCCAATCGGCGGCGCCATCACCGTCAAACTTTCGGAATTGGAACGCCTCCTCCGCGATGGCGAAATTTGTGCATCGCTCCACGATGCGATCGAAGGTTTAAGTGGTCCCATCCGCAACCTTCGCGAGGAGCAACGCCTGCTTGAAGAACACTGGCACACGCTCTTCGATGATGCGCGCGCTCGCGCGCGTGACGATCTTGCACTCATTGCCTGGATCGATAGGTTGGAGCGCTCCAATTTGCTTCGAAGATTCGGCGGTGATCCCGCGCCGGCGGAGAAACTTCTGGAGTGTGCCATAGAGATTGCTCAACGGCTGCCCGCCAAGGGAATACCGATCGCTGAACTGGCCGCTCTTTCGACCGGCGATAGTCACGCCCTCGATAGCGGACGGCCGCTTGCGTCGTTAATCATGGAACTCGCCGCGGACAGCGAAATCGAAGACCGCCGTGACATTTGGGCGGGTGTCGGTGTGCTTTGCGACGAGCTCAGCGCGCCGGTACTTACGCTGAATCTCATGAGTTGTTCCACTGGAATGACTGCTCGCGCTTTGCGTCTCCACGCCGAAGCCGGCGAACCGTATCGTTTGAGCACGCGCCAGCTTCTACGCGAAGTGCCCGTGTTCGACGCGGCGGAGCATACCACTGTCTATGTTTGCGAAAACCCGACCGTCGTTGCGGCGGCTGCGAGCCGGCTGGGTGCGAATAGTGCGCCGATCATTTGCACGGAAGGGCAACCACGGACGGCGTGCCGGCTTCTTCTGAAACGGCTGACAGAATCTGGTATCGCCCGCGCCTATCATGGGGATTTCGATTGGCCAGGAATTCAAATCGCTAACGTGATCTATCGAAGGCACGGATTCACACCCTGGCGGTTTTCCGCCGCCGATTACCGCCGTGCGTCGGGAAGCCTGTCCCTCAACGGCGCCCCGGTTGAGGCATTATGGGATCCGGATCTGAGCCCGGCCATGATCGAAACTGGCCATGCCATCCACGAAGAGCAATTGCTAGAAACCTTGCTTCTTGACCTGAGTTGACCGCGTTCAGGGGGTTGGACGGCTACAATTCGCCGCGTGCTATCACTTCCATCCCCTTCCTAAGGTTGCAGCGGTGGCATGCCAGCGCGAGATTGTCGACTTCATCTGAGCCGCCATGTTGCTTGGCGATAGTGTGCTCGATGTGATGCGTCAGTTCGGCGTATTGTTGCGGCAACAGGCAGTACTCACAGCGATTCTCCGCCCGCTCCCGGGCAAGTTCGCGCGTAGCGGCATAATGAACGAGATTTTGCAATCTGGAATGGAAAACAAGAACATCCTAACATTCGCCCTGGTCTTCGACAAAGGCGACGAGGTTATCAGCGCGCTGAAACAATTCGCGACCGAGCAACGGCTGCTTGCAAGTCATTTCACCGCGATTGGCGCATCCAGCGATGCAGTCGTGGGCTTCTTCGATTCTGTGAAAAAAGATTACGAGCGAATCACCATACCCGAGCAGATGGAGGTGCTTTCGCTATCGGGTGACGTCACGATCGAGAATGATGTTCCCAAAATTCATGCGCATGTCGTTGTCGGTAAATCCGATGGCACCGCTCATGGTGGACATCTCATGGAAGCCCATGTCTTTCCTGCTCTTGAATTGATCCTGGTCGAATCGCCGAAGTTCCTAAAGCGGAGATTCGATCAGGAAACGGGTTTCGCCCTGATCGATCTCGACGCGGCTTAATAAGTTTTAAGCGGATGCTCCTCGACAACGACGTTTGGTGTTATTCGTCTTCCGAAAACAATTGATCCCGCGGGTTCGCGCAGAATATTCAAGAGGCATCTTGCGACTGATGGCGCCTTTTTGGCCGAGGCGGTAAAAACATTAAAACGAACAGCGTGATGGCATCAAAGCGCACTCCGAGAACTGAACTCAAAGAGGTTCGCGCCTTGTGAGAAACATGTTGTGGTCAATGGAAAGCTTTGTCATCCGGCATGCAATGAGCGAATGGCTCGTCAACGGATGAGGATTCTAGGGAACGACGAGAAATCATGGATGGGCCTTCTTGTTAGAGGTGGTGAGATGACCGTGAAACAAAAAGCGCCTGCTCGCAAGAATGTGAAAAAGGCGAT
>Ga0137377_10005290_pt1 | contig 10321 bp, 10 predicted proteins | sample SagtaG_22_FD_104815 | JGI IMG/M metagenome (GOLD analysis project Ga0137377, IMG submission 104815) | Vadose zone soil microbial communities from Sagehorn Ranch, Mendocino, California, USA - Sage2_L_40_16 metaG | ecosystem: Environmental > Terrestrial > Soil > Vadose zone | place: USA... | reverse complement strand
TAGATCAGGTTGAAGCAGCCGACGACTACCAGCAGCACCGACGCGAACAAGACCAGGCCATAGCCCCGGCCTTCCGCGTGCCGCCCGCCCGTGCCCTGGGCTGGCTGGGTTGTTGACGACGTCATGGTGACCCCCTATGTTGGTCGGAATCGCCGGAATCTTGGCTCTGGTCCCTCTTACTCAATTGCGCGATCGATCCAATTACGCGTCGGCCCTGGCCTGGGAACCTCCGCCCGCCGTAGGCACCAGTCCACGTCGTGCCGGGGCGAGTTCCATCCCCCCGATGGGATGAAAGACCGGGTAGTCATCCCTCCAGGAGACCGAGCTCACGGGACCGGGCGACGGCCTGGCTGCGGGAGGGGGCGCCCAGCTTGCGGTAGATGGACATCGCTTGCGACTTGATCGTGTGGCGGGACAGGAACATCTCCCCGGCGATCTGCGGGAACGACAGGTGGGTGGACAGCAGCGGGAGCAGGCGCAGCTCGGCAGCGGTTAGCGCCGATGCTCCGGGGACGCTTGAACCGCGGTCCCTGGAGAGCTGAGCCCGGACCGCCGTGGCCTCCCCGACGAGGGTCCCGAGGCCGGGCCGGCGCCTGAGCAGGTCATCGACCTCACGCATGAGCGTCCTGGCGCCGGCCGTGTCGGCGAGCGCCAGGTGGACGCGGGCCAGCTCGAGCCGGGCCTGGACGGCGAGGTAGGGAAGCGAGTAGGTCAGCAACGGCCGCAGGTGCTGGGCACCGAGCAGTTCCCGGCGTGTCGCCGGGACATCTCCCCGGTGCATGGCTGCGCGCGCTCGCAGCGCGCAGATGAGGGGTGTCGCGAAGCTCTCCTCGATCCCGGCCCGGCGCAAAACGGTCCGTGCCTGGCCGGCCAGGGCCTCGGCCCGGTCCCATTGGCCGCGTGCCATCGCCACCAGCGCCCGTTCGCACAACGCGACCGCGACATCCTCGGGCGAGCCGACCTGCTCGCCGACCCTGACCGCGTCCTCCAGGGACGCGTCGCCCCCGTCGAGGTCACCGCACAGGACGCGTGCGATCCCCTGCATGAGCACGGGTGTCGGCGTCAAGAAGCTCTCCGCCGCGAACCTGCGTACCGCCTCGTCGGCGTCGGCGCGCATCTGTTCGGCCCCGCGCCGGCCCAGCACGGCGCGGACCATGATGGCCCATGCCTCGGCGGTAGGGTCATCGGGCCGGGCCGGATCCCCGTACTGCCAGCGATCGACCGCATCGACCCACCGCTCGGCGTCAGCCGGCCTGCCCATCAGCGCGGAAAAGAACGAGGCCAGCACCGCGGCCATCGGGGTGTCTCCCGATCCCGCCCCGATCCTCCAGCCAGCCGTACCACCGCTGGATGGTCGTGACCCGGCCCTGCCGGTAAGCCGACACCGTGAGCGGCCCCACCAGGCGGGCGGCCCCATCGACGTCCCCGGCTGCCATGCAGTACTCCAGCGCCGCCTCGGGCGTGCTGTTGTCCAGGTACCAGCCGGCGGCGCGGCGCCGCAGCACCGGCATCAGGGCCGGCTCCTGGCGATGCAGCTCCGCCAGCAGCATGTCCCGGAACAGATGGTGGTAGCGGTACCACTGCCCGCGCCGGTCCAGCGGCACCAGCAGCACGTTCGACCCGGCCAGATCCGCCAGGACCGCCGCCGACCCGTCCACGTCGAGCACCGCATCGCACAGCGGCCGAACATGCGCTCCAGCACCGCGGTCCGGGTCAGGAACGCCCGCTGCCGGAGGGAAATCCGGGACAGGAACTCCGACTCCATGTAGTCGCTGACGGGCCGGTCGTCGCCGCCGAAGGAGAACGCCGCGCTCGCCAGCGGGCCCCCCTCCCGCAGGTAAAGGGCCGCCAGATACAGCCCGGCCGGCCACCCCTCGGTCCGCTCATGCAGCTCCGCCGCATCGTCCTCGGTCAGGGCGAGACCCGCGTTGCGCAGCAGCGATGACGCCTCATCTCGGGTCAGCGACAAGTCGTCCGGGCCGATCTCGGTGATCTTGCCCTCGGCGCGCAGCCGCGCGATCCGCAGCGGCGGCTGGGCCCGGCCGGCGAACGCCAGCCGCGAGCCGCCCGGCACGTGATCGGCCAGCACCGACAGAGCGGACCGGCATTCGGAATTGCGCAGCACGTGCACGTCGTCCAGGACCAGCACCACCGGCGAGGTCATCGACGAAAAGGCCGCCCCCAACCGGGGGACGACCGAACCGGGCACCGAGCTCACCGGGGAAGCCAGCGCGTCGAACACCCGCTCATCGATCGGCTCGACCGCATCGAGCGCTTCCGCGACGTAGCTGAGCAGGACCTTCGGGTCGTTGTCTGCTTCGTCGACCGACACCCATGCGAACGCTTGACCGCTACGCTCGGCCCACTGCGACAGCAGCGTCGTCTTGCCGTAGCCGGCCGGCGCGACCACCGAAACGACCGGGCACGGACCGGACCGCGCCAGACGTTCGACCAGAGACGAACGGCGCACCGTCCCGGGCCGTATCAGCGGGCGATGGAGCTTCGACGCCACAAGGTCGAACGCTGACCCGGCCGCACGCCGGGCCCGGCCGTCCCGCTCACGCACGTCGCTCTCTACCATGACCTGACAGAGCCCCCCAACGGTCTGACCTTCCATAATCTGCCGGAGCCCCAGATCCGGTCAATGCGCGACAACACACCCCACTGGGTTAATCCAATCCAAACGATGCATGACTGGCACCAGACTGGCCGGCAAACCGGGAGTGACGACCGCCTTTGGTCCCATCAGGGGGATGGCACTCGCCCCGCCACGAGGTGGAATGGCGCCCTGGGCGTCGAGCGGAGGCCCTAGGGCCAGCCGGGGAGTTCCCAGCAGACGGAAGGAGTGGCCATGACCGTGAAGACTGGGGGTGTCGCGTCAGGAAGCCCTGCCGCGCGGACATCCGGTAATGGTTCAACGCGGGCCGGGACAGTGGAGCAGTTGAGCCGCGCGGACCGGGTGGCGCGGGGTAAGGATGCCCGGGCGGAGGCCCCGCTGGAGTCGCATGCGGAGTTCGCTCCGGCCGGGTTGCGGGATCCGGTCGGGCTGCTGCTGGACCAGGCGAAGTCGCGGGTGCCGGAGCTGGTGCCGGTCCGGCACGGGCGGATGCTGGTGTCCCCGTTCACCTTCTACCGGGGAGCGGCGCTGCCGATGGCGGCGGATCTGGCCAGCACGCCCGCCTCGGGGCTTCAGGTGCAGCTGTGCGGGGACGCGCACCTGTCCAATTTCGGCGCGTTCGCCTCGCCGGAGCGGAACCTGGTCTTCGACGTCAACGACTTCGACGAGACCCTGCCGGGCCCGTTCGAGTGGGACGTCAAGCGGCTGGCCGCCAGCCTGGCGGTGGCGGGCCGGGACAACGGGTTCGGTACCAAGGACCGGCGTAAGATCGTCCTGGCGGCGGTGGAGGGGTACCGAACGGCGATGCGCGGCTTCGCGGAGCAGCCGTTCCTGGACGTGTGGTATGCGCACCTGGACATCGAGCAGGCCTTGGGGCAGTTCAGGTCGCAGTTCAAGGCGAAGAGGTTCAAGGAGGCCGAGAAGCTACTGGCCAAGGCCCATACCAAGGACAGCACGAAGGCGCTGGGCAAGCTGACCGCCCTTGTCGAGGGCCGGCGGCGGATCATCAGCGACCCGCCGATGATCGTTCCCCTCGAGGAGCTCTTCACCGACGTGCAGGCCAGCGCGATTTATGCGGAGATCCGCACGGTGCTAGGCAAGTACCGGCGCACCCTGCAGTCTGACCGGCGGCACCTGCTGGAGCAGTTCGCGCTGGTCCAGGCGGCCCAAAAGGTCGTCGGGGTCGGCAGCGTCGGCACCCGCGCCCGGATCTTGCTCATGGACAGCGGAGACGGAGTCGAGCCGCTGTTCCTGCAGGCTAAGGAGGCCCAGCCATCGGTCCTAGCCCCCTACTGCGGGCGCAGCCAGTACGCCAACCAGGGCGAGCGGGTCGTCGCCGGGCAGCACCTGATGCAGGCCGAAAGCGACATCTTCCTCGGCTGGACCCGCGTGCCCGGCCCGGACAAGGTGGACCGCGACTTTTACATACGCCAGCTCAAGGACTGGAAATTCTCCGCCCCGATCGAGCTGGCGCTCCCCTCGGGCCTGAGGGTCTACGCCGGCCTGTGCGGGTGGACTCTCGCCCGGGCGCACGCCCGCTCCGGCGACCGCATCGCCCTGGCTTCCTACCTGGGCGGCTCAGGCGCATTCGACCAGGCGATCGCCGACTTCGCCGAAACCTACGCCGACCAGAACGAACGGGACTACGCCGCGCTCCAGGCCGCCGTGAAGGACGGCAAAGCCGAGGCGACCACCGAGATCTAAGACCGGACCCCGGTCCGCCCATCCAATCCGGCAAGCGGTCGCCTGAAACGGCAGAGCCCCGTTTTGCCAGCCGACTGACTCAACTGAGGTGACCCAGCCTGGTAGCCAGATCCAGCTGGGCTGCGTCCGGAGAACATGGAGGCGCACCATGGCAGACGTCACCGCCGATCTCGACGCCGAGCACGCCGCGTCGCTGCGGCGCCGGTACCTGATCCAGTTCGAGGAGGACACCCTGCGGCCGCGGCCGCTGTGGATCCGGCTGATCATCGAGTTCGTCGGCACCGTCGTGCTGGTGACGGTGGCGGCCGGATCCGGGGTGGTCAATCATTACGCCGGCGGCGGTCCGATCAGCCGGACCGCCGCGGTGATCGCGCCCGGCGCGGTGGTGATGGCCATGATCTACGCCTGGGGCCCGCTGTCGGGGCTGCACATCAACCCGGCGGTGACCTTCGCCTTCGCCAGCCGCCGGGTGTTCCCGGCCGGGTGGGTGGTGCCGTACTGGGTGGCCCAGTTCGCCGGGGCCATTGCGGCCGCCTTGTTCCTGCGGGCCATGTTCGGTGACGTGAGCGCGGGCGGGAACTACCCGATCGCCAAGCCGGGCGGGGACTGGCGGTCGCTGGTGATGGAGACCGTGCTGACCGCGATCTTGGTCAGCATCATCCTCAACACCGCCACTGGCGGCCGCAGCATCGGCCACAACGCCGCCCTCGCGGTCGGGTCCACCGTGGCGCTGCTGGGACTGTTCGCCAGCCCGATCAGCGGCGCCTCGATGAACCCGGCCCGCACCCTGGGCCCGGACATCGTCGGCAACGACTACACCGGGTGGTGGATCTATATCGCCGGCCCGGTGATCGGCGCCGCCATCGCCGTGGCGATCATCGCCGCCGTGCGGGGACTGCCGGACAAGGAGGAGCGAGAGGCCGCCCAAGGCGGTGCCTTGCCGGTCCGCGGCGCCCCGCGGGACGGCCACGGAGAAGGTCGGCAAGCTCCGGCTAGGTGAGGTGCCGCATGCAGCAGCAGTGCCCCGGGCTGGCCGTCGGCCAGTGTCAGGAGCGTGTGACGATGACGGCTGAACGGCCCGAGAGCCCGGTCACGAAAGAAGCCCGCAGCCTGGAGGTGCGCTGGATCTTCCCGGGCCAGCTGGAGGCTGCGGTGGCCGGATGGTTCGCGCGCTTCCCGGCCCGGACGGAATCACGAGAGGACACCTACCTGCTGGATCCGCAGTTGCGCGGGCTGTCGGTGAAGGTCCGCGGGGGCGGGGTACTGGAAGTGAAGGTGTACTGCGGCAGCCCGGGGATCCTTGGGGTCGCGGGCCGTGCCCGCGGCCGCATGGAGTCCTGGCAGAAGTGGTCCTTTCCGTTCAGCCCGCTCGGCCCCGGCAGCGGCGACCCGGCCGGCTGGAGGCCGGTACGCAAGCGCCGGCGCATCAGCCGGTTCTCACTCGCCAGCGGACAGCTTGAAGCGCGCGGCCCGAGACTGGGCGAGCAGCCGCAGTGCGAGGTGGAACTCACTGAGGTCCAGACACGTGGCCAGGACTGGTGGACCCTGGGATTCGAAGCCACCGGCCCCGCTGACCTGCTCCCCAGCGAACTCCAGGCCACCGTCGCGCTCGTCTTCGCCCAGGCCCTGCCCGGTGACATGAAACCCGGCCCGCAGGACTCCAGGTCCTACGCGGAATGGCTAGGTCAGCGGCCGGGCACCGATAGTTACGCCGACACGTGAAGAGTCTTCTGTCTGCTGAGCCGGGTGCTTGATGGCGTGCACACGGCCAAGGTAGAGGCCTACTTCGCCTACCGGAGGCTGGAAGTTTGTCACGCAGCTGGGCGATCTCGCATGCACGATCTCAGGACGCCCTGTTAGGGCCTGCCGGAGATCGCATGACACTGAGCTCCGGGGTTCGGATTTCATGCCGATGGCGCGATGCACCGCCCCGACCGGCTGGCGTTTCGTGATTATGAGGGGGAGGCGCTTTCCATACCGGCCGGGAATGGCGGGCCGGCCCGTATCCCAGACAGGTGCAGCCAATGGTCCGCGACTGTCAAGTCGCTGGCCAGAGGAGAAGGGACCAGGGGAGGTATCGATGGCGACCCATGGCACCGGCCAGGTGGCGACCCGCGCCAGACGGTCCGCAGTGTCCGCCGACGATCCGGTTCTGGCAGCGAAGATCACGGCGCCTGGTGTGCCCGAGTGGGCCGTGCAGCGCCCGCGCATCACCAAGCTCATCGCCGAGGACGTGCGGTGATGCCAGCTGACTGTTGTCACCGGCCTGGCATGGCAGCACGCTGACGGCAGGCCAGCTGGAATACCTGATCCGGCGGACAGAAGGCTCGGCGGCTGGGCTCCGCCTGGCCGCGGTCTTCCTGGACGGTCATCCGGACCCGGACCAGTTCCTCGGGGAGCTGGCCGCGGAGGACGGCGCCTGACCGGTTATCTGGTGGAGGAGGTGCTCAGCACCGGGCCACCGCAGGTCCGCGACGTTCTGCTGAGCTGCGCCAAGCGCGCAGTTGGCTCAAGCAGGCCCACGCCACCCTGAGAGTCCCCGTTCCCGGTCTGGGAGAAGCGAATCTGCGAACCCTTGGGCGGCAGGTGGTGGTCATAGTGCCAGTGGCAGGTCAGCCGAGGCGTACCAGGCCGCTGACTGTCAGGTAGGCGCCCAGGGCCAGGGCGATGCCGGCCATGAGCTGAAAGGCATGGCCTAGCAGCCAGTCCTGAGAGCGCCTGAGCAGCGCCTTGGTGCCCTCCGGCCGCAGTTCCAGGAACGCGAACGGGATGATGATCAGCAAGAACTCGATGACGACGAAGACAACAACGGCGATGACCTGGGTCACGGTGGAGTAATTCCCGGCGACCAGGTGGCGCAACGCGGTGAGGTAGCTGGCGCCCGGCAGGCCGACCACCGCGCCGACCAGCATCGCCAGCCCGAGCCGTGGCTCGGCCAGCACTCGCGCCGCCCAGCTCTGCTTCTTCTCCGGCTGCTCCGGCGGCATGTTGCCGACCGGGACTGGTGACCGCTTCCGGCCGTGCAGGCGGCCGGTCGCCAGCAGCCCGCCGGCGGTCAGCAGCAGCAGGCCCACGGCCAGGTCGACTCCGGCGCTCGCCTTTCCCTGGGATTTGATCGCGTCGGCGTGGATGGTGAGCACGTCCAGCAAGCCGATCGTCAGGGCTACGATCATGCCGCCGAGCAGGACGCACAGGAACATCGCCCGTGGCCGCCGGTTCTCAATCAGCAGCAAGTCAAGGGCGAGGAGCTTGGGGTTCAGCGCAGCGGTGAAAGCCAGCACGAAGAATTCGGCGTTCACCGCCGGTCAGCCACCTCTGTCATCCCGGCCGGCACACTGCCCCGGGCTGCGGCTCCAGGCCCGAGGCGTTTCTCGTATCTGGCAACACCGTCCGCGATCAGATAGGGCCCCCGGATCCGCTGAAGCCGGGGGAAGATTTCGCGGTAATCCAGGTAGGGATGATCACCGCAGTCGCAGCGAATCTCACACGGAGCCGTGTAGCCGCCTTCCCGGCGGCCCTTAGCGATGCTGACCGGCTGGCGCGGCAGCACCACCGCCCACCCGGCTCCGTACTGATCACCGGCCGCCATGCCTGCCTCCTTTGCGGTCGCTGCACTGGACTCGCGTGCCTGCCGCTGGGGTCAATTCATCCACAGCGGGTGGGATTGCTCATCCGCCGGTCCGCTGGCACGTCAACGTGACCAGCTGAAGAGCATTAGCGACCGTCTGGTTCCTCCAGCGCGGCCGTGATGTCATATCCCAGCGCAGCCGCCACATCGGGCGCCGCGGCGACGACCCGGCCGAGCCCGGCCACCGGGGCGATCGCTAGCGCGTTGGCGATCTCGTCCTCGGCCGCGCCTGCCGCCAGCTCCCTCCCGGTACTCCATTCCAGGCACACCCCGGCGACCTGGTGGCCACGCATACCCGTGCCCGCAGCAGCGCCGCGGTCTTGGGATCCGGAGCCGACGGCCCGGCTGGATCAAGCCCGAACCCGGCATGGTCTTCGACGAAGCCTTCGTCGATCATCGCCAGCCTGCACAGAATCTCCTGGAATCTCACCGTCTGACCCAGATGACTCACCCACCGTCACGGCACCATGACACCTCATGCCGGAGCGGATTCCATCCCTCTGATGGGATGAAAGACCGGGAATCATCCCTCCGGGAGGCCGAGCTCACGGGACCGGGCGACGGCCTGGCTGCGTGAGCAGGCCCCCAGCTTGCGGTAGATCGACATCGCCTCCGACTTGATCGTGTAGCGGGACAGGAACAGCTCCGCGGCGATCTCCGGGAACGACAGGTGGGTGGACAACAGTGGCAGCAGGCGCAGCTCGGCAGCGGTTAGCGCCGGTACGCCGGAACCACGTTCCTTGGAGAGCTGGTCCCTGAGCGCCCCGGCGTCCGCGGCAAGGGTCCCGAGGCCGGGCCGGCGCCTGAGCAGGTCATCGACCTCACGTATGAGCGTCCGCGCGCTGGCCGGGTCGGCAAGCGCCAGGTAGACGCGAGCCAGCTCGATCCGGGCCTGGACGGCAAAGTGGGGGAGCGCGTAGGTCAGCAAATGCCGTAGCCGCTGAGCACTGGCGAGCCCCTGATGTACTGCGGGGAGGTCTGCCCCCTGCATGGCCGTACGGGCTCGCACCGCGCTGACCAGCGGCGTCGCGTAGCTTTCCTCGATCCCGGCCCGGCGCAAAACGGTGCCTGCCCTTTCGGCGTGGGCCTCGGCCCGGTCCCATTGGCTGCGTGCCATCGCCACCAGCGCCCGCTCGCACAACGCGACCGCGACATGCTCGGGCAAGCCGATTTGCTCGCCGACCCTGACCGCATTTTCCAGGGATACCTCGCTACCATCGAGGTCACCGCAAAGGACCCGCGCGATCCCCTGCATGAGCGCGGGTGTCGGTGTCATGAAGCTCTCCGCCGCGAACCTGCGCACGGCCTCGTCTGCGTCGGCGCACATCTGTTCGGCCCCCCGCCGGCACAACATGGCCCGCAGCAGCGCGGCCCACGCCTCGACCGAAGGGTCATCGGGCCGGGCCAGGTCCCCGTACTGCCAGCGATCGACCGCATCGGCCCACCGCTCGGTCTCCACCGGCCTGCCCGCCAGCGCGGAAAAGAACGAGGCGAGCACCGCGGCCATCGGATGTCCCTCGATCCCGCCGCGATCCTTCAGCCAGCCGTACCACCGCTGGATGGTGGCGACCCGGCCCTGCCGGTAAGCCGACACCGTGAGGGGCCCCACCAGCTGGGCGGCCCCATCGACGTCCCCGGCTGCCATCGAGTACTCCAGCGCCGCTTCGGGCATGCTGTTGTCCAGGTACCAGCGTGCGGCGCGGCGCCGCAGGACTGGCATCAGGGCGGGCTCCTGGCGCCGCAGCTCCGCCAGCAGCATGTCGCGGAACAGATGGTGGTAGCGGTACCACTCCCCGTGCCGGTCCAGCAGCACGTTCGACCCGGCCAGATCCGCCAGGACCTCCGCCGACCCGGCCACGTCGAGCACCGCATCGCACAGCGATCCGCACATGCGCTCCAGGACCGCGGTCCGGGTCAGAAAGGCCCGTTGCCGGGGGGAGATCCGGGACAGGAACTCCGACTCCACGTACTCACTGACCAGATGGTTGTCCCCGCCGAAGGAGACCGCCGCCGCAAACGGGCCACCCTCCCTCAGACACAGGGCCGCCAGATAGAGCCCGGCCGGCCACCCCTCGGTCCGCTCATGCAGTTCGGCCATCTCTACCTGGCCGAGCGCGACCCCAGCGGCACGCAGCAGCGATGATGCCTCCTCGCGGGTAAAGGACAGGTCGCGCGGGCCGATCTCGGTGATCTTGCCCTTGGCGCGCAGCCGCGCGATCCGCAGCGGCGGCCCGGCGCGGCCCGCCAGCGCCAGCCGCGAGCCGTCCGGCACGTGATCGGCCAGCACTGATAGCGCGGCCCGGCATTCGACATTGCGCAGCACGTGCACGTCATCTAGGACTAGCACGATGGGCGAGATCATAGACGAGAAG
>Ga0137377_10005286_pt1 | contig 10324 bp, 8 predicted proteins | sample SagtaG_22_FD_104815 | JGI IMG/M metagenome (GOLD analysis project Ga0137377, IMG submission 104815) | Vadose zone soil microbial communities from Sagehorn Ranch, Mendocino, California, USA - Sage2_L_40_16 metaG | ecosystem: Environmental > Terrestrial > Soil > Vadose zone | place: USA... | reverse complement strand
CTGGAGCGGGCGGCACCGACGGCGACCGTGGTGCGGGGCGTGAGGTTCGTGCGGTCCGCGCCCCGGCTCTACACCTCGGCGGGTGTCTCCGCAGGCATCGACCTCGCGCTGCACGTCGTGCAGGAGCTTGCAGGCGGGCAAGCACGGGCAGCCACAGAAGCCGAGATGGAATGGATGTGGGACCGCGACCAGGCGCTGCTCAGTTAGGGCCCAGTGGCCAGGACATGCGCCAGTTCTTCGCCCCCCGTCCTGGCACATCAGCGATAGCGTGCGAACCTGGGCTGCCGCAGACTGGCTAGACCCGGCTGGTTCCTCGACAGCTACCTCACGTGGTCCTCAACGGTCTCTGCCAAGAGGTTACGGCGGCTGCAGTTCGTTGTGATCATGCTGCGGTCTCGGCGTAGGCGTTCCAGCGCTGGTGGGCCTGGCGGGCCCGATGCTGGTGGCGTCGCCGCCACCACGACCAGTGCAGCCGGTGGGCCCGGTCCCGCCGGGGTGGCGCGATGACCGTGCCGCGCAGGAGCCGCAGCAGTTCCGGGGCGGTGACCGGGATCAGCCCGGCCGCTTCCGGGCCGGGGTCGTGCTGGCGCTGGACGGCGGCGGCGATGGCCAGGTAGGTGTAGGCGAGCAGGCAGATGGCGGTCCAGCGGTGCCAGGACTTCCAGCGGATGACCTGCCCGGCGTCCAGGCCGGCGGCCTGCTTAGCCAGCTGATGATCTTCCTCGATCCACCAGCGGGTGACCGCGGCGGCGATCAGCCGGGACAGCGCGACAGGCCCGGGTGTCCAGCACCGGTAAAACGACAGCGTGCCGGTGTAGCGGTGCCACCGGATCAGCAGCACGCTGTGCCCGTCATCGTGCCCCTCAGGAGTATCGTCGCTCGTCACCTCCAGCACCGCCCAGTCGTAGTGGCGGACGCCTTTGGTTCCTCGCCCGGTGCGCATCCGCTGCCAGGCGCGAGCTGGGATCATGCCACGGCCACGGCGACGGTCACGGCCTGGCCCGGACTGGTGGCCAGGACATGATTGGCGCGGACCGCCATCACATAGCCCATCCCGAGCCGGCGGATGCGCAGGCGCAGCTACGGGCACGCTCCGATGCGAACCAGCGCAATGAATCCCTGCCAGTCGCTCATCCAGATTGATGTCGCCGAGGTCAGCAACGGGTTCTCGCATCAGATCCAGTGAGCCAGGACAGCTCGGTGAAGCGCCTCCGCCGCAGACAAGGTTGATCTGGTCTTCTACGCAACAGCAACGGCTCAGGAGAGGGTTGCTGTGTGTGGCCCTGACCAGCGGAAACATGCTGGCAGAGATCTTGTCCGGGCGCGTATAGGGCGCAGCCCGCCGACGCTCCGCAGCGAAGGCGTCCGGCCGGCGTTTCGTCTTACGCTGCATGATCGACACCCGGGCTTCGGCGAGGCGCGCAGCGCCGCCGTCGATATGGGCGGCGACCTTGTCGCGGAGGTGGCCGTCCCGCGCCGTGCCGAACCGGGTGAACCACGCGCGCCCGCAGGGCCGCCAGCCGCATCCTGACGACCATCGGCGGTGCTAGCCTCACCCGGTCACTGACCGCGACCATCGGGCACACGCCGCTACGCGTCACTCATCACGAAACCGCCAACCCGATGGCCGATATCATCCGGCTCACCCCGGAAAGTGACCGTGCCGCCCCGCGAGCTGCAGGAGCTTGACCGCGGTAACGGCCCGGCAGACGCCCCAGTAGGTGGGACAGAGTCAGCGCACGCAAGGGGCTGAACGCCAGCCTCCGGTCGGGCCCTTCGCTGCGGATCCGGTGCGCTGGCAGGGCGCGCCGCTTCATTCATTAGTTGTCGCCGCTGACCGTGGTAGCCCTCAGTGTGTGGCACGTATGTGGCACGGGCGGTGCTTGGCCTGCTACGGAGGCTGAGCCGGACCGCTGGCGGGCGCGCCCGGGCCGGCCTTGCCGTGTTCGTGTGGCTGGGTGTCTTCGGGCTCACGGCTTCGCTGACCGGGGCGCGCTCGGAGGGACTCGAACCCCCAGCACTCTGATCCGTAGGCATGGGCAGGTAGTCCAGAATCGTCCATCAGTGGTCGTGACCTGGGCTCCGATTCATGGGCGTTGGTGTGCTTGCGCCGGAGCAGCGTCGGCCCGCAGGCGGTGGGCTTGCTTGGCGTGGCCTCCGCTAGTCGAAAGGGCAACCCAGACTGGTACGAGGAGCTGCGGGGATAGCAGGCAGCGCATGCAGCGCGGCGTCGTCGAGTGGCGTGCCGGCCAGCGTGGCTGCATAGAGCGCGGCGCCGATCACCGGCGCGTAGCAGGGCCTGCTAACGCAATAGCTCGCAGACAGAGCGTTGATGCCGGTCAGGAAGGCCTCCAGCACTTCTGGCATGGCGAAGATCCCGCCGGAGTACGACACCGGGACGACCTCGCCGGACTTGAACCCGAGCCGGCGCCGGGTAGCGTCGACGAGCCCGACGAGCTCGGCTGCGGCGGCTGTCAGGATCGCCTGCGCGCAGCGGTCGCCGGAGATGGCGGCCTCGCGGACAGCAGGCGCGAGTGCAGCGATCTGCTGCCGCGCGCCCTGCCACCGATGCAGCACCAGCCCGACGAGATCGAAGTCCGCGTCCAGTGCCATGTCGCGGCTGAGCACGTCGTACAGCGGGCCGCGCTCGGCCCGGCCGTCGCTCATCTTCGAGAATGCACGCAGCGCCCGGATGCCGATCCAGTAGCCAGACCCCTCGTCGCCGAAAAGCTCGCCCCAGCCGCCGACGCGAACGCCGACTCTGGCCCGCCGACCGTAGGTCATCGAGCCAGTGCCGGCTATGACGTTAATGCCGTCTGCGCCGGCCAGCGATCCGGCCCAGCCGCACAGCATGTCGTTGTCGCAGCGGAACCGGCCGTGCTGAAGAGCCTGGGCCGCCGCAGCGTCCAGGCGCGGCACATCCGCCCGCACCTCGCCGTAGCCCGGCAAGCCGAAGAACGCGAACCGGACGTCGCCTGGCACGATCCCTGCCTGCGAGCAGACAGCAGGCACTGCCTCATCGAGCACCTCGCTGACGAGTTCGATGCCTCGCGAGCGAGACGACAGGTAGTAGGTGGTCGGGGCGTGCAGGGAAGCGGCAAGGCGGCCCTCGCCGGTGACGACGACGAGATCCGTCTTCGTCCCCCCGCCGTCACAGCCCAGGAAGAAGTCCGTCACGTCTGCCCTGGCAGCGGGTAGATGCCCACGCCGCGCACGACCCGGCTGAGCTCGCCGGACGGGAACGGATTGTCCGGGGTGAGACCGAGCTCCAGGGAGGCGAGCAATGCGAATTGCTGGGCGAGAACGGCGTACGGCAAGGCGACAAGCGGGTCGGGAACGTGGCCGAGGTCACCGATGTACCACGCCGGCCGACCGTCGCCGGTATGCGCGGAGACCTCGACGACGTGCTCGTCGCCATGGGCGCGGCGAAGTTCGTCAGCGATGTCCTGGTCGTAGCGCCGGGAGTAGGGATCGGTGGAGACGAACACGACGCAGAGCGTTCCCTGCTCCAGTATCGCCTTCGGCCCGTGCCGGAAGCCGAGCGGGGAATCCCAGTAGCTAACGACCTGACCTGCTGTGAGTTCCAGCAGCTTGAGCGCTGCCTCACGAGCCAGCCCCATGAGCCCGCCGCTGCCGAGATAGACAACACGGCGGTAACGGCGCGCGACGAGCCCAGCGAGCTGGTCGGTCCGCTCGGCGAGCAGCTGATTGGCGGCTGCGCCCAGCCGGTCCACGTACCTGCCACCCGAGCTGTCTGGGTCGAGGGCCAGCTGCGCGGCCAGCAGCATGCTGGTGAAGCTCGACGTCATGGCGAAGCCGCGGTCATTGGCCGCGGCCGGCATGAATAGCACGAGCGAGTCGGCTCGTTCCGAGTGAGCCTTCGCCAGCTGGCCGTGCCTGTTGCAAGTAATGACAATGTGGCGGACAGACGACAGCAGCTCGTCGGCGATGGCAGTCGTTGCGGTACCTTCCGGGCTGTCGCCCGACCGGGTCAGCGAGACCAGAAGCGTCGGCACGTCCTCGCCGAGGAATTGGCGCGGGCTGGACACGATGTCGGTAGTCGCGACTGCGTCGACGCGTCGATGCAGTCGGCCGGTCAGCGCGGGTGCCAGCACCTGTCCTGCGAACGCGGACGTGCCTGCGCCCGAGAGTATGACCCGTGCCCGCTGATCGCTCAGCAGCGGCCGCAGGAAGCCGTCCGTTGAGCTGCGGCGTAGCTCCGCCTCGGTCGCCACGAGCTTCCAGAGCTGCGGCTGCTGACGGATCTCTGACGCCGTGGCCGGGCTGTCGGCTTCCCTGCCATCGGTGGTGCCAACGGTCATGCCGCGCTCCTTTTGCAGTAGGCAGGCAGCCGAGTAATCCAGCAGCACATCACGAACGGGGTCGATGGCGACGGCGGTGAGCTCGGCCGACCGCACGCGAGCGTACTGGCCCGGCAGGACGGCGCTGATCAGCGGCAGCCGACTCACGGCATCGATGCCGCGAAGCGGCTCATGGTGCCGCCGTGGGCGGCGATGGCGTCATCGAGGATCGCTGCGGCGGTGTGCGGATCGGGCACCAGCGGATCGAGGGCAAGGGCCTGGACGGCCTGCGCGCGGCTGCCGGAGAGGGCGGCGCGCACGGTCAGTTCCTGCTGCTGCACGCGTGCCGTCAGCACCGCGGCGATCGCCTCCGGCAGCGGGCCCACGGCAAGTCCGGTGACCCCGGCGGCGCCGACGACGGCCGGGACCTCGACTACGGCCTCGGGCGGCAGGTTGGAGATCTTCCCCTTGTTGGGCAGATTGACCGCGAGCTCGACCGTGTCGCGCCCGGTGACGATCGCGGCGGCTATCGCGACGAGCCGCTCGGCTTCTTGCTTCTCGATCCCGTCCAGCGGCAGCGCGCCGTCCGCCTGGCCGTGCAGCCGGTCCCATAGGTCGCGCTTCTCGCTGATGTACTCCATCGTCGCGTCGCGCCCGCCCTGCAGCCCCCATGGCAGGGCATCGCCGTCGGCGCCACGCAGGTACCAGCTGAAGAACTCGCAAACGTGCCGGTCACCCGGTGCCGGGTAGCGGCCGAACGTCCGCAGCAGGTCGGCGGATACGGACAAGTGCACACCCTCGTGCCGGGTCGATGGTGCGTCCGCTCCGCCTGCGCGCTCGCTGACCAGCGCGCGCAGTTGCGGGTAGAGGTCCTCCGAGCCACGGCGCACGTCGAGGAGCCAGCACAGGTGGTTGACGCCGGCGAAGGTGGCATGCACCTCGTCGCGAGGTACGCCGAGGTCGCCGGCCAGTGCAGCGAGGGTGTGCATGGTTCCGTGGCACAGCCCGATCACGCGCACCGGAGTCTGCGACGCGATGGCGCGCACGTTGGGCGTCAGCGGGTTGCTGTAGTTGACCATGAGGGCGCCGGGTGCGAGCTCGGCAACGTCCCGCGCGATTGCGACAAGCTCGGGCACGTGCCGCAGCGCTCGCAGCACGCCACCTGGCCCTACGCTGTCGCCTACGGTCTGCGCGACGCCGTGCCGGGCTGGCACCTCGACGTCGTGCAGCCAGCCAGCCGCCGCGCCGACAGCGATCGTCGTGGTGATGAATCTCGCATCGGCTAGCGCCTCACGCCGGTCGGTGTGAGCGACGAAGTTCAGGTCAGCGCTGCGTTCTTTCGCGATCCGGCGGCCAAGCCGTGCCATGGTGTCGGCAGCCTCGGCTGACAGGTCCACCAGGTGGACGGTCCAGCCAGCAAAGACCAGCGAGGATGCCAGATCGGTCATCAGTCCGGGCGTGAATACCGTGCTGCCGGCGCCGATGAGCACGAACGAGTTCTGTGGCACGTTGCTCCTTTGCGGGACGCCGGGGACGGCGGAGGTTACCTGCTGCTGCCAGCGAGCAGCCCGTTGACGATGTAGCGGTTGAACGCGAGAGCGAGCAGCGCGGGGACTGCGATGGCGAGCACGCCGGCCGCGTTGAGCAGCGTTGAGGGGACGACGTGGCGGCCTTGCAGCGCGGCGATCACCACGGTCAGTGGCTGCGTCGAGGAGTCTGTCGACAGCACCAGGGGGAACAGGAACTGGGCCCAGGCGAACAGGAACGTGATAAGTGCAACCGAGATGATTCCTGGCATGGCCAGCGGCAGCACGATGTAGCGCAGCACCCGCAGCCTGCTCGCGCCGTCGATGAGGGCGGCCTCCTCGAGGGCGATCGGCATGTTGGCGAAGTAGTTGTGCAGCACCCAGGTCGCCAGCGGCAGGAACCCGGACACATAGACGAGCACGATGCCGGTATAGGTGTTCACCAGCTGGAAGTCGCTCATGATTCGGTACAGCGGGATCAGGGTCGTGTAGGCCGGGAACGCCAGCGTGGCGAGCACTGCATAGAAGAGCACCTGCCGGCCGCGGAATCTCATCCGGGCGAACGCGTACGCGGCCAGGGTCGCCAGCACGACCGTGACGATGGTGGCGCAGCCGCACTCGATGACCATGTTCAGCGCCGCCCGGCGGATCTGGCCTGGCAGGTCCCCGGACCGCGTCAGCAGCGTCGCGTAGTTGCCCAGAGTGGGATGCAGGGGCACGTAGTTTTGGGTGCGTGCATCGGCCTCGGTTTCCATGCTCGACTTCAGGGACCAGTAAATCGGCACGAGCGACCAGATCAGCACGGCAGCGATGCCAGCCGAGCGCGCGATGCGTCCTCTTTGCCTCAATAGTCAACCCTCCGGTACACGGCGCGGACGACGACCAGCGAGACGATCAGGGTGATCAGGGTGATCAGCAGGGAGAGCGCGTAGCCGCCGCCGAAGTCCAGGTTCTGGAAGCTGATGAAGTACGTCTGCTCGGTGATTGACGATCCAGTTGTCGCGGCACCGTTGAGCACGTAGGGCTGGTCGAAGACATTGAGGGTGACGATCAGCGCCTGCACGATCGCCACCGCGATTCCCGGCCGGGCCAATGGCAGGGTGATGCGCCAGAACGACTGCCACGCACCGCAACCGTCGATCGCGGCGGCCTCGAATAGCTCCTGCGGCATGAGCTGCATGGCGGCCAGCACGAGCAGAGTGGACAGCGGCGTGATTTGCCACACCTGCACCAGCTCGATGAGGAAGATCGTCAGCCAGCGGTTGTCGCCGAGCAGCACCGAACCGTTACTGGCCAGGTGCAGCGACGACAGCACCCCGTTCAGCAGACCGGTGCTGGGGTCGTAGATGCCCGTCCATAGAATGCCCTCGACGACCCCAGGCAGTGCCCACGGCAGGATCAGCACCGCGATGAGAATGCCGCGCCCGCGGAACGGCCTGCGCAGCACGACCGCGAAAAAGATGCCGAGCACAGTCGAGAGCACAACGCCGACGACGACGTACAAGGCCGTATTGCCGAAGCTGGTCAGGACGGCGTTGTTGGCGAACAGTCGGCGGAAGTTGCCGACGCCGTCGAACCGGGTCGGCGGGTCGAGCGGATTGACCCGGTAGAACGACTCGACGACGGTAAACGCGGCCGGGACAAGCGCGAGCCCGATGATGAACACCGCCAGCGGCGTGACCAGCAGGTACGGGAGGCTTTTCGCCGCGTATCCGCGACCTTCCGGCGGTCGGCCGGTCGGCTGTCGCCGGACCAGCCGCCGTCCGGCGGCCAGTCGCCGGGCGGGCGACCCGGCCGCCGGGGCGGCTTGTTTCTCGTCGGGTAGCGACGAGGCTTTCACCATCAGTTGCTCAGCCCGCGAGCCCGTTCGCCGTGGTCGCGATCGCCTTGATGGCCTGTGCGACCGTCTCGGAGCCGGCTGCGGCGGCGTGCAAGTTCGTGTAGACGGAGTTGGAGAACTGCGGGTACCAGGGCGGCGCACCGCCCTCGAACACTGGCTTGGACGTGGCCAGCATTGCACTCAGGGTGTCGCCGCCGACCAGGTTGCCTTTCGCGGCCATGACCTTGACGGCGCTGAGGTGAGACGGCAGCGGGTAGGTCGCCCAGGCCTTCGACGGGCCGTTGACGCCGGCGAAGTCGACCTGCTGGCTCTGGCTGGTGAACCACTGGATGAACGTGGCGGCTGCCTTCGGGTACTTCGCCTGCTTGGGGATGCCGATGCCGTCCGGGTTGCTCCAGTTGGCCACGGAGCCGGTCGCGCCGGGCGTCGGGATGTACTCGACCTGATTGACGACCGACGACGAGCTGGGCACGTTGTACAGCGTGCCGACGTTGCCGGAGTAGTCGGAGAAGATGCTGGCGACCTGGCCCTTGGCCATCAGCGTCTGCATGCCCTGGCTGTCGGTGACGTTTATGTTGCCCTTCGGCACGAGGCCGGTCTTGATCGCGCTGATCATCCACTCGGCTGCCTTGTAGCCGGGAGAATCCGGGCTGGTGAACTGCGGCTTGCCGCGCTGGTCCAGCACGGTGCCGCCGAGGGCCCCAGTCGTCTCGTACCAGTACGTCGACAGGCCCTCTGCGGCCGCAAACGGGATATCCAGCGGGTGCGCCGAGACACCTGCGGTCTGGAGTTTCTTGAGGTCGTTGGTGTACTGGTCCAGCGTGGTCGGCATCGTGGTGATGCCCGCCTTGGCGAACATTTGCTTGTTTACTGTCGTCACCATGAACGACGCGTCGTAGGGAATGCCGATGACGTGGCCGCCAACGGTGAATGACTTGATCTGCGGCATGTCCGGGGCCATCGACTTGGTGTTGATGAACTGCTCCATCGGGTAGAACCAGCCGAGCTTGGCTAGCTGGCCGACCCGGGACCAGTCGACGTCAGTCGCGTCGGCGAAATAGGTGTTGGCTGTCGCGGCGGCCGAGATCTTCGTCTGCAGGCTGTCCCAGTCAATGTTGACCCACTTGACCTTGATGCCGGTCTGCTTGGTGAAGGCGGCCAGTGCAGCCTTCGGCAGGGAGCCCGCCGCAAGCGCGACCGTGATCGTCACGCCCGACGTCTTGCCTGACGCGGCGGAGCTACCTGAACTGCTGCCGCCGCCACAGGCAGCGAGCGTGAAGGCAAGCGCTGCCGCCGCTGCGACCGTCGTCGTTCGGCCCAGGCGGCCTCGTGTGCTGCTCAGCGTCCTAGCCAATGTGCCTCTCCTTCGTTACGCCGCCATCGCGGGGTCGGGTACGGGGGCAGTGTCCTGGCACGTGCACAGTTGGCTGCGCGATCAGGTGCTCATATATGTGTAACTTGTTCAGCTGACCGTAGAACTGGCATATTGCAGCTCATGTTAGGTCGGACAAGGATATCTTGCCGCACTTCTCTAGTCAATAAACGATCATATGCGCACAAGTGATCACGAGCCTGATAGCATCCCAGGCGTGCGGAAGCAGGAGCGGCTCAGTGTGATCTTGGATCGCGTCGCCGAGCGCGGGTCCGTCGAGGTCAACGACCTCGCCAGCGCGCTCGGTGTGTCGGGCGCGACCGTGCGGCGGGACCTGCAAGCGCTGAGCTCGGGCAAGCTGCTGGTACGCACCCACGGCGGTGCGATGGCCAGGCTGGTCGATACCGGGGACAGGGCCAGTCATCTGGCCGAGAAGCGGCGCATCGGCGCGGCGGCTGCCCGCCTTGTCGACCGCGGCGCAGTGGTCGGCTTGACCGGCGGCACTACGGCACTGGAGGTAGCGCGCGCGCTCGCGCACCGCAGCGACATCACATTTGTGACCAATGCGATCAACATCGCGTCGGAACTCGTCGGCCGGCCTGGCCTGCGGCTCGTCGTGATCGGCGGCATTGTGCGCAGCTCGTTCGAGCTTGTCGGGCCCGCGGCAGAGGCGATGCTCGCTAACTACCACTTCGACATCGCGTTCATCGGCGTCGATGGCCTCACCCCCCAGGAGGGCTGCACTACCCACGACGAGATAGAGGCGCAGACCGACTTGGCTTTCCTGCGCCGCGCTCGCCGCAGCATCGTGGTCGCCGACAGTTCCAAGATCGGCAAGGTGAAGTTTGCGCGGATCTGCACGGTGAGCGACGTTGACGACATCATTACTGACCGCGGCGTCACTGGCGAGCAACTGCGCAGCCTGTCCAGCGTCGGCGCGCAGGTGACGACTGTCTGACTGATATGTGCGAAGCGATCCGTCCGTTCTCGCAACGCGCTAATTACTTCGACCTGAAAAAGGGGTCGTCGTGAGCCCTGGGCTGGACCGGCGGCGCCGCGGGTTTCTCGGGCGGCCTTGGCCCGGGCTGGTTAGCTGGCCAGGGCTCCGATCTTGACCAGGTTGTGGGTGAATACCCCGTGCCCGCACCAGATCGCGGCCCCGTTCCTGCTATCCAGGCGGGTGCGGTCCCATCCATAGCTGCGCTTGAGGTAGCTGATCCGTCCTTCGGATCCGGTGCGCCATTTGACCAGCCGGTGGAAGCCGCGGCTGTGCTCGATGGCTTTG
>Ga0137377_10005284_pt1 | contig 10328 bp, 8 predicted proteins | sample SagtaG_22_FD_104815 | JGI IMG/M metagenome (GOLD analysis project Ga0137377, IMG submission 104815) | Vadose zone soil microbial communities from Sagehorn Ranch, Mendocino, California, USA - Sage2_L_40_16 metaG | ecosystem: Environmental > Terrestrial > Soil > Vadose zone | place: USA... | reverse complement strand
TGAGTTTGCGTGTCACCTTCCAATCGTCTTGAATGTAGGGCGCAAAGGCGATGTCGCGAAAGTCGCGATTGCCGTAGGCTTCGCCGTTCCGGGCGCCGGTAAAGATCCGAGGCGTTCCGGTTAAGAGCGCCGGAACACCGGGGAAGGTGTAGTTTCCGTTCCAATAGGTGTAGCTGTAAGAATTGATCTGCTGCCGCCGGAGACGCCCCCCGAACCTGAGCGAATGCGAACCCCTGGTCCAGAGGACATCATCGGTGATGGTGAATTTATTTTGCAGAAAGCGAAACGGGTTCACGAAGTTCGCGCCCAGCGGAGACAATCCGGTCACCGTAATCGTGACGTCCTGCCGTCCGGGAAAAGCCTGCTGCAGCGGAGCATAGGTGTTCGGCTGCGTCTCGGTTGTACTGGGCCTGGTGAAAGAGAATCCGAATGAGTTGAGCAGGTTCGGCGAAAAAACATGGTGCTCCTGGATGGTGGAGTATTGATTTGCCGACCGGTCGAGAGTCGGCCAAAGCGGAATCGGCTGGGTAACGGTTCCGGCGCTCACGAGCGTCCCGACATCGTTGACGTAGCGAGCAAATAGCGAGTCCGTCGAAGACAAGGTGTAGTCGAAACGCCCGAAATAGTAATTCTCTTCCGCCGTTTGGCCGCCCACCGTGATGAGTGTGCCGATACCGACGCCTAAATCCGTGGTGGGCGCCGGATACAGGTCGACGATCGATTTGACGCTCGGCACGGCTTGAGCGCGAACGGCCAAGGTCGGGACGAAGGCCTGGAAACTTTGATCCAGGTGTTGCCGAAGCCCTTCATAGTTGAAAAAAAAGAATGCCTTGTCTGGTTTCACAGGGCCGCCAACGCTGGCGCCGAATTGATTCCGGCGAAATGGCGCCGGGCTCTTCTGCTCAAAAAAATTGCGCGCGTCGAGAGCGCTGTTGCGCAGAAACTCGTAAAGAGATCCATGGAAGGAGTTGGTTCCGGACCTGGTCGCGGAGTTGATCACGGCGCCGTTGCCGCCGAACTCGGCGCTATAAGTGTTGGTGAGCGTCTGAAACTCGGCAATCGCTTCTATTCCCAGCGACGTGCCGGTGACGGCGGCTCCGGTTCCTCTCTGCCACCAGTCCTGGATGTTTTCGCCGTCGAGCAGGATCGCATACCCCTCCGGGCGCGAACCGGAGATGGCGTATGTCGCTGCACGTCCGACGAGCGCGCTGCTGCCTCCCGCCGGATACGACACCGCCGTAGGTGCCAGCAGGATCAGTTGTTCGAAGTTCCGGCCGTTCAAAGGCATCTCGCGCATTTGAGTCTGATTCACAAGCGAGGAAACGCTGGAGGACGTGGTCTCGACTGCGGAGACCTCTTCGGTCACACTAATCGTTTCCGCGGCTTGTCCGATAGGCAATTGCAGATCGACCACCGGCCGGCTTCCCACTGTTAGAACGATCCCGCGCCGCACTACCGTTTGAAATCCAGCCAGCGATCCCTGAACCTCGTACTCGCCGATCGGCAACTCTGGAGCGACGTACCGGCCTTGATCGTTGGACAAGACCGTTCGGTTAAAAGCGGTTCCTATATTTCTCACAGTGATCGATGCCCCAGCAATCGCGGCCCCGGACGGGTCGAGGACCGTACCGGAAATAGCTGCCGTCGCACCTTGCGCGTGCAACTGCCCGGCTCCGAACGTTATGAAAATGGCGGCTATGATTGTCCGTGAGATAGTTTTCATGGGATTTACCTGATCGTCAGAATTTTTTTCTACCGTCGAGCCGCACGCATCCTAACATTACGTTCGCGTGAGGTGAAGAATATTCAAGCTATCATTACACGCGTCAAAGGAACCGAGCGAGGCCCCGAGTTGTCGAAACAATCTTTACTTTCGATCGTCCTGATAGCTGGCGCTTTTTACACAGGCTACGATTTCGGTGCTGCACCACAAAACGCTCCGTCGAAAAAACAGGATTCGCCGTGTCCCTCCATCGCCAAGAAATTTCCCAATTTTGAGCTGAAAGAGATTTCCGCCGAGGCAGTGGCGTATCTCAAAAAGTATTCTCTGCCGGTCGGCGACCGGACTGGGTTCTGCCGCTACCTGGAACATATCCAACATGACCACGAGGTCAAGATCGAGGAAGGTCTCTTGGATATGATGGGCGATTATTTCTTAGCAACTCAAAAGATCGAAACCGGATATTACTTCAGCTACAAGATCGGTTTCCCCGATCGAGAGATACCGCAAGTCGTTCTCGACCGCGCCTCCTCCGAGAGCGAACAGGCGGACTTATTTCTCAAGGCCATCGATTCTGATTCGGACCGAGCGAGGAAAGCGCTGCTCGAAAGACAAATCAAAACTCTGTCAGCTTCGACCAGAAAAGAAGGCGCCCTCAAACTCATTCGATTGCTGTTGGAGAAGTCCTGGGTCTTCAATCCCGAGATTCAAAAATACCTTGGATCCGAAAGCTACCACGACGACAGCTACGTTTTCGTGGATCGAGGTTTGAGGACAACATCCTACGCCCACATGGGCGCGACGCTGGATTCGTATCTGAATAGGCCAGGTGTTGACGCATCGGCAACGCGGTTTCCTGAGAAAGCAAAACGTGTTCTTATCATTGGCCCTGGTCTTGACTTCAGCCATCCGGAAGTAGGGGAGGAAATCCCGCAACAGTCATACGAACCTTTTGCCATCTTAGACATTCTCTTGAAATCCAAGAGGTCCGACTTTGAAGATATTCACGTCGACTTGTTCGATATCAGTCCCCGCGTCGTCGAGCATTGGGAAGACCTTGTGAGGTCAGCAAACCGGGCCAACCCGGCGAGATTATCCCTGGTCAGCGGACCGGCGATGTTGAGAGGGGGAAATCCATCATCAAACGACGTGATCACAAGCTACATCGCTCACTTTGGAAACTCTCTTCCAGGCGTGACCTCGGAAATCTCGACGAAAAAGAGCCGGCGGCCCGTTCCCAAAACACTGGATCCAGACTCGGTATCTTTACGTACGTTGACCATTCCCTCCGCCGTGGTGAAAAAATTTCATCCTTTTCAGGGCGATCTGACCACGACCGATCTTGAAAAGCTGGCGGCCAGGAACGGCGGTAAGTACGACCTCATTTTTTGTTTCAATACGCTGGAGTATTTCAACGAGACCGAGCGGGCGTTGGCCGGAATTAATATCCGAGAGTCGCTGTCGGCGAATGGAATTTTCGTCACCGACAACCGTTTTGAAATAGATTCGGGAGAGCGTCCCCAACAATCCGAAAAGCCCGCCTCAGCGGCCAAACCGATTTTCGAAGCATCATTCTTCGAAATGGCTGCCGACGTCACTACTGTGACCGGCCGACACATCGTCATTTACCGAAGAGGACGTAAATAACAAGCTAACGAAGAGCCAACGGATTCGTGCCCTTACTTCGATAAATTACGGTTTCCGAACATCCACGCGTGGGATTCCAAAGAAGGTCATTACCGGGATCCCGAGTTTTCAATCCGGCGTCAGGATCTAGGTAAGCACGGTTCTCCGTACAAGAAGGATCGTTGATCGCGGCGCGTGCGGACCGTCAGAAAACGTGCCTCGAATCGGCCAATCCGAGCAGGTAGTCATTGCGAACAATTCGGACAGTGTTACGATCCTGCCTGCACGCAAACCCCACCACTTTCCTACAGTAAGATAGCCGACTGTTCTTTTGCCTCGCGCACTTCTTGTGTTCTTCCGCTATTCGTAAATCCGCCAGGTCAAAGTGAAGAAGATTGATCGTCCGGGTGGCCCGCAGCGTGTCCACACGGCTATTGAGGGCCAACGGATCTCTAGGTGTTTGACGTCACCGATGTTGTGCCAAGCACATGGACGTAGTAGGGCAGGTCATCCTTCATAGCGAGACTGTCGTAGAGGAAACCGCCGTGCTCGGCCAACAGTTCCCTTGTGTTGGAGCGGATTACTTGTTAGAACCCTGGTCATGCGGCACCGTGCAGGTCGCTTTTGCCGTGGCAGTATTCCCCGCCAGATCCTTCGCGGTGGCCGTCAACGTATAGATGCGGTCTCCAAGCGTCCCTAAACGTTCGGCACGGAGTTGAACGACCCTAGGCTCCAGACCCGCTCCAGTGATGACAATATCGGGATCGTGAGAGCCGGGGGGTTCGTTGCTGGTGCCCGTCACCTCGAACGAAACCAGTCCAGATTGGCTGCCACTCGCCGTTACAGTCGCCACCTGGACCAGTTTGTGATTTGCCGGCGAAAGCGTACAGCCGGCAGCCGGCAGCCCTGAAATCACAGGGGCTGTCCCCAGGGAAGCGCAGCGAGGGAAGATGAAGGAGGCGATCCGGGTGCTCCAGTTAAAATCGCCGCTTGTCTGCAGGTACTGATTTACAAACCAGAACGTACAGTCATCAACCGGGTCGACGCTCATAGTGGTGTAATCCCCCCAACGCCCCCCAGAGTCGGGCTGCGAACCGCCGCCCTCCATAATGCTTTTTTCTACCTCCATCGTGCCCAACGGGTCGCTCGGGACACGTCCCGTATACCGGATCGCTGGATGCATGGCGCTGCTGGAAACGCTGTAACCGAGGGCGATGTCACCGGCCTTGTCCATCGCGATGCTGCCGTTCCACCTGAAGTTTGAGTCCCGCGCGTAGGTCCCCTGCTGGTTAAGAATCGGGGTGCCTCCCGGATTGCGTAGCTCGTACCAGCGCACGCCTACGCTGGCCGTCCCCAAAGCGATCGCGTGATTTACGACGAGGGATTCGTGGTCGCCAAAATTCCGGTACGCAAGGCGGTACATTAACAGGTCGCTGAGGGAGTCCAGCCTTTGCGTGGTTCCCAACTGCGGAATTGCAAAAAATATGTCGATCGGCAGACTAAAGGGTGACACTGGGATGCTGGTCGGACCGGCGAGGGTGTTGTTGGCAGGGTTCTCCCAATCCACATGGAACTTCCAGAGTTCCAGCGACGCGTACTGGCCGTTAACAGGCGGGGATAGGCCAAAACCCAAAAGGTAGTTGGGCGAGCCCGGTGGCGGCGGAGTCGCTCCATCGAGATCCGAGGGCAGCAGGTTCGCGTCGATGTCGGGGCTGAACGGACTGAACTGGACGCACTGCTGCGTCGCTGCCGCTCCCTTCAGCATGCGACTGCGGTCGAAGGCGCATATTCTTGGTCCGAGAAATGTTTCGTCGTCGTACATGAGAAATGTCACGTAGTAGGCGTCGGGCCAAACCCCCAGCTTGGGGTAGTCTGGGAAATTTGGCATCTGGAAGGCGTATCGGTAGTACGGCCCGGTGGCGTCCGAGGTGGTAGAGACGGCGACGCACTGCAGATATGGCGTACTGCTTACGGAGAACTGCGTCATCACCCAGCGGTTTTTGGCCTTGTCATATTGGGCGATCGGATCCCCGTCGTTGTTGGTCTCGCACCCGCCGCCGAAGCCGGACCATAAAGTGTTGCCGGCGGCCGGACCGTAAACCACCGCTCCCGTCTCTTTGTCAAACACCGCGAATGATGTGTTGACCCACTCGACGAATTGGGTGGCTCCCACTACGCCGTTGCTGTCTGACGGCACACTATCCACTCTGAAGGCCCCTCCCGGACCTGTAAAACCAGCCCCGACGCCAAGGATGTTTAGACCCGCTATCGTGTCCACAAGTGGTCCCGGTGACGACTGAACGGTGGGATCCGGAGCGGTGCGGATAGGGACATTGGGGCGCTTCCGGAGCCGGAACTTTTGGCGAGGACGTCTGAAATCCACCATTGGCGGAATCGTCCGTAGTGCGGGAGACACATCGTGTTTCAGTTCAGAGGAGACCTCCGCGACGTGATTGCTGGACTTCGTGGATTGAGACTGCACGGTCTGCCCCCACAGGACGTAGAGTGAGGACACCAAAAACATCCAAACCCCAATGCGGCTAAGCCCTTGCAATGTGGCCTCCCTATTAAGTCCAAATCGGAATTGCTCTTGCCGCCTTGCTCGGCAAGAGGAATTCGCGCTGGCGAAGAGTTCATGCTTGTTCATTGAGGTCCCTCCTTTTTTTGCAGCGGGCGCCCGGCCGCCCAAACGTTGAGTTGCACAGCGCAGCTTTTTAAAACTGTCATCCAGTCCGAACGCTTATGTAGCAAGTCATTTCCTCTTAAGCCTTGCTTTGGCGCGATGACCGCTCATTCTCCTGCTTTCGTTTGCAACCTGTTCTTAGGGCGTCTTAATGTGGCCTTTCTTAAGCCGCGCGTCTATTGCGTAAATTTACTAGCCGAACCGACTAGTCCTTTCGGACTAGCTTGAGTGAACGAGGCAATAGCATGCGGGATGAGGTTCGGGAAAAAACTGACCAAGATCATCGAACGAGAGTGACGTCTGCAGTGGGTGCATAGCGTCGGTGGCTCTCAACATCAATTGTGCCGACCGCCGTGCGCGGTCGAATATCGGGACGATCATCTCGGACTGCGTGGTGCTGAAGGTCAGGTAACGCGGGTCTGCCCCAACATCTCCGATGATGACGGTGCGTCGCTCCGCGACGACCATGCCGGTAAGACCCTTAGTGATTGAAATTCCGAGTGTGCAGACGCACCGGGTCCGCTCCACGCGATGTTCTTGATCACGCCTCTGGCGTGGTATACGTTAGAGGCCAACCCAACGGTAATTGGCTCTACGCCGGATCGTGTCGGCGATCAATTGGAGGGAGGCGATGCGGCTGCCCGATGACCTTGCAGCGATCCGTTCCAGGTCCGCTATGATGAGTTTGGTCAACTCGACCATTTCACGTACAGTGAAATCATACCCTGCATAGCTATGCCTTTGATCTTCACTCCCGAATGCATCATCGCCGTGGCCGTCGCGCTTATTGTGACGCTTGTCGCGAAGCGTGCGGGACTTCCCCGCCGCCTGCTGTGGTTGTTGGCCACTGTGATTATGATCGCGAGCTTATGGCTGTTCGGTATTCATCCATTGGGATTTGCCGTGTCGTGGGGCGGCTGGATCATGTTCCTGCTCACCGTATTGATTGGCCGTTTGATCGAGAGGATAAGTTCGGCAGCAACGAGGAAATCGCTTTTGCTAATGATGAAAAGCAAAATGCTCACGAGCAATCGCTTTTGTTGACGAGCAAAAGCGAAATGCTTACGAGGAAATATTCCCGGGTGCCAATCATTGCGAAACTTTGCGAGCAGCGGTGTGCTGTGGGGCGTGCACGGGAGTGTTCCAAATGTCCCTGCAATACTCTTGAATAGCGCGGTCGGAGGAAAACTTCCCCATGCGAGCGGCGTTCAGAATGGACATGGTCGTCCAACGCTGCCGATCGCGATATGCCTGCGCCACGGCGGTCTGACAATCGATGTACGACTGGTAATCAGCGAGAACCATGAATAGATCGAGGTTGAGGAGCGAGTCTACCAATGGCCGGAACAAATCCTTCTGCGCGTGGCAGAAGTTTCCAGAAGCGACGCAATCAATTGCTTCTCGAAGCTCCGGGTTTGAATCATATATTGCGCGCGGATGATAACCCTCAATCCATAACTGCTTCACCTCGCGTGCTGTCTTACCAAAAAGAAAAAAGTTTTCAGCCCCCACTTCGTCGCGAATTTCGATATTGGCACCGTCCAATGTCCCGATGGTCAACGCACCGTTCATCGACATCTTCATGTTTCCGGTTCCCGATGCCTCCTTGCCGGCAACGGAAATCTGTTCGGACAATTCCGCCGCAGGATAGATTTTTTGAGCATTCTGAACATTGAAATCGGGAACGAAAACAACCTTCAGCCGGCCTCGGATATCGGGATCGCGATCGACCGTCTCTGCCACGCAGTTGATCAGCTTAATGATCAATTTCGCCATAAAATAGCCCGGCGCCGCTTTGCCTGCGAAAATTACGGTTCGGGGTTCGATGTCGAGCGATGGGTTGTGCTTGATCCGGTTGTAGAGCGTCACAACATGAAGCAGGTTCAGGTGTTGCCTCTTATATTCGTGTATGCGTTTGACGTGAACGTCGAAGAAACTCGCCGGATCGACAACCATCTGTGTGACGCTTTCGATGTACTTTGCAAGGTTCACTTTGTTGCTCTGCTTCACTTCATGCCATTTTTCTCTGAACGGCGCATTCATGGCGAAGGCTTCGAGCTTCCTCAGCTCATCGAGATCGTGTACCCAGCCGGAGCCGATGGCCTCTGTAATGAGATTTGCAAGCCGCGGGTTAGACAGCAATACGAACCTTCGATGGCTCACACCGTTCGTCTTGTTGCTGAATTTATGGTGCATGATGTCGAAGAAATCCGGGAGGACTTGCTCTTCCAACAGTTGTGTATGCAATTCTGAGACGCCATTGATGGCGTGACTCCCGACGCATGCGAGATGCGCCATCCGGACGTATCGCTCTCCGGTCTCATCGATCAGCGATAAGCGCTGCACTTTGCCTTCATCCTTCGGAAACCGGACACGCACTTGATCGAGAAAACGCCGGTTGATGTCATAGATGATTTCGAGATGTCTCGGTAATAGACGCGCGATCAAGGCCACAGGCCACTGCTCGAGTGCTTCACTGAGCAGAGTGTGATTCGTATAGCTGAATGTACGTTGAGTGATGTCCCAAGCGGCGTCCCATTCCATCAGATGATCGTCCACCAACAGCCGCATCAGTTCGGGGATCGCGAGCGACGGGTGCGTATCGTTCAATTGCACCGCGAACTTCTTAGGAAAGCCATCCAGTGTTTGATCGCGCTGCAGGTGCAGCCGGATCATGTCTTGAAGCGAGCAGGATACGAAAAAATACTGCTGTTTCAGCCGCAGTTCGCGTCCCTGCGCGGGCTGGTCATTGGGGTAAAGAACCTTGGTGATATTTTCCGAATCGATCTTGTCGTGTACCGCACCGTAATAATCACCGGCATTGAAGAGACGGAAGTCGAAGGAACGCTTAGCTTCCGCTTTCCACAACCGCAGTAGATTCGCCGTATCGACGCAGTAGCCGAGCATGGCAGTGTCGTAGGGAGTTCCCTGCACAACTCGGTCGGGAATCCAGCGTACGCGATATCGCTTCCTCTGGTCTCGATATGCTTCGGTGTGACCGCCGAAGTTCACATCGAATCGAATGTCCGGCCGGGCGATTTCCCACGGATTGCCCAGACGCAGCCATTGATCCGCGACCTCCAGTTGCCAACCATCACTGATTTCCTGATCGAAGATGCCAAATTCGTAGCGAATTCCATAACCAATCGCGGGGACTTGCATCGTGGCCATCGATTCCATGAAGCATGCAGCGAGACGGCCCAGACCTCCGTTACCAATGCCCGACTCCTCTTCATGCTCGATGAGATCGTCCAGGTTTAATCCGAGTTCGTTGACCGCCTGACGGAAGGCTTTTTCACTGTTGAGCCTCAACAAATTCATCCTGAGCTGCGGCCCGATGAGGAATTCAGCGGATAGGTAACAGACTGTGCGGGTCTTGTCTTCGTAGTAGTGATATGCCGATTGCACCCAGCGGTCTAGCAACCGGTCCCGGACCGTATACGCGATGGCAATGTACCAATCGTTGGGCGTTGCAACTTCCGGAAACTTGCCGAGCAGATAAAACAGGTTGTCAATGAGGTCTCGTTTGATCTCAGATGCATCGAGACCCGTACGCACGTTCCTTCTCATGTGTCGCGGGCGCGCGAAGCGCAAGCGCGGCAGCGCGCAGCGTTAAGTATTGACCGTTGGTCCGCATTTTACATTGCAACTACGGCAACTTTTCAGCAAGCGAAATATTTGTTATGTCGAGCTTGGACGGTTGAATGCGTCGCAAAATTCTTACGTTCTTCTGCTTGGCGGCATGGGTGGCGTCGTACCGGTATTCGCACAACAAAAGGCCGGAGGCGACCCAATTAGCAATGACGCGAGCTTCGCGAAATACGAGCAAATTGCGGAGAATGATGCAGGATTTCTCGCGGCACGTCGCCAGATGGGAACGGCAACACGTCGAGCCGAACGTCGATACTTCGAGATTCGCTAAACCAGTCTGAGACGACTAGCGTCATCGACTGAGAGGATGCAATATCGTAGAAGCGTTAGTACCACCGATGGCACGCCTCTCGACCGATAAGCTCGTCGCGCTCAAACGCGCATTCACCGAAGACGTCATGACTCCGCGGCCAGCCGCTCAAGCAGTCGCCGTTACCTACGGCACGGCGTAGCGATGGCACGACAAATCGGGTGATGAGATCCGGGAAGCCCGGAGCAGGCTCGTGCCTAATACAGCCCAATGGAACATTTATGGTGGAGGACGAGCGCAATTTAGTGACACGGCCCGTATGAATGGTCACGCTGGATTGATTTCCCCACAGCCGGTATAACCTGAATCCCACGCCGGGGCACCTTTAACGCATGTCA
>Ga0137377_10005275_pt1 | contig 10333 bp, 11 predicted proteins | sample SagtaG_22_FD_104815 | JGI IMG/M metagenome (GOLD analysis project Ga0137377, IMG submission 104815) | Vadose zone soil microbial communities from Sagehorn Ranch, Mendocino, California, USA - Sage2_L_40_16 metaG | ecosystem: Environmental > Terrestrial > Soil > Vadose zone | place: USA... | reverse complement strand
GTTGATGAAGGCACGTTCGTGCCGAGCAGGTCGGTCAGTGAGTTCGTCGCGTCGCTCGAGCGGCCCAGGGCGATGATCATCATGGTCAAGGCAGGCCCGCCGACCGACGCCGTGATCGGCGAGCTCGTGCCGCTGCTCGAGCCCGGCGACATCGTGATCGACTGCGGCAACGCGCACTTCGCCGACACCCGGCGCAGGGAGGCGGATCTGCGCGACCGCGACCTGCACTTCATCGGGGCCGGGGTGTCCGGCGGCGAGGAAGGCGCGCTGAACGGGCCGAGCATCATGCCCGGCGGCTCAGCGGAGTCTTACCGCACGCTCGGGCCGATCTTTGAGTCCATCGCGGCGCAGGTGGACGGCACGCCCTGCTGCACGCACGTCGGCCCTGATGGCGCGGGGCACTTCGTCAAGATGGTGCACAACGGCATCGAGTACGCCGACATGCAGCTGATCGCGGAGGCGTATGACCTGCTCAGGACCGGCACCGGTGCCAGCCCCGCGGAGCTCGCGGAGATCTTCCGCACCTGGAACGAGGGTGACCTCGAGTCCTTCCTGATCGAGATCACCGCTGACGTGCTCGGCCACGTGGACGCCGCGACCGGGAAGCCGTTCGTGGACATCGTCCTCGACCAGGCCGAGCAGAAGGGCACCGGCCGGTGGACCGTGCAGAGCGCGCTTGACCTCGGCGTCCCCATCACCGGCATCGCCGAGGCGACGTTCGCCCGCTCGCTCTCGGGCCACGCGGACCAGCGCGCGGCGGCGCGGCAGGCGTTCGGCACCAAGACAGAATCGCTTCCGGCTGATCGGGCGGGCTTCACCGATGACGTCAGGAAGGCGCTCTACGCGTCCAAGGTCGTGGCGTACGCGCAGGGCTTCGACCAGATCCAGGCCGGCAGTGACGAGTACGACTGGCACATCGACGCCGGGGCGATGGCGACGATCTGGCGTGGCGGCTGCATCATCAGGGCCAAGTTCCTCGACCGCATCCGCGAGGCGTACGACCGCGACCCTGACCTGCCCAGCCTGCTCGTGGCGCCGTATTTCGCCGAAGCCATCGCCGAAGGGGTGCAGAGCTGGCGGCGGATCGTCGCCGACGCCGCCACGGCCGGTGTCCCGGTTCCTGCCTTCGCGTCCTCGCTTGCCTACTACGACGGGCTGCGCAGGGACCGGCTGCCAGCCGCGCTGATCCAGGGCCTGCGCGACTACTTCGGCGCCCACACCTACCGCCGCGCCGACCGGGAAGGGACGTTCCACACGCTCTGGCCGGGCGATCGCTCCGAGGTGCCCGCCTAGCCGATCTGGACCGTCAGCGTGCCAGGCCGCCAGTCGGGCAGCCGGGCAGCGACCGTGCCGTCCGGCCTGACCAGCGCCGCTAGCCCGGGAAAGTCCTCGTCGACCGTGGAGCCCGCCTGGCCGGCGAGCGCGATCCACAGCCCCCGCCGGCGCGCGTGCCTGATCGCGTCGCCGAGGCCGCATCCTTGCCACCACGCGAAGCCGGATCGCCAGGTCGCTGTGCTGGTGCGGCGCCCGTAGAGCCCTGGGGCTGAGGGGAACAAGACGAGCCCGGCGCCGCCCGCGGCGGCGTCGTCGAACGGGTCGTCATGCCGCGCCTCGGCGCAGATGGCGACACCGAATCTGGTGCCGGCCCAGGCGACGATGGTCGCTCCCGTCGCGGCCATGAACTCCTCCTCGCCCTCGCCGAGGTGCCGCTTGCGCTGAATGCCGAGCAGCTGCCCGTCAGCGGCAATGACCTGGGTGATGTGCGGAGTTCCGGCGGGCGTGCGCTCCGCGATCCCGAAACATGCGGCGGTTCCCAGGCCGTCGGTCGCGTCGCTCATGGCGGCCACGGCCGGATGATCGAGCGAGATAAGCAGTCCGCGGCCGGGCCAGGGATCGGCGGACCCGGTCAGCGACATTTCGGGAAACAGCACCAGGTCACAGCCCGTGGCAGCGGCCTGCCTGAGCAGCGTCAGGTGCGTGTCCAGGTTGCGGTCGATCTCACCCTTCTGGCACTCGATGGCCGCCAGCAGTGCCCGCATACGGCCATCGTGGCACCGAAGGCTACGAACGGCGCCATATTTTTCGCTGCAGGGTCAGCCCCGCGTAGCCGACGGCGACCAGGACGACGACGTTGAGCAGCAGCTGCAGCACGGATCCGGCCGCGTCGTGCCACAGCGAGTAGGCGACCGAGATCCCGATAGACGCGGCCGCCGGGATCGTCGTCACCGAGATGAACACCCCGATCAGGGTGCTCGCCTTGGCTTCGGTGAGCGAGACCACGCCCACGACGCCGGCGAGCACCGCCACGATCACCGAGAACACGTCGGGTGAGTTGATGAAGGTAGCCACCGGCCGCACGCCGCCCAGGAACGGCTCAGGGGTCACCCCGGAGGCGCGGATGACGAGGCCGAACAAGAACGTCGTCGCGATTGCCATCCCGAGGCCCGCGCTCAGCGCCGCGACCCCTGCCGTGACCGCGTGCCGGTCCCGCCGCGTCATGCCGTACGCCGTGGCGATGATGGCCGCGTACTCGGGGCCAACCACCATCGCGCCGACGACCAGGATCGATGAGTTGGTCAGGATGCCGACCGCGCCGATCAGCCCGGCGAGCACGAGCAGCAGGTAGAAGCTGGGCGCGTAGTCGGCGCCGGACTCGATCCTGGCGGCAACCAGCTCCCACACCGGGGCGCCCTCCGGCCGGAGCACGCGCCGGTCACGACGGGACGCGGAGGCGCTGAGCGCGGCGTCGAGATGGATGATCGTGATCGCGCCGTCCCTGTCCAGGCCGAGCTCTCGCAGCTCGCCGAGCACCGGGTTGGCGTCGTCGTCGTGCACGTCGAACGAGATGGCGTCGCCGTCGGGCCGCCGGGCCGCGGCTGGTTGCACGACGATGTTGGCTACGCCGCGCGCAGACACCAGCCGCGAGACCACCTCGGGTCTGAGCGACGCCGGGCTCACGGCCCTGACGTGCAGCATGGCTGTACCGTCCCGCGCGGAGCGGGTCGCGTGCCTCACCCCCTGCGGGCGATTCCCGGTTCGGTCAGCGTGATGCGGATCGCGCGGAAGGTTCGCGGCGTGTCCCTGAGCACGGACAGCTTCGGGTCGGGGACGGTCAGGAACTGGCCAGCGGCGAGCTCGAAGTAGCCGGCCAGCCGGGGATCGTTCCTGAGGCCAGCCATCGCGCGGCGGTCGCCGCCCAGGACGACCGTGTCGAGCCGGTGCTGGCTGAAGACCGCGGCGGCGGTATCGGCGGCGGCCGCGAGTGCCCGGTGCGCCTGGTTCTCCCTGCGCCTGGCGAAGCGCCGCTGCGACTGCCCGCCAGCGGCGCTGCGGCCGTGCACCAGGCGGCTCCCGACCTTCGACGCGGCCAGCACGGGCTCTGTCCCGGTGAACACGCCGGCGGCGTAGCCGCCGAGCCTGACCAGCAACACGCCGACTGTCCTGTTGGCGCAGGCGTGTGCCGCGAGCTCTCTCGCGAGCGCCTCCGGCTGCATGGTTCCCGCCTTGAGCGGCGGGAACGGTACCTGGCAGCTCGCGGCGGCGCGATCAGCGGCGCTGAATAGCACGGCTTCCTCGCCGGATGCCGCGGTCAGGCCACCGTCGTGGCGCTCGGCGAACGACGTGATCCAGCCGGGAAAACGCTCCGGTGCTACGTCGATCCGGCGGGCTGGATCAGACGTTGAAGCCGAGCGCCCTGAGCTGTTCCCGGCCATCCTCGGTTATCTTCTCCGGTCCCCACGGCGGTAGCCAGACCCAGTTGATCTTGAAGTCGCTCACCAGCCCGTCGAGCGCCGTCTGGGTCTGGTCCTCGATGACATCGGTCAGCGGGCAGGCGGCGCTGGTGAGGGTCATGTCGACGGTCGCTATCTTGTCCGCGTCGACGGTGACGCCGTAGACCAGGCCGAGATCGACCACGTTCACGCCGAGTTCGGGGTCGACGACATCCCTGAGCGCCTCGAGAACGTCGTCTGCCTCGGGGCTGGTGCCCTGAACGTCGGCGTCATGTGCCTGCGTCATCTTTGCTCCCTAGCCAGGGGGGACGACCCCCCGAAATCCCCCCGCCAAGCTATCGCCTGCGAGGTGGCGTCCTTCCATGCCATCCAGCCGAGCAGCGCGCACTTGATCCTGGCGGGGTACTTGGCCACGCCGGCGAACACCACCGCGTCGCCCAGCACGTCCTCGTCAGGCTCGGCCGCTGAACGCATCAGCCGCAGGAACTCGGCCTCGATATCCATCGCCTCGCTGACCGGCTTGCCGATGACCAGGTCGGTCAGCACGGACACGCTCGCCTGGCTGATCGAACAGCCGAGCGCGTCGTAGGACACGTCGGCGATCTCTGGCTCGTTCCCCGCGTCCTTCAGCATGACCCGGAGCGTGACCTCGTCGCCGCAGGTCGGGTTCACGTGGTGGACCTCGGCGTCAAACGGCTCCCGCAGCCCCTTGTGATGCGGGTGCCGGTAGTGGTCCAGGATGATCTCCTGGTACATCGACTCGAGTTGCATCACGTCACTCCGAAGAACTTCTGCGCCGTCCTTATTCCGTCAGCCAGCGCATCGACCTCGTCCGGCGTGTTGTACAGGTAGAAGCTGGCCCGGGTGGAGGACTGCACGCCGAGCGCCCGGTGCAGCGGCCACGCGCAGTGGTGTCCTGCCCGCACGGCGACGCCGCAATCGTCGAGCACCTGGCTGACGTCGTGCGGGTGCACCCCGTCCAGGGTGAACGAGATCGCGCTGCCGCGATCGACCGGTTCGGCCGGCCCGAGGATCCGCAGCCCGTCGATCTCGGCCAGGGCGTGCAAGGCGCGCTGCACGAGCTTGTGCTCGTGGGCGCGGACGGCCGCGAGGTCCAGGTCGCTCAGGTAGTCCACGGCCGCGCCGAGCCCGACGGCCTGAGCGATCGGCATCGTGCCTGCCTCGAACTTGTGCGGCGGCGGCGCGTAGGTCGACCTGTCCATGAAGACGGTCTCGATCATCTCCCCGCCGCCGAGGAACGGAGGCATCTCCTCGAGCAGCTCGCGGCGCGCCCAGAGCACCCCGATGCCCGTCGGGCCGCACATCTTGTGCCCGGTGAAGCCGACGAAGTCGGCCCCGAGCGAGCTGACGTCCATCAGCCCGTGCGGGACCGACTGGGCCGCGTCCACGAGAACCAACGCGCCGGCCGCGTGAGCGCGGCTGGCGATGCTGACGACCGGGTTGATGGTGCCGAGCACATTCGACTGGTGCGCGAGCGCCACGATCTTGGTGTGCTCGTTGATCAGCTCGTCCGCCCGCGACAGGTCGAGCCGGCCGTCCTGCGTCACGTTGAACCAGCGCAGCGTGGCGCCGGTCCGCTGGCAGAGCAGCTGCCAGGGCACGATATTGGAGTGGTGCTCCATCTCGGTGATGACGATCTCGTCGCCCGGGCCGACCGCGAGCCTGCCTGCCGCGTTCCCGAGCGAGTAGGCGACCAGGTTGATGGCCTCGGAGATGTTCTTGGTGAACACCACCTCGGTCTCGTCTGAGGTCCCGATGAACCGGGCCGCCGTGATCCTGGCGCCCTCGTAGGCTGCCGTGGCCTCCTCGCCGAGCTCGTGAGTGGCGCGGTGGATGTTCGCGTTGTGCCGCTCGTAGAAGTCGCTGAGGGTATCGATCACCTGGCGCGGCTTCTGTGAGGTGTTGGCGCTGTCCAGGTATACAAGCGGCCGCCCGCCGCGGACCGTCCGGTCCAGGATCGGGAAGTCCTTGCGGACGCGGCCGACGTCGAAACTCATGTCAGCCCGCCCGCCGCGGCAGTACCAGCCACCACGGGGCCAGCCGCCACGGGCGCGAACCGCTCGTAGCCGCTGGCCTCGAGCTCGTCGGCCAGCTCGGGACCGCCCTCAGCTACGATCTTGCCGCCGACGAAGACGTGCACGAAGTCCGGCCTGACGTACCGCAGGATCCTGGTGTAGTGCGTGATCAGCAGCACGCCGTGATCCGGCTGCTCGCGGTAGGAATTAACACCAGCCGCGACCACCTTCAGGGCGTCAATGTCCAGGCCGGAATCCGTCTCGTCCAGGATGGCGATCTTGGGGTTGAGCAGCTGGAGCTGGAGAATCTCGTGCCGCTTCTTCTCGCCGCCGGAGAACCCCTCGTTGAGGTTGCGCTGCGCGAAGGCCGGGTCGATGGACAGGTCCTTCATGGCCCCGTTCATCTCCTTGATGAAGTCGCGCACGCGCGGCGCCTCGCCGCGCACCGCGGTCACGGCGGTACGCAGGAAGTTCGACACGGTGACGCCGGGAACCTCCACCGGGTACTGCATGGCCAGAAACAGGCCGGCGCGCGCCCGCTGGTCCACGCTCATCTTCAGCACGTCCTCGCCGTCCAGCGTCACCGCTCCGCTTGTGACCTGGTACTTCGGGTGGCCGGCGATCGAGTAGGCCAGGGTGGACTTGCCTGAGCCGTTCGGGCCCATGATCGCGTGAGTCTGCCCTGCCGCGACGGCCAGGTCGACGCCGCGCAGGATCTCCTGGCTCTCGCCGGCCTGCCCGGCAACGCTGACGTGCAGGTCGCGGATCTCAAGGGTGGACATGTCTCTCCTATTCGGGAACGGCGACGTAGACGTCGTCGCCGTCGACGCGCACTGGGTAGGTGGATAGCGGCTTGGTAGCCGGAGGGCCGGTCGGCTTGCCTGACCGCACGTCGAAGCACGAGCCGTGCAGCCAGCACTCGACGGTGTGGTCGTAGATCTCGCCGTCGACCAGCGAGACCTCCTCATGCGTGCAGAACTCGTCGAGCGCGTAGACCTCGCCCTCGGCCATGATGATCACCAGCGGCTTGCCGTTCAGCTCGACGCCGATCGTGCCCATCTCGGGAACCTCGCCGAGTGCGCAGGCCCTGATGAACTCGCTCATCAGACCCCCTTCTCCAGCTCCGCCTCGATGGCGGTCGTGATCCGGTCGCGTACCTCGGGCACTTCGATCTCGCCGATCAGCTCGCCGAAGAAGCCCCTGATCACCAGGCGCCTGGCCTCGCTGAGCGGGATCCCCCTGGCCATCAGGTAGAACAGGTGCTGGTCTTCCAGTCGCCCGCTGGTGCTCGCGTGCCCGGCCCTGGTCACCTCGCCGGTCAGGATCTCCAGGTTCGGTACCGAGTCCACCCTCGTGCCGTCGGTCAGCACCAGGTTCTTGTTGCTCTCATAGCTATCGGTCCCGACCGCCTCCGGCCGTATGATCACGTCGCCGATCCAGACCGCGTGCGCTTCCTTGCCCTGCAGCGCCCCCTTGTACGTCACCCGGCTGCGGCAGTTCGGCTGGTTGTGGTCGACCAGCAGCCGGTGCTCAAGATGCTGCCCGGCGTCAGCGAAGTACGCCCCCCGCAGCTCAGCATTCCCGCCCGGCCCGGCGTACCGCACGGACGGGACCATGCGCACAACATCCCCGCCGAGCGACACGGTCGTATGCGCGATGGACGCGTCCTTCCCGACCAGCGCATGCTGATGTGACAGATGCACCGAGGAGGAGCCCCAGTCCTGCACGCTGACGACGCTAAGCGATGCGCCTTCACCCACGACGAACTCAACATTGTCCGCATACGTCGCCTCACCCGCGTAGTCCAGCACCACCACGGCCGATGAGTTAGCTCCCAACTCGACCAGCAAGTGGCCCGCCGCAGCCACGGTCGGATCGTCCCCGCGAACGGAGATGACCACCGGGCGGGTCGCGTTAAAGCCAGATGGTACTGTCACGATGCTCGCGTCGGTGAATGCCGCGAATGCCCTGGCACTGACCCGGTCGGACGGCACGAGGGCGGTGCCGAGTCGAGGATCACCGTGTTGCGCAAGCACAACGGTGATCTCGTGCTCGGCACTGACCACTGGCACTATCTTCCCGCTGAGCTCCGCATCGGCATGCAGCTTCCGCAGCCGCCGCAGCGGCGTGAACCGCCACTCTTCTTCACGACCGGCAGGCACCGGGAAGTCTGCAGGATCGAACGACTCGACCGCGTGCAGCCGGGAGACGGGGCCGGCGTTCTCGACGGCCCCAGCGAGCCCGCTCATTAGCCGACCGCCCCTTCCATTTGCAGCTCGATGAGCCGGTTCAGCTCGAGCGCGTACTCCATGGGCAGCTCACGCGCGATCGGCTCGACGAAGCCGCGAACGATCGTCGCCATCGCCTCGTCCTCGGTCATGCCGCGGCTCATCAGGTAGAACAGCTGGTCGTCGGAGATCTTCGAGACCGATGCCTCGTGGCCCATCTCGACGTCGTCCTCGCGGACGTCGACATAGGGATAGGTGTCGGACCGGCTGACGGTGTCGACCAGCAGCGCGTCGCACTTGACCGTGGACTTGGAGTGCTCGGCACCCTCGGCGACCTGGACCAGGCCACGGTAGGAGGTGCGGCCGCCGGCCCTGGCGACCGACTTCGACACGATCGTCGATGACGTGTTCGGCGCCATGTGGACCATCTTGGCCCCGGCGTCCTGGTGCTGACCCTGGCCGGCGAAGGCGACCGACAGCGTCTCGCCGCGCGCGTGCTCGCCCATCAGGTAGACCGCCGGGTACTTCATCGTCACCTTCGAGCCGATGTTCCCGTCGACCCACTCCATGCTCGCGCCGGCGTGCGCGACGGCGCGCTTGGTGACCAGGTTGTAGACGTTGTTCGACCAGTTCTGGATCGTGGTGTAGCGGCAGTGCGCGTCCTTCTTCACGATGATCTCGACGACCGCCGAGTGCAGCGAGTCGGAGGAGTAGATCGGCGCGGTGCAGCCCTCGACGTAGTGCACCCTCGCGCCCTCGTCCACGATGATCAGGGTCCGCTCGAACTGGCCCATGTTCTCGGTGTTGATCCGGAAGTAGGCCTGCAGCGGGATCTCCACCTCGACGCCCTTCGGCACGTAGATGAAAGACCCGCCGGACCAGACGGCCGTGTTCAGCGCGGCGAACTTGTTGTCACCGACCGGGATCACAGTCGCGAAGTACTCCCGGAACAGGTCAGGATGGTCCCGCAGCGCCGTGTCGGTGTCCTTGAACACGACGCCCTTCTCCTCCAGATCCTCGCGGATCTTGTGGTAGACGACTTCGCTTTCGTACTGAGCGGCCACGCCGGCGATCAGGCGCTGCTTCTCCGCCTCGGGGATGCCGAGCCTGTCGTAGGTGTTCTTGATGTCCGCAGGCAGGTCATCCCAGCTGGCCGCCTGCTTCTCGGTCGAGCGCACGAAGTACTTGATGTTGTCGAAGTCGATGCCCGACAGGTCCGAGCCCCAGGTCGGCAGCGGCTTGCGATGGAACAGCTGCAGGCCGCGGAGCCTGAGGTTGAGCATCCACTCAGGCTCGTTCTTCTTCGCCGAGATGTCCCTGACGACGTCCTCGGACAAGCCGCGCCGTGCGCCTGCGCCTGCGACATCGGTATCGGCCCAGCCGAACTTATACCGGTCGAGACCCTCGAGTTCCGGGCGGGCAGTAGTGGTCATGCGGACAAGCCTCCGACCTCGGTTGCGTTGTCGCCGGCAACGGTGTCGCCGGCAGCTGGAGTTCTTCTGGTGTTGGTTGCGCCGCGGCTGTCCCGCAGCGATGGGGCGGTCACGTGGGTGGTGCAGATGCCGTCGCCGTGAGCGATCGTGGCGAGCCGCTGCACCGGCGTGCCGAGCAGGCGGCTGAACGCCTCGGTCTCGGCCTCGCACAGCTGGGGATACTTAGCGGCTACGTGCGCCACCGGGCAATGGTGCTGGCAGAGCTGCTCGCCGGCCGACGGACCTGGTCCGGCGCTGGCGGAGGCAGCGTAGCCGTCCACCGACAGCGCCTCGGCAAGCGCCCTGACCCTATCTGCCAGCGGCGCCGACGTCACCGCCGGCCGGTACCTGCGCTCGAGGTCGGCGACCTGGCGGCGGGCGAATTCGGTCACGGCCTCGGGCCCGGCGCGCTCCGCCAGGAAACGCAGCGCGCTGGCGGCCAGGTCGTCGTAGGCGTGCTCGAAGGCGCTCCGCCCCGCGTCCGTGATCGCGAACATCCTGGCCGGCCTGCCCCGCCCGCGGTTGGCGTAAACCCTGGCGAGCCGCGTCTCGATCATCCCGTCGTCGAGCAGGTGGTCAAGGTGCCGGCGGACCGCGGCCGGAGTGAGGCCCAACGAGGAACCGAGCGATGCGGCGGTCACCGGGCCGTTCTCCAGGATCAGCCGGGCAACGCGAGCACGGGTGCTCTGGTCGGCACCCGCCGTCGCTGCTGACTGGCCCATGTTTTTCACAACATCATTGTGCCGTAAATCGTTCCCGGCCCGCAAACCGGCCTCCCCGGGTCCGGATCGCGGGAGATCAGCGGCCCGGACGAGCCGTGCCTTTAGGGTCGGATCACCAGATGCGCTGCCGGATCACCCGATGCG
>Ga0137377_10005271_pt1 | contig 10336 bp, 8 predicted proteins | sample SagtaG_22_FD_104815 | JGI IMG/M metagenome (GOLD analysis project Ga0137377, IMG submission 104815) | Vadose zone soil microbial communities from Sagehorn Ranch, Mendocino, California, USA - Sage2_L_40_16 metaG | ecosystem: Environmental > Terrestrial > Soil > Vadose zone | place: USA... | reverse complement strand
TCAGTGATGGTCGTCCCTACCGCGACAACTATTCCGGCAACGAGTTTTCCGCACCAGCCGAGCCCAACTAATGAGGTAGTTCCAGCCTCTCAAGCCGATTTCAGCTCACGTTTTTCTTTCCTTACGTTTTCCTTACGAACCTTTTAGTCCGTCCTTATGCCGTGCCTGTTGGAATGAAGCTTGAGTTCTCAGCTTAAGGCTGGTTCTCAGGGAGTAGCAGATGACAGGCCTGGTGATCTTCACCGTAGTCGCAATGGCAGGCTGTGTATTCCTGATCTACTTCATGTTCGCCCTGTGGCGTGATTCACGCAATTCCCGCCGAGGGCAGCTAGTAGAGATTAGGAGATTGCCAATCCCGAGAAAAGACAAAGGCAAGTTGCTTCATCTCTACCGTGCGGACGACCTTCGTGTGCGCGAGAAGAAACGGCTCTGAGCAATAGTGACACCTTCACATGTTTGAAGGGAGATTCCGAGCATGGATATGCAGGACTTGATTTGGGTAGCGGTTGCGATCGCGTTCTTCGCGTTGTCAATCGGCTATGTGAAATTCTGCGAGCGGGTGAAGTGAGGAAAATGGCATGGCACTGGAATCGTTGATCATGCTCGTCGTGAGTGTCGCAACAGGTGTGTATCTGCTGTATGCCCTGTTGCGACCGGAGAAGTTCTAATATGACCGCGAATGGCTGGTTTCAAATACTGCTGTTCTTCGCGCTGATTTTCCTGGTTACTAAACCGTTGGGAATTTTTATGGCGCGCGTTTTCAATCGAGAGAAGACCTTTCTCGATCTCGTGCTTCGGCCAGTCGAGAGGCTCCTCTATCGCGTGACAGCCGTTGACGAAAATCACGAGATGCGCTGGACGGAGTATGCCATCTCCATGCTGCTCTTCAGCGTGGTTTCGATGCTGGTGCTCTACTTCATCCAGCGGTTGCAATATTACCTTCCCTTTAATCCGCAGAAGCTGGTGGGCGTAAACCCTCCGCACCTGGCTTTCAATACCGCCGCTTCTTTCACCACAAATACGAACTGGCAGGCCTACAGTGGCGAGACCACGATGAGTTATTTCACGCAGATGGCCGGCCTCGCCTACCACAACTTCACATCGGCAGCAGTAGGCATTGCATTGGCCATCGCTCTCATTCGCGGGATTGCGCGTCGGCAGATGGAAACCATTGGCAACTTCTGGGTGGACCTGGTGCGCTGTTGCCTTTGGCTGCTGCTACAGTTCTGCGTTGTCGGAGCTTTGTTTCTGGTGTCCCAGGGCGTCCCCCAGAACCTGAAGCCGTATGACAAGGTGAAGTTGGTTGAGCCGCAGCAAGTGCCGAAGGTGGACACGGCCGCGAAGCCGGTGATTGGGCCCGACGGCAAACACGCCACAGATACAATCACGACCCAGACTATTGCGCAGGGCCCAGTGGCTTCGCAGGAAATCATCAAAGAATTCGGGACAAATGGCGGCGGCTTCTTCAACGCGAACAGCTCGCATCCCTTCGAGAATCCTACGCCGCTTTCAAATCTCTTCGAGTTGTTCTCAATTTTCGCGATCAGCGCGGGGCTCACATACACCTTGGGCCGCATGACGGGTTCGCAAGCTCACGGATGGGCGGTCTGGGCAGCCATGGCGGTGTTGTTCTTTGCGGGAGTCACCACAGCGTATTGGGCCGAGTCCCGTGGCAATCCGCTGTTGGCCGGGGTTGACCAGCGTCCGAGTGCGTGGCAGTCCGGCGGCAACATGGAAGGCAAAGAGGTCCGCAACGGGATCTCCAATTCGACGCTTTGGGCCACGGTGACGACAGATACAAGCTGCGGCGCGGTGAACAGCATGCACGATTCCTATACCCCGCTCGGCGGCATGGTTCCGCTCGCGAACATCATGCTGAGCGAAACCGTGTTTGGCGGCGTTGGCTCGGGGTTGTACGGGATGGTTATCTACGTCGTACTCGCGGTCTTCATCGCCGGATTGATGGTGGGCCGTACCCCTGAGTATCTGGGCAAGAAGATCGAAGCGTATGACGTGAAGATGGCGATACTGACTACTCTCGTTTTCCCGCTGGTGATCCTGGGATTCACCGCAGTCTCGGTGCTGAAGAACTTTGGCACCTCCAGCATCCTCAATCCCGGCCCGCACGGTTTCTCGGAGATTCTGTACTCATTCACCGAGGGGGCAGGCAATAACGGTTCCGCGTTCGCCGGACTGACTGCCAACACGCTCTGGTACAACACAACCATTGGACTAGACACACTAATCGGGCGTTTCCTGATGATCATCCCCATGCTGGCGATTGCGGGCAACCTGGCGAAGAAGAAATATGTTCCGCCGTCGCTTGGTACATTCCCGGTCACAACGCCGCTTTTTGCTGTGCTCTTAATTGGAACGATTCTCATTGTCGGAGCGTTGACATTTTTCCCAGCGCTCAGTCTGGGACCGATTCTGGAGCATTTGCAGATGATGGCAGGAAAAACATTTTGAACGGAGACTGAGACGAGTGAGTCCGCTATCGGTTTTTGGCTTATTTGCGGTGACGGCAATGTTGGTTACTTATGCATGGGAGGCGAAAAGCACTTGGTTCATCCTGGCATTCGCTTTCGCATGCGTCTTGGGGTCGATCTACGCTTTTTTGCAAGGCGCATGGCCGTTTGGTCTGGTTGAGGCGATTTGGGCGGGAGTTGCAGTTCGACGTTGGTGGTTGAAAAGAATTTCAGAAGAATGACAGCACTCAGCGTTCAGCGGTGTGGCTGATAGCTGACAGCTGATGGCTAACTTATGGCAAAGAAATCAAAAGCGGTTTGGGAATGGAAGATCGTCAAACGGGCAATCGGGGATTCGTTTCTGAAACTCAACCCACGAAAGATGATGGGCAATCCCGTCATGTTCGTGGTGGAGCTCGGAAGCGTGATCACCACCGTGCTGCTCTTCAAAGGCGGCCCGGATTTCGGATTCAACCTTCAAATCACGTTGTGGCTATGGTTCACGGTGCTTTTCGCCAACTTCGCCGAGGCCATGGCCGAAGGCCGCGGCAAAGCCCAGGCAGACACGCTGCGCAAGGCAAGATCTGAGACTGTGGCAAACCGGATTGGGAGCGACGGTACTGTCACGCAGGTTCCCAGTTCGAAACTCCGAACAGGAGATATCGTTCAAGTGTCAGCCGGGGAATTGATTCCCGCAGATGGTGAAATCATCGAGGGCGTCGCTTCCGTGGACGAGTCAGCAATCACCGGCGAATCCGCGCCGGTAATCCGCGAAGCTGGAGGTGACCGCTCAGCCGTCACCGGCGGCACTCGCGTCCTCTCCGATCAGATCAAGGTGAAAATCACTTCCAATCCCGGTGAAACATTTCTCGATCGCATGATTGCTCTGGTTGAAGGCGCGGAACGCCAGAAGACTCCCAATGAAATCGCACTGAACATTCTTCTCGCCGGGTTGACGATTATCTTCCTGCTCGCGGTCGTCACACTGCAGCCTTTCGCGATCTACGCAGGCTCGCCGCAAACTGTGTTTGTGCTGGTATCGCTTCTGGTCTGCCTGATTCCCACGACGATTGGCGGCCTGCTCTCTGCAATCGGAATTGCTGGCATGGACCGCCTAATCCAGCACAACGTGCTCGCGATGTCAGGCCGGGCGGTCGAAGCCGCCGGCGACGTAAACACACTGCTTCTCGACAAGACAGGGACCATCACTTTGGGGAACCGACAGGCATCTCGATTTGTACCGGCACCTGGCGTTACCGAGCAAGAGTTAGCAGACGCAGCTCAGCTCTCATCTCTAGCGGATGAAACTCCGGAAGGCCGGTCCATCGTGGTTCTCGCTAAGGAAAAATATGGCTTGCGCGGGCGCGAGTTGGGTTCCCACGAGGCTGTCTTCATTCCTTTCTCCGCTCAAACGCGTATGTCGGGCGTGGACCTCAACGGCTTTCAGATTCGCAAAGGCGCCGCGAGTGCGATAGAAACCTACATCTCTCTAAACGGAAGCAAATTTCCCAACGAGGCTAAAGTTACGGTCGAGGAGATCTCACGTTCCGGCGGCACGCCTCTGGTTGTAGCGGAACGAAGCCGTGGCGCCCTGGGCGTTATCGAATTGAAGGACATCGTCAAAGGTGGCATTCGCGATCGTTTCAATCAATTGCGGGCAATGGGAATTCGAACCGTGATGATCACCGGTGACAATCCGCTTACCGCCGCCGCGATTGCGCGCGAAGCCGGCGTGGATGATTTTTTAGCGCAAGCGACTCCAAAGGACAAAATGGACCTGATCCGCCGCGAACAATCCAATGGCAAATTGGTCGCCATGACCGGCGACGGAACCAACGATGCACCGGCGCTCGCCCAGGCTGACGTGGGCGTCGCCATGAATACGGGCACTCAAGCTGCCAAAGAAGCCGGCAACATGGTGGACCTGGACTCCAATCCGACGAAGCTGATTGAGGTCGTCGAAATCGGCAAACAATTGCTGATGACCCGAGGCTCGCTAACCACCTTCTCCATAGCGAACGACGTTGCCAAGTATTTCGCCATCATCCCCGCGATGTTTGCCGGAACGTTCCCAGTGCTGAACGCGCTCAATATCATGCATCTGAAGACGCCGGAGTCCGCCGTGCTCTCAGCCGTAGTATTCAATGCGCTGATCATCATCGCGCTGATTCCGCTGGCGCTGCGTGGAGTGAAGTATCGCCCACTCGGCGCTGCAGCTTTGCTGCGAGACAATCTGCTCATTTACGGGCTGGGCGGCGTAGCCATCCCATTCGTCGGAATCAAGCTAATCGATGTCCTGATCACTCGCGTCGGTCTTGCGTAGAGGCATTATGAAAAAGAATCTGCTGATTGCTGTTTTGATGACCATAACAACAACGATCCTGTTAGGGATCATTTATCCTCTCGTGGTTACGGCGCTCGCCCAAGTCCTGTTCCACGAGAAAGCCAACGGCCAGCTCATTCAGAAAAATGGCGACCTGATCGGATCTCGCCTCATCGGCCAGCCGTTCGTTTCGGACAAGTACTTCCATTCCAGGCCCTCCGCGGCAGGAAACGGATACGACGCTGCAAACTCCAGCGGATCGAACCTAGGGCCCACCAATCAGAAACTAATCGACCGCATAAAGAGCGACACGGCCACCGCGCAAGCTGACAATCCCAATACTCCCGTTCCAATTGATCTCGTCACCACGTCGGGCTCCGGCCTCGACCCCGACATCACTCCCGCCGCAGCACTGTTCCAGATACCGAGAATCGCACGAGTGCACGATCTCAGCGAAGATCAGGTCCGTGCCCTCGTCCAGAGCCACATCTTGCAGCGCCAGTTCGCTATTCTCGGTGAACCGCGTGTAAACGTGCTGCAGCTCAATCTGGCTCTCGACGAAAAAACCGCTAAGTGAGTGGCACATCAAGCGGGAGATTGAATCCATAACTCGAACTCGCTCGCGAAACGCTCTTTGTGGCCGCTCTACGATGTTCTGGTGATCATCCAGGACGCCGGCATGCGTCCAGGGGAAGTTCCTGCTTTTGCCCCGGAGGCAAATCGAGCGTCGGATCTGTGAAATATAGCGCGCCGTCTGGGCCAAGCACTACGTCGTTGGGACTGTTGAATCTCTTTCCTTCGAAGCGATCAGCAAGAATTTGATATTTCCCGTCTTTAGAAATGGCAATGATGGCCCGAAGCACGCTGGCGCGATCAATCAATCTGCCCAGGCGGTCGTAGGTGTTGCCATCAGGATCACCGAGCAAATAACTTCTGCTTTCCGGCCATCATTCAGGTTAACGCGGAAAATTTTGTTGAGAGTCTCGTCACGTAGAGGGAGCCTGCCGGGTCCCAAACGGGCCCCCCGTGAATCCGAAGCCAGTGGCCACCGTTTGCAGCTTGGCGTCGGGCGGAATCATGCGCCAAAATTTGGGGGAACTCGCTTGCAGATCGAATTTGCGAGCACTTTCCTGGGCACTGGCAGGATGGCCAATTGCCGATGTGAGCAGGATCAACGTGAGCGTTGCTAGTATTTTCATGAATAGGTTTCTGCTGCGAGTTGGTGAAAGAGCACTCTACTCATCATCATCGTGGTGATTATCGGCCGGTGCTGAAGTTCGCCCGATGCTGAGCAGGTAACTCACCAAATCGTTGAGCTCGGCTTCGGTCAGCCTAGACCCATAATCGGAGGGCATGATCGACTGTCGCGACCGTTCGACCGCCTTGAGATCTGTCTTCGAGAAGAAATGGAATGCTCCATCAATAGATTGCAGTTGCAGCGAAAAATTGTCCTCGTTGCGAATCAACCCCTGATAGTGCTCGCCAGTTGCCGTTATTACATCCGCCATGCTTTTCGCTGGTTCTCTTTTTCCTGGATTCGTGATCGCGGCACTCATCTCTTCAGCTGTATGCGTTTGCCCGTAAGCGCTGAGGTCTGGTGCTATAAATCCTCCCCGGCCGGCAGCCATATGACAGCTCGAACATTGGCCGCTGCCAAAGAATATTGTCTCGCCGCGATAGGGATCGCCTGGTAGTGGCGCAGGTCGACCCTTCCCCCTAAGCGAAGTTAGATAACCGACAGCAGCATTGATCGCCCCCTCTCCCAAGCTGCGAAACCCTGGCATTCCGGTGCCAGGAATTCCTGCAGAGACGATGTGCCGGATCTCCTCAGCCGAGAGCTTCTGGAGTTGCGCGCTAGTAACAATATTCGGCGCACGAGCTCCGCCCATGCCATCAAGTCCATGACAAGCCGCACAATTCGCCGCGAAGACCTCCTGGCCCCTGGCACTCCGCGAACCGTGTGTTGCTTTATGGGCGTTTCTCGTTGATTGCTGGGAATGTAGGAGACACGAGGCGAAAATGCAGACGAGGAGGACGCCTGGTAGACATAAGACGGACTTACCCGCGACACGTCGATTCCTTACCGGTATTTTTATAGTGGTTCACCCCGACACAACCAGGCCGACGATGCCGCTCCGGTCAAAATGACAGTCTCAGCGCCATCTGCCCGATGCGGCCATCGCGAGCGCCGGTTATCTGGCCGAAGTTGCTGTTGATCTCCCCGGTCGGATTCAGGAACTGGGCATGATTGAACACATTGAAGAATTCTGCGCGAAACTCGAGCGCAATTCTCTCCGTGAGGCGAGTGTCCTTGTGCAGCGCGAGGTCCCAATTGTTGAATCCTGGTCCATGGAAGAAACGCCGTTTTGCGTTTCCTACCGAACCGATTGCCTCAGGAGAAAACGGAGATGGATCAAAATACTGGTTTCCGGGTGCGCGTGGGTTGAGGAAATGGATTCGCTGCCCATTGTAGTTGGGAACATCAGCCCCGCTACAACCGCAGAGGGAATTGTCGTCATCCTCGGTCAACGTGATAGGGAAACCTGTGGCGAATCGGGTAGTCCCCCATATGCTCCAACCCGAGAGCAACTTCCCTCGAGCACCCGACATCCCCTTGGCAAAAGGCACTTGGTACGTATAGCTGAAGACGAAATTATGTGATATGTCGAACGTAGATAGTGCTCGGCTTAAGCTGGGGTTGAAGGGGTTAATCGGATCAAAGAACCCCGAGGAGTTATCGATGGACTTGGACCATGTATAAGCTATCCGGAGTTGGAGTGCACCGACTTCTTTCTTCAGCTCGGTCTCCAGCGCATTAAACGTTGAATTCGCAGCTGTGGCTTCCCAAGCATTATTCTGGAAATCGAGCGAGCCGATTCCAGTCGTTTTATCGAGTTCACGGCCAGAGGTTACCGAGAACGGCCGAGTCCCGAAAACAAAGTTGCCGCCCCCCAAATCGTAAATCGTATCTTCCCCGAAGGGGCCACAGCCCGGTGTCTGAAGGCACAGTGCTGGATCGCCAGGATTCGACTCTACTGTCGAAAGAAGGTGACGACCGCGTGATCCCACATACCCCAGGGAGAACAATGTATTCCGGGCAATTTCACGCTCAATGGTCAGATTAAATTGTTCCGAGTAAGGCAATTTGTTATGCAAGTTATAGGTAGGTGAAAAGGCGATTGGCAGGTATTGTGCCCAGATTCCAGTAGCTCCGGGTGGCGGAATAGTGAATGGGAAACGGTTACCGACCGGATCTTGCTGGCCGACGCGACGCTTATAGGGTTCCTCCAAGTAAACTGGCGACGGGCTCACCCAAAATAGTCCGAAGGGGGCGTCGCCGACCTCGTTGAAAAGCGTCACATCCTCGATAGCGGTGTAGTAAATCCCGCCACCTACGCGGATGCTGGTCTTTCCCGGACCGCCAAAAATCTTAGATGCCATACCCTGAGTTGACCCCGGCGAGTAGGCGACGCCGACGCGAGGTGCAAACCTGTTGTACTGCGTCGGAGCAAGCGTACGTGGCACACCCGGGTCGCCTGGAAAAACAAAGCCCGCAGGTGAGTCAGGATAAATCTTCGACTGCACGCCCGGCACGAACGTCTGGATTCTGTTCTTCGTGTCATAGAAAGGTTGGCTCACGTCCCAACGCAAGCCGTAGTTAACCGTCAAGTCTTTCGTGACTTTGTACGTGTCCTGGCCGTAAAGGCCAAAATATTTTGTTCGGGAGTCCAACAGTTGCGGGCTAGTCTGATTGAACAGGTCTGGCGCCCCCAACAGAAAATCAGCAAAGTCATTGCCAGTCTCTCCTCCATCAAAGGCGAACCAACCATTCGAGGTGTAGGTGTTGCGTTCATTTACTTGAATGTAGCGGATATCGCCTCCGAATTTGAGAGTATGTTTCCCTGTCGCCTTCGAAAAGTTATCCGTGATCTGATAGGTGTTGTTGTATTGCCCGGTGGTGCCGTCGGGCAAGCCGAAAGAAGTACCTGTATTGTCGAGGCTGATGGGTGCGACACCCTCATATTTGGAGTTGGTCGGGATAACGCCTAGAGGATTGGTCGAGTCGCCGCGAACATATCCGAACTGTTCGATCTTGCCGAGTCCTCCAACCGGCTTGTTTTTCAAGAACGCAAAACGAGTGTAGTTAAGACGCAATTCGTTGACCGTGTTGGGATTCAGAATTGCGGTGTTACTCACCTGGCCTTGCTGAGCCCGTGAGAGTGTGACTGCCGAGAATCCCGGCACGTTCGAAGTGAACGCAGGATAAGGATTCAAGAAGTTAGCATCATCAAAATGATAATAACCAGACCAGTTGCCAAAATGTGCCGTGTTGAGGTCAAGCTTCAATGCAAATTTCTCGTCGCGTAGATTCAACTTCTCGGCTGTCGTAGAAAATTGCGAGGACCCGGAATTGGGAAGTGGAATAAATTTCAGGGTAGCCACAGGAACCGGTGACCAGGAGACTTGAGGGATAATGGGTCCGTTCGTGCCAGGAAACACGCATTGGCTGGTTGTGGTGCAGCCCTGGAACCAATATTGCTCCCCGGGTGTTACCGTATACCCGAGTCGCTGCGTCAGCGTGGCTGCAAAATTCTGTGGGCCGTTGCCGCGAACCGTGCCACTGAAATCCCCTGCGACTTCGGAGAAGTCTCCACTACGCTCGAGTGGAGAAGGCACATTGATGAGTCCCGAAGAAACCCCACGTACTTCACGAGTTCCCTGATAATCGCCAAAAAAGAACAATTTGTTCTTCACAAGAGGAGCGCCGATTGTGCCTCCGAATTGGTTACGCTTAAACGCACCCCGCTCTGGATCGAAGTAGTTACGTGCATCGAGCTTCTCATTACGAAGAAACTCGAACGCCGAACCGTGAATTTCGTTGGTGCCCGATTTGGTGACCACATTAACAATGCCGCCCGAAAAACGTCCATACTCGGCATTGAAGGAGTTGGTAAGCAGGCGGAACTCATCAATAGAATCCAACGTTGGGATAATAGAAGCGCCATTTTGGACGCTCTCTTCGACATCGCCCCCGTTTACGAGGAACGAGTTCGCTGATTCCCGTTGCCCGTTAACTGAGACCTGACCGGCGCTCAAGTTGCCAGATACGAACCGGTCACTGATGGCAGCCTCTGACGAGACCGGGACGACGCCTGCCTGCAAGCCGAGCAAATCGATGTAACTGCGGCCATTCAGGGGCAGACCAGATATCCGGTTGCTTTCTATGACGTCACCAAGTTGGGTACTGCTGGTGTCCACCTGGGCCGTGACTCCGGTGACCTCTATGGTCTGGTTCGCGGCACCGACTGCCAGTTTGAAGTCCGCCCGATATTTTTGATTCACCTCAAGCTTGATCCCGTTGACAACTGCGGACCGAAACCCGCCCGCTTCTACGCGAACCGAATAGTTCTCTCCTACCGGGACAGCAAGGAACTCGTAGCTACCCGATCCGTTGCTCTGAACCCGGCGCTCGAGCCCCGTATCCGAATTTCTCATGATCACAGTTGCATTGGGGATGGTCGCGCCGCTGGGATCAGTGACCGTG
>Ga0137377_10005267_pt1 | contig 10338 bp, 10 predicted proteins | sample SagtaG_22_FD_104815 | JGI IMG/M metagenome (GOLD analysis project Ga0137377, IMG submission 104815) | Vadose zone soil microbial communities from Sagehorn Ranch, Mendocino, California, USA - Sage2_L_40_16 metaG | ecosystem: Environmental > Terrestrial > Soil > Vadose zone | place: USA... | reverse complement strand
TACAGCTGGGCATGCGCAGCGGGCGCCAGGCAGAACGTCAGGGCCAGGAGAACCGCCGCCGCGCGGAAGAGCCGGCGCTGGGCGCCCGTCGACGTGAGCGACACGTGCCGGCTACTTGGGGGAGAGCGTGACGACGCCTGCCGTGCTGTCGATGTTCACCGTGAACTGGTCGAGAAAGTCGCGACCCAGGAGTCCGTCACCCTGACCCAGGTCGACGTCGTGCGCCGCCACGCGAAGTGGCCCCGAGCGCGCTTCACCCACTTCGATGCTCTCGACGGGAACGAAGAGCACGTCGGCCGAGCCGGTGGCGCCCTTGACCGAGCCCCGCAGCGCCTCGCGCGAGCCGATGCCCATGCCGGCCAGCACGCGCGGGTTGATCACGGTCACCGATGCCCCGGTGTCGAGCATGAGCTGCGCCGAGCCCCCGCCGTTGATCTTGGCCGAGACCATGATGGGCTTGCCCGGGGTAAAGCTGATCCGCGCCCCCTGGCTTACGGCGCCCTCCGCCGACGAGGGGCTCGCGGCGGGCGCCGCCGGTCTCTCGGGAAAGGTCAGGAGCTGCGCCCTCGACCGGAAGCGCTCCGGCACGGCGTAGATCCCCTGGCCGTAGTGGGTGCCGCCCTGCTCGTCCGTCCAGCGGTACATCTGGGCCCACGAGATCGAGGGCCAGAGCCCCACCACCGCCAGACCCAGTAACATCGCGGGGAACGCCGCCCGCCTCGATCGAGTCATCACCGGACCAGTATAGCCCCGCTACCCGCGGCCCGGACAAGCCTCATGACCCTGGCGCCAGCGGTTCCAGGCTGTCTCGTAGACCACCATCTCGTCGGCTCCGGCCACGGTATTGCGCTCGAGCCTGACCCGGTGGATGGGCGTGAAGCGGTCGGTGCGAGCCGAGAGGACCGGAAACCACGCGGGGAAGATGATCAAGTAGTCCGGGCAGGCGCGCTCGAGAAATCGAAGGACGCCCGCCTCGCCGTCGCGACGGTACGGGATGATGGCCGGAGTGACGAGACCCATGACGTCGACCACCTCGCGGCGCCCGAGGTAGGCGATCGCTCCCACGTCGTTGAGCGCCAGACGGGAGTCGGCCGGCGTGTGGGCCTGCACCCAGCGGCCAAGGCTCACCTGCATGGCATCGATGTTCTGCACGGCCCAGGCGTAGCGTGTCGCGCCGGGGCTGAGCGAGGCAAGCGAGGCCACGAGGAGCAGGGCCATGGCGACGCGACGAAGCCATCCCTCGCCGAGCACCAGGGCGCTGACCGCGACCACGATGGCCAGGGGCAGGAGCTGGATCGAGTAGCGCCCCTCCTGGAAGGCCGGACCCCGGTAGGGAGCCAGCAGCGCCATGCCGAGCGGGTGGAGAAAGAGAATCGAGGCCGGCAGCGCCCAGGCTCGCCCGCCGCGACGCCAGACCACCCAGAGCCCCGGCAATATCAGAACGGGAAGCAGCACGTTGACCGAGACCAGCCAGGTAGTCCACTCGCGCTCGAACTGCCAGGGCCGGGACAGCAAGGTCATCGCCGCGGACTCACGCGCACCTTCGAGCAGGCCCACGAGCCCGCCCTCGATCTTGGCGATGGCCGTCGCAGGCAAGGGGGTGCCCGAGGTCCGGAGATTGAACGCTACCCACGGGACGAGCATCATCGCGGGGAGGCCCAAGGCGACGGCCGAGCGCCTGGCGGTCAGGGGTCCCGCCAGCCAGAGGAGCGGGACGAGCAGGACAGACTCGGGTCTCGCGAGCACGGCCAGGCCCACGAGGGCGGCGGAGGTCGGAGCTCGTCCCTCGACATGGGCGACCACGGCCGCCGTCACGAGGAGCGCGGCCAGCGCCACTTCCATTCCGGACAGCGCGCCCCAGACCATGGGCGCGCTCCAGGCGGTCACGAGCGCCGCCGTCAGGCCAAGGGCGGCGTCCCCCGTCCACGCGAGAGCGAGCCGCCGCGCCAGCCACGCGGCGCCGAGCGCGGCCGCGATGCCCGCCGCCTTGGCCCACGCTGGGTAGACTCCTCCCGCCTTGAAAAGCCCGGCCAGGAGCAGGGTCCAGAGCGGCGCCGTCGAGCCCGACACGGGGACGCCGGGGTTGTACGCGAAGCCGTGGCCCTCGGCCACGTTGCGGGCGAGGTGGAAGTGAATCCACGAGTCGTCGAGAGGGAAGCCGTGAAGGCCCAGGGGTCCGGCGATGAGTCGCTCGCGCTGGAGGAAGAGCCCGACGGCGGCGGCCAGCGCGGCGGCGGTGAGGAGGAGCGCGCCCCGTCCCGTCACCGCTTGTCGCGGATGAAGGTGTAGCCCGCGTACTGCGCGCGCCCGCGGCCCAACGGCAGGACGTAGAGGAAGCGACCGTACGGCAGCGGGATCTCCTGCAAGCCCCGCGGCCGCGGCACGGCCGGGTCCCAGTGGTCCACGAACCAGACGAGCCGGCGCACGCGGCGGGGGATGGTGACGGTGGAGCCGGGCGTCAGGATCATGGTCGCGGCCGACTGCGGCGCGTAGAAACCGCGAGGCAGCTCGCCCAGCTGCACCTGGTAGATCTCGTACTCGGGCAGGTAGAACATCGCGTGGCGCAGCCAGGGGTAGGAGCGGGTATTGCCCACCTCGGTGAGAAGCCCCGTATCCGCCGGGTCGTAGACGGCATGGATGGTCTCGACGTAGGTGCGAATCACCGCCTCGTGCTCGCGGAGCGCCGCGGCCGTCCGGCTCATGATCCAGTCGTGCGCCTCGTCTTTCGCGCGCCAGATCCACGCGTCGCCGGTACGGTTGTCGAAATGACGCGGCACGGGCCGCGCGCTGACGAAGAAGCCCGTGCTCACGAGGCAGATCGGCACGAGGGCGGCCGCGGTCAGCCCCCAGCGCCAGTTGGGGCGCCGGAGGCGCTCGGACCCTGCCGCGACAGCCTCCACGAGGACGCGGCTCAACAGGATGACGAGACCTGGCAGGAAGGTCAGGACATACCCCGCCTGGCCGAAGTGCACGAGGGTGTAGAAAACCGCGGGCGGCACGATCCAGGCGAGGAGAAACCATTCCTGCCTGCCCCACCCGGCGCGCCGGACGTAGAGCGGTAGCGCGAAGACGGCCAGGGCCAGCGGGCCCAGTCCCACGATCACCGACGCCAGGACATAGCGGGCCTGGGCCAGCGTCACGTCGAGGGAGCCGCCCAACACCGAGGTCGGCAGGACCACGGAGCCGTAGAGCTGGGTCGAGGCGCGGAGATAGGCGTCGAGGCCTCCGGTGAGCCAGACCATGGGCAGGAACCACGACAGCACGGCGCCCAGCATGAGGGCCGCGGCGAGCGCCAGGCGCCGAGCGCCGCGGATCCCGACGAGCGCGCTGCCGACGGAGAGCGGGAAGAGCAGCACCAGCACCGACGGGCGGATGCCGCCCGCGAGGCCCAGGGCCACCGCGCCCCCGTAGAGGAAGCGCGTATGGCCGCGGAGCGCGCCATAGGCGAAGGCCGCCACCAGCGAGGCGACGAATGCCTCGCCCGCGTAGGTCAGCCCGACTGAACCGTAGAACCAGAAGAGCGGGCTGACGGCCAGGAGCGCCGCCGCCGACGCGGCGGTGGCGCGGTCGTAGAGCACGCGCGCCAGCCAGTAGACGGTCACGGTGGTGGCGGCGCTGAAGAGCATGGCGAGCGAGACGTACGCGAGGTTCGGGTCGGCCAGCGGAATGTTCAGCAGGCGCCCCAGCCCGACATAGAGCAGATAGCCGGGCGGGTGAGGCTGGTGCTTGGCGATGTCGAACTCGCGCAGCGCAAGCGCGAACTGCACGGCGTCCCAGTTGTAGAGCATCCGGGCCCGGTACGGCCAGCGGGACAGGAGCGTCAGCGCGGCCAGGCCGCTCGCGAGCCAGGCGTCGGCGTGCCGCTCGAGGTGCGATCGCGCCCAGCGGGCAGCCGCGCTCACACGTGCCCCCAGACACGATCGGCCGCGCCGAATATGGCCGAGGAGTCGCCGAGACCGGCGCGAGCGATTCGGACATCCCGGGAAAGGACGGTGGCGTGAGCCCGCATCTCCCGCTCGAGCGCCGGAGCCAGCCCGGGTACCGTCGTCATCACACCGCCGCCCAGCACGAGGAGCTCGGGATTCAGGAGCGTGATGTAGTTGCCAATGGCCTGACCCAGGTACCGCTCGGCGTCGCTCCAGATCGCCCGCGCGAAGGCGTCTCCGGCCGCGGCGGCGCGCTCCACGAGGGCCGCCGTCACGCGCGAAGGATCGCCGCCGGTCTCTGACGCGAGCCGGGTCTCGATGCCGGTCGCGAGGGCCGCCTCCAGGCGCCGCGCGAAGCCGCGTCCCGAGGCATAGGCCTCGACGCAGCCATGCTGGCCGCAGGTGCAGGGCAGTCCGTCGGGTACGACTTGCGTGTGGCCGAGCTCGCCCGCCGCGTTGCCCGCGCCCTGGAGCAGGATGCCGTCCACCACGGCGCCCGAGCCGACGCCGGTGCCGACGAAGACCGCGATGAGGCTCTGGACGCCCCGTCCGACTCCGAAACGGTATTCGCCCCAAGCGGCGGCGCGCACGTCATTCTCAACGTACACGGGCAAGCCGAAGACCGACTCGATCTCGTCGCGAAGAGGCACGTTCTCCCACTCGAGGTTCGGAGCGTAGACGACGGCTTGGCTCTTGGGATGGATCTGGCCGGCGGCGGCGATGCCGATGCCGGTGACGCGCCCGGGCTCCGTGGAGTCGAGCAGCCGCCCGATGACGCCCTTGAGGTTCGCCAGGACTCCCGGCGCGCCCTTCCAGGCTTCGGTCTGCACCTCGAGACGCCCGACAAGCTGTCCCTCGGGGCTCAGGAGGCCGCCACGCAGCTTGCTGCCGCCGAGGTCGATGCCGACGGCGTAGCGATCAGGGGGCACAGGTGGTCGAGGCGAGGAGGGTGGCGGCGGGGCAGCGGGGGCGTCAGGCTTTCTTGTCGTCGTCCTTCTTCTGCGCCGACGACGCGTCGTCCTTGAGCTCGGTCACGCCCTTCTTGAACTCCTTCACGCTCGAGCCCAGCGAGCGGGCCAGGTCCGGCAGACGCTGTGCGCCGAACAGAATGAGGACGATGACGAGGATGAGGAGCAGCTCCTGATAGCCCAGACCAAACATGGCGACACTCCTTTCCTGCTACGAAGCCCCCTTACCCTACGCGTACCGTCCTGCAATGTCAACGCGAGGGCGGTGGCTAGGGAGAGCGCAGGACCCTTCGCTCGCCCTGGCGAACGGTGACGCGCTGGGAATCCAGGTACTCCATGAGGGGGATGGCGTACTTCCGGCTGACGCCCAGGAGGTCCTTGACGTCGGCGGGGCCGATTTCCTTCTTCTCCTTGAGATGGGCCACGACCGTGTCCTGGATCTTCCCGAGCGCCGCCGCGTGGAAGAAGAGTGACTCCTTGACGCGGACGAGCCGCCGGTCGGCGACGAGCAGCTGGAAGAGCTCGTGCTTCTCCGTGCCCTTGACTCCCAGGCGGCCGAGCGCTTCCTCGGGGCTGGGCGGCGCGGCGCCGGCGGCCAGGAAGGCGGACTCAAGCCCCTCGACGACCCGCTGCTGCTCGGACGTCAGACGGATGGCGTGGGAGGCCAGGCGCACCTGGTCCCGCTCGCTCCGCACGACGCCGTCGGTCTCGAGCGCGGCGAGCAGCTGGGCGAACACTTTCTCCTGCGCGTGGCCGGCGCGGCTCCGGAGCTCCTCCCGGGAGATTCCTCCGCGCAGCGGGTTCTGGGAATGGAAGGCCTCGAGGAGCGCCAGGGTCTGGGATCGGAGGCGATCGCTCGCTTCACGGTGCACGTACCACTCCCGGTCGACGGTGGTCACCGCCTCCGCCTGCTGGAGCTCTTCGATCAGCGCGCGAAGACGCTCGGGTCCGAACGGGGTGCGGGCGCGCAGATCGGCGGCCCGGAGTCCCGCCGCCCCCGCCTGGCGCAGGTGCTCCTCGACGACCTTGGCCGGCGGCGCCGTCTCGAGGACACGCAGGTGGTCGGCGAGCGCACCGCTCTTTCGCTTGAACCGGGGCGGGGCCACGTCGAGCACGGTACCGCCGCCGATGGTGACGATCGGCGAGTAGGAGCGGATGACGTAGCGGTCGCCGGGCAGCGCGCACACAGGCGCCTCGAGACGGAAGCGGCCGTATGTCACGTCACCGGGCGCGACCTCCTGCCTGTCGACGAGCAGCACGCGGGCCATCACCTCGTGGGTGCCCACGTGGAAGCGCACGCGGTCGCGCGCCTTGAGCGGCCGCGGCGCGTCGGCCAGGAGCTCGAGCGTCGCGTCGGCGAGGAGGGTCGGCACGAGCGCTGCCGGCGGCGCGATCACGTCCCCGCGCTCGACGGCGGCGCGCTCGACACCCTGGAGATTGACGGCGGTGCGCTGCCCCGCCTGCGCGGTCTCGACGGCCCGGCCGTGGACCTGGAGACCGCGCACCTTGGCCTGGAGCGCCCGGGGGAAGATCTCGACCCTGTCCTCCACGGCGAGCCGGCCGGCCATTAGCGTCCCGGTGACCACGGTGCCGAAGCCCTTGACGGTGAAGACCCGGTCTATGGGAAGCCGCGCGTTCTTGTCCGTCGGGCGTCCCGGGACGAGGGCAGCCAGCCGCGCCAGCGTCTGGCGCAGCTCGGGCAGCCCCTGCCCGGTTTTCACCGAGACGGGCACGATGGGGCAGCCCTCGAGAAAGCTGCCCCCGAGCAGCCGTCCGACATCATCCTTGACCAGCTCGACCCAGTCGGGATCCGCAAGGTCGGTCTTGGTCAGGGCCACCATGCCCGATGTGATGCGCAGCAGCTGGCAGATCGCGAGGTGCTCGCGCGTCTGCGGCATCACGCCCTCGTCGGCGGCGATGACGAGGAGCGCGAGATCGATGCCGCCCACGCCCGCCAGCATGTTCTTGACGAAGCGCTCGTGGCCCGGCACGTCCACGATCTCGATGGTCAGGCCGCCCGGCTCCTCGAGGAAGGCGAAGCCCAGGTCGATCGTGATGCCGCGCGCCTTCTCCTCCGGCAGCCGGTCGGTATCGGTCCCGGTCAGCGCCTTGACGAGCGAGGTCTTGCCATGATCGATGTGGCCCGCGGTCCCCGCTACGACATGCTTGGCCGCTGTCACAGGCGGCTGAGGGCGGCCGCGAGGGCGGGAATGTCGGAGGGGAGGATCGTGCGGAAGTCCAGCAGGAGCCGGTCGTCGAGGACGCGGCCGAGAACGGGCGGCTGGCCGCTGCGGAGGTGTTCGTCGAGAACCTGGGCAGGGCGCTCGCGAGTGCCCAGCGCCACCGCGGCCGTCGGCAGCTCGACCGTAGGCAGCGCGCCGCCCCCCACCTGTGAGGTCGCGTCCACGAGGGTGATGCCGAGCCGCGCCTGGATCTCGGGCGAGAGGCGGCGGAGGAGCCCGCGGGCCCTGCGCCTGATCGCCGACTGCGCCTCGGTCAGCATCCGGAGCGTCGGGATGGTCTCGAGCGCGTCGCCCGCCTCGTACGCGTACAGCGTCGCCTCGAGAGCCGCCACGGTGAGCTTGTCGATCCTGAGCGCGCGGTTGAGCGGGTTCTGCGCGAGGCGGCCGATCAAGCTGGCCTTGCCGACGACGAGGCCCGCCTGCGGCCCGCCGAGCAGCTTGTCTCCGGAGAAGGACACGAGGTCCACGCCCGAGGCCACGACCTCGGGCACGGTGGGCTCGTACGGAAACCCGAAGCGGCGGAGATCCACGAGGCAGCCGGAGCCCAAGTCCTCCATCACCGGCACGCCCCGCTCGCGCCCGAGCTCGGCCAGCTCGCGCGAGGACACGGCGGCGGTGAAGCCGACGACGCGGTAGTTGGAGGTGTGGACCTTGAGCAGGAGCCCGGTCTCGGGCCCGATCGCCTGCGCGTAGTCCTTGAGATGGGTGCGGTTGGTCGTGCCGACCTCGCGCAGCGTCGCGCCCGATCGGCGCATGATATCGGGGATGCGGAACTCGCCGCCGATCTCGATCAGCTCTCCGCGCGAGACGATGACCTCCCTGCCCCGCGCGAGGCTCTCGAGCGCGAGCAGGACCGCCGAGGCGCAGTTGTTGACCACGAGCGAGGCCTCGGCTCCCGTGAGACGCTGGAGGAGCGCGTCCACGTGAGCGTAGCGCGAGCCGCGCTCCTTGCGGCTCACGTCCATCTCGAGATTGGAGTACGCCCCCCCCACTGCCTGCAGCCGCTCGCGCGCCAGAGGGGAGAGCAGGGCGCGGCCGAGGTTGGTGTGGAGCACCACGCCGGTGGCGTTGACGACGCGCGCGAGGGAGAACACTCCGCTCTGGGAGAGGCGCGTCACCACGCGCTCGGCCAGTGCGTCTATTGGGGCCGCCGCGGGCGCGGCCGCCTCGGCGGCGCCTTCGATCACGCGCCGGCGCTCGGCGGCAAGCACCTCGCGCGCGGCCTCGGTCAGGCGGCGGCGGGGAATGCCGGCGAGCGCGGCATGGCCCGCCACGCGGGTGACAAGGGCGTCCACCCCCGGCAGCGCGCGCAGGAGCGCCGGCGCCTTATCCGCCCGCGGCAAGCTCGCTCTCCACGCGCGCGCGCACCCGGGCGATGATCTCGCGCGCTTCGTGCCGGATCGCGTCGCCGCCCGCGACGCGGGCCTCCGTCTGCAGGAGCCGCCGCACGGTCTCCTCGGTCAGCCCCGCCCACAGCTCGTCAAGATCCCTGGCCGAGAAGCCCTGGCCGCGCAGTGCCTTCGCCCACTCGCGCGCCAGCTCCTGGACGAGCCGGTCTCGCTCGGTCGCGAGCCGTCGCGCGCGCTTCACCAGCTCGGGGAGCCTGGGCGCCATCCCTCTACTCCTTCACGATGCGCCGCACGGCGTCCACCAGATTCGGCTCCCAGCGGGTCGTCGACACGCATTCGTAGTTGGGATTCGGGCGCAGCTTGCCCGGCTTGCCCAGGCGGAAGGTGCGCATCTTGCTGTTGATCTGGAGGTCCGTGGTCTGGCCGTTCGGACGCGCGAAGACGGTGAACGAGACCATCGTTTCGCCCTCCAGCGGCTTGTCGCCCATGCTGCCGCAGTCGGCGTACACGCCGATGGGCGAAACGATGTCGTCCGAGGCGATGACGCCGGAATCCTTGGCGATGGCGCGCAGCGGAACATTGTCGAAGGCGAGCGCCTGGATGAGCGCGCCCCAGGTGACATCGTAGGGCGCCGCGATCTTATCCCGGTACGGTGGCGGCTGAAGCGGCGAGATGTAGGCCGCGCAGCCGCCCGCCAGCAGCGCGCCCAACGCCACCCCGGGGAGCCGCAAGCGCCCGCTGATCATGCGTCCATTCTACCGCGGGTGATGGTCGATCCCGCGGTAGGCCGTGATGAAGCGGCGCATCCGCCTCTCGTCGAAATCGTCGAAGGCGTCGATCCGTGTCCACGCCGTGAGCGCGAGCCGTGTCTTCATGCCGGGATAGGGGGCCAGGATGACTTGATGTTCGTAGCTCGAGACGATCGCCTTGAGCCTGGCCACGAGGTCAGGGCACCCGTCGGGACAGCTGTACTGGATCATGACGCCGCCGTCCTCGAGATTGTGCACCTGCAGCTGCCGCGGGATGGGCTCGGTGTGGATGCCCCAGGGCGCGATGTACGGCAGATGCGGGCCCGAGGTCGGCGGGTCGGAGTTGTAAGGTGGAATTGCCTCGTTGAGCGTCTGGATGTGGTGGTTGCCCTGGTCCGGCATCCTCGCTCCCGGCTCCGCCACGGCAGCGCGGTAGATGAGGACTCCAGCGACTGCCGCCGCGACGATGCCGGCGGCGCCCGCCCACAGCCATACCCGTCGCCCGCCGCCGCGCTGTGCGGTGCCTGCTTTGGTGTCCGTGTCTCGCATGCCCATGATCGAGTGCCGAAGCGCGGGATGTGGCGGAAGCGTGTGGGAGTCGAACCCACCTCCGACTTGTCTAGAGCCGGACGCCGGATTTGAAGTCCGGGAGGCCCACCGGGATCCTAGACGCTTCCGTGCGTCCAACTACTCGCGACTCAAGGGCTCCGAGTGTATCACCCGGCTCGGGGGGCACCAAACGCGCGCGAGCCCCACCTGATGGCGGGAGGCGCGTGATAGGCTCGCGAGCCATGGGACGGACGGCTCAGCTCGTGGCAATGACGCTCCTCGTCCTGGCGCTGCCCGCCAACGCAGCCGACCCGGCCCTGCCGCCCGGCGGACTCTCCGCCGGCGAGCGCGATTTCATCGAGAAGCACTGGCGCCGCGTCATCCCGCCCCAGGGACCGGCGCCGGCGCGTTTTTCTCCCATCGAGCGCAGCCTTCAGCCTGAAGCTTGCGGCGCGTGCCACCCGGTACAGTTCGGCGATTGGCACGCCTCGCTTCATTCGAAAAGCATGGGGCCCGGCGTGGCAGGCCAGCTCGGGGAGATGGCGCGACAGGAG
>Ga0137377_10005264_pt1 | contig 10340 bp, 10 predicted proteins | sample SagtaG_22_FD_104815 | JGI IMG/M metagenome (GOLD analysis project Ga0137377, IMG submission 104815) | Vadose zone soil microbial communities from Sagehorn Ranch, Mendocino, California, USA - Sage2_L_40_16 metaG | ecosystem: Environmental > Terrestrial > Soil > Vadose zone | place: USA... | reverse complement strand
GGGCGCGGAGGTCGGCACGTACACGCAGACCTTCCGCTGGGCGAACTACGCCGACGCGCTCGCTGACTACAGCCCCCAGTTCGTCCGGTCCTTCGTGTACGCGGGCCTGACCACGGTGCTGGCGCTGCTCATCGGCTACCCGCTGGCGTACGCGATCGCGAGGCGTGCGGGCCGGTGGAGGAACCTGCTGCTGGTCGCGGTGATCGCGCCCTTCTTCACCTCGTTCATCCTGCGCACCATCGCCTGGAAGCAGGTGCTCGGGGACGAGAGCCCGGTGGTGGGCACGCTGCGCACGCTGCACGTGCTCGGGCCGACCGACTCGCTGACGGCGTCGGCGACCGCCGTGGTCGCCGGGCTGACCTACAACTTCCTGCCGTTCATGGTGCTGCCGCTGTACGCCTCGCTGGAGCGCCTCGACCCCCGGCTGGTCGAGGCGGCCAGCGACCTGTACGCCAGCGCGCCGGTCGCCTTCCGCCGGGTCACGCTGCCGCTGTCGATGCCCGGGGTGGTGGCCGGAACGCTGCTGACCTTCATCCCGGCGGCGGGCGACTACGTCAACGCCGCGCTGCTGGGCAACCCGTCGACGTCGATGATCGGCAACGTGGTGGACAGCCGGTTCTTCCGGGTCGTCGACTACCCGACGGCGGCGGCCCTGTCGTTCATGCTGATGGCCGCGATCCTGGTCCTGGTCAGCGTCTACATCAGGCGGGCCGGCACCGAGGAGCTGGTATGAGCGCGAGTGCCCGCATCGCCCGGAGCGAGACCGGCCGGCCGGCTGGCGCCCGCGGCCGCCGGCCCGGCGGTCGAGCGGGCACCGGGGGACCGCTGCGGTGGGTGCGGCGGCACGCCGTGCTGCTCTACGCCGCGCTCGCCCTCGGCTACCTGTTCGTGCCGATCGCGTACACCGTCGCGTTCTCGTTCAACGACGCCGGCCGGTCCAACCTGGTCTGGCAGGGGTTCACCCTGAAGAACTGGCGCAACCCGTGCGGCGCGCCGGAGGTCTGCACGGCGCTGGAGAACAGCCTGAAGATCGGCCTGCTCGCCACGCTCGGCTCGACGCTGCTCGGCACCATGGTGGCGTTCGCGCTGGCCCGGCACCGCTTCCGCGGCCGGGCCGCGACCAACCTGCTCATCTTCCTGCCGATGGCGACGCCGGAGGTGGTGCTCGGCGCGTCGCTGCTGACGATGTTCCTCAACCTGCGGCTCAACCCCGGCTTCTGGACGATCGTCATCGCGCACGTGATGTTCTGCATCTCGTTCGTGGTGGTGACCGTCAAGGCCCGGCTGGCCAGCCTCGACCCGCGGCTGGAGCAGGCGGCGATGGACCTCTACGCGGACGAGTGGCAGACCTTCCGCCGGGTCACCCTGCCGCTGGTCGCGCCGGGCATCCTGGCCGCGGCGCTGCTGGCCTTCGCGCTGTCCTTCGACGACTTCATCATCACGAACTTCAACTCGGGCAACGTGACGACCTTCCCCAAGTTCGTCTACGTCTCGGCCACCCGGGGGATCCCGCCGCAGGCGAACGTCGTCGGCACCACGATGTTCGCCGTCGCGCTCCTCGTCGTCCTGGCCACCCAGCTCGCGTCGAGCCGCCGCCGCCGCGCCAGCCGGTGAGACGCCAGGCCCCGGTCGACCGGCTGGATGGCTAACCGCTGGCGCGCTCGACGATGGCGTCGGGCCCGGGGACGACGACCGCCTCGCGGCCGTCGTCGTAGCGCACTACGTAGGGCGGCGCCCCGTCGGGCCCGCGCACGTCGATGATCTCGCAGCGGTGGTCGGGCTGGCCGACGATCCGGCCGTGCACGAACAGTACGTCGCCTATGGTCGCCTGCACGTGAACCTCCTCGGGGAGTTCTCCTCAGCTCAGCGTTGCCCTTCCAGGGTGCGACGGCCGGCCGCCGAGTGGAAGAGGGTCGCTGCCCCGCGGCGGCGCGGAGGGGCACACTGAGCCGATGACGACCCCTTTCTCGACCGGCGGCGGCACCGACGACCTGCTCGCCCGGCACCGCGCGGTGCTGCCGTCCTGGCTGGCCCTCTACTACGACGAGCCGATCGAGATCGTCTCCGGCTCGGGGCGGCGGGTCACCGACGGCGCCGGGCGGGAGTACCTGGACTTCTTCGGCGGGATCCTCACGACCATGCTCGGTTACGGGGTGCCCGAGGTGCGAGCGGCCGTGGACCGGGTGCTCGACAGCGGGGTCGTGCACACCTCCACGCTCTACCTGATCCGGGCGCAGGTGCGGCTCGCCGAGAAGATCGCCGGGCTGTCCGGGATCCCGGAGGCGAAGGTCTTCTTCACCTCGTCCGGCACGGAGGCGAACGAGGCGGCACTCCTGCTCGCCACCCAGGCTCGGCGGTCCACCCAGGTGCTGGCCCTGCGCAACAGCTACCACGGCCGGTCGTTCGCGGCGATGGGCATCACCGGCATCCGGGGCTGGTCGGCGTCCGCCCTGTCTCCGGTGCAGGTCTCGTACGTGCACGGCGGCTACCGCTACCGCTCCCCATGGCGCGACCTGTCCGACCCCGACTACACCGCGGCCTGCGTGGCCGACCTGCGCGACGTGATCGAGTCCAGCACCGCCGGCGACGTGGCCTGCCTCATCGCGGAGCCGATCCAGGGCGTCGGCGGCTTCGCGGTGCCGCCGGACGGCCTGCTCGGCGCCATGAAGACGGTGCTGGACGAGTACGGGATCCTGCTGGTCTCCGACGAGGTGCAGACCGGATGGGGGCGGACCGGCGAGCACTTCTGGGGCATCGGCGCGCACGGCGTGACCCCGGACGTCATGACCTTCGCGAAGGGCCTCGGCAACGGGCTGGCGATCGGCGGGGTGGTGGCGCGCCGCGAGCTGATGGACGGGATCGACGCCAACTCGATCTCCACCTTCGGAGGCAGCCCGCTGGCGACCGCGGCGGCCGGCGCCACGCTGGACTACGTGCTCCAGCACGACCTGCAGGCGAACGCGCTGAAGGTGGGCTCCCGGCTGCTGACCGGGCTGCGCGACCTCGCCTCCGGCAACCCGGCGGTCGGCGACGTGCGAGGCAAGGGCCTGATGGCCGCGGTCGAGCTGGTGGTGCCGGGTGGGGACCGGCCCGACCCGGCCGCGGCCGCCCGGGCGATGGAGGAGACCAAGCGGCGCGGGCTGCTGGTCGGCAAGGGCGGCCGGTACGGCAACGTGCTGCGCATCGCCCCGCCGCTGACGCTCACCGAGGCCGAGGCGGACGAGGGTTTGACGGTCCTCCGCGACGCCCTGGCGGCCCGCCCCTCGACCGGCTGACGGCGCGGCCCGACGGCCGGCCGGGGCCGGTCGGCGAGTGTCAGCCCATAGTTCACTCGAATGGGTGACGGCCGGAACCGGCGCCGCGGCGAAGGCATGGTGTCGAGCACAGGCCGGGGGGAGCGTGCCCGACGAGCCTCGAGCACCCCGCGGCCCGGTCCAGGGATGCGCGGGGAGCACGGGGGACCGACCGGCCCCGTCGGCAGCACGCGCCGACGGGGCCGCGTCGGCGAGCAGCCGTGCGGCTGCCGACCGTCCAGCGAGCGGGGCCTTCGGCCGCCGCCTTCCGGCGCGACCTACCAGCGGGCCGTTCAGCTGGACGGGTCGACCACCACCAGACGATCGAAGTGCTTTCGGTAGAAGCCGCGGTCGCGGGTGAGCAGCCGGTCCGCCCGGGCAGCGGCGTGTGCTCCGATCAGGAAGTCGGCGAGGATCCGGGCGCGGCTGCCGCCGGCCCGGCGGTACGACCGCCAAGCTCCACCTGCCTGGACGCATACCTCCGCGTCCAGCGGCGCGAAGCGCACCCCGAGCCGGTCCATCGCGCCGATGATCTCGTCCGCCGAGGGGAACGCGGCCGCAGCCTCCGCCCAGACGACGTCGCAGGCGACGAGGCCACCTTCCAGCAGAGCCGAACGCACGGCTGCCCGGGAGCGCCCACCGAAGGTCGCGTCCGCGCCGAAGACGTCGAGCAGGACGCTGGTGTCCACGGCTGTGATCACTGCTCGTCCGCGTCGCCGCGCAGCTCGGCTACGAACGCGTCGGTCCCGCCGTCGAGCCGGATGATCCCGTAGACGGCATCGACAGGGTCGCTCGGTGCGGTCTTGTAGGCGACGAGGTGGCCGTGCTCCTCCTCGAAGTCGAGCACCTCCCCGGGCCGGATCCCCAGCCGTTCGCGCAACGCCTTCGGAATCGTCACCTGACCACGCTCGGAGACAACAGTCTTCATACCGACAGAGTACGGATCCATACCGGCGCGGTCGAACCACCACTACCGGCAGCGATGCTGGATCGATCTGGCTCGATCAGCGACCGCCATGGCGGCTGAGCCTTCCATGATGGAATCTCTCTGGCGATGAAGCGAGTGGGGCCACCGGCATGAGGTCGTACGCCGGTCTCAGCCTGTGGCACGACACCTGCTCCGACGACCTGACCCCGCGTCCCGGGCTCGACGGCGACGCCGAGGCGGACGTCGCGGTCGTCGGTGCCGGCTACACCGGGCTGTGGACGGCGTACTACCTCGCCGCGGCCGAGCCGTCGCTGCGGATCGTGGTGCTGGAGCGGGAGGTGGCCGGTTTCGGCGCCTCCGGTCGCAACGGCGGGTGGTGCTCGGCGCTGTTCGCGGCCGGCCGGGAGGCGGTCGCGCGCGCCGGCGGCGGGGGCGACCGCGGCCGGGCGGCGGCGCGCGACCTGCAGCGGGCGATGGTCGAGACCGTGCACGAGGTCGGCCGGGTGGCCGCCCTGGAAGGGATCGACTGCGGGTACGCCCGCGGCGGCACGCTGACCCTGGCGACGTCGCCGGCCCACGTCGACCGGGTCCGGGCCCTGGTGGCGGACGACCACGCCTGGGGACTGACCGACAGCCGGTGGCTGGGCGCGGACGAGGTGCGGGAGCGGATCGGGGCTGCCGGTGCCCGCGGCGCGGCGTACACCCCGCACTGCGCCCGCGTGCACCCGGCCAACCTGGTCCGCGGGCTGGCGCGCGCCGTGGAGCGGAGCGGGGTCACGGTCTACGAGGGCACCGCCGCGACGGCGATCCGGTCGGGAGTCGTGCAGACGGACCGGGGCCGGGTGCGGGCTCCGGTCGTGGTGCAGGCGACCGAGGCGTACACGCCGCAGCTGCCCGGGCAGCACCACGCGGTACTGCCGATCTACTCGCTGATCGTGGCGACGGCCCCGCTGGCGCCGGCCGCCTGGTCCGAGCTGGGCTGGGCCGGCTGCGAGACGGTCACCGACGGGCGGCACCTGCTGGTGTACGCCCAGCGGACCGCGGATGGGCGGGTCGCGCTCGGTGGCCGTGGCGCGCCGTACCACTTCGGCTCCCGGACCGACCCGGCCTTCGACCGGGACGAGCGGGTCTTCGCCGGGCTGGAGCGGGCGCTGCGGACCCTGCTGCCCGGGGTCGGCGACGCTCCGGTCACCCACCGGTGGGGTGGACCGCTGGCGGCGCCACGCGACTGGTTCCCGTCGGTGGGCCTCGACCGCCGGACCGGCCTGGCCTGGGCGGGCGGCTACGCCGGCGACGGCGTGGGCACGGCCAACCTGGCCGGGCGCACCCTCGCCGACCTGGTGCTGCGGCGCGACACCGAGTTGACCCGGCTGCCCTGGGTCGGGCACCGCTCGCGGCGGTGGGAGCCCGAGCCGCTGCGCTGGCTGGGCGCGACCGCGGTGCGCCGGCTCGCCGCGAGCGCCGACGCCGCCGAGAGGCGAACCGGGCGGCCGGCCCGCCGGGCGAGGCTTCTCGACCGGTTCCTCGGCTGAGCGGGGATCAGGAGATCAGCCCGGCCGCAGCTGCGCGCCCGACGCCTCGGTGACCGCGACCGGGAAGCCGCCCGCCCACTTGGCCATCCAGCTCATCGGCACGCCGGCGGGCATCGAGCGCCGGGAGCGCCCGAACAGCGTGTAGCAGCGAGGGTGGGCGGCGACGAACCGTGCGGTCTCCCGGGCGGTCAGCTCGGCCAGCCGGGCCCGGTCCACCGGGGGGCGCCGAGCGTCGTCCCGGGCCACGCCGCCGGCACCGGCGCGACGGTCGAGGCGCTCGGCGGCGCCCGCAAGGCCGATCCGGTCGGTCCGTCCGTCGCGGCTCGGGTCCGTCATCCGAGCGCGGCCGCGAACGCGGCGTCCAGCACGTCGAGCGCGTCGAGCAGCAGGTCCTCGCCGATCACCAGCGGCGGGAGCAGCCGCAGCACGTTGCCGTACGTGCCCGCCGTCAGCACCACGACGCCCTCCGCGGCGCACCGGCGGACCACGTCGGCCAGCAGCACCGGGTTCGGGCTGGTGTCGTCGCGGCCGGCGACCAGTTCGACGGCGAGCATCGCGCCGCGCCCGCGCACGTCGCCGACCTGCTCGTGCCGGTCGGCGAGCGCGTGCAGCCGGGGCAGCGCCAGCTCGCCGATCCGCCGGGCCCGGGCCACCAGCCCGTCCCGCTCGATGGCCTCGATCACCCCCAGCGCCGCCGCGCAGGCGACCGGGTTGCCGCCGAAGGTGCCGCCGAGACCGGAGGCGTGCACCGCGTCCATGACCTCGGCACGGCCGGTCACCCCGCCCAGCGGCAGCCCGCCGGCGATGCCCTTCGCGGTGGTGACCAGGTCCGGCACGATCCGCTCGTGCTCGCTGGCGAACCAGTCGCCGGTGCGGCCGAAGCCGGTCTGCACCTCGTCGGCGACCAGCAGGATCCCGTACCGGTCGCAGAAGTCCGCGACCCGCGGCAGGAAGCCGGGCGCCGGCACGACGAAACCGCCCTCGCCCTGGATCGGCTCCACCACGACGCAGGCCACCTGCTCCGGGCCCACCTGGGTGGTGACCAGGTCGACGAACCGCTCGTACGCCTCGTCCGCGCACCGGTCCGGACCGCCCGGCCACCGGAACGGGTACGCCATCGGCGCGCGGTAGACCTCCGGCGCGTACGGCCCGAAGGTGGCCTTGTACGGCCGGTGTTTCGCGGTCAGCGTCATCGTCAGCAGCGTGCGGCCGTGGTAGCCGTGCTCGAAGACGACCACCGCGGGCCGCCCGGTCGCCGCCCGGGCGACCTTGACCGCGTTCTCCACCGCCTCCGCGCCGGAGTTGACCAGCACCGAGCGCTTCTCGTGCTCGCCCGGGGTGCGCCGGTTGAGCTGCTCGCAGACCGCCACATACCCCTCGTACGGGGTGATCATGAAGCAGGTGTGGGTGAACCGCGCCACCTGCTCGGTGACCCCGGCGACCACGTCGGGTGCGGCGTTTCCGACGCTGGTGACCGCGATGCCGGAGCCGAGGTCGACCAGCGAGTTGCCGTCGACGTCGACCAGGATCCCGCCGCCGGCCCGCTCGACGAAGACCGGCAGCGCGGTCCCCACCCCGGCCGGCACCGCCGCGACGCGCCGGGCCATCAACTCCCGCGAGCGCGGCCCGGGCACCTCGGTGACCAGGCGGCGGCGCTGGGGGAGGTCCGGGGGCGCCGGCCGGGGAGTAGCGTCGGGGAGAGCCTGCACCACCGCGATCCCCTTCCGGACAGCGATCCAGCACGCAGCCGCACCCTACTTCGTTCGATCCGTGGTGACAGCCGCTGTCGCGACGAGATCCGTGGAGGAGCCCTGGCCGACATCCGTCCGTTCCTGCTCGCCGGCAAGCCGGCCACCGGGGAGGACTCGGTCGACGTGACCAGCCCGTACGACGGGTCGGTCGTCGGCCGCGTCTCGGTGCCGACGCCCGCCCAGGTCGACGAGGCCGTGGCCGCGGCGGCCGCGGTTGCGGCGGAGGCGGCCGCGCTGCCCGCGCACGTCCGCGCCGGCGCGCTCGCCCACGTGTCCGGCCGGCTGGCAGAGCGGGCGGACGAGGTGGCCCGGCTGATCACCGCGGAGAACGGCAAGCCGCTGAAGTGGGCGACCGCGGAGGCCAACCGCGCGGTCTCCACCTTCCGGTGGGCGGCCGAGGAGGCCCGCCGGGACTCGGGTGCGCTGCAGCGGCTGGACACCGACCCGACCGGCACCGGGCGGATGGCGGTCGTGCGCCGCTTCCCGCGCGGACCGGTGCTGGGGATCTCGCCGTTCAACTTCCCGCTCAACCTGGTGGCGCACAAGCTCGCCCCGGCGCTCGCGGCGGGCGCGCCGATCGTGGTGAAACCGGCCCCGGCCACCCCGCTGTCCGCGTTGCTGCTCGGTGAGCTGGTCGCCGAGACGGACCTGCCCGCCGGGATGCTGTCGGTGCTGCCGGTGCCCAACGACCGGGCCGGCGGCCTGGTCGAGGATCCCCGGCTGCCGGTGGTGTCGTTCACCGGGTCCGGCCCGGTCGGCTGGGCGATCAAGGAGCGGGTGCCGCACAAGCAGGTCGTGCTCGAGCTGGGGGGCAACGCCGCGGTCGTGGTCGCCGCGGACTACCCGGACCTGGACTGGGCGGCGAGCAGGATCGCCACCTTCTCCAACTACCAGGCCGGGCAGTCGTGCATCGCGGTGCAGCGGGTCTACGTCGAGCGTCCGGCGTACGAGCCGCTGGTCGAGCGGCTGATCGAGGCGGTGCGCGGGCTCGGCACCGGCGACCCGTCCGACCCGGGCACTGACGTGGGACCGCTGATCAGCGAGGACGCGGCCCGCCGGGTGGAGTCCTGGGTGGGCGAGGCGGTGCGCGGCGGGGCCAGGGTGCTCATCGGCGGCAGCCGGGACGGCACGGCGTACGCCCCGACCGTGCTCGCCGACGTGCCAGCCGGTGCGAAGGTGATCGACGAGGAGGTCTTCGGCCCGGTGCTGGTGGTCGAGCCGGTCGACTCCCTGGACGAGGCGTTCGGGGCCGTCAACGACTCCCGGTACGGCTTGCAGGCCGGCGTCTTCACCCGGGACCTGGCGACCGCGTTCCGGGCCCAGCGCGAGCTGGCGGTGGGTGGTGTGATCGTCGGCGACGTGCCCAGCTACCGGGCGGACCAGATGCCGTACGGCGGGACCAAGGAGTCCGGCACCGGCAGGGAGGGGCTGCGGGCCGCGATGGACGACCTCACCGAGCCACGGGTGCTGGTGCTGACGGGGCTGCCGCTGTAGGCGGCTGCGTCGACCCGGGCGCTGGCTAGCGCGGCCGCCTCGACCCGGCTGCCGGCGCCGGCGGCCGGTAGCCCAGCCGATCCTGGTGCTGGCGATCGTGTTCGGGCTGTCCATGGACTACGAGGTCTTCCTGATGTCCCGGATCCGCGAGCAGTACGACCTGACCGGCGACAACACCGCCGCCGTCGCGACCGGGCTGCAGCGCACCGGCAAGATCATCACCAGCGCGGCGCTGCTGCTCATCGTCGTCATCGGCGCGTTCTCGCTGTCGGGCATCACGTTCATCAAGCTCATCGGGGTTGCCATGATCATCGCCATCCTGGTGGACGCGACGGTGGTGCGGGTCGTGCTGGTGCCGGCGACGATGCGGCTGCTGGGCCGGGCGAACTGGTGGGCGCCGCGGCCGCTTCGGCGGCTCCATGCCCGGTACGGCTTCCACGAGGGCGACGACGAGCCGCAGTCGGTCACGTCGTCCCTCCAGCCGGCGGCGAGGTAGCCACGAGTCGCGGACCGAAGGCGGCCGGCCCGCGTCCCCCGGACCCGGGCCGGCACGCGCGTGACCCGATGCCGGCCCGCCCGCGCCCCCCTGCACCTGGGCCGGCCGGCCGCGTCACAGCGGTCCTACATCGCGGACCCGACGGTCCTGCTGGGCTCGACCGGGTCGACCGGCCGGCCGGCGGTCGGTCCCGCACTGCGGACCCCAGACGCCCGCCGGGACACGACAACGATGTCGCCGGACCGCCTGTGACGGTGACGGTTCGCGCGCCGTCCACCGGCGGCTGCCAGAATGGGCGGGATGAGTGCTCGCGAGGTCGTCCTGCTGGGCTCGACCGGGTCGATCGGCCGGCAGGCGGTTGACGTCGTCCGTTCCGCCGGCGACCGGTTCCGGGTGGTCGGGCTGGCCGCGGGTGGCGGCGGGGACGTGGCCCTGCTCGCCCGGCAGGCGCTCGAGCTGGACGTCGAGGTCGTCGCGGTGACGAGGGCGAGCGCGGCGCAGGACCTGCAGATCGCCCTGTTCGCCGCCGCCCGCGACCGCGGCTGGTCGGCTGGCCGGACGGCGCTGCCGAAGATCCTCACCGGCCCGGATGCGGCCGCGGAGGTCGCCGCCTGGCCGTGTGACCTGGTGCTCAACGGCATCACCGGGTCGGTCGGGCTCGGTCCGACCCTGGCCGCCCTCGACGCCGGCCGCACGGTGGCGCTGGCCAACAAGGAATCCCTGGTCGCCGGCGGCCGGCTGGTGCTCGACCGGGCCGCGCCGGGCCAGCTGGTGCCGGTCGACTCCGAGCACTCCGCGCTCGCCCAGTGCCTGCGCGCCGGCCGGGCGAGCGAGGTGCGCCGGCTG
>Ga0137377_10005261_pt1 | contig 10344 bp, 7 predicted proteins | sample SagtaG_22_FD_104815 | JGI IMG/M metagenome (GOLD analysis project Ga0137377, IMG submission 104815) | Vadose zone soil microbial communities from Sagehorn Ranch, Mendocino, California, USA - Sage2_L_40_16 metaG | ecosystem: Environmental > Terrestrial > Soil > Vadose zone | place: USA... | reverse complement strand
TTGGTGGGCGATCGCGCCGACTGCGTGTCACCGCGAGCTTGTATTCCGCGAAGCCCGCGTGCGCCAGCGCCTCCACGACGTCTCGGGGCTGCGCCGCCCACGCGTGCGCGTTCTCTGACCATTGGATCTTGCCGCTCTGGCGTAGCTCGTTCAGCCGTTGGAGCTCTTCCACGCCACCCCTCATCGAGCACCTCCTGGCTGTGTGTTCGACCTACCGATGTGGTAGCTCTGGTGCGGTTGCGGCGTGATGACGAATCGATCACCGCGTCGTGAACGCCGGGCACCGGAGATCGCATGGCACGCAATGCGCTTGCCAGGTCGCGATGTGACATCGCGCCGCGCAATTCGCGATGGCAAGTGTCCGCAAACGCGTGACTGTCGGTCAGCATCGTGGACGTGGGCGCCGCGCCGGCGGATCGGAGAGCGCCGCAAGAACGGTCACACGCGCTCGGTCCGTGCTCGAACGGCGTGCAGCGAGATCAGGACCTTCGGCCGTGTGGCGGCCGAACACGTGGAGTGAGCGGTTCCGCCACACCGGAGCCCGTCATTTCTTGACATCATTCCAAGGCGCCAATACGCTGGCGTGGTAATTCATGCGACACGCAGGTTCGCCCGCCTTCCGCCTCCCCGGTCGAGGCGTTTTCTGATCGCCTAGCCCTTCCGCGGCGCTCGGCAGCGCGTCAGCGGTGCGGCGCCGTCATGTCGAATGGCCCGACTTCTCGGCTTCCTCGCGGGGCGCAGCTGTCCGCAAAAATTGCCGGGCTCGAAATCGGGCTCTGCGAAGACCGACACCAATCGGATCGTCGATCACTCTGAATCGAGAGCTGAGGGAGACGGAGGAATGACCCGGCGTGAGGACTGCCGCGCTCCGCGGATCGTGGGCGGGTCGCGACCGATGCGCGACGTGCTCGAGATGGTGGCCCGCGTGGCGCCGACCCGCAGCACCGTGCTGATCCAGGGCGAGACCGGCACCGGAAAGGAGCTCATCGCCCGGGCCATCCATGCGGCTAGCCCGAGAGCGGCCCGGCCGTTCGTACCGGTCGATTGCAGCGCGCTCGCCGAGGGCGTGCTCGAGTCCGAGCTCTTCGGGCACGTGAAGGGCGCGTTCACCGGAGCGGTGATCCACAAGCGCGGGCTGTTCGAGACGGCCAACGCCGGCACGTGTTTTCTCGACGAGATCGGCGAGATCAGCCCGTGCGTCCAGGCGAAGCTGCTCAGGGTTCTGCAGGAGCACGAGATCAAGCGGGTGGGCGGCACCGACAGCGTCGGCGTGGACGTCAGGGTGATCGCGGCGACGAACCGGGATCTCGGCGCGCTCATCGACGGGGGCCGGTTCCGCGAAGACCTGTTCTATCGCCTGAGCGTGGTCACGCTCCAGATCCCGCCATTGCGCGATCGGCGCGAGGACATTCCGCTGCTGGCCGACCATTTCCTGCGCGTGTACTCCACCGCCAACGGCCGACGCGTGTCGGAGATCGCGCCCGAGGCGATGGCGTTGATGGTCGCCTACGACTGGCCCGGGAACATCCGTGAGCTGGAGCACGCCATCGAGCGCGCTGTTGCCTTGACGACGAGCTTGGTCGTCCGCCCGGAGGATCTGCCGCCGAAGTGTGCCGGGACGGTGCCCACCTCCGACGCGCCGGGATCGGCGCTCAGCCTTCGGGGAGTCGTGACGCGCCATGTTCACCGCGTGCTGCGCGAGGCGCGCTGGAACAAGAAGCTGGCGGCTCAGCTTCTCGGCATTCACCGACGCACGCTCTATCGCCTCACGAAGCGGTACGGCATCAGCCTGAGCGAGCGCGAGCGCCGCGTTGAAGCGCCGGACGAGCTGCAATGAGATAATCCCGCCACATCGCTCACGATCCGACCGAGAGGAGTGCCGGCATGAGGGCCTACTGGATCAGCCCCGGTCCCACGGGAACGGCGGTCGAGCTGCGCGAAACCGCCGCACCCGAGCCCAGGGCCGGCGAGATTCTCGTGCGGGTGCGGGCCGCGTCCTTGAATCGCGGTGAGCTCCTGGGCGGCACGCACGGCGCCGCGCCGAAGCCCGGCGGCGGTGAATGCGCGGGCGAGGTAGTCAAAGTCGGCGACGGCGTCACCGGCGTGCCCGTCGGCGCGCGCCTGATGGGGCGGTGCGGAGGCGGCTTCGCCGAGCTCGCCCTGATGGACGCGCGCGAGGCCCTACGTGTGCCGGAGCGCCTCACGTGGGAGGAGGCGGCCGCCACGCCGCTCACGTTCATCGTCGTCTACGACATGCTGATCGCTCAGGGCCACCTCGCGGCCGGTCAGTGGCTCTTCGTCACCGGGATCTCGTCCGGGGTCGGCGTGGCCGCGCTACAAACCGCGAAGGTCCTGGGGGCGCGCGTCATCGGCACGTCCGGATCCGCGGAGAAGCTGGCTCGGCTCGAGAAGATCGGCCTCGACGTCGGCCTTCGCACGCGCGCCGGCGATTTCCACGACGCCGTAATGAAGGCCACCGAGGGCAAGGGCGTCAACCTCGTGGTCAACAACGTCGGCGGCTCGATGTTCGCCGAGTGCGTCAAGATCCTGGCGTTCGAGGGGCGGCTGGCGACGGTGGGACATCTCGACCACGTGCTCTCGGCCACCCTGGACATCGAGGCGCTGCATCGCAAGCGCCTCACGGTCTTCGGCGTCAGCAACCGGTTGCGGACGGCAGGTCAGCGTGCCGAGACGGTCCGCGCGTTCGCCCGCGACGTGCTGCCCTCCTTCGAGGATGGCCGGCTACGCCCACTCGTCGACCGGGTCTTCGACTTCGACGAGCTGCCGAAGGCCATCGCGTTCATGGAGTCCGACGCGCAGGTCGGCAAGATCGTCGTCCGCGTCTGACCGCGGTCCCGAAGCGGACGCTCACCTCTGATCCTCTAGTCTCTGCTCGTGCCCGAGCGCACGGCGCCTCGCCGCCTGTTGGCAGGATCCTTGGGATCTCTGGCATTGCTGACACGCGCGTGAAATGAGAGAAGGGCGCAGCCCACCGGCGAAGGAGGAAGCGATGACCTCTCGGCGCGTCGTCATGGTCGCGATGCCCTGTCAGGAAGTCGTCGAGATCGGCGGGGCGCTCGACATCTTCTACGCCGCCAACGGGCGGCTCCCGCCCGGCCGCGGATACGCCGTGGAGGTCGTGTCACCGGTGGCCACGGTCCGCGAGTGGCCGGGGCTGCGCCTGGCGTCCGATCGCTCGTACCGTGCGGTGCGCGGTGACATCGACACCCTCATCGTGACCGGCATCGACGAGCCCGACGACGCGCGGCGGGATCCGGACCTGATCCGCTGGCTCGCGCGAATCGCGCCTCGCACCCGGAGGGTGGCGGGGCTCTGCACGGGAACATTCGTGCTGGCCGAGGCCGGGCTGCTCGACGGCCGGAACGCCACCACGCACTGGATGGATTGCGACGAGCTCGCCCGCCGATTCCCCGCGATCACTGTCCAGCGGGACCCCATCTACGTTCGGGACCGGGGCATCTACACCTCGGCCGGCAGCACCGCCGGCCTCGATCTCGTCCTGGCGCTGGTCGAGGAGGACGTGGGACGGCGCGTGGCTCTACAGGTCGCGCAACGGATGGTGTTCTTCCTCAAGCGGCCGGGCGGCCAGGCGCAGTTCAGCGCGCAGCTCTCGACCCAGATGGCGGAGCGCGAGCCCCTGCGCGATCTGCAGGCGTGGATCCTCGACCACCCCGGGCTCGATCTGTCGGTCGACGCGCTCGCGCGTCGCGCCGCGATGAGCCCGCGGAATTTCTTTCGCGTCTTCGTGCGCGAGATCGGGATGACACCCGGGCGCTTCGTCGAGCGGGTCCGCGTCGAAGCGGCGAGGCGGTTGCTCGAGGAGACGACGCGCAGCATCCCGGACGTCGCCGCCGCGTGCGGGTTCGGCAGTCCCGAAACGATGCGTATCGCGTTCCGCCGCGCGCTCGGCGTGAACCCCCAGAGCTACCGCAGCCGCTTCCACACGACCGTGGCCTAGACCGGGAGGACGAGCTATGACCTCCAACGACGCCCAGCTCCGCGAGCTTCGCTCGGCCGTGCAGGGCCACGTCCTGCTGCCCAGCTCCGACGGCTACGGCGGCGCGCGCCGCATCTTCAACGCGATGATCGATCGCCGGCCGGCGCTGATCGCCCGCTGCGAACGGGCGGCCGACGTCGTGGCATGCGTCGGGTTCGCCCGGGCGCACGGGCTCGACGTCTCGGTGAAGGGCGGGGGCCACAACGTGTCGGGCAAGGCCGTGTGCGAAGGCGGCCTGATGATCGACCTGTCCCTCATGAAAGGCGTGCGGGTCGATGCGCAACGCCGGACTGTCCGCGCCGAGGCGGGTCTGACCCTTGGTGAGCTCGATCGCGCATGCCAGGCGTTCGGGCTCGCCACGCCGACGGGCAACGTCTCGCCGACCGGTATCGCCGGCCTGACCCTGGGCGGCGGCATCGGGTGGCTCAACGGCAAGCATGGCCTCGCCTGCGACAACGTGCTGTCCGTCGACATCGTGACCGCCGACGGGAAGCTGCGCACCGCCAGCGCCAGCGACCATGCGGACCTGTACTGGGCGGTCCGCGGCGGCGGCGCGAACGTCGGCGTGGTCACGTCGTTCGAATACCGGCTGCACCCCGTCGGCCCCGTGCTTGCCGGCGCCATCGCGTGGCCGATCGGCCGCGCTCCGCGGGTCCTGGCCTTCTACGACGAGCTCGCGCGAGGGTGCCCCGATGAGCTGTGCGTCAACGCCGGCTTCGGTCTGGCCGAGGACCGTACGCTCGTGCTCGGGGTGGCCGTCGCGTACGTCGGCGACCTCGACGCGGGCGAGCGACTCCTGAAGCCACTACGGTCGCTCGAGCATCCGATCGCGGCCGCCATAGGACCGATGAGCTACGTCGACTTGCAGCGCGGCGGCGACGGCGGCTTTCCGAATGGTCGGCGACACTATTGGAAGGGCGGCTTTCTCCGCCGGCTCGGATCGGACGTGATCGACGTGCTGACGCACTTCGCCACCACGTGCCCGTCGGCCTTCACCCAGATCGGGCTCCAGCAGATGCACGGAGCGGCCGCACGGGTGGCGCCGACGGAGACGGCGTTCGCCCACCGGCACGACCAGTGGGACTGTCTCATGCTCTCGCAGTGGGATCGCCCCGACGAAGACGAGACGAACATCCGGTGGACGCGCGACTTCCATGCGGCGATGACGCCGCACCTGGAGCGCGCCGTGTACGTGAACGACCTCGGGGGCGACGAGCCCGACCGCGTGCGCGCGGCGTACGGCGTCAACTACGAGCGCCTCGTCGCGGTCAAGGCGAAATACGACCCCGGGAACTTCTTCCGGGGCAATCAGAACGTCGTCGCGGCCGCCTGAGCCGGCTCGGTGGCCTAGCCCAGCACTCCCTGGGCTCGGAGCTTCTCCACCTCGTCCGCGCGCAGGCCGAGGACCTCGGCCAGCACCTCCGCGGTGTGCTCGCCGGCGAGCGGCGGCGGCGAGGTCGGCGCAGGCGACGCGGAGAGGTGCACGGGGCAGCCGGGCAGCCGGATGCGGCCGCGCGTGGCGTGCTCGATCGTGTGGATCGACCGCGCGCGTTCAGGTGCGGGTCGTCCAGGATCTCGCCCGTGTCCAGGATCGCGCCGCAGGGCACGCCTGCCTTGCCGAGGATCGTCATCACCTCGTGCTTCGTGCGCGCGCTGGTCCAGGCACGGATCAACGCGTTGAGCTCGTCGCGGTGCTCCCAGCGGGTCTTCGCGTCCTTGCAGCGCGGGTCGCCCAGCAGGTCTTCGCGGCCGATCGCGGTCGCGAAGTCGCGCCACATGCCCGGGTTGATCGGCTGTACGTAGAGGATCGTCGCCTCCTCGTCCAGCCTCACACGTAGCCGGGCGGCGGAACGAACGCCTGGAACTCGCGCTCGAGCAGGCGCGCGAAGGCGAGACACCTGAGATCGCCGTACTGCGGCCCGACGATCTGCACTCCGACGGGAAGCCCGCCCGGCGTGAAGCCGCACGGCGCGGCGGTCGAGGGTAGATAGAACGCGCCGCTGTAGCCGGCCCAGAACAGGTGGTCGGTCACCGGCACGCGCTTGCCGTCGACCATCAGCGTGCGCTCGTAGCGCTCGCCCTTCTGATCGTGCGGGAAGGCTGCGGTGCCGGCGACCGGGCACAGGAGCAGGTCGTATGTCGTGAAGAACTCGGCCCACGCGCGGCGCATGCGGTGGCGCGTCTCGTTCGCCGCGAGCCAGTCGCGATGCGGCTGGACCGCGGCGCGCGTGGCGCGCGCGTAGTAGCTCTGGTCGCTGACCGCGAGGCCGCGCGCGATCGCCGCGTTCTGCTCGAAGTCCGCGTCGCTCTGGCGGTCGGATGTTGCGGCGCGCAGCAGGCGCGTGTAGACGGCGAACGCCTCGCGGGGATCGATGTCCGGGCGCGCGCGGTCGTCGACGTTCGCCTTCTGCCGGCTCAGGAAATCGGCCAGGGTCTGGAGCCGGTCCTGCACCGCGCGATCTACGGCGATGTCCGGCGCGTCGAGCATCAGAGCCACCTTGAAGTCGCGCAGCCGCTTCTGCCGTGGCGGCGTGAGCCGCAGCTGCCATCCCGCTGCCTCGATCTCGTCGGGGCCGGCCATGACCGACAGCGCCAGCGCGAGGTCGTCGGCGCTTCGCGCGAGCGGACCCACCACGTCGATGTCGACGGCCCCGGTTTGCCAGGGCAGCGCCTGGCCGGTACGCGGCACGATGCCCCAGGTCGGCTTGTGACCGTAGACGCCGCAGAAGTGCGCCGGGTTGCGGATCGACGAGCCGATGTCGCTCCCGGCCTCGAGCCCGGTGAGCCCGGCCGCGAGCGCCGCCGCGGAGCCGCCCGAGGATCCTCCGGGCGCGCGCGCGACGTCCCACGGGTTGTTCGTGGTGCCGTAGATCGCGTTGTAGCTTTGCCAGTCGGCGAGAAAGAGCGGCACGTTGGTCTTGCCGAAGAGCACGACGCCGGCGTCGAGCAGGCGGTCGACGGCGACCGCGTTCTTCGTCGCGACGTTCTTGGCGTAGGCCGGCACGCCCCACGTGGTCGGCAGGCCCGCGACGTCGTAGGATTCCTTGATCGTCGTGGGCACCCCGTGCAGAGGCCCCCATACCTGGAGGCGCGCCAGCGCCCGATCCGCCGCGCGGGCGCGCGTGCGCGCGCGCTCGAAATCGCGCACGACGACGGCGTTCAGCGCCCCGTCGTACTTCTCGACGCGCGCGAGATACAGGTCGAGCAGCTCGAGGCAGCCGATCTTCTTCCGTTTGATGTCGGCGGCGAGCTGCTTGGCGGAGCGGAAGGGGATCTCGAGCATGGCCGGCCTCCTGCGCGGTCCAGAGACCACTGAGCGTGATGGAAGTATACTGTTCGCCCATGGCCGAATCGACCCCGCCGCATCCTGTCCTGGAGGCGTACTACCCGGTCGCGTCCGACCGGCAGTCGTTCGTCGGCGAGCTGTTCGACGGCGCCGCCCGACACTACAACCACATCGGCCGGATGCTCGACCTGGGCTCAGGCTCAATGTATCGGCGCCAGGCTCTCCAGCGGGCCGGCCTGCGCCGGGGCATGCGCCTCCTCGACGTCGCGACCGGCACCGGTCTGGTCGCGCGGGGGGCGGTCGAGATCCTGGGCGACCCCCGGGGCGTGGTGGGCGTCGATCCGAGCGGCGGCATGCTGCGCGAGGCGCGCACTGCGCTCTCGGGACCGCTGGTGCGGGGCCGGGGCGAAGCGCTGCCGTTCCGCGACGATACCTTCGACATGCTCAGCATGGGCTTCGCCTTGCGCCATGTCCCGGATCTCGAGATCGCCTTCGCGGAGTACCGGCGCGTCCTGAAGCCGGGCGGCCGCGTTCTCCTTCTCGAGGTGTCTCGGCCGGCATCGCGGGTCTCTCGTTGGCTCATGCAGACCCATTTCCAGCACGTGCTGCCGCTGCTGACACGCCTGAGCACCGGGAGCGAGCCGGCTCAGCTCCTCATGAAGTACTACTGGGACACGATCGACCGCTGCGTGCCGCCCGAGACGATCCTCGGCGTCTTGCGGCGCAACGGGTTCGTCGGCGTGGAACGGCGGGTGTTCTTCGGATTTCTCAGCGAGTACGTCGCGGTCAAGCCCGATAGATAAGCGCCGTCACCCCACCGAGCCCGCCCGTCACCGGATGGCGAGGTCCGTCGGCTTGACGCCGCGTAAGCCGTAGCGTCCGAGGAAACGCAGGAGGCCTCGGCTGTAGCGGGACGTCGTCGCGGCGCCGCTGGCCAAAAGGCCGACGTGCCGCGCGATGTGCTGCTGCATGGCTCGCTTGAGCAATCCCGGGTTTGCCGGCATCCACGAGCGCCCGGCCTGGATCAACGCCGCCAGCCGCCCGTCGTAGAGATAGGCCACCAGCTCGAGCCACGCCGACAGCATCTCGTTCTGCACCGCGGCGTACGAGGCCAGCACCGAATCGAGCTCGGCCGGCGACGGGGTCGCGCGTCGGCGTAGCCAGGGCGCAAGGCCGTCGGCGAGCTGCTCGGCGGACCGCAGCGCCAGGAACACGCCCGGCGACAACATCGGGTCGATGAAGCCGAAGGCGTCGCCGATCATCACCCAGCCGCGTCCGTGGCCGCGCTCGGAGATCAGCTGGTAGTTGGCGTAGGTCGCCACGTCCGTCACCCGCCGCCCGCTGCCCACGATGAACGCGAGCCCGGGATCGGTCGCGATCGCGCGCTCGAGCCGCTCTTCCGGCGTCCGGCCAAGCTTCGCCGCGTCGTCTTGTCCGAGCACGATGCCGATCGAAAGCCGCTCCTGGAGCGGGATGCACCAGCTCCAGCCCGCCTCGCCGCGCGCGATCCGCACCTGTCCCGGCACATCGTCCCAGCTGAAGCCCTCGAAGTGCGCGAAGTGCGCGACGTCCTTGCGGGGCCCGAGTCGCGCGGCAATTCCGAGCACGCGGGCCGTAAGGCGAGCGCGTCCAGTGGCGTCGACGAAGAGATCCGGCTGTTGGCCGGAGAGACCCGGCGCCGACGCGATCGTCTCGGGAGCCAGGGCGAGCTCCGCGCGCGTTTCGCCCGAGGTGTTCGGCTGAAGCTGGGCCCGAGTGGTCACGTAGTCGACGCCGGAGGCGATCGCCTTGGCGAGCAGCACGTCGTCGAAGTGCGGGCGCGGGACGTTGTAAGCGTACGGGAAGACCGCGGGCGCAAAGCGGTTGAAGGTGACGCTCACCCGGTCGGCCTGAGACCAGATGAACGAGACGCCGGGTTTGACTCGGCTGAAGCTCGCCGTCTCTTTTTCCAGGTCGAGCCGCTTGAGGATCGGCACCACGGCCGGGACGAGCGATTCGCCGACGAGCAGCGCGGGACGGCGCCCGTCGTCGAAGAGCGTCACGTCCGCGCCCTCGCGAGCGAGCAGGATCGCCAGCGCGGAGCCCGCGGGCCCGGCGCCTACGATCGCGACCCGCATGCGTCGAGCCCCGTCGACGCCGGATTTCAATTCGCCCCGCTCCATCCCATTCCCTCGCGAATGACCTCGACGATCCTCGCCGCCTCGATGTCCGTCACGACGCCCTCGATCCAGGACACGACGAGATTGTTCCGCCCCCCACAGCGATTGAAGAATACGCCGATTCCCGGCCGCGGGGGAACGACCGGCACGTGAAACGCGTTCACGACCTTGCGTCCGAAACACTCGGCGAGCGCGGCGGGCCAGTCTGCGAGGTCGGCGCAGTTGAAGGAGAAGAGCTCTCCGCTTTCCGTCCACGGCAGCACGCGGAGCATCCGCGAGAGCGGCTGGTACTGGAGGAACTCCATGGCCACTTCGTTGGCCTCGATCTGTCCGTCGCGGACGGCGTCGGCCATCTGGCGACGCAGCGCCCGCGCCAGCCCGGGCACGTCCGCGGTATCGGATGGCGTGAACCGCGCGAAGTGGAACCCGAGCTGATTGCCGAAGGTCGCGCCCAGCTCTCCCTTCGGGCGCATGTCGACGGAGATCGGAAGCAGGCACGGCACCTCCGCGAGGTCTCGCCGGCGCCAGAGCTCGGTCATCGCCTTGCCGACCAGGGCCACGCGCCAGCAGATCTCCCGCGTGGCGCGGTCGGTCGATGGGGAAGCGACGAAGCTCTCGTGCTTGAAGCACGCCCGACCCGGCGGCACGGGCGGACCTCCCGGCGAGACCGGCGGCACGGGCGCGAGCGTCCGAAGATATTTCAGGCTCGCCCCGGCGATGCGGCCGCGCTCGAGGAGCGGGCGCGGAGCCCGATCGGGCACGAACGCCGGCGGAGCCTCGCCCCAGGGCATCGCACCCTCGTGACGGTCGAGATGGTTGAGGTGCGTCAGCAAGTTCTCTCCACCGCGGGCGTCCATGAGCGGATGAAACCACGTCAGGAC
>Ga0137377_10005251_pt1 | contig 10352 bp, 8 predicted proteins | sample SagtaG_22_FD_104815 | JGI IMG/M metagenome (GOLD analysis project Ga0137377, IMG submission 104815) | Vadose zone soil microbial communities from Sagehorn Ranch, Mendocino, California, USA - Sage2_L_40_16 metaG | ecosystem: Environmental > Terrestrial > Soil > Vadose zone | place: USA... | reverse complement strand
GCCCGGCCAATTGACCGAATGCCGCTCAGCTCTTCTTCGTCGTCCTTGCCGGCGTCTTCTTCTGCCCGTTCACCAGGGCCTTGAAGTCCGCACCCGGCCGGAACTTCGGCACCGACGACTTCGGCACCTTGATGGCCGCACCTGTGGCCGGGTTGCGGGCGGTTCGCGCGGGGCGAACGGCCTTCTCGAAGACGCCGAACCCGGTGATCGCCACCTTGTCACCCTTGGCGACTGTCACCTGAATAGTGTCGAGCACGGCGTTCACGGCCTCGGTTGCAGTCTTCTTGTCCCCCAAGCGGCCGGAGATCGCGTCGATCAGGTCACGCTTGTTCATGAGTCACTCCTCCGGTTACCCCCGAGGTCACGCACGCTGCCCAGCCGTGCTCGCGACCTCTGACGCCCTTGAAATTAGGGTACTTGGGCCCGTTGCACAATTACCTGCGGCCCGAATCCCGGCGTGTCGGCGCATCTCTCGTTGAATATGTGACCTGTGATGTTCATGTGACTCATGATGTGAGCAATTCGGTCCGCCGACGGGAGCCAGGCGTGCACGCTATGCGGTCACCGGCATCCAGGCGGGCCGACCCTGCTCGAACCTGGTGATCTCGTCGGCGTGGCGCAGCGTCAGGCCGACGTCGTCGAGACCCTCCATCAGCCGCCAGCGGGTGTAGTCGTCGATCTCGAAGGTGACCCGGATACCGCCGGAACGCACCTCGCGGGCATCCAGGTCGATCGTGACCAAAGTGGCCGGATCCGCCTCGACGGCGTCGTGCAGCGCCTGCACCGTGCCTTCGGGCAACCGCACGGGAAGCAGCCCCGCCTTGGTGGCGTTGCTCGCGAAGATGTCGCCGAACCGCGGCGCCACGACGGCGCGGAAGCCGTAATCCTCCAGCGCCCACACCGCGTGCTCACGCGAGGACCCGATGCCGAAGTCGGCGCCGGCCAAGACGATCGTCGCGCCCCCGTACGCGGGGTCGTTGAGCACGAAGGCCGGGTCCTCTCGCCATGCGGCGAACAGCCCCTCGCCAAAGCCCGTCCGGGTGACGCGCTTGAGGTACTCGGCCGGGATGATCTGGTCGGTGTCGACGTTGCTGCGGCGCAGCGGCAGAGCCCGGCCGGTGTGTGTGGTGAACGGTTCCATCGGGCTCTCCTTACAGATCGGCTGGGGCGGTGAGCCTGCCGGTGACCGCGGTCGCCGCTGCGACCTGCGGTGAGACCAGGTGCGTGCGGCCGCCCTTGCCCTGCCTGCCTTCGAAGTTGCGGTTGGAGGTGGAGGCGCAGCGCTGCCCGGGTGCGAGCTTGTCCGGGTTCATGCCGAGGCACATCGAGCAGCCCGCGGTCCGCCACTGCGCTCCCGCGGCGGTGAAGACCCCGTCGAGGCCCTCGCGCTCCGCCGCCCGCTTGACCTCCATGGACCCCGGCACGACCAGCATGCGGACGCCGCCGGCGACCCGGCGCCCACGCAGCACATCGGCGGCCGCGCGAAGATCTTCGAGCCGGCCGTTCGTGCACGAGCCGACGAAGACGGTATCGACCGTGATGTCGCGCATGGGCATGCCCGGCCGCAGGTCCATGTAGGTCAGTGCGCGCTCGGCGGCGGCGCGAAGACCCGGGTTCCCGAACGACTCCGGGTGTGGCACGGCCCCGTCGAGCGGGCCGGCCTGGCCGGGGTTGGTGCCCCAGGTGACGTACGGGGTCAGCGTGCCCGCGTCGAGCTCGACCTCGCGGTCGAAGGTGGCGTCGTCGTCGGTGCGCAGCGACCGCCAGTAGCCGAGGGCGGCCTCCCAGCCGGTGCCGCGAGGCGCGTGCGGCCTGCCCTCCAGATACCCGAACGTGATGTCGTCAGGCGCGATCATGCCGGCCCGCGCGCCCGCCTCGATGGACATGTTGCACACCGTCATGCGGCCTTCCATCGACAGCCCGGCAAGCGGGCTTCCCCTGTACTCGATGACGTGGCCCTGGCCGCCGCCGGTGCCGATCTTCGCGATGATGGCGAGGATCAGGTCCTTGGCCGTGACGCCGTACGGCAGGCGCCCGGTCGCGGTGACGGCCATCGTCTTCACCGGGTTCTGCGGCAGCGACTGGGTGGCGAGCACGTGTTCGACCTCGCTGGTGCCGATGCCGAAGGCCAGAGCGCCGAACGCGCCGAGCGTGCTGGTGTGCGAGTCGCCGCAGACGATGGTCATGCCGGGCTGGACCAGGCCGAGCTGCGGCCCGATGACGTGCACGATCCCCTGGCCGGCGTCGCCCATCGGGTGCAGCCGGACACCGAACTCGGCGCAGTTCTTGCGCAGCGTCTCGACCTGGGTGCGCGACACCGGGTCCGCGATCAGGCTGCGCGGGCTCGTCACACCCTCCGTGGGGACGTTGTGGTCCTCGGTCGCGATCGTCAGATCCGGGCGCCGCACCGTCCGGCCCGCCAGCCTGAGCCCGTCGAACGCCTGCGGTGTCGTCACCTCGTGTATCAGGTGCAGGTCGATGTAGAGCAGGTCGGGCTCGCCCGCGGCACGCCGCACCACGTGGGCGTCCCACACCTTCTGCGCCAGTGTCCGGCCCATCGTCCCGCCTTCCTCTTGCCCCGCCGCACTGTTTCGATCCGGGTCAGCTCTGACCCGGCTGCTCCAGATCCGGTTCAGACCGGTTGCTTCTTGAATAGTGAGACGGCAATATTCAGTACATGGACAACTCTAGCGGAGTCGGCGTCCTGGACAAGACGGTTTCCGTGCTCGACGCCCTCGAGTCCGGCCCGGCGTCGCTCGCGCAACTGGTCAACGCGACCGGGCTGACGCGGCCGACGGCGCATCGTATCGCGGTGGCTCTTGAGCGCCACAGGCTCGTCGCCAGGGACGCCCAGGGCCGGTTCACGCTCGGCCCGCGTATCGCCGAGCTTGCCACCGCGGCCGGCGAGGACAGGCTTCTTGCCGTCGCGCAGCCGGTGCTTGGCCAGTTGCGCGACCTGACAGGGGAAAGCGCGCAGCTGTACCGGCGGCAGGCGGACGCGCGGATCTGCGTGGCAGCGGCGGAGCGGGCGAGCGGCCTGCGCGACACCGTGCCCGTGGGCGCGGTGCTGCCCATGACGGCCGGCTCCGCGGCGCAAGCGCTGCTCGCCTGGGACGAGCCCGAGCGGATGCAGCGCGGTCTGCGCGCCGCCAGGTTCAGCGCCGCGACACTCGCCCAGGTGCGCAGGCGCGGGTGGGCAGCGAGCGTGGCCGAGCGCGAGGCGGGCGTGGCATCGGTGTCCGCACCGGTCCGTGGCCCCGCCGGCAAGATCGTCGCGGCGGTGTCGGTCTCCGGGCCGATCGAGCGGCTCACCCGCTCACCGGGCCGCCTGCACGCCCCCGCCGTGGTCGCCGCGGGAGAAAAGATCAGCGAGATGCTCCGCCGCAGCGGCTGATCACCTCGCGCGGGACCCGCCGCCTCCAGGCAACAGCCCAACGGGACATCGGTGTCACGCTGCGCAGCCGTTAGGGATCGTCGGGGTCTGAACCCTTCCCGGTCGGCCGGCACCGGGCTTGGCGCGCCGCCGGTTGCGGCACCCCGCCGCGGCGGCCCGCCGCTCCGGCTGCAGAATGTAAGAGGGACGTAAGGGTGACCGGGGTCACGGCCCGGGTGGCGCGGGCCATACCGGGGTGCCTCGGCCGGTGACCCTGGAGTCCCGCAGACCAGTGGCGGAAGCCCCTTAAGCTCGACCTGCGCCCATGCGATGCTCTTGACGGGCGGCGAGAGCCGCACGGTATGGCTGATTTCGGGCTCGCTTCTGGGCCTTCCGGTTCCTAAATGATCGTTGAGGTCGCGCAGGTGAAGGTAGCTGTCGTCAAGGAGACCACGCCGGGCGAGCGGCGCGTGGCACTGGTGCCAGACTCGGTCCACCGGCTCGCACAGCTTGGCCTGGAGGTACTGGTCGAGCGGGGCGCGGGCGACGCCGCGTTCTTTCCCGACCATGCATACGCCGAGGCCGGCGCGAGCATTGCCAGCCGTGCGGAGCTGCTGGACAAGGGCGACATCGTCGTGCTTGTCGGCGGGCCCACCGCGCAGGACGTCGCCAGGCTGCGCTCCGGCCAGGCGGTCATCGGGATGCTGAGCCCGCTCACCCAGCCCGAGCTCGCGCGCAAGCTCGGCGCCGCCGGCGTGACGGCGATCAGCCTCGACGGCATTCCACGGACGCTGTCCGCCGCCCAGACCATGGACGCGCTGACGTCGCAGGCGAACATCGCCGGCTACAAGGCCGTGCTCGTCGCCGCCGGCACGTTCGCGCGCTTCTTCCCGCTGCTCATCACGGCGGCGGGCACCGCAAGGCCGGCCGAAGTGCTCGTGCTCGGCGCGGGAGTCGCGGGCCTGCAGGCGATCGGCACCGCACGCAGGCTCGGCGCCGTCGTGTCCGGATACGATGTGCGCCCCGCCGCCAAGGGTGACGTGGAGTCCCTCGGCGCCACCTTCCTCACCGTCAGCGCGGTCAGCGGCGCAGCCGCCTCGGGCGGCTACGCGCGGGCACTGACGGAGGCGGAGCAGCGCGCACAGCAGGACGAGCTGAACGCCCACATCGCGCGCCACGACGTCATCATCACCACTGCCCAGGTACCGGGCAAAAGGCCGCCGCTGCTGGTCACCGCTCAAGCGATCAAGGACATGCGGCCGGGTTCGGTCATCGTCGATCTCGGGTCCGGCCCGCTGGGCGGGAACGTGGAGCTCTCCGAGCCAGAGGAAACCGTCACAACCGACAACGGGGTCACCATCATCGGCGCGGGAAACCTGCCCGCGACGATGCCAACGGCCGCCTCCGCCGCGTACGCCCGCAACGTCGGCGCGCTGCTCGGGCACCTTGTCCGCGACGGCGCGCTCGCCATCGACACCACCGACGAGATTCAGGCCGGTGTCGTCATCGCGCACGCTGGCAAGGTGGTCAACCCAGCCGTGGCGGCCGCGGCCGGCCCCGCAACCGACCCCGCAACTGACGCCGGAGGTGGAGCCGATGAGCCAGGCCCTGATCGCTGATATCACCATCTTCGTACTGAGCCTGCTCGTCGGCTTCGAGGTCATCAGCAAGGTGCCGTCCATGCTGCACACGCCGCTGATGTCGGCCGCGAACTCCATCCACGGCATCGTGCTGGCCGGCGCCATGCTCATCGCCGTCACCGCGAACAACGCGCTGGGCTACGTGCTCGCGTTCGTCGCCTCGGCGTTCGCCGCGGCGAACGTCGTCGGCGGTTACGTCGTCACCGGCCGGATGCTGAGGATGTTCCGTAAGCGGTCCGAGATTCCCGGCGAGGCGGCCGCGTCCGCCAACGGCCAGGTCAGCGCGGCCGCGAGCCGCGAGGTGAACAAGGGCGCCGCGTCATGAGCGCTTTCGACACCGTCGTCCGGCTGATCTACCTGGGCGCCGCGACCTGCTTCGTACTCGGCTTGCATCTGATGAACTCGCCGGTGACCGCGCGGCGGGGCAACCAGCTCTCCGCCGCGGGCATGGCCGCGGCGATCGTGGCGACCCTTGCCGCCGTCATTCACGCCGGCACCGTCACCGCGGCCGGCTGGATAGTGCTCATCGCGGGGATCCTCGTCGGGTCGGCCGCCGGGCTCTACAGTGCCCGCACCGTGAAGATGACCGCCATGCCGCAGCTGGTCAGCCTCTTCAACGCGGTCGGCGGCGGCGCGGCGTGCATCGTCGCGATCCACGACTTCGTCCGGACGGTCGGCACGTCCGCGGGCGTGCCAGAACAGGCGGCCGTGGCGACCGCGCTCGACGTCATCATCGGGGCGGTGACCTTCTCCGGCTCGCTCATCGCCGCCGGCAAGCTGCAGGGCGTGGTGAGCGGCGCGCCGGTCGTGTTCCGCGGCGCCAGGGCCGTCAACGTGGTCCTCGCGGTCCTGATGGCCGGCGGGGCCATCTGGCTGATGACCCCCGCCGCCAACGTGGCGGTCCTGATCGTGCTCATCCTCGCCTCGCTCGGCTTCGGCGTGACGATGGTCATGCCCATCGGCGGCGCCGACATGCCCGTCGTCATCTCGCTGCTGAACGCGTTCACGGGCACGGCCGTCGCCATGGCCGGTTTCGTGATCGGCAACGCGGTGCTGATCACCGCGGGGGCGCTGGTGGGCGCGTCGGGAAGCATCCTCACCAAGCTCATGGCCGACGCGATGAACCGGTCCCTCGCCAACATCGTCATCGGCGGTTTCGGCACCGGCGACAGCGCCGCAGGCGCCCTGGTAGGCGCCGATTCCTCGGTCCGGACGGTCGACGCCGACGACGCCGCCATCCAGCTCGCCTACGCGCACAAGGTCATCGTCGTGCCTGGTTACGGGCTCGCCGCCGCGCAGGCACAGCACGAGGTGCAGGCGCTCGCGCAGCTGCTCGAGACGCGCGGCGTGGACGTCAGCTACGCCATCCACCCGGTCGCCGGGCGCATGCCCGGGCACATGAACGTGCTCCTCGCCGAGGCGAATGTCCCCTATTCGCAGCTCAAGGAGATGGAGGAGATCAACCCCGAGTTCGCGCGCGCGGACGTGGCGCTCGTGATCGGCGCCAACGACGTCACGAACCCGGCCGCACGGCGGCCAGGCACCCCCATCTCCGGCATGCCGATCCTCGACGTGGACCAGGCCAGGAGCATCATCGTCATCAAGCGGTCAATGGGTCATGGCTACGCGGGCATCGACAACGAGCTCTACCTCGACCCGAAAACGAGCATGTATTTCGCGGACGGGAAGAGGGCACTGACGGAAATCGCCGCGGCGGTCAAGACCCTCGTCGGCTGACCAGCGAATCATCCAGATCCCTAACGGCTGCCGCGGCCCGCCGCACCCCTTACAAGGCCCACCCGCCCTATGGGGGCTCTGCCCTACTGATGATCTTGCCAGTCTGTCAAGGGCTGTGGCCAGGGCGGGCGGGATTTTGTGGATAACATTCCCGAGCGGCGGCACCCTGTGGACAGTGACGGGCTGCGGCGGCCGGCGAGCGGCGGGCGGGTTCTCGCCCGCCGCCGCGAGGGCATTACGCGAGGGCATTAGGAGACGCTCGCGCCGATCAGGTGGCCGATGCCGAAAGTCACGAGGGCAGCCGCCCCGCCCAGGACGAGCTGGCGCAATCCGGAGCGCAGCGGTGAGCGGCCGTTCAGCACACCGATGCCCGCACCGACCCCGAGCAGCGCGGCGACCGCGAAGGTGATCGCCGTGACGAACGCCGCCGTTCCCCCGCCGAACAGGTACGGCAGGAGCACGACCAGAGCGCCGACGGCGAAGGTGAGCAGGCTGGAGACCGCCGCACGCCACGGCGAGCCGAGCGCACCCGGGTCAAGGCCGAGCTCCTCGCGGGCCAGCGTGTCGAGCGCGACGTTCCGGTCGGTCATGATCTTGTCAGCCAGCCGCTCCGCGTCTGCCCGGCCGAGGCCCTTGGCCCGGTAGAGCAGAACAAGCTCGTCGCGCTCCTCCCCCGGCTTCTCCCGGAGTTCCTCCGCCTCGAGGGAGATCTCCCGCTCGTACATCTCACGCTGGCTCGCCATGGACACGTACTCGCCCGCAGCCATCGAGAACGACCCGGCGAGCAGGCCGGCCGTCCCGGTAAGCAGGATCACCGTGTGTGACAACCCGGATCCCGCTACCCCCATGACCAGTGCCGTGTTGGACACGAGCCCGTCACTGACGCCGAAGACCCCGGCGCGCAGCGCGCCCGAGCGGTCCCCGCGATGCCACCGCTCCCTGCGGGCGATCTGTGCCGCGGGGCTCGGCTTGCCACCCTCGATGAGCTTCGCAATCGTCCGGGCATGCCCGTGCTCGTCGGCAGCCATCCCAGGCGCGGCGTCCGGGTCCGCGTCGTAAACGCCCGCGTCGCTGCGCTCGGCCCGCTCGATCAGCGGGAGCACGGCGTTCGCCGACAGGCGGCTCGCGGCCGTCGCGAGCAGCCGGGTGCGCAGGCCGGGCCGGCCCGGGCCCGGCACCGGCGCTCCGGCGCCGCGCAGCTTGCCCTCCCAGTGCGCGGCGTGCCTGCGCTCGACGTCCGCGAGCTCCTCGAAGATCTTCTGTCGCTCGCCTGTCTCGATCTCGGCGAGCCGTGCGTACAGGCCCGCGGCGTCGCGCTCACTGGCGAGAAGTGCCCGCCAGCGCTTGACGCGGTCCGCGCCGCCGTTCTGGATCATCTTGTCCTCATGTCAGAGAGCTCACATCTCAAAGTGTTGGCCGGCCGGGGCAGCCGGTGGCGATGATGCTGGTGGCAGGCAGTGTTAGCACGACGCCCAAGGCCTGCCCCCGAACCGTTAACAAGCCACGCGCGGCGATCCATCCACAGGCAGGAGGCGGCAGCCCGTGAGCGGGCACGCGGGCGGCGGAGCCGGGCCTGCCAGGAGCTTCGCGCCGCACCACCGCCGGCCGAACGTGTCGGGGAGGGCTCGGATAGCTACTGAGGCCATCCCAAACTAGATCGTACCCCGCGTTTTCGGACAGGCGACATCGGTGGTTTTGTCCTTGATCATCGAGTTTCAGTGCTAACATCACACCCCGTTTCCGCTTCCGTTTTATGTCGTGGACGGCGGGAGTCTGAGCCTGCCCACCTCTCACAACCGGGGATTAGAGTCATGGGTTTGCGTCGGCGGTCCCTTCGCCTGAGAATCTTCCTTCTCGTCCTCATCCCCCTGCTGTCGCTGCTCGGCCTGTACATCTTCGTGGCGAGCATCACGGTCGGGCAGGCCCTCAGCGAGGCGCACACGCGCGCGGCGGACAGAGACACCGGCACGCCGATCGGCAACTTCGAGACCCAGCTCTACGCCGAACGCCGGATCGCCATGATCTACGTCGCCGCCCCGGCGCCGCAGTTCCTCACCCAGCTCGACGCCCAGGAGGCGAAGACCGACCGGGCCCGCTCGGCCATGGCCGCGGCGGTCACCTCCGGCGCGACCCAGAGCAACGCGTCCGGGCCGGAGAAAACGGCAATAGACCTCCTGCTGAAGTCCGCTGCGGGCGTCGGCGCACTGCGGGCGGAGATAACCGCGGGAACCATCAGCAAGCAGCAGGTCCTGGATTCCTACAACGGAGTGCTCACTGCCGCTGAAAACGTGCTCAAGCAGGTTATCTACAGTGAACCGAACACCGCGCTCGTGGCCCAGGCGCTCGCGCTTGTCAGGATGGCCGACTCGGAGAACCTGCTGCTGCAGGAGGATGCGCTGCTTGAGGGCGACATGGCGGCGCGATCGTTCCCCGTTGCCGACCGCCGCGAGTTCACCGAGCTTGTCGGCGCGCGCCGCGCGACGGTAGCCGCCGCGCTGCCCGACCTCAACGCCAACGACAGATACTTCTACGACAAGGACATCGACCCGCAGATCAGCGACGCCCTCAACGCAACCGAGGACGCGGTGATCAACGACACGCACACCACGGGCCCGCCACCCGTCCAGCCCGCCACCTGGGGGGCCACCGTGGGTGCGATCTCAACGGGGTTCTCGAACGCGGGCGCGCAGGCCGGCAACGATCTGGTGAACCGGGCCCAGCCGGTCGCGCGCGCTATCTACCTGCGTCTCTTCCTCGCAGGAGGGCTCGGGCTGCTGGCGCTCATCGTGTCGGTCCTGCTGTCGTTCTGGATCGGCCGCGGCCTGGTCCGCCAGCTGGCCGGCCTTCGGGCAGCGGCACTCACGCTCGCCTCCGAACGGCTGCCGCGGGTGGTCGCGCGGCTGCGTGCGGGCGAGGACGTGGACGTGTCCGCGGAAGCGCCGCCGATCCAGACAAGCGGGGACGAGATCGGCCAGGTCGGACTGGCGTTCAACGCCGCGGCGCGGACCGCCGTCGAAGCCGCGGTCGAGCAGGCAAGGCTACGGAACGGAATCTCGGACGTATTCAGGAATCTCGCCCGGCGCAGCCAGTCACTGCTGCACCGCCAGCTGACGCTGCTCGACTCCATGGAGCGCCGGGCCAGCGACCCCGACGAGCTCGGCGACCTGTACCGCCTCGACCACCTCACCACCCGCATGCGCCGGCATGCCGAGGGCTTGATCATCCTGTCCGGCGCGGCGCCGGGCCGGGCCTGGCGCAACCCCGTGCGGCTGGTGGACGTGCTGCGTGCCGCCGTCGCCGAGGTGGAGGACTACACGAGGGTCACGGTTGTGACGATGACGCAGGCGGCGCTCGTCGGGCCGTTGGTCGCGGACGTCATCCACATGATCGCGGAACTGGTGGAGAACGCGACCGTCTTCTCGCCGCCGAACACTCCGGTCCGGCTCACCGGCGACATGGTGGCCAGGGGCTTCGCGGTCGAGATCGAGGACCGCGGCCTTGGCATGAACGACGAGAAGCTGGCCGAGGTCAACGACCGCCTGGTCAACCCGCCGGAATTCGACCTGTCCGACAGCGACCGGCTCGGCCTGTTCGTCGCACAG
>Ga0137377_10005249_pt1 | contig 10356 bp, 10 predicted proteins | sample SagtaG_22_FD_104815 | JGI IMG/M metagenome (GOLD analysis project Ga0137377, IMG submission 104815) | Vadose zone soil microbial communities from Sagehorn Ranch, Mendocino, California, USA - Sage2_L_40_16 metaG | ecosystem: Environmental > Terrestrial > Soil > Vadose zone | place: USA... | reverse complement strand
TCTCGCGCCCGCTCATCCCCGGCAGGACCATATCAGTCAGCAGCAAGTGAATGCGCCCCGAATGCAGTTCGCAAATCGTTCCCACATCTTGCGGTTGTTGCGAAACCAGCACGTTGTATCCCTTCGCGCTCAGCATCGCGCCCACCAGCTCTCGCACCGCTTCGTCGTCCTCTACCAGCAGGATTGTCTCCGAGCCTTGCTTGCGATCTTGTTGCGTTTTTTTCGATACGGCAGTCTCTGCCGTCTCCGTCACCTGCGGCAAATAAATTTTGAACGTGGTGCCTCTCCCAACTTCGCTGCCCACCCCGATGTACCCGCCGCTCTGCTTCACTACACCGTAGACCATCGCCAATCCCAGGCCTGTTCCATGCCCCGGCCCTTTTGTCGTGAAAAACGGTTCAAAGACGCGCGCCAGTACTGCCGCGTCCATGCCCATCCCGGTGTCCGAAACGGTTAGCAGCGTGTGCGGCCCTGGCGCAGACCCCAAGTGGAGGCGCACAAAATCGTCGTCCAGTTCGACGTTCTGCGTCTCCAGGGTGAGCCTCCCGCCTTGGGGCATGGCGTCCCGCGCGTTAACACTGAGATTCATCAGCACCTGTTCGAGCTGCCCGGCATCCGCCTTTACCGGTGCCAGATCCTCCGCCAGCGTCATCTTGATTTGGATGTGTTCTCCGATGATCCTCTGAAGCATCTTCAGCAGATTTCGGATGATGTCGTTGAGATTCAAGACGCGCAACTGAAACACCTGCTTGCGGCTGAAGGCCAGCATCTGGCTGGTCAGCGCCGCCCCGCGCTCCGCGGCCACGTGAACTTGCTCCGCGGCGCGGTGGTGTCTCGAATCTTTCGGAAGTTCCTCCGACAGCGAACTGCTGTAGCTCAGGATGACCGTCAATAGATTATTGAAATCGTGCGCGATCCCGCCCGCCAGCGTCCCGATGGATTCCATTTTTTGCGCTTGCCTAAACTGCTGCTCCAGTTTCCTCCGCTCCGTCAGATCACGGATGGCTGCACACCCCCACAAGCCCTCTTCGGTTTCCAGCAGGCTCAACTTGATTTCCACTGGGAACTCGCTGCCATCCCTGCGCAATCCGTAGATTTCCAAGGTTGCTCCCATGGAAGGCTTGTGCGGCCCTCTGAGGAACGTAGTTCGATATTCCAAGCACTTTTCCCGAAGCCTCTCGGGAACCAAGATGTCCATCGGCTGCCCCAACAAATCTTCTCGCTGATATCCAAACGTCTCCTCTGCTTGCGCGTTCACCAGCACGATTCGCCCTTCTCGATTCACCACCACCACGGGGTCTGGCGCGGACTCCAGCAAGCCCCGGAACTTTGCCTCCGCCGCTCGCAAAGATTCCGCCGAGCGTTTTTGTTGGGAAAGCAGTTCCCTTTGCGCCTGCTGGCTCAGCAGCAATCGCACGCTGGAACAACCGAACGACGCCAGCACCGCCACCGCCGCAAGTTTCAACTGTTGGCCGATCGCTGACGTGGCCATCGCCAACACAAGAAGCGGGAACGCAATATGCGCGAATTGCGCGAGCAGCAAGGACTCCGATGAGCTTTCTTTGAGCGCCGGTTCCGGTTCTTTAGGTGGAACCCAGGTCGTCGCCAGCCATATCATCAGCATCCTGGGAATCGTCCACAACAGCTCGTACCAGGTTCCGAATTGCAGACCTTGCCACGTCTGGGCGTACACGAAGACGGAGTCACAAATCCCGAACAGCGCCAGAAAAATGGCCATTCGCCCGAAAAGCGACTTCACCAACCGGGACTTTGTCAGCACCGCCCTCAATACAAACGTAAACGCCAGAATGAAATTCCGCCATGTAAATGCCCACCAATAGAGGGCGTTAATGTCTTCCGGCCGCCGTGCCGATCGCAACGGCACGTACAGGAAAAAGAGGTAGGCCGAGAACGAGACGATCCCGATTTGCAGAAAATCAAGCCAGCGCTGCCATCGATACACGCGTGACTCCGCGCTATCGTCGGCCAGAAAGAGCGCCATGGCCATCGGCGCGACGTGATACAGGAAAAGAATGTCGCTGGGCCACCACTCCTTCAGTGAAGCGTGCAGCACGCTGTCGTAATAGGTCGCGAGCACCTGGCCGGCGCAGTAGAGGGCGAACGCTATGCCCATTAATCGCCAGAAACGGCGCGCAAAACCGGAAGCGCGATTTGCGGCCTGGAGGCACGCGGCTGCTGCCAAAACAATGAGTACAAATTCAATGATGCTGCTGGCCAGTACGGAATGGACGGCTAGAGCGACAAAGTGGCATCCCAATGCCAGCGCAGAGACGACAAGAATCTTGCGAGAGGTCGGCATGCTTTCCTCTGACCCCAGTCAGGAAGCTAGACTCGGCTTCAACGGCAAATTTAGGCGGAGGCGCTTCCCTTTGTCCTATCGGAGAAGCGTTGTCTTCGGCGGGATTTTCAAGCTGCGGCTTTCCCTTTCTTGTACTCATCGAAAGCCGCTAAGTATCTGTCTACGTCCTTTCGCAGTAAATAGTATGGCGTGGACAGACGGATCTTTGACGGCCCGCCGCCTCGAATCCGGATCTTCTTCGTCTTCCACATCCAGTTTTCGATTTCCGTAATTTGTATCGGCGCCACGTTCACCGATGCAATCGCGCACCGCAGCGCCGAATCCGGCGACGTCCAGGACTCCGCCCCGCGCTTCACCATTTCTTTCAGAATGTAGTCCGCCATCTGCCGGTGCCGCTTTTCGATCCGCTCCATCCCGATCTGATTCGCCAGATGCACCGCCGCGCGCATGCCCCAGAGTGCGGGCACGTTGGAGCTTCCGATGCGTTGGAAGCGTTCCGCCCGCAGCTTCGGCTCGTCCCACCCGGCGGTGACGATAGTGTTCCACAGCCGGTCGATCACCTCGTCCCGCACATAAAGAAACCCGCTGCCCTTGGGCGCTTGCAGCCATTTGTGTGGGCTTGAGGTGTACATGTCGCAGCCCAGCTCGTGCAAGTTCAGCCCCATCATTCCCGCTACGTGCGCGCCGTCCACCGCGGAGAGAATCCCCTTCGAACGCGCCAGCGCGCTGAGTTCCTTCGCCGGCAGCACCACTCCCGTGGCCGTGGTGATGTGGCTGAAGAACAGTACGCGCGTCCGTGGCGTGATCGCGTCATTGAAAAGATTCAGCACCATAGCTGCATTCGGCACAGGCTTGGGCAGCGTAATTTTCTTCACCACAATCCCGTATCGCTTCGCGCGCAGATTCCAGGGCTGCTCGCCTCCGGGATGCTCCTGGTCGGTCATCAACACTTCGTCGCCCGGCTTCATGTCCAGTCCGTTGGCGATGTAGCTGTTCGCTTCCGTCGCGTTGCGCACTAGCGCGAGTTCATCGCGCGTGCAGCCCACGAACTCCGCCAGCGGGTCGCGGAATTCGTTCCACGGGCCATAACCCCAGATTGGATAATCTTCCGGATCGCTCTGTGCCATCTTTTCCGTATCGTTGTAGCCGTCGAAAACCGCGCGCAGTACCGGCACGGGCGACGATCCCACCGTTCCGTTGTTAAGGTAAACTTCGTCGGCCGGAATTAGGAACTGTTTGCGCATTTCGGTCCAATACGCTTCTTCGTTCGAACTATAAAGCACGCTGTCCGGCACCTTGGGCGCTTCCTGTTCAAGCAGCGCCGTCCACTTCGGCGACAGTCCGAACGCACCGGTTGTGCCGGCGATCCCCGCGAACGAAGACAAGAATCCACGGCGGTCAATCATGGTTCCCTCCAGAGGGCGAGTAGCGCGGATTCTACGCGGGAACTCTGCCCGCAACAACAAACATTCGAAACCCAAGCCTTGCGGCGGCGTTCCATTGGGACTGGGAGAAACACCTTACAATGTCCTCAAGCCAAAGATTTTCTTCGCATTTTCATCCGCCGATTGGGGTATTCACCCCAAGCAACGCTAGGGTCATCACCGTCTAATCTATATTTTTCTCCGCCTGCATACTCCTTCTTCTATGGGTAACGTTGCGTTGACCCATCCGCTGGCGAGCGGCCAAAACCGCAATAAAGGTTTATGGGGGAATGTTGATGCTGCAATTTAGGGCTTTGGAATGGATTGATTTTGTGAACCACTTGGCGCCTGACGATCGCCGAAAGGAGAGGAACCAGAGCCGGGCAAGGGATCGCAAAGATCACGCAGAGACAGAGGCGCTTTGGAAGAAGGTGGCCGAAGCGGCGGCGGCGGAACCTAATTACCAGCCGCCTCCGCAAAAAGTTCGCGCCGTCAAGTCAGCATTCACAGTGACGGGCCCCGCAGCCGGGCGTCGGGAAACAGGCGGACTTATCCAGTTGTTATTTGACAGCTTTTCGCAGCCGGCCCTGGCCGGAATTCGCTCGGGATCAATGCGAATCAGGCAGATGCTATACCGCGCTGATCCGTATCAAATTGATTTCCAGATCGAATTGGAGCCCGAGCAAAATCGCATCATCGTCACCGGGCAGTTGGTGGACCTCAGCCATCCGGAGATGGTTGGCCGGGACCTGGAGGTCACCATCTCGGACGGCCTCGAAAGTGTCGTCAAGACGATAACCAATCAGTTTGGCGAGTTTCGCGGTGAGGTCGACAATTCCGGCAATTTGGAGATTAATCTCTTTGGCCGCTCTGGAAAACCCATCGCCATTTTGCTCCGAGGGCCGCTGGACCCATTGGCCGATGCCAAGGCATGACCGGCCATCGCCGCACCGAGTTTCGCCGCCGGCATTTTAAGTCTCGTGGAGCATTGGCTCGGAAAGGAAATCGCGAGATCCGGCGGCGATCGAATTTGCTCTGAGTACCTGCAATAGTCTGGAACTACAGTACTAAGGTATTCACTTGCTTGTTCCCCGCGTCAACAAATGCTACCCAATACGGGCGTGAGGCAGCTGACGGGGTCTTCCATTTGCCTGATCAAGTGCTCCAGCACGGGACCACGCACCGGAACCATCGCCGCGCCAAAGTAAGACGATTGTCCCCGAAGAACTGGACGAACGTCCGCAAAGTGAATCCGCGCGCCGCCACGCCTCTGGATCATCCAGTCAAGCTCTGAGCGAGATCTCTTTGGACCAAGGCCCTAGTGGCAGAATCGAAAGGCGGCTGCCGATCATAGTCGTAGTACGCCTAGCGCCGCTGGCAAGTGGGGCTACCGATGGAGAGAGGACCTTCACCGATAACATCAGTCCGCACGGCGCCCGCATATTCTCGAAGCACGCCTGGCAGCCCGGTGACATAGTGCGCGTTACTCCGCTGAACGCGAATGAGGCCTTCGGGAAAGTGGTTTACTGTCAGAAGCTGCCCGATGATCGCTTCGGCGTCGGCGTGATGTTCTCGGATCGCCCTGTCCCCTGGCCCAATCTGCAAAAATACGGCGACCTGCTCGGCTGAGCTCTTTGGGCCGTGCTTTTGGCCTGGTAGTGGCGGGGCGCCCGTGGTGAGCGCAGCCGAACCCCCGCCTGCTCTTCGCGTTTGTTTCCTAGCGCCGGGCTTCAGCCCGGCATCTTGGCTTTGGTGGACCGCCACTCCTGGCTGTGCTCTTTTTCCGTGTAGCGGCGGTCGGAACTTGTCCCGACCAGGTCGGGAGACCCCCTCTTGTTCTTGTAGCGCCGGCATCCCCTTGGCATCCCGAGCGCAGGCGACGAGCGAAGTTTGCGAGTTCCGAGCCGGTCGGAAGGGATCTGCTTTTTCTTTGCCACTCCTTACTTGGCCGCCGCGTGGTGGTCGTAGCTGATCACCCGCGTAATCTTCCATGCGCCGTCTTTGTACTGCCACAGATGAATGAATCTTCCTTCCCCAACCCCCTCCGTGTCTTCATGCCCCGGGTGGTGGAAGCGGTGCACCCCCATCTCCACCGCGCCATAGCCCTTCATGTGATAAACCTGCAGCGTCCCCGGAACGAGTTCTCGCGTCGTTTTGCCACAGATATTTTTCTTGACGCTCTCGGTCAATTTCTCTCTGCCAAGCGTCACGCCGCCTTGATCGTGATAGAACTCCACGTCGTCAACGAAGAACGAGGCGAACTTTTCCAGGTCGCACCGGTTATAGGCATCAAACAGCGCCGCATCGAGCGTCGTAATGGCCTTGGCGAGTTCCGCCTGGGATTGCATGCTTTCCAGCGACGGCACCGCCTGGGCTTGCGCCTGCCCCGCAAACGAGGCCATCAGCGCCAACATCAACAGCATTTTGCCCAAACCAGAAACCATTCTTGGCAAAGCAGAAAGCATTTTCATCCGCAAGTCCTCCCCGCGCGGTAGCTGGTGCACGGAGAGATACGCTGCCGCCCCGCCCAATGTTCCATCGCTTGTGATCAGTCGCTAGTTGTAGGGACCGGACTTCAGTCCGGCACATTTTGCCTGCAGCCGCTGTCTCTAGACCACGGGCCTTCAACTTGGCACTCGTTCTTGATTCTAGGGAGCGGCAAGTGGATGGAGCGGAAGTCCCGTCAGGCGCGCAATGCGGGAGAAATCCTTATCGAGAGTGAACACGCTGGCGTGATGCTCCATTGCAATTGCCGCGATCAGTGCATCAATGGTAGTCAGACTCACGCCCTTGGCCCGCCCCTGCCGGAAGATCGCCGCCGCCTCTCGGTAGGTGCAAAAACCGCGGGGCTCGATCATCTCCCACTGGGAAAGATAGTGTTCGAGTCGGCTAACGTCCCGCGTGAGGCCCTGAAGAATCTCGGCGACCACCACTCCCGTCAGCACAAAAGGCTCGGCGTCGCTGATCATCCGCCGCAACTCGTTTCCCGCCCGCCCTGGTGCGGGGCCGAAAAAATCGATCCACACCGAGCTATCCACAAGGATCAACCGCGGTTCCTCCGCATCGCTTTCAGGTCACCCTTCCAGATCCCCCTCCCATAATACCGAAGGATACCCTTGCGGCTCTCCGAGCGCACCAGCAGTTCCAGCGCCTTGTCCACGATCTCTCGCTTCGTTTTCAGCCGCGTCAGCTTCCGTGCCTTGCGCACGAGTTTCTCGTCAATCTCGATGTTCGTTCTGCCCATTCCGAAAGCATACACCATATCTCAAGTATTTGGTGTATGTTTCGCCTGAGCAAGCCGGCGCTTTTTCTCCCCGCTTCGCTCCTGCGAAGCGGTCGGCTTGCGAAGAGAGAAATCTCTCTTCTTCTTTCTCTCTTTTCTCTTCCCCCTTCTTCGAGCCCTTGTCTTCTTCCGGCTCCCAGGGTGTTCACAACAGTTGAAGAATTCTCGACGTACTGCTTCCCAAAAGGGCGGCCCGAGAAAGAAGTCACAAGAGGGAAAGAGCGTGGTGCCAAAGCGGCGAAAAACGCGTTCACCGAGATCGGCAACGCTCTTTAGACTTGAGACTCAGCGCGGTAGTAGTTGGGCCTCTACCCCGATCAGGTCGGGCGTGCGCTCTGAGAGGAGTGTCCACCATCTCCGAAGTTGCACCAGCCCAGCTACCCCTTCCAAACGTACTTCCCGCACGAACAAGGAACCGTCTCGGCAGGATGTTTCTTTGCCATGGGTTGTCGGCAGACGGGACAATTCTTACGCCACATATCAAACCACCTGCTCTTCAGCAAACCGGTTGCAGGCAGGCGGGCTCGCCACCCTCACCGGTCATTGCGTAGAATTCTTCCCGCTGTTGAAGCGCCGTGAGCAGCGCGAGGGTTTTTCCGTACGCTGCAATCGCTCCGGTTAGCTTGTTGAACTCCGCGGAATCCTTAAGCGTCCCCCGCCTTCGTATGTGCGCATCCGCCGAGAGTTCGACGACTCGTTCTATGACTTTGTTCTCAAAACCTACATTAGCTCTGATCATCGCTTCGCTCCCCCTTCTGTAATTAAGGGGCGCAAGCCGCCACCCTGCATATAAGGGGAAGCCTCCAATCTGGTAAGCGGATTATCACGGAGGAGGGATGCAGGTCATGGCTGCACGGGAACGGGCAGAATCAGTCAAATACCCATATCCCCCTTCTTTTCATACTCTTGCGTACCCTTTTGCACCGCGCAAAACGCAACCTCTTTCTTTTCAAGCGATTCCGAACTCTTTGCCCAAAAACACCCGGGGGAGTACGATCCACAAATCAACCGCTGGCCCGGCGCGGCCCTTGTCGGAGTCAGTTGTTTGTCGAATTCATTACCTGTCCCGACGGCGTGCATCGGACGTACTATTGGAGTCGGCGGTTCACACCGCCAAGCTATTTTCGGGTCACCGTTCCGTCGTTTCCGAGTACGTTTATTTTGCGTGGGAGGGTGCGATGGGTAAGTTCTCTCGTAGTTGGCAGCTCGTTGGGCAGAGCTTCGCCATTCTTCGTTCCGACAGACAATTGATGTTGTTTCCGGTGCTCTCGGCCATTGCGTGCTTTATCGTCACGGCCGTGATCGCCACCGGCGGCGCGTTCTTGATGCTGCCGGCCAGGGCCGCGGCTTTGGCTGCCGGCGAACAGTTTCATCCGAACCAGTCGCCGATGTTCTTGCTCGGCATGTTCACTTTGTACGTGGTGAACTATTTCGTGATCGTGTTCTTCAACGTCGCTCTCGTGGGCGTCGCCAATAGCCGCTTGATGGGCGGCACGTGGACTTTCCGCGACGGCCTCGAGCTGGCTTGGGCGCGCAAGGGCACCATTCTGCAGTGGGCGTTCATCGCTGCCACTGTCGGCGTCATCCTGCGCACTCTCGAAGAGCGCATGGGCCTGCTCGGCCGTTTGATCATGCGCATCATTGGCGTGGTCTGGACGCTGGCCTGCTACTTCGTGGTTCCCGTGCTGGCCTTCGAAGACCTTACTCCCATCGCCGCCGTGAAGCGCTCCGCCAAGCTTTTCCGCGATACGTGGGGAGAAAAAGTTATCGGCGGCTTCAGCCTCAGCCTCGTCTCCCTGGTGCTAATGCTGCCCGGCATCGGCTTGGTGATCGTCGCTGCTTACCTTGGCGGCGTCGGCGGCTTTCTCTTCGGCTTGGCCATCATGTTCATTTATTTCCTCCTGCTCTCGGTTTTCATGTCCGCCGTGGGAGGAATTTTCAACGCCGCGCTTTATCGCTACGCCTGCTTTAAGCAGGTGCCGCCGGCCTTCTCCCAGGAACTGATCGCTTCAGCCTGGGCGCCCAAGGCCTAACGCGCAAGGCGTAACACGCAGGAGCTAACATTAACCAGGAGGGCGCTTCGCCGAACCGGAGTGTCCTCCAAGATTCTTAGGTGAGCCCGCTGTAACTTCGGCCCCATACCGCGCGTCTCAGAACTCAAGCGAGTGTTGGCCTCCTTTTTGTGAACCGGTGATCGGCGGGGATGCGCCAATCGAGACCAATTCAGATGCGCGCTTCCCCGTCGTTTTATCTGAGCGGCGAATTTTGGATTTCTGCTCAGCTCAAGAAAAGCGTAGAATGCCCTGGCATCACAAGAATGGAATTCTGAAGATGCTCCGCTTTCTTAAGAATCGCATCGCGCCTTCCAGCCCAGCGGTCCGACAATTCTCGCTTGGCCGGCTTGAATTCGAATTGATGCAGATTCTCTGGTCGCGTGGCGAGTGCAACGTCCGTGACGTTGCTCAGCACTTACGCCGTCCGCTGGCCTACACCACGGTCATGACCACGCTCGACCGGCTTTATAAAAAGGGTTTGCTGGATCGCCGCATGCCGGACCGCGCATTCCTTTATTCCGTGCGTTTTTCCCGCCAGGAATGGGAGCGCGCGAGGGCAGAAAATGTTCTCGCGGATTTTTTGGGCGGGTCTCACACTTCGCGCGAGTTACTGCTTTCTTCTTTTCTCGATGCAGTAGGCGAGCACGATTCCGCGCTCCTGGACGAATTGCAAAAGAAAATTCGCAGGAAACGCCGTGAACTTTTCCGGCGAGGGCAGTCATGATTCTTCTCTACGCTTCGAGACTTTTATGTCTCTGCCTAGCCTCTTTTTTCGTTGTCAATGCAGTTTTGGGTTTGACGGCGGCTTGGGCATCGCGCGCGGCTATTCGAATAGCGGGAACGATGCGCCCGCGCTCCGCAGCGCGTTTTCTATTTGCTGCGCGCGTGCTGCCCTGCTCCTTGGGAATTGTTGCCGTGCTCACGCTATGCGTTCCCAGTTATTTGTGGCTCGAACCGCAGGCCTCCGCGGAACGCATTGGCTGGGCTTGTCTGGCGTTTGCCATGTTAGGGCTGGCGGGTTGGATTGGCTCCATCGCGCGAATCGCGCGCACTCTCGCGGCTTCCGTTCGCTTCAACCGCGAGTGGCAACAGGCCGGGTGCGAGACTTTTCTGGAGGATAAATCATTGAAGGCTGTGATTGTTGAAAAAGAGGCCCCGCTTCTGGCGCTAGCCGGGATCTTCCGTCCACGCCTGATCGTCTCGCAAGCCGTGCTTTGCTCTCTTTCGGAGGAAGAACTGCAGCTCGCTTTGCAGCACGAAAATGCTCATCGCATT
>Ga0137377_10005239_pt1 | contig 10365 bp, 7 predicted proteins | sample SagtaG_22_FD_104815 | JGI IMG/M metagenome (GOLD analysis project Ga0137377, IMG submission 104815) | Vadose zone soil microbial communities from Sagehorn Ranch, Mendocino, California, USA - Sage2_L_40_16 metaG | ecosystem: Environmental > Terrestrial > Soil > Vadose zone | place: USA... | reverse complement strand
CATTCGCGTGATCGGGGAGCGCGATCAACCGCTCGCCAGGGCGACGGTGGTCATCGAAGGAAACGGCTTGCCGGCCCAGGCGCTCACGGACGAAACCGGAACCGCGCGGCTCACTTTCTTCGGAGGCACGGTCGAGGCAATCCAGACACTGTTCATCAGCCGGATCTGGCGCGCGTGCCGGCAGCCCAGAGCTTCACCCTGGGGCTTGCTACCGGCGCGAACGCCGCGGAGCGAGTCGCAATGCCCGCCTACTGGCCCGTGTCGGTCCAGGGGTGGCAGGGGTGGCCGGCATGGCCGCCGGTGACGCCGTCGGCAGGGGGATTCTTCTGAGACTCAGTTCGCTTCGAGCGTCGGATTCGCTGCCGGCGCCGAAGCGGGCAACGCCGCGAGCGCGCGCGAGATGGCGCGAATGCGCGCGACTGCTTCGCCGCGCCGGTGTACCTTGAGTTTCTCGCACAGGTTGTGGACGTGGTTCTTAACCGTCGCGGCTTCGATTCCCAGCCGCCGGCCAATCTGCTTGTTGGTGAGCCCGCAATCGATCAGCTGCGCGATCTGCAGCTCGCGCCGCGACAGCGGCATGCCGTCGGCGTGGCCGTTACCGACACCGACGGGGTCGTTGCCACCCTGCGACAGCAGGGTCACCTGGCGATACAGCGACGCGGCGGCCCGCGGCGAGCACGGCAGCTCGTCGCACATCACCTGCTCGAGCACTCTGACCACGTCGCCGCTTTCGGCGCTGTCGCGCACATAGCCCGCCGTGCCCGCCGCCGCCAGCGCCAGAATCTCCTCGTCAGTCTCCTTGACGCCGAACGCAACGACCTTGGAGTGAGGCGCGGATGCAACGAGGTCCTTCACGAACTCGACGCTGTCCTGGCGCGCGGCATCGAAGAGGGTCACATCCGGGTGCAGCTGCGCACTGCGATCCCCGGCATGCGGCAGGTCGACGGTGCTGACGACATCGACTCCACGCTGCGCCAGGATCGAGTTCAAGCCCTCCCGCACCAATCGGACATTGCTCACGACGAGAACGCGCAGCTTCATCGGCCGGCTTCCGGAGGCATCATTTTAGGGCACCCTGAATAGGGGGAGGTTCAAGGTATGACCGCTCAATTCGCAAGTGGCTCCGCGAGAACGTGAATTTTTTCTGACCCGCCGGCAGACAGCAAGCGCGAGCGGCGTGTCGGCGGCAGCGGACAGTGCCGCTGGAGCCCGCTCTCACACCAGCTGCCGGACGCCCGCGACGAGCCGTTCCACCTCGTCCGCGGTCGTATACGCCGCGCAGCCGGCGCGCACCAGGCCATCGCGCTCATGACCCAACACCCGGGCCACAGTGCTCGCGTAGAAGTCGCCGTGCGACACGAATATGCCGCGGGCCGCAAGTTGAGTGGCCACCTCGCCCGCATCCCGGCCGGCGAGGGTGAAGGAGACCGTGGGTGTGCGGTCGGCCCCCGGCGGCAGTCCGTAGAGCTCGACTCCGGGAATGGCGCGCAAGCCCTCCCACATCCGCCTCAGCAGCTCCGCTCCGCGCCGCTGCAGACATTGCGACACGCGGCCGAGCCGCTCGCGACGCGGCACGTGAGCCTCCGAGAGGGAGGCGAGAAAGTCGACCGCCGCGGCCGCCCCCACGATGCCTTCGTGGTTCAAAGTCCCGGTCTCCAGGCGATCCGGACCCTGCGAGGGCGCGGGTTCAAGTCGGGGTGCGTCCAGTTTATCGAGCAGCTCGCGTCGCCCCCACAGCACCCCGACGTGCGGCCCGTAGAACTTGTAGGCGGAGCAGGCGTAAAAGTCGCAGTCCCAGGCGCGCACATCGGCCATGTGGTCGCTGGCGTAGTGGACCCCGTCGATGAACGCCAACGCACCCACCGCATGCGCCTGTTTGACGAGCCGCCCGACGTCGTTGATGGTACCGAGCGCGTTGGAGGCCGCCCCCACCGCCAGCAGGCGGGTTCCCGGGGTGAGCTTCCTCTCGAGGTCTTCTGCGTCAAGGCACCCATCCTGCGGTCGCATCCTGATGGTGCGCACTTCAACGCCGCGCTCTTTTGCCAGTGCGCGCCAGGTGTCGGAGTTCGCGTGGTGGTCGAGCTCCGTCACGACCACCACATCCCCCGCTCGCCACTCGCGCCCGAGTGCGCGGCCGAGATGGAACGTGAGCGTGGTCATGTTGGCTCCGAACACGATCTCGTCCGCAGAACCCCCGATCCAGTCCGCCAGCGCCCCGCGCGCCTCGAACAGTGCCTGGTCGGTTTCCTGGCTGCTCGGGTACGCCCAGTGGGTGTTCGCGTTGTGCTGCAGCAGGTACTCGGTCATGGCGTCCACCACACGGCGCGGGACCTGTGTCCCGCCCGGACCATCGAAATAGGCCACCGGATGACCGTTGTGCCTGCGCGCGAGCGCCGGAAAGCGGCGGCGGATCTGGTCAACGCTGGCAAACTCCGGCATGGACACTCCCCAGGCAGCGAACGGATGCTCACCTCCCTTGATACTATCGTCAACGCGTGGTGGCGGCACGGTCATGGGGAATCCGCTGGTGTGGCGCCGCAGGTCGCCCTGACGCGGCGGCCATCCGCGGGGCGCCGGCGGGTGCGAGTCCCGCCGGCGCCTGATACCGACCCAAGAGCGTTAGCAACGCAGGTCAGACCACCTCAGCCCCCGTCACGACCGAAGTGGAACAGGTCGAACAGGTCGCCGATGGCCGGCATGTTGCACGGCACATAGGTGTTGTCCTCGTCCTGCAGCGGATTGGGCAGGTTGTCACGACTGCGCTCGCTCAGCGTGCCGCCGAGCTGCCAGTTGCGTTCGATGAACTTCACGAACGAGGAATGCTCGTTGTACACGTGGCTGATGTGCCCGCCCGTCGAGAAGGGCGACACGGCGATCATCGGAATGCGCGGCCCGGTGCCGAAGAAATCAACCGGTTGGATGAAGCCCGAGTCGTAATAGCCGCCGCCTTCGTCCACCGTGACGAAGATCGCGGTCGTGGCCCACAGCTCCCGGTTGCTCTGCGCAAGCTCGATGATGTTCTTGGCGAACGCCTCGAACAGGCCCCATTTGGAGGACGCCGGGTGTCCGTCCATGGTGCCGTCGGGCTTCACGTAGGCGACCGCCGGGAGCGTCCCATTGGCAAGATCCGTGAACAGGTCGGTCACGTCCCGCATGTGATCGGCCACCACGGACGGGTAGTTCGACTGATATTCAAACGGGTTGCAGATGTTGCAGTAGCCGCCGTTGAAGGGGCTGCTCGTTCCGTCGGCGTTGAATCCGCCGCCGTAGTATTTCCACGGAATGTTGTTGGCGGTCAGCACATCGCCGATGCTGCGCTGTGCCGTCGGTGGCACGACCAGCCCGCTCTGCGGCAGGCCCTTCGGCGTGAAGGCCGGGTCGACGTTGACCGCCTGCCAGTATTCACCCGCGCCACACCGCGTCTGCAGCCTATAGGGGAGCGACTGCAGATAGCTCGCGATCGCGCCGATCCCCGCTTGCGTCTCATCCGAGCAATTGAACCACTGCGCGCGGTGGGTATAGCGATTCAGCGTCCCGGGCTGCGGGTCGGGGTTGTAGATGTTGGCGGCCGCCGGCGTGGCGGGATTGCCATTGCCGTCGCTGAAGAACACCTGGTCGGCGAAGCCGAGCGGCTGGCTGTCCGGCCCCGTGCCGCCCATCACCGGCTGGTGATAGTTGTCGCTCATCGTGTATTGATCGGCGAGGGACTTGAAGAGCGGCGCATCCCCGTTCTGCATGTTGAAGAAGGCCATGGTCTGCCCGGTGTCGTGCGGCGTGCCGCCCGGCGGGGTGCTGTAGGTCGTGGTCACGGCCGATTGCAGGTCGTGGAGACACCCCGTGGGATTGCTCCTGGACACGTGCTCCGCGTCGATCGCGCAATCCATCTGTTGCACCATCTGGAAATATTGATGGATGGTGTCGCCGGTGAAGGCATCGAAGGGCATGGTCGGACTCGTGAGCTGGAATGGCCCGGGCGGCAAGGCGTTGACATTCGTGATGCGCGTGTCGGGACCGAGCGTGAAGCTCAGCCCGGTGCCACCCGTGCCGAACAGAGACTGATCCTGGGGTGGCAACCCGGGGTCCCCGCCCGCAAGGCTCAGGATCCCGATATACGGAGAGACCGCACCGACCCCGTTCACGTCCGGCGGCGGCAGCGTGCGATAGAGCGTCTTGTTCGCACGGGCGGCGCTGCTGAAGAATTTGCCGTCATTGGGCGCGGAGCTGATCTGGTACTGATGCGCCCTGGCAAAATGCCGTCCGGGCGTACCGTCGGCATTGACGATGCCCTCGGACAGCAGGTTGAGTATTCCCTCCTGTGCGTGCCGGGGCACGTAGGTCGCGAACAGGTGATCGAAGCTGCGATTCTCGCCGACGATGATGATCACGTGCTTGATCGGTGTGGCGGTCCTGATCGCATCGGCCGGCGTGTTGGGATCGGCAGCCTGCACTGATGCGGCGAAGGCAAGGGCAGACAGGGCCGCTGCGGATGCGCCGGCGGCGATTCTCGTCCGCCAGATTCTGGTGAATTGCGAATGCATACATTCCTCCCCGGTTGAAATGAGTCCGGGGAGGAAAGCTATGCGCAACAGATGACATGACGGTCTCGGCTTTTTCTCCAAGCGGTGAATCTTTTGTGACATGGCAGCGGCAACGCGGCTCGAAGACCCGGGCGCTGCGGATGCGGCCATCGATCCGCTTGAGGCTGAAGAGTGAAAAGCGACGGCTTCAACACGACAGTGGCATACTCGACGGCCATTCCCACGGCGCAGACTGAGCTCGAAGATGCGACCTCGCAGGCGAGATTCCCAGCGGGCGGGTACCGTCGGACAAGCGGAGCGCTCGACGCGCTACCGAAACCTCGTCAACCCCTTCGAGCCGGTAAGGATATTCTCGGACGATCAGCTCGAGAATATGCACCTGGCGGCGCTGGGCATCCTCGAGCGCCAGGGCATGCGGGTGTTGTCGCCCCGTGGGCGGGCGGTACTGGCGGCCGCGGGCGCCGACGTGGACGAAGCGAGCCAGATGGTCCGGCTCGACCGCGGCCTCGTCACCACGGCCCTGGCGACCGTTCCTGCCGAGGCCAATCTCATTGCGCGCAACCCGGCGCGCTCCTGCCGCGTGGGAGGCCCCCACGTCGTGTTCGCGCCGGTCGCGGGCCCGCCCAGCGTGAGCGATCTGCAGCGCGGCAAGCGCACCGGCACGATCGAGGATTATCGTGACTTCGTCCGGCTCTCGCAGGCCTTCGACGTCATTCACGTGCTCGGCCAGATGGTCGAGCCGCAGGACACCACCGTGACCGAGCGTCACCTCGAGACGACATTCGCGCAGCTCACGCTCGGGGACAAGGTGCCGTATTTCTACTGCCGGGGCGAAGCGCAGCTCGCCGACTGCTTCGCCATGCTGCGCATCGCCCAGGGAATCGACGAGGCCACGTTTCGCAGCGAAGCGCACTGCTATTCGATCTGCAACACCAACTCGCCCCTGCAGCTGGACGTGCCCATGACGGACGGCATCATCGAGTTTGCCGCGCATGGGCAGTTGATGATCGTTACCCCGTTCACCCTCGCCGGCGCGATGGCGCCGATCACGATCGCCGGCGCCCTGACCCTGGCTCATGCGGAAGCCCTGTTCGGCATCACGCTGTCGCAGATCGTTCGGCCGGGTGCCCCGGTGATGTACGGCAGTTTCACGTCAAACGTCGACATGAAGTCCGGATCACCCGCATTCGGCACACCCGAATACGCCAAGGCGGCCTTCGGCGCCGGGCAGCTGGCACGCCGCATCGGTGCGCCGTGGCGCTGCTCGAGCGCGACGGCATCCAACGCCCCGGACGCGCAGGCGGTGTATGAGTCGCAGATGAGCCTGTGGGGAGCGCTCCTGGGCGGTTGCCATTTCATCCTGCACGCGGCCGGCTGGCTCGAAGGCGGGCTGACCGCGTCATTCGAGAAGTACATCCTCGATGTTGAAATGCTGCAGATGTTCGCGGAGCTCTTTCAGCCGGTGCTCGCCTCTGCCGAGGAGATCGGCATCGAGGCCGTTGCGGAGGTGGGTCCCGGGGGCCATTTCTTCGCGGCTGCCCACACCATGCAGCGCTACCGTGACGCCTTCTACACACCCCTGGTGTCGGACTGGCGCAACTACGGCGCCTGGTCGGATGATGGCGCGAAGACCGCGACCGAGCGCGCGAACTCGCGGTGGCGCGAGACTCTCGCGTCCTTCCAGCCGCCCGTCCTGGATCCGGCCGTGCATGAAGCGCTGGCGGCGTTCGTCGAACGCCGCCGCCGGGAAGGCGGCGCCGCGCCCGCCTCCTAGGGGCCGGAGGAAGTCAGGCAAGCTTGCGTGCACTAGTTGCGGAACAGCAGCGCAAACAGACCCAGGGACGCACCATCGGCGTCGGCGCTGAAGGGGCCTCGAAATCGAGATTCAGGTCACGCTCACTGTGACCACTTGCACACTTCCGGCAAGTCCCCATACTGAGCGAGCACCTGCGTCGTTATAAGGTAAAGATTCCTTACCGACTGTGTGGCCCTCAAACAGGACATAGCCATGCGCGACCCAAGCCACCCCAAGCCAGGCATTCGCCCACCCGGTAGCGTCGCTCCCAAGCCGGGCGCGCAGGGTACGGCTGCGCCCCCGCGTGCCGGCGGCGCCGGGAAAGTCGTTCACGATGACCGCGGCCACGCCGTGTGGCAGTGGGTCAAGGAGACCAGCCGCATCGCCATCGAAAGCACTTCGCGGCTGCTTCGCAAACTCGAGGCGCCGGAGCTGAAGATGGAAGACACCAAGGACCAGGAGGTGCGGATCACGCCGGATCCCAGCGCTGGCGGCGGTTACGATCCCTATAACCAGCGAGTCAAACCACCGAGGTCGGGCCGCAAATAGAGCTTCGCCGGGCAGTCGATCGGTCTGTTCTAGGTCCGTAAATAAGAAGCGCCGTTCACGTCCAGAACCGCGCCAGTCATACTTGCCGGCGCGTCGAGAGTGCAATACGTGACGACCTGCGCGACCTCGTCCGGGGTTGCGACCCGCCCCAACGGTTGGTCGGCCAGGACTGCCTTGTCCCGCACCAGATCAGCCACTCTCTGTGTCGACACCCAGCCGGGCGCGACGACGAATACGTAGACGCCCCTCGGTGCCAACACCTTGGCCAGCGTCTGGCTGAGCGCATTCATACCGGCCTTGCTCGCGGCGTACGCCGGCGCATCGGGCTCTCCCCGAAAGGCACTGCGGGAGGAGACGTTGACGATCCTTCCGCCACCCTGCTCTACCATCTGGCGCGCGGCGCAATAGGAAAGGTGTGCCGGACCGCTCAGATTGATCGCAAGCGTGCGCTGCCACGCCGCTGTCCAGTCTGCGTAGTCGGTAGTCAGCGGCGGATGAGTCGGAAAGATGCCCGCGTTGTTCACGACCCCATCAATGCGCTGAAGCGCGCAAGCCTCCTGCCAGAGGCGTTCGATCGACGCCGGATTGCCGAGATCGGCCCGGATGATAGTGTGGCCAACGCCTTTCATGGCCTGCCTCGTCGCCTCCGCTGCGGCCCGGTCAGACTGGTAGTGCAGCACGACCGTGACGCCACGCAGAGCCAGGGCCTTGCAAATAGCCGCACCAATGCCGCCCGAAGCCCCGGTCACGAGTATGTGGGTCATGCTTCAACACTCCGACACGTCATGGATGCGTCATGGTCAGGGGGCGCGGACTTTTCGACAAGGCCCCACTTATTTGAAATAGTAGCAGTGTAGAACTGGGCCGGAGATCGCAATTTGACGGGAGCCTGGATGTTCCACCTACCGGCATCAGGGACGGCCGGGCGCGCCTGTGCTGGCTCGATGAATGAACACGTGGCTGCCGTGGGTTGCAGCGTGGCAACCGTACTCCTTTGCGGCATGCTCGCGAAACCTGCCGCAGCGCAGGGGGCGCCTGTTACGGCGGTGCTGGATACGCTCAGTTCCGTGCATCCCTTTGGCGAGGTCGCAATCTCGCCGGACGCAAGACGCGTGGTCTACGGCAGCGTGGTTACCGGCAAGCGTGCCGGGGCCGAGGTCGACGTGTCGGCGCTCTGGATCGCCAAGGCGAGCGACGGATCCGGCGCGGCTCGCTTGACGGCTTGCCCGGGGTCGGTGTGCGACGAGCACAGCGCCGCCTGGTCGCCCGACGGGACGCAGGTCGCGTTCGTCACGACTGACGCGAAGGAGCAAACGCAGATTGCAATCGCCACCGCCAGCGATCGCAACGTGAAGATCATCACCCGCGCCCACGGCCCGCTGGACACGCCCCGCTGGTCTTCCGACGGCAGTCGCATTGCTTTTCTGTACTCCGAGGGTGCACCCAAGACGCCAGGCCCCCTCAATCCGCTCGCGCGCGACGCAGGCGTGCTGTCCTCGACCGTGTACGAGCAGCGGCTGGCGTTGATTTCCGCGCACGGCGGGAACGCAACACTGCTCGGCCCGGCCGATCTGAACATCTACGAATACGATTGGTCGCCCGACGGCAAGCGTTTCGCGGTCACGGCCGCGCGCGGCTCCGGTGATGACAACTGGTGGATCGCCGAACTCGACTTGCTCGATGCGCAAAGCGGCGCGCTGACCACTCTCGTAAGACCGCATCTGCAGATCGCCTCGCCGCGCTGGTCGGGGGACGGCACGCGCATCGCGTACATCGGCGGCCTCATGAGTGACCAGGGCATCACCGGGGGCGACATCTACGTGGTGCCCGCCGCCGGCGGCGCCCCGGTTGACGCCACTGCGGGCCTGGCGGGCTCCGTACAGACGATTACCTGGAATGCTTCGGCTACGCGCATACTCGCCACCGAGTTTGCCGCGGGCGACGCGGTGCTCGCCACAATCGACGTCGATTCGAAGTCGCGGCGCGAGCTATGGCGCGCTCCGCAGATGATCTGGGCGAACTGTCTGCTGGGCTTCACGCCAGGCGACGCGGGCATATCGCTTTCAAGGAACGCGGCCCTCTCGGCCGTCATTCGTCAATCGTATACATCGCCGCCCGAAGTGGCGACCGGGCCGCCCGGCAAGTGGGAGCCCATCACCCGGGCCAATGCCGGCGTGAAGCCGATCACCGGCAAGGCGAGCAACGTGTTCTGGAAGAGCGACGGCTTCAGCGTTCAAGGGATGCTGATCGAACCGCCGTCGGTCGTGCAGGGAAGGCGGTACCCTCTGGTTGTCGTGGTGCATGGCGGCCCCGCGTACGCGCACTATCCGCTCTTCCCGGCGAGCCCGGATTCGTTCGACGCGGTCCTTGCCAGCCAGGGCTACTTCGTGTTCAAGCCCAATCCGCGCGGCAGCTACGGTCAGGGCGAGGCATTCACGCAGGCCAACGTCAAGGACTTCGGCTACGGCGACCTGCGCGACATCCTGAGCGGTGTCGACGCCGCGCAGAAGACTGCGCCGATCGATCCTGAGCGGGTCGGGATCACCGGCTGGAGCTACGGCGGCTACATGACCATGTGGGCCCTGACCCAGACGGACCGCTTCAAAGCGGCGGTCGCAGGCGCAGGACTTTCAGATTGGCTCAGTTACTACGGCACGAACAACATCGATACGTGGATGATCCCCTACTTCGGCGCCTCGGTCTACGACGACCCGAATGTGTACGCACGCAGTTCGCCGATGACGTTCATCAAGAACGTGCACGCACCGACTCTGATCGTAGGCGGCGACCGCGATGCGGAGGTGCCGATCACGCAGTCCTACGAATACTGGAACGCTCTGCGGCGTCTCGGCGTAAGGACGGAGTTCGTCGTTTACCCCGACGAGGGACATTTTTTCTTCAGACGCGCCGATCAGGTCGACGTCGCGTCGCGCGTGGTCAACTGGTTCAATGCTTACCTGAAGCCGGGCCCATGAGAGAACCGCACGTCCCACGGACGCGGCCACCCCCCGGGCTCGTATCATGGCTCGCACCCAGCGGGGCTCGATATGAGCGGCGTGGGGCTGTGCGCACACCAGTGGATGATCTGCTCGAGACTGATACGCGTGGCGCGCGGATCGGCGCCCGGCCGCCAACCGTCGCTCCGTCCGAGTGACGGACCGAACGCCAGCGCGCCAACGGCAGCGCAGGCGGGGAAATAATGGCTATGCGTGACGATTACGGGTACGCCGGCGCGCTGCGCCGCCTCGAGGCCCGCCGGGGCATCCTCGATCGCCACGGCCTGGTGCGGGCGCAGTCGCAGGGCTTCAAGCGCGAGCCGGTAAACCTGCGGATCGGGCTTCTTTCGCGGCGCCTCGTCGGCGCAGACGACTGTCGCGAAGTGATGCTCCCAGTGGCTGCCGAGATGCCACTCGAGCAAGGCCGCGACATTGCCGCGGCTCGTGGTGGTGACGATGCCCATTGGCAGATGAGCACGGCAACAAT
>Ga0137377_10005234_pt1 | contig 10369 bp, 6 predicted proteins | sample SagtaG_22_FD_104815 | JGI IMG/M metagenome (GOLD analysis project Ga0137377, IMG submission 104815) | Vadose zone soil microbial communities from Sagehorn Ranch, Mendocino, California, USA - Sage2_L_40_16 metaG | ecosystem: Environmental > Terrestrial > Soil > Vadose zone | place: USA... | reverse complement strand
GGCGCCGGGGATGGCTTCGGTGCCGGATTCTTGTACGGACTGGCTCGCGGTCTCAGTTTGGACGAGTGCTTGCGCTACGGCAATGCTGTGGCAGCGATCGTCGTCAGCCGAATCAGTTGTTCAGATGCGATGCCATACTTGAAAGAGCTGAACGAATTCCTCGCTGGGAACACCCGCTCGCGAACGCAGGAAGCCTCGGTCGAAGCTCCGCGGATTGAGGAGAGCCCATGAAGCGGCTGAAGCTCCAGAAGCGCAAGACGCTCAAGGCCGCAAACATCTACGACGTCGCCAAGAGGGCGGGCGTTTCTGTGTTCTCGGTTTCGGCGGTTATCAACAAAAGCGGCCAAGTCAGCTCATCCCTCCAGCGGCGCGTCGAGGCAGCCATCCGGCAGCTTAATTACCGTCCCAACCTTTTGGCGCGCAGCTTGGCAAAACAGCGCACGCACACGATCGGCATAATTGTTCCGGACATTGCGAATCCGTTCTTCCCGTTAGTAGTACGCGGGGTAGAGGACATCGCTCAGAAGGCGGGTTACAGCACTCTGTTGTGCAACAGCGACAACCAGCGGGAGAAGGAGGAGAATTACCTCGAATTGCTGCTCTCCAAGCGCGTCGACGGCATCCTGCTCACAATGGCCCCGGGGAGACTAACCCCTCGGCTTCGGCAAATGCTTGCCGATATGAAAGTACCGATCGTGCTTGTGATGCGCACCTCCAGAGATTTGAAGGCTGATGTGGTCTTAACCGATGATCACAAGGGGGCATTCGAAGCCGTGGCGCATCTGGCGCGCATCGGTCATCGCCGAATAGCTCTCGTGAGCGGTCCTCTGGAAGTGAGTAACGGCACCGCGCGGTGGAATGGTTATCGCAAGGCGCTCGAAGCGCACGGACTCTCATGCGATCCAGACTTGATCGCAGAAGGAGACTATCGAACCGAGTCGGGCTATCGCGCCGGACTCGCGCTACTCCCTCGCCGGCCTGACGCGGTGTTCGTCGCAAACTACCTGATGACGGTCGGTTTCATGCAGGCTGCTGACGAAATGGAGATGACCTGTCCAGACGACTTCGGGCTAGTGAGTTTCGACGACTATCCTTGGCTCCGCTGCTTTCGTCCTCGACTCACGACGATTGAATTACCCAAATACGAACTTGGCGCCAAGGGTACGCAACTTTTGTTGGAGCGTATCTCAGGTAGCAAGGGACGCAGCACGGTCCAAAAGTTGGCACCACACTTGCGCGTGCGAGAGTCTTGTGGATTTACCTTCCATTTGCGAAACACTGAACGAAAAGCCCTGCCCCAGGATTCACGAAGAAGCCAAGAAGTTGAAATTGCCTCTCGCCCGACTCTCGTTAGAGAGAAGGGTGCAGACGACCAGCCAGCGTCTACGCCGACCCGCGATTAAGCGAACAAGATTGCCGTCACACCCCTTTCTTGTTACACTTCCTGGGCGCTACCTAAGCGCTTAGAACACTCGTGTAAGTCTAAGTCCGTAAGCCAAATCAGCTGCGGGAATCGACGATAGCCCCAATAGCCGATGCTGTGGCGAAGGTTTGTAAAAATGCCTAACCTCCAAACGCCTAGTCTTGACGGATTCCGCAGATGCTCACGACCTTTGCCTGCACACGAATCGGGAGAACTGCTTCGCTTCACGAGGCAGGATGTCGGCTGGGAATGGATGAGCTTTTTCGTTCGTCGCCTGGCTCCGGGACAAGTTTGGGAGACGCGAAACACCGAAGAAGAGACGGTGGTGCTTTTGCTTGGCGGGACCTGCTTGGGAGATTGGGGCGAGGGACGACAGCGTATCGGTCAGAGAAAAAACGTATTTGACGGTCTACCCTATGCAGTTTACCTGCCCGCAGGGTCCCTACTCCATCTTGAAGCCCAAACCGAATGTGAATTGGCTGGTTGCTGCGTGCCATCGAGTGCGCAGCTAAAGGCGCGCCTAATTACGCCGGCGGACGTAACAGTGAGCCTCCGCGGCGGCGGAAATGCCTCCCGACAGATCGTGGACGTCCTACGCCCCGATTTCCCGGCAGACAAGCTTATGGTCATCGAGGTGTATACCCCCGGCGGAAACTGGTCTAGCTACCCCCCTCACAAGCACGACGTACACAATCCTCCCCACGAGGTGGATCTCGATGAAATTTATTACTACCGCATGGATCATGCGAGTGGCTACGCCTACCATCGCCTTTACACGGGGGACGGGAAGAGAGACATGACCCTGACGGTCACTGATGGAGACGCGGTCCTGGTTCGTGACGGATACCATCCTGTTGTGGCCGGGCATGGGTACCACGTTTATTATTTAAACTGCTTGGCTGGGAGCGCGCGCTCATTGGCAAACACCGAAGACCCGCAGCACAGTTGGGTTCGCACTGCCTGGGGAACAATGGACTCGCGCCTCCCTTTGATCCCTGCCTCCAGAGACTACTGACAAACTCCATTCCTTGAATGGTTACAGGTCGCGAAGGGTCGATGGCGTCTTGCCGCCCTGAGCCATCACAAATTCCGCTTATTTCTCGTGCACCGGTGACCAACGCATGCCGGCGGCAATCGTGGGCCGGTAATATTCGCGCTGAACCATGTACTGTGGGCTGCCGTTGTAGAAGCCGAAGACGTCGTTGTTGATATTAAGGCCATACATGACAAAGCTGAGTCCGCGGGCAAGGCGAACACTGCCTTGGGCATCGACCTGCAGATGAGCGTAAAAATAGTTGTCGCCGAAGGGTCCAGTGATACCCCCAGTCACCCCGTCGGTGAACTGGTATGCCGCGATATTTGCGCCGTTGTAAGAGAGCCCAAGGCGAACCGAGACACGGCCCCGGTCGTATGTCGGACTGATGTTCCACGTATTTGGCGCATTGCGCAGCAGCCGTGGATGATCGGAGCGGCTAAAATCAGGCCCAAGGGAGGCCCGTGAAGCCGTATAGCCGTAGTTTGCGGAAATGCCAAATCCCTTCAGAGCGCCTGGAAGAAAAGTAAGGTGCTGAAGGTATGCTGCTTCAAAACCATTGATCCAAGCACTGCCGGCATTGAGTGGCTGAGTCACTCTGCAGGCGACAGTCGGGGTGCACGTTGCGCTGCCAAAGGTGCCCGTACTGACTATGAATTCGTGCGAAACGATGGGATCGGTCAGGTTCTTATAAAAATAGCCCGCCGCGAACATCCCGAAGGGATTAATGTAGTGCTCGATGAGCACGTCAATGTTATCTGCAGTCTCGGGTCTTAGACTTGGGTTGCCAAGGCTAACAAGAACAGGATTGGCGGTATTGTCAAAGGAGAGCGCCTGTGCAATGTCTTGCGGATCGGGACGCGAAAGGCCCCGGGCATAGACGGTGCGCAGGTAAGTGTCCTTGCCCAGACCGAAGCGCAGAGAAGCACTCGGCAGAACCTTGACATAAGAACCGTTGCTCTTGCTGGTTCCCTGGAAGGCGCCGTTTGCGTCAAGGATGGGCGTGGCAGTGTCAAGATTGGTTCCTTCAAAACGGACCCCAGCAACGAAGCGGATTTTGTTGAAATCGATAGTGTTCATTAAGTAGCCCGCGCTGACTTTCTCAATCAGGTCGAACTGGCCCGAAATGTCCTCAGACAGCGTGTAATTACCCGGATTCGCAGCAAGATCGGCTTTAAATCCGTTATAAATCGTGAAGAAATTGGGATTGGGGCCCAACTTGTAAGCCCCTTGATAATAGTCGTTGTTCGAAAAGCTATTGGGAAAGTCAGCCAGCGTCAGAGGCGTGCCAGTTCCGCTGGGGGAAAAGTTGTCTCTAAAAGAGTTGGCGAACTTATGGGCGTTGCGGAATTTTCCCCCAACTTCGATGGTGGCCAAGTGGGAACCGAGATGATAGCGCTTGGCCATTGCGCCAGTGCCCTGTAGATTCAGCTGCGCCGTTAGCCCGTGATTAATTTGCATGCGGCTCAGCGGGAGAGTGCTCTGGTTGGTGTAGGCTTCGTTAAAGCAGGCGGATGTCCACTGGGGAAGGTAAAGGCTTTTTGTGCTCGATAAGTCAAACTGGCATGAGCTGCTGGCTAGATTGGAGCTAAAAGATGCGGTGCGGTCACCCACCCCGCCAATCTGCCGGGATCTGGACGCCGAAGCATCCCAGGCGTACCACGTCGTGGAAAGCACGTGCTTACCGCCAAGCAGCACGCTCCCAATTGCGTAGTCGGGGCGCCGGATTTGGTCGTTGAAGGAGGGTGGCCCACCGTTAACGTAGAGGTTGTCGTTGATCGAATAAACCCAGCGATCACCATAGTTATGGAAATCGGAGTATATGTAGCGTCCATAGATGTTCGATCCTTCTTTCAACTTGTAATCGGCGCTTCCCGCAATCCCCCAGCGGCTTCGGTAGTACCTGTATTCGCGGATATCTACAGAATCAAAAACTCGAACCTGTTGGCCGCCAACTGTCGCCAGGTCCGGCACAGGCTCGAGATCGTCAATCCCGCGGCCATTCCAATCGTAAGAGCCGCCGATGAGCAGTCCGAAACGCTTGCCTGAGCCAAAGCGCTGGCCAACCGTACCGCTAGTTTCCACAAGGCCGCGGCCGCCGAGAATTGGTGTATAGCCACCCATGCCGCTGACGTTAACCGTGGGACGTTCTCCAGCCGTTTTGGTAACCAGGTTTACGGAGCCACCGATTCCGTCCCCATCCATGTTGGCTTGCAAGGTCTTGTTGATTTCCACGGATTCGACGATGTCAGCGGGAATAGCGTCAAACTTGATCTGGCGAACTCCGCCTTCCGGGGAAGGAACATTGATGCCGTCAATCGTAGTGTTGGTGAGTCGCGGTTCCGTTCCGCGAACCTGCACGTATTTGCCTTCGCCTTCGTCTCGTTCAATAGTTACGCTCGGTAACCTGCCAAGAGCATCGGCCATGTTGGCGTTGGGTAGACTGCGGATCACCTCATTCGGTAGCACTTGAACCAAGTTGTCGGCAGCCTTTTGGCGATTGACGGCCTCGGCCTCCGCTGAGGGGCGGTCCGCCGTAACCAGCACTTCCAGATTTTGCGAGGCGACCGGGAGTTTCACGTCAGCATTTGCAACTTGACCCGCCGTTACCGTAATGCTCGTGGTAGAAGTCGTGAAGCCGACATAGCTAATCGTCACCGTGTAAGTGCCAACGGCAAGACCGCTCACAAGAAACTCCCCCTGGGCATCGGAGACGACGCTGACTCCGCCCGGTTCGACACTGACTTGAGCACCTTGCAATATGCCGCCACCTTTATCGGTGACCTTACCCGTGATTCCTCCTCTGCCTGTTTGTGCATGGACAGGCACGGATAGGAATACCGGGCAAGCAAGCGCGAGCAGGAAACGCACAAAAGTTCGCATGGCTACTCCTTTTGTTTCGTAATACATTCGCCCAACGTCATCTCGTCTTAACCATAAGGGCAGAGTGGGTTTGTTCCAGCAAACCTTGGCGTCAAATGCCGAGCTCCCCAGGTACCCCACGCCGTTCCGTGAAAGTTGTCTGTCCCGGTTTTCGTTACAACTTTCATCTGGCCTCCGCCGGTTTGATCTAACTGGTGAATCGAAGTTCCAGCTAAACGCTTAGGAAGCTACCACACCCCATGCCGGATCCCTCTATAATACGAGGTGCGGATTTGTCAAGCGTTTTTCGCGAGAGAGGCCCGCCCCTTAGCGAGGATTGTCTAAGCGCTTAGAAGGGACAATCCACTCCAGGATTTCCCGGTTGTGATATAAAGATCGCAACATGCAACCGCATGGGGACGACCCTGGCTTATGACTCAGCGACTCACCACAGCTCAGGCCGTGATCGGATTTCTTAAGCGTCAGTATGTCGAAAGGGACGGCAAAACCACGCAGTTCTTTGCGGGCTGCTTTGGGATTTTCGGCCACGGCAACTTGGCTGGAATCGGCCAGGCCTTGCAAGAGAATCCGAATTTCACTTTCTACCTGGCGCGCAATGAACAAGCGATGGTGCACACCTCCGCCGCATTCGCGAAAATGAGCAATCGTTTGCGAACCATGGTCTGCACCAGTTCCATCGGCCCCGGGGCGACGAACATGGTTACAGGTGCGGCGTCTGCGACTATAAACCGTGTTCCTGTGCTCTTGCTTCCCGGAGACATTTTTGCCCGAAGGAACGTGGCTCCTGTTCTGCAACAGCTTGAGTCTTCGAGTTCCCAGGATGTTTCTGTTAACGATTGTTTTCGGCCGGTGTCGCGATATTGGGATCGTATTCAACGTCCCGAACAAATCCTCACATCGTTGGCTGAAGCCATGCGGGTCTTGACCTCTCAGGCTGAGACCGGTGCTGTGACGCTTGCACTTCCCCAAGATGTTCAAGCCGAAGCCTTCGACTATCCGGAGGAATTTTTTGCGAAGCGCATTTGGAAAATTCCACGGCCTCGTGGGGACATTCAAGCCTTACGAGAGGCTGCAACGCGAATCCGCTCCTGCCGCCAACCCCTGATTGTCGCCGGCGGTGGCGTGATTTATTCCGAGGCCACAGAGGCGTTGTCGCACCTTGCCTCACAGACCGGGATTGCGGTCGCTGAGACGCAGGCCGGGAAAGGCTCGCTCCGTTACGACCATCCACAGTCGTTGGGCGCAATCGGGGTCACCGGAACAGCGGGGTCCAATATCTTTGCCCGGGAAGCAGACCTTGTCCTGGGGATCGGAACTCGCTACACCGATTTCACGACGGCTTCCAAGACGGCGTTTCAAAATCCAAGCGTCCGCTTCGTGAATATCAACATTGCAGAGTTCGACGCCTACAAGCATTCAGGGTTACCGTTAGTGGCCGACGCCAGGGTTGCGATGGAAGAGCTAAGTGTGGCACTCGAGGGCTACTCGACTCCCTCCGGGTACCACGCCTGTCTAAGTCGTTTGCGAGCGGAGTGGGACCAAGAAGTCCAGCGGATTTATGACCTCCGGCACGGTCCGCCAATGAGCCAGGGAGAAGTGATCGGTATAATCAACAGTCTCTCACAGCCGCGTGATGTAATCGTTTGCGCTGCCGGCAGCCTTCCCGGCGACCTCCACAAACTCTGGCGCACTCGGGATCCGAAGGGCTACCACCTGGAATACGGTTATTCGACCATGGGTTATGAGATCGCTGGGGGGCTAGGGATTAAGATGGCCGACCCGGACCGAGAGGTGTACGTCCTCGTCGGTGACGGCTCTTACTTGATGATGGCCCAAGAAATCGTTACTTCCTTGCAGGAAGGGTACAAGCTCAACATAGTTGTCCTGGATAACCACGGGTTTTCGAGCATTGGCGGCCTGAGTCACTATTGCGGGAGCGGGGGTTTTGGAACCGAATATCGGTACAGGCGGGATGGGGAGCTCGGCGGCGACATTATTCGAATTGATTTCGCTTCAAACGCCGCGAGTCTCGGAGCCCTTGCGATACAGGCGAAGAACCGCGAGGAACTCGAGAACGCGTTGAAGCAAGCCCGCACGAATTCAAGCACCACGGTTATCTGTGTCGAGGTGGATATCGAGCATCGTGTGCCTGGTTACGAGTCCTGGTGGGACGTCCCAGTGGCGGAAGTATCTGAAATGAAGTCGGTCCAAAAGGCACGCGCCGATTACGCAAAAGAGAAAAAGAAAGAACGATACTATCTCTAAACTGCAAGGATGCACTCTGAGAAGTCGGCTCGGTTCAGCTTCGGTGTAACTAGAGGGGTTGCTGCACCGTGCGCCTCGTGTGTCCACGACTTCGCGGCGGACGGAGGCAGTCAAAGTGAATAGGCGCTTGCGTTGCATTTCAGTTGAAACCTCCACAAAGTGGCGGGCACGTCTGTTTGGCATGCGGACTCTATTCTTCGCTGGTGCTGTTCTTGCTTTGCTTGCCTTCAGTTTGGTGGCCAACACCGGCATCGAGAAACCGACTTGCGAACCGGTCGGATCCGGAGTTTACAGAATCGATTTTCAGGCTTCTCCGGGTGCCACGCCTGTAGAAGTTTTTGCCAGCTCGCGGCCCGATCGCATCGATTCCGCCAAGGCCGTTCTCACGATTCGCCGAGCGCCCGTCGATGTCTCCGTTCCCGATCGCTCCGGCCGCGTCTACTTTCATTTGAAGCCGGCGGTTGGAGCCACCCGGATTGTCTCCATCCGTAGACTCCCTCTCCAAGGTGCGAGAAACTTTCGGGACTTGGGCGGATACCGCACTTCGGATGGGCGTTATGTCCGCTGGGGCCTGGTGTACCGCTCGAATCATTTGGTGAACCTGACGGCTCGAGACTCTGAGTATCTCAGCAGCTTGGGAATTCGTCTGGTTTGTGATGTTCGCTCAGAGGGCGAGCGCGCGCGGGCGCCCGATCACTGGTTGGGAAATGCGCCAGAATTCTTTTCGGCTCCTATCGGCTCAAATCTAATCACTAGCCCCACGGCTGACGACCTGAAACGCAGGGTCGCGGCCATAAACGCCGAAACCAAAGACTCCGTTCGGGCCTACGATTACGCCATCCAGTACGCCGGACAGTACGGCAAAATCCTTCAGCGCATCGCCGCGGGCGATCTTCCGGTCGTCGAGCACTGCACGGCGGGCAAGGACCGCACGGGCGTCTTCAGCGCCATTCTGCTTACCGCAATCGGAGTTCCGCGCGGCACCGTGATCCAAGACTATATGCTCTCCAACCAATTCTTGCTTGCGCCTGATGTCATCAAAAGCACGTCCGCCGATCTACAACTCGCTTTTGGCCTTTCTGAGCCCCCGGATCTACTCACGGTTAAAACCATCATGACCGCAAGGCCTGAGACGCTCGAAGCAACCCTCGATAAGATTGACCAGACCTATGGAGCCTTTACCAATTACCTGCGGGAAGCCGTGAAGCTTTCCGATTCCGACCTTGCTAGGATTCGCCAGCTGCTTCTTGAACCCTAATCCGGAGCGATGAGGTCCACGAGGAGGTTTGCCTCGCAAGTTGGCAGCTTCCTCTGGAATGGGCAGTGAAGATCGGGTTAGGTTGCGAAGTCTCGATCGGCTCAGTTGGAGAGCTTGGACTACTAACTGAACTTGCGAGAGCCAGCGAAGTCCTTTGGAATCTGGTGGCCGAGAGGGGATTCGACCATGGAGACCTTGGAGTACCGACTCCCGTCTTGACGAGCTGCTTTCGGCTATGTCGCGCGACGTGAACTTCCAGTGAGCTTTGGGGCAAGGTTCCGGGCGGCAGTTCCCCGTGGGCGTCATTAGGGCAAGCAACTCTCAGGAGTTTCCTTGAAAGGAAAATCTGGCGGGGTGCTGCTTAAACGCTCCATGTGGCGTGACGTGAGCGAGCCCCTAATCGAAAGCCCGTAGGACGTATCTATCAAATTTTCCAGGCGTTGAGATTGGTTAAGCGGACCATCCATTTCTGGACCGCGAGATGCCACTGCCTCCGCCAATGGGCGTGGAGGAGCTCTCCAGCGCAATTCGAGACGGACGTTCTTTATGAGGAAGCTGAAATGCTCTGTATACCTCGGGCTATTAACCTTGATTCTCAACGTACCAGGTCAGCCGGCGCTGGGCGCGGATCAAACAGTGCCCGGCGCTGGGAACGCTGCTGCAATAACCTTAAGCGGCAAATCCCCGATGGTGCAGTCCGCCAGGGAATTCTTGGTGGGGCGCTTTAATTGACGATTCCGCCATTCGAGCAATCAGGCTCGATGCCGTCGCTAATCCAACGACTTGCGTGGCTCACCGCGCCGGTCTCAAAGACACGGATAAGGCCGCCATTCTCCAAGCACTAATTACTGCAGGCTTGGTGGACACACGAGACGGCGCCATCTTTCCCGGTGGCTTAAAGGCGGGAGTTTCTCCTGCGCTTCTGAGCGACAGCAGTCCCTGCCCGCAGTTGCCGCAAACCTTTTTCTCTGCACCGCGAAGTTTCTTCGGTGGCCACCACTCCTGGCCCGGGGGATTGGCGGTTCATGAATCCTTCAATGACGTAAGCAGCCTGAACCTCGCCAATGGTTCCACAGCGAGGGCGGATTGCCCGTAATTGACATGAACAACGCTTCCCCACTCCTGGGCAGCAAGCCTGCGGACCTTTTCATCAGTGAGGACCTGATGATCGCAGCTCCCATTTGGCACGATTGCGCCAAACCAATGGTCTTCCAATGGAATAGCGATGGTACGGAGTTCCTGGAACTCAGTTTTGGCGGCAACGGCATCAACGACAATTTCGGCACCGCCGGCAATTCCAAGACCGGGGCCATCACATCCTTAGTATTGCCGAGGCCATGAAGCGCGGCTTGCCGCCCGATTTGGAAGGCAACTTCTGCAAACGAATGTCCTGCGCGGTAGCCTTCACCCCATTCTCAAAAAGCTAAACCATGAACAGGGTGGATTTAACATCTTCCGGCGCTTCCGCATCACGGAGCTGCAGACGGCAGAGTGTCCTAAGCCGCTG
>Ga0137377_10005229_pt1 | contig 10376 bp, 8 predicted proteins | sample SagtaG_22_FD_104815 | JGI IMG/M metagenome (GOLD analysis project Ga0137377, IMG submission 104815) | Vadose zone soil microbial communities from Sagehorn Ranch, Mendocino, California, USA - Sage2_L_40_16 metaG | ecosystem: Environmental > Terrestrial > Soil > Vadose zone | place: USA... | reverse complement strand
GTCCCATGACGACGGCGACAGCCAAGGCCTCATGCCGAGGCAAGCCGTCTTCCTCGAGGATGTGGGCGAGCTCGACCTGTACCTCTTCGGGCCGCTTGGCGACCTTCTCGCGCTCCTCGCCGATCTGAGCCAAAGAGATCTCGCGCTGGCTTTTGCTGGACAAGTACTCCCCGGCCGCCATGCTGAAGATTCCGGCAAGGCCGGCCGCGATCCCGGCGATGAGGACCGGATAGCGATCGTTCGTGGCGCCGCTCACGGTGCTTACGACGGCGAGGGTGCTCACCAGGCCGTCCTGGGCTCCGAAGATCGCTTCGCGTACATCGCCGAGGAGACCTGCCCTGCGGCGCTCGTCGTCAAGGCGAGCCCCCACGCTTGCGCGGTCGAAGTCTTCGGTCCGCAACTCGGGATCGGCATCCTCACTCAGCACTAGGCGTGCCCTTTCTCTACCTCTCGATCCTAAACCTCGGTGGTAATGGCGTCGACGTGTAAATCTCAGTTAGCTGCCGGCCTTCGACGAACCGGGCTTGGATCTGAGGCCGGAGTGCCGACGTTCGCCTCGGGTGGCCTTTCGGGGCTTTTTGCCGCGGCTAGGGCCATCAATGCACGATGCGCTCATATTGTGGCCCGCAGCGTAGCCTTCACCGTCTGACGGTGGCGGAAGCCGGACCTCCAGCAGGCGGCGCGGGTTTCTTGCCGGCTTGCACGTAGATCACACCGACGATAACGCCAAGCAGTGTCTTCCATATATCTCGGATTGGCAGCGCGGCATCGTCCTTATCGGCGTCGATGGTGAAGAAGAGCACGCCAACGACGAGCGCTATGAAATAAGCCCACGCGATGATGGTCGCCGTTGCCGGGAAACTGAAGGCTGCTCGCAGACGCTCTTCGGTGACCAACGCAGACCGCGTCCTTGGATCCTTGTTTGAATCGGACAATCCGAATGCAGCTCCGAAAACCGTAGCGAGCGCTCCGCCGAGACCCGTCAAGGTCGTTGAAAGGAAGTCACCGAGGCTCGGTTCCTTCTCCGAGCTTAGCCCTAGCCAACCGGCGTACGCGATCGCGCCGATGTAGATGCCGGATCCGAGCAGAACAATTATTCGACCCAGCCAGGTCATAGCAGTCCTCCTTTCCCAGCGGCGCGCCTTGGAGCGCCCCGGCCAGCCTCAGACTACCCATCCCCGTCTCTGCCGCGTCGCGTCCCGATTCGAGCTGGATCAAATCTCTTAGCGTGGAGGAGACAGCCCCCGAGTACTTGCTGGTAGGGCGGGGGGATGGGGCTAAGCCCTCGTGCGATTTGGCGCCGGCGTCTTCTTTGTGACCTTCGTTCGACTAGCCATCGCGGCGGCACTCCTAAAGGTGTCTAACCGACGATAAGTGGCTCGAGATGATCGAGAGATGCTGTCTCGGTAACTTGGGCGCATGAGCATCCAGGGCCGCTGTCCGTTGGACCGGGCGTCTGCGCCGGTCATGGGGGCAGCTCAACACTGGTTCGTTGATGGTCCGCTGGGTCCGGGCGTGTCATAAGTGGCCATCGTCTACAGCTCGGATGTCATCATTCGCGACCCCGTAGAGCTCGCCACTCACGCTGTGTTCTTCGATGAGACGCTGCTGCCCTGGGCGACGCCCGAATCAAGCAAACGGATGGTCGCGGTTCTGGGGTCGCAGGTCGCGTACGTCCATTGGCTTGTCGTCCCATCCCAAGATCCGAAGCCCTGGGACTGGGGCGTTGGTGAGTGGGAGCGCGAGAATGCGCCGCTCTTCGCTGACGGAGCGTTTACGCGCCTCGGGCCTTACCACGAATCGGCGATCTCTCCCGATTGGGATCTGTCGCATGCCGCCGCCTTCTTCGCACGCTCGCCGATTCAGTTAGCGTCAGGTGAGGACGCCAAATATTTGCACGCCGACCTCGTCGAACATTGGCTGAGGAGGGATGTCGGTGACCCGCAGGTCTACAGGCCGCGTCAAGCGTCCTCGGCCCGGAAGATCTTCGTCGCGGCGGAAGTAAAGGCGGCCTTCTCTTACCTCCTCCCCGCGCTCACTCCGCTCGAGCCGGAGCAATTACTGCGCGTGCGCAACGAGGTCAAGGACACGCGAGAAGGTTTCGCCATGCACCTTCAGAAGCTGTCAAAAGCGCTTAACGAAGTGGATTCGTCGAATATCGCCGAGGTCATGCGAGAGGCGCAGAACTTGATCGAAACGGAGCTCATCCCGGATTACGTCGAGTTTCGACGCCAGCTCACGGCGAAACGAACAGGCTGGTGGCGACGAGTGATGGGCCCAGTCGTCAGAGTCCTCGAGATCGATGCAGCACCGTGGACCCCAAAGTTCTACGGACAAATCCTGAAGGCACTCGGCGTTCCAGGGTGGGCGGTAATCGACGAGAGCGAGCACACCAACGAATCCGCTGCCTATCACTTCATGAGTAGCGTCGAGACACTACATGAAGCGCCAGACGCGCGAGCGCGCGTTCAGTCGCTCCTTGAGGACATCTAAGGGCGGCTTTGGTCGCGATCGGGGCAGCGCCGCTACCCGCACAAACCACGGCGGAGCATCGCACGCTAGGCATTTGAACCAGCCACGATCCGCTCATAGTGTCGGGTTAGTGAGCGCGCTTACCCGACGTCATGGGCCCCCCGCCGGCCGCGGCTCTACCGACGGTGTGGGACGACACGGAATGGACACTCGCGGCATACGGAGCTGAGCGGCGCCCCCTCTCGGGCGTGTGGCTGAATCGCGTAGACCTATCCCTCCTCAACGACATCCAGTCCGCGATTCGCCGGGCGCGTTCTTCACGATCCTGCGCTCGCCGTAGGGCCACGCGTCGCCTACGACGAGCAGGTGACTCCTGTGCACTGCGCCGGATTGCCGTTGCCAGATGCCCGGTTCCCGCCGCCGTCTGTGGTACCCGGTACGGCCTCGATGCCGAGGTCGGCGTTGCCATTCGCCGTGTTCGCAGTGACCGTCGTCGTCTGGTTTTCGACGTCGATGCCGTCGTCGGCGTTGCCGCTTGCGACGTTCTTCGTGATCTGGGTGCCGCTGGAGTCGGACGCGACGGTGATCCCGTCGCCGAGGAGGGTCCCAAGGACATAGTTCTTCTCGACGCGGTTGTTGGTCGCGTTCGAAAACACCGCGATCCCGAAGACATCCGTCGCCGAGACGCTGTTCTTTTCCACCAGGTTGCCGTCGGAGCCGTCGGCGACACCGATCCCAAAGACGTTGCCGACCGCGACGTTCTTCCGGACCACGTTGCCGTCGGACAGCCCCAACCGGATCGCGTCGCCGTCGTTGTCGAGGATCGAGTTCTTTTCGATCACGTTTGCGTCAGAGCCGGCCACCGTGATCCCTTGGCGAAGGTTGTCGCGGAGTGTCAGCGACCAGATGTGGTTTCCGTCCGCTTCGTCCAGCACCAATCCCGTATGGAAACCCTCGATCGTCCCGTTCATCACCTCGACACCGGTGTGGCGAGCGACGCGGACGCCCGCACCCGTGCCGGCTCCGGATACCGTGTGACCGCCGAGGTCGAGCGTGAGGCCGTCCGCTGCGACGATCAGTGCGTCGCCGACACACGGTCCGACGTCGCTGTCGAGCGTCGTGTCGGTCGTGATCAGGCTCCCACAGCCGACGTGGCTCGCATACGCCGGTGCCGCTGTCACGGCGAACAGGGCAGCGACGATCGCGGGCAGCAGCGAACGCCTAAGCGCCCGCAGGCGCCTCCGACAACTCGGCATGGCGTCCTCCCAGAACACCCAGATCGACCGGACGCGCATCAACACCGGCCACTGCCCCCGGAAAAGCCCTGAGTGGACTCCTGCCTCCATTCGGTCAAGGTGGAACCACTCGAAACTCTCCACCGTAGGTTGAGCATCTCGAGCTGGCGCCGATCCCGCAGTGTCCACCGAGCGATGCTTTCCTGGGAGCATCCTCAGCGGACAAGGCGCACGGGCGGGCGTGCGAACCGGAAGGTCCCGGTCTCGTTCACGAGCAGTCCGTGTTGTCTGCCGTATAGGCATACACGAAGTTGCTGGATCCACGATGCCGGAGGTTCAGCGTCATGAACCCGCTGGAGACCGGCGCGAGACGGACGACATCGGGCATGTAAGGGAACCCGACCATATCGCACGCCCGCGTGGCAGACTGGGGTCGCTGTCACATCTGCCCGACGGCATGCCGCCCCGCCCTGAGGAGAGGACTGCGATGAGACGCGTTCGACGATCGCTCCGTGTGGCGGTGATGACCAGCATCGCGGCCGGATTGGTCAGCTTTGGCATCGCGGCGCCCGTTGGTGCCGCACCCATCAACACGACCGTCGTGACGATCCCGAACCCGACGCCGGCGGCGGGCGCGCAGTTCGGGTTTGCCGTCGAGCCCACAGGCGATGTGAACGCCGATGGCGTCGCGGACTTCGCGGTCGGGGCTCCCGGCACCGACAGGGTCGACGTCTACTCAGGCGCCACCCGGACGCGCATCCGATCGATCGTCGATCCCGAGAACCACCCCGGCAACGACTTCGGGTTTGCCCTCGCCGACGTCGGCGACGTCAACGGCGACAGCGTGGCGGACCTCGCCGTCGGCGCGCGGGGGATCGACCTGTACGTTCCCCTGCCCTGCGTCATGCCGCCCTGCACCGCCGCGCCCGAACAGGGCCGCGCCTTCGTCTTCTCTGGCGCGACGGGTGGTCTCATCCGGAAGCTCTCGCCGGCCGATACGAACTTCCTGGCATTCGGCTTCGCGCTCGCCAGCCTCGGCGACGTGAACGGCGACGGTGTGCCCGATATCGCCGTGGGCGCGCCGACCCGCACCAACAACAAGATCGGCCAGGTCTTTGCGTTCTCCGGCGCGAATGGGTCGGTCCTGTGGATCGCCAACGAGCCACCCCAGCCGCTGGCGTCGTTCGGCTCGTCGTTGACGTCGGTCGCCGATCACAACGGCGACGGCAAGCGCGATCTGATCGTGGGCGCGTACTTCGACGACATCGATCCGGGCCCCACCGACACGCTGGTCGGGCGCGCCTACCTCTCCTCCGGCGCGACTGGCGCCGAGATCCGCCACCACGACAATCCGCTCGGCGCGGCCGGCAAGAACTTCGGCTTCGGATCGAGCCCTCTCGGTGATCAGACAGGCGACGGCGTGGAGGACTACGCGGTCTCCGACCCGGGCGCAGCGCGCGTCCACCTGTTCAACGGTGCGACCGGCGCGCTCGTCGGCACCATCGCGACGCCCGGAACGTCGACGGACGACTTCGGGATGGATCTCGCCACCACGGAGGATCGCGACGGCGACGGCAAGCGCGACCTGTGGGTGGGCGCTCCCGTCGGCGGCAAGGTCTACCTCGTGAACGGGAGTGGCACGGTCCTGCTGACGATCGCCGACCCGACACCTGGCGGGTCGCCATCGGCGTTCGGTTTCGGCTTCGCGCTAGCCTCGACCGCCGATCTCGGCGGGGACGCCGGCAGCGATCTGCTGATCGGCGAGCCCGCGGAGGCCTCGCAGTCGGGCGCCGTCCACCTGGTGCTGATCGCCGCAAACAGGCCACCGGTAGCGAACGCCGGGGCCACAGTAACGGCCGAGTGCACCGGGCCGGGCGGCACCAACGTGACCCTCGACGGATCCGCTTCGTCCGACCCCGAAGCCGACGCGCTGTCGTACGAGTGGCGGAACGCCGCGAGTGCGGTGGTCGGCACGACCGCGGTAGTCACAATCACGGTGCCGCTGGGGTCGCAATCCTTCACGCTCAAGGTCTCCGATGGCTTCGGCGGCGTGGATTCGGACACCCTTACAATCAATGTCGTCGACACCACTGCGCCGACGGTCACCGTGACCCTCACCCCCGACAGGTTGTGGCCGCCGGACCACCGGCTCGTGCAGGTTTCGGCCACGGTCGCGGCCGGCGATGCGTGCGCCGGTGCCCTGCCGGTTGTCCTGGACTCGATCACCAGCAGCGAGCCCGACAACGGACTGGGCGACGGAGACACCTCCGGGGACATCTCGGGCGCGGCGCTGGGGACGCCCGACACGACCTTCGCGCTTCGTGCGGAGCGTTCGAGATCCGGTCCCGGTCGGGTCTACACGGTGACCTATCGGGCAACGGACCCTACGGGCAACGCCGCTATCGGCAGCGCAGCCGTCCGCGTCCCGAGCTCAGGTCCTAAGTGAGCTCCGACAGCGATCTCAAAAGTCGGCGAATCTCGGCACCGTTGAGAATCCAGCGGACGTCGCCCTCGACGCTCCAGTCCTACCCGATCGCCATGTGATCGTCGCCCTGGCACGGCTGAAGGAGTGCCGTCGGCGGGTGGAGGCCCTCCTCCCTCGGGTGGGTGGCTGATCCGGCGATGTAGAGTGGCGGGCATTCGCCCGCCTCGTGTCGGAAGGAGTCGTCGATGGGAAGTTCGACCGTCACAACCCATCGAAATCGCGGTGGTCCAGCAGCCTCCGGTCCTGCTCAACCGCGAGGCAAGCCTCGCAAGAGCGCTCGCGTCGCTCGATGAGGCCGTCGGCAACGGCGCCGAGTTGGTCACCTTTCCAGAGACCACGATCGGTTCATAGTGTGCGTCCCCGGACGAGCTCAGGCCCTTGGCCGCGAGGCTCCTCGCGCAGTCTGACGGGCGTGGTCGTGCCAATCTCGACCGCGTGAAGGCAACGAGCACCTCCGCCTACCGGAGCCTCCGATAGCCATCGGCGACGTTGAATGCCATGCGCGCTCCGACTGCGAACACGACCACAGCCGCGATGAAGCCGATGACCCCGTTCAAGGCAGACCCCAGGGCGAACCCAACTCCGGATGCAATCACAAATGCAATCCCGACGTCGGCTAGGAGGATCTGGAGCCAGCTGATGCGCATCAAAAGATCGTATGCCTATGTGCACGGGGCGCGGCAACCTTGTGGTTCTGGTGGGGCTCGGAGCGAGCCTAACCCCTGATGCCCCTGCCGGGTGTTCATGCCCCGGCCTTCAACCACCGAGTCGCCTCTCGAGGATCCCCAGGGCTCGGCGCTGCTCCCCAAGCCGATCGAAGGTCGAGATCCGAGCGTCGTCAGCCAGGGTCCTCGCCGGCACGACGACGACTTACCTCCACGATCGGGCCGACCGGATCACCGCCGCCGGGGCGACGACTCTCTCCGTGAACGCCACCGGCAACACGACCGCTAAGGGCGCTGACACCTTTACCTACGACCAGCCCAATCAACTGAAGACCGCGACGGTCTCGGGTATGACCGAGACGTACACCTACGACGGTGACGGTACCCGGTTTAGCCGCCAGGTCGGCGCAAGCACCCCGATCCGCTATGTCTCGGACATCAGCCGGAGCCTCCCGGTCACGATCGACGATGGCAGCCGCAAGTATGTTTACGGCCTCGGCCTGGCTTACGCCGTGTCCAGCAGCACGGTGGACGTCTTCCACACCGACCGTCTCGGTTCAATCCGGGCGATCACCGACGCGACGGGTGCCACGACCTCGACTTACCGAACGGACGAATGGGGCAACCCAACGAGCACGATCGGCTCGTCCAGTCAGCCACTCCACTTCACTGGCGAGCCGCAGGACACGACGGGATTGACCTACCTCCGAGCGAGGTACTACGACTCCAGTCTCGGCCAGTTCATGAGCCGGGATACCTTTGGTGGAGCTCAGTGTCAGCCTCAATCGCAGAACCAATACACTTATTCCGCCGATAATCCAGCGACAGAGGTTGATCCAACTGGCCACACCGCTTTTGCGGTTGGCCCAGCGCCTGCCCCACCACCCATGAGCCCCGAGTGCGAAGACCTTGCCAACAAGATCTCGGACCAGGTTTTGACGATCAGGGAGAAGTTCTGGGACATCATCAACAACACCGACCTGCCCTACTTCCCGGTTGCCGGATCGCCATCGAGCGTCTGGACTCATCAAGCGAACTATCAGGGCTTCATCCAAGGTTATGACACTTCGGAACAGAAGTGGAGGGACTTGGGGTGCCCCGGAGGACCCCCACCCCTGCCCTCCTCGTACCGGACGGTACCCGAGCCGCTAAGAACGCCCCCAGGGCCGAATCCGCTTCCGATTGTGGGAGGTGAAATCGGCGGCGGTTTCGCCGCGTACGCAGCTTGGAGGCTCATTCGGCTATTGCCTTCGCTCACGCCTCCAGGATGGCCGTCGCTCGTGCCGAACCTACTCGTACCGTGACGGCCTGGATTCGTATCGAGATCGATGATCTGCAGGACCCGAGGAAGGTTCTGCTTTGGCGAACATCGGTCTTGCCATTGGCCATTTCGCAGGCTGCGCCCCTTTTGGGGCCGTGCGGAATTCCGGGTGAAATCGCCGCGCGACATCAGCCGCTCAGATCCGCGAGCCTGCGCCTCGTAGGCGAACTGGATTCGGATGTGCTCGGGGCAGAAGTGGTCGACGTCGATGGGACGCGGCAACTCGGTGAGCCGGCCCTTTCCTCAATCACGGACCATATCCAAGCTTGGCTCGCGGAGCTAAGCGAAAGCTATGGACGCGGGTCGGTAATGGAGCTTGCGGGCTGGCTTATGCGAAATGAAATCGATTGGATGGTGCGTGAAGAGAACTGGACCTGGTGGCGTTGGCTGAGCTCCGCTCCTCTTCAGAAAAATGAGTTTGGCTTGTCTCCTGCTTCTGAAAGAGAGGTGGCCCAGCTAGTCGTTTCGGCTTTGGCTGTCGGCAGCGCGGCCGGTTACCGGGAGCAGGAGGCGCTCGCTCGCAAACAATTGCTCACACATACCGAGGAATTGATACTCAGGCAATGGCGTGATCAGGACAGCAGCGTCGCGATCGTTGATGTAGTCGAATCACTTCGACTCGCGCGATATCGCGAGATCGGACGGTCCTTTTCCGGCCTCGTGAGAGCGGCGGTGACCAATGATGAGTGGCTGAGATTGGTTCGTGTGGTCGACGGGATGCGGACTCGTGGGGCTTAGCGGCCAGTCTCGAGGCCACGATCAACTCATCGTGTCGGCGCGTCGAGGCTGAGGCTAGCGGTCAGCCCGATCTGAACGACTCTGAAGATCTGGTGCTCGTTCGATCGTCATCAATGACAAGACCGGGCGCCGACGCGATCTGCCAGCTCCCCTAGCAGTCGAAACCGCGCCTTACCTATCCGAGCACGTCGAGGAGCGTCGCGACGATCGCCTCAGGAGCGTCCTCCTGGACGAGATGGCCGGAACCGGCGACCGGCCGGAATTCGGCCGACGGGATAAGCGTCTTCAATCGGCGTCCATGCTCGATCGGCAGCCACCGATCCTCTTCGCCCCAGAGGATGAGCGTCGGACAACGGACCTCGCCGTAGCGCGTCTCGATCTCGTCGGTGAAGCGCATGTCAAATTGGCCCATTTGCCGATAGAACGCCGCCTGGCCCATCTCGCCGAGCCATGGTCGCAGGTACGGGGCAAGCTCGTCTTCAGGCATCGCTCGCCGAATTGCCCCGCGGATGTACGTCGCGACGATCGCCGCGTGGATGTCCTGCGAAACGCTCGAGAACGCGCCCTCGTGGCCGCGGACTGCTCGATCGAACCCGACCCCCCACGGCCGGAGGGCGACCGGGTCGATCAGGGTGAGGGTCCGGTACTCGCGACCGTTGAGCAGGTGCGTCCTGAGCGCGGTCGCCCCGCCGAAATCGTGGCCGACGACATCGGGCCGGTCGAGGCCCCAGTGGCTGAGCAGCTCGGTCAGGAGTTCGTTCTGCACGCCGAGCGACACATCCTGCCCGTCGCGCATCTCGGACTCTCCGTAGCCGAGCAGGTCGAAGAGGAAGACCTCGTGCCGCTCCGCAAGGTGCGGCGCGATCCGATGCCAGACGTACGAGGAAAACGGAGTGCCATGAACGAGGACCACGGGTTATCCCGAGCCGATGACGCCATAGCGCACCGCCTGCCCACGGAAATCGTAGGTCTGGCAAAGCACCCAACGCGTCACCCCAGTCCTCCCTGCGCGTGATCACCCGGCGAAGAGGTCTCACCTGGGGTCGTCAGCAGCTCAATCATGGCGCAAGGAGCACCACGATGCGGGGTGTCTCTGGCATCAGCAGCCCAAACGCCGAGATCGACACGATGCGCTCATAGTGTTTGGGGAGATCCGCATCGGCCGCGTATGCGGTCTTCGGATCGGGCTCCTCGATTCCCGCGGGTGCATGCCGCGAGTAACCTCGCGATGCCGGACGCCGACCTCCGCGCTGGAGCACCCGTCGCAAGGCACGCGATCGACGCGTCTGAGCCGGCATCCGAACGGGGGGGTTGTGCCGCGACTGCGTCTTGTCTGGGGGATGCTGATCGTCATCGCCGGGTGTACGTCGGGGGTGAGCCAGACGACGTCCCACCCTCGTACGGGTACGTCGTCGGCCTCTCCGTCCCCCACCCAGAGCGCGGCCGCCTCCGCGGATATC
>Ga0137377_10005218_pt1 | contig 10384 bp, 8 predicted proteins | sample SagtaG_22_FD_104815 | JGI IMG/M metagenome (GOLD analysis project Ga0137377, IMG submission 104815) | Vadose zone soil microbial communities from Sagehorn Ranch, Mendocino, California, USA - Sage2_L_40_16 metaG | ecosystem: Environmental > Terrestrial > Soil > Vadose zone | place: USA... | reverse complement strand
TGGCGGGCCTGGCGGACCCGCGGCGGGCTGGCCGCGCGCAAGGGCGGCACACCACCTGGTGTGCAGGCCCGTGGCGCGACACTGCGCGAGCTGCTCGCGGCCATCGCAGCGGCCGAGGTGCCCAGCGAGCCCGGCGGGCCTGCGCCCGGCCCGGACTACCGCGCCATCCTCACCGCACTCGACGGCGCGGCCGGGCCGCTGACCTCGCGCGCCGTCTCCGGCGCGAGCGGGCTGGCGCTATCGACCACCGTCCACTGTCTGGGCATCCTGTGCGCCTGGGGTGTGACCGAACGCCACCGCGACGGCCGTACCTGGCTCTACCGCAGGTGCGATGTGCTGGCCGACGAGATCAAGACCGCCGCCGTCGCCTGGGACGGCCCGGCCGAGCAGACCGCGTAGCGCGGGCGCGGCGTACCACGAGCGGGCGGCCTCCGGGCCGCCCGTTTCTTCGTGCGCGGCAGTGCGCAGTCATGCGAGGCAGTGCGGTACCGTTGACTCCCCGGTTGGACTCCCCGATCAAGGGATCGGCAAGTCAGCGGGTGCGTGATACTTACCGGCTGCGTATGGTGACACACCCAAGGACCAGCAAACATCGGCGATCATCGCCGCAGCGGCCTTGCGCAAACGTTCACGATGCACGTTGCCGTGGGCGATCACATCCCGGTCCCCCGGCCCGCCCAACCGCCACCGCCCATATCCGGTCATTGTGGCCGGTCAGCGTTCGGTTGCCATGACCGGACCAAGCGGCCCACAGGATCGGCCACTCGTCGTGTGCCAGCTTTGCGCATGCGGTGATAAGCGGAGCGACGCGCGTACCCGGCAGATAAGAAAGCTCGCCCTGGCCAGGTCGGTTCAGGACGCGCTGGCGGGCAGATCGCTGGGGTAGGTGATCTGGACTTCTGTGATGGTCGCTGGAAAGTCACGCTGGTTGTTCGTGATGAACCGGTCGGCCCCCAGGCTGACGGCGGTGGCCAGGTGGGTGGCGTCGGCTGCCCGGAGCCGGTAGCGGCTGGACAGGGCAGTCGCCAGCTCGGCAGTGGCGCGGTCGACTGGGCGCAGGTCGAGCCGGGCCAGCAGGCCGGCCAGGACGCGGATCTCGTCGGTGGCGCCGTCGCGCACAGGTTTGCTGAGTATCTCGGGCAGGAGCAGGACCGAACCGGCGCCCGCCGTTTCACCCCGGCCGGCGGACCGGAACAGGGCGGCCACCCGCCCGCCGAGTGGGTGGCCGGGGACGGCTGCATAGATGAGGACGTCAGCGTCGAAGGCGTCCATTACCCCGTGTCGCGCCCGGCCCTGATTTCGCTGATCAGTTCCTCGGCCCGCTCCGCGGTCAGCCCGGCTTCTGCTGGCAGCGCGGTGACCGCCGCTTCGGCGAGCAGTTCGCGGATCCGCCCGGCATCGTCCAGCGCGCCGCGGGCCCGGCGGCTGCGCAGGGCATCAGGCCGGACGAGGACCGCCACCGCCCGGCCGTGCCGGGTTATCGTGACCTCCTCGCCGCCCTCGACGCGGGTCAGCAACTCGGGCAGCGCGGCCCGTGCCTCGGAGACGGTGATCGACGTCATACGATTGATTGTACGTCACCGTACGTCGACGTACGGCGCGGCTGCCACCATGGCGGACCGCCTTGCCCCGCGCCATCGCCGCCACCCCGCCGCCAAGCCTGTGCGATCAGAATAGGGCGCGTCGCACCCGGTTAGGCAGGGCCGCCGGAAAGACCTTTCAGCCCGGCGGCCACCGTCTCACGGTCGAAGGTCTCGATCTGCTCGTCCAGGGCGCTGGCCTGAGCCGAGCCCTGGTATTGGGGCTTGGCCAGCTCGCCCGTACAGCGGTCAAACCTCGTGGCAGCAATTCGATCCGCCGAGCCGGGGGAAGGTTCATCACCGGCGCCACGGCCGAGATCGCTCCGTCGAGTTGGCCTGCCCGTAGCCGGGCGGCAGCCAGATCTGTACGGGCGAAAAATTCGCAATACTGGCTGTGGTCCTCCCCTGGTTCGGGACCGGCCGCGTACAGCGTGCTGGCACGTTCGAGTTCGCTGATCGCCTCGTTGTCGCTGCCGGGAATCGCGATGAGTGTCGAGCCGGTGTAGTAGTGCCGGGTGGCACGGGAAAGATCGAATTCGCCGCCGATCTCCAGAACGTCGTCCTGATACTCGGACTCGAACGCCTCGGCGGCCGCTGTAATAGCGCCCCGAGCCGCCTCGGCATCACCGAGACGTGCTGCCGCTCGGCTGTAGGTGAGGAGCAGGAAGGCTGCGTTCCGCCCGCGCGAAACCAGGTCATGGCCGCTTTCGGCCAGTTCACGGGCCTGTCGGAACTGGCCATGCCAACACGCGTGGCTTGCGGCCTCCTGCGCAGTTTCGCCATCAGCGGCTTGTGGTCGATCATGATGGCGTACGCCCAGCCGGATCGGATCAGCTCATCGGCCGCGTGCGGGTAACCCAGGTCGTTGGCGGCTGTTGCCATCAGGCCGTTGAGGCAGCCGAGCAGGAAATAGAGGTCGGTCTGGTCACGCGGCCACAGCTTCCGGTCGAGAGCCGCGTAAATCCGGCTGCGGACGCGGCGCATCTCGCTACGGCACGCGCCTCGCGGCAGCCGTTAAGGATCATGAAACCGATTCACCCCGGCCGCGCGATCGAGGTAGATACGCGGCATCCGAACCATGTCACCGCAACTGATCAGAATTCCGTTCCCTCAAGCCCCAAAACTCTTCCCCCGCGGAACCTTTGAACCGGAGGGCGCCAGCCCGGACGAGGAGCTGGCGGAGCTCGTCGTCGCCAAAACCACCGACTCGTTGCTTGATCAGAGAGAAACTCCGCTGGCGCCAGTGCGGGTGTAGCAGGAGCTGGCGGATTGCTTCCTCAGCCATGAACTCGGTGCGTAACTCCATACGAAGCCGATCCGCCTGAAGCCGCGAGGTCGCCACGGCGGTAACGACCGCGACGACCAACGCCACACCTGCCGAGATGAGCGCCTGAACCACATCACACACCGTACTGTCCTCGCCCGGGCTGTTCAGGTATTGGGGGTGATCTAGGTCTTGTGCAGGTGCTCGTAGACCACACTGGTGCGGACGTCGGCGACTTCGGGGCGCTCCGTGAGCCGGTCGATGACGAACGCGTACAGATCCTGGTTGTCCCGAACGGCGATGTGCCCCGGCCGACCGCGGCGAGGTTGAGATCAAGGACGGTCCCGCGGATGCGGCCTGGTGAAGCTATGTCCGACTACTGGCCCAGAAGCTGCCGTGGCCAGGGGTGGCGGAGCGTCTCCGTGCGAGCCCGGCACGTATCCGGTGGGCAACACGTGCGGAGCAAGGGCGCCGGATTGGGCGGGTAACTGGGGGAATAGCCTCCGCCCAGCGTCCTGACCTGCGACGCTGGGCCTCATGGCTGGCTCACGCTCAGCCCTGGTTCCAACGTAGGACGCATGGAAGGCGTGCTGATGGCCAGAAAGTGGCTGGCTGTTTCCCTGGTGATCGTGGCCGTGCTGGGGGTGACTTTCGTGGTCGCCCGGCGGCAGGCGCATGTCACTACGGTGGCGGCCCTGCCGTCAGGTGTGGCGCTTCGGCCGATCGACGGTGGCCTGAACTATTACGCCAGCATCAGCCCAAAAAGCGCCTGGATGGATCAGCACATCCTGCTCGGCGGCTGGGAGGAGCAACCGCTCGGCGCCCAGGACGTCGCCTACGACGTGGCGATGGGCAACAACATCTACTGGAATCTCGCCGGCAACCCGCTCGACACCGCAGACTGCGGCGGCGCCCCGTGCCGCGCCGACTACAACATCATTCGCGCTGGCGGGATGCACGCCTCTGCGCCTGAAACGACGGCCAGCAGCGGGACAGAAACGGTTGCCTACGAAGGCACCGACGAACCCGACATGAACTTCGGACCCGGCAGTGCGGGCTGGGATGGGCGGGGCTACAGCCGAAGCGACTGCATCCCCTCCGGGTCGCAGTGCGGCTACACCGCCTCCAACTTCTTCTACACCGGCCAGCCGCCAGCCCTCGGCTCACCTGGTTATCCGGTCAACGGGATGCCCATCACGCAGGGGTTCGGCAAGGGCGTGCTGTTTTGGGAAACCGACACCGAAGCGGCCAAGTTCCTCACCTACTCAAACACCCTGTCCGCTGACAGCTACTGGATGACCGACGGCGACCTGCATTACCCGTCGCAGGGCGGGTGCGCGCTGCTGCCCAATGATCCGGTGGCCTGTGGTGGCGGCAGCGGCTCGGGGCTGACGGGCGCCCAGCGTGCCCTGCCCGCTAACTACGCCTACGACGTGACCCAGCTTGAGCAGCTGCAAGGAACGAACGGCCCCTCCAAGCCGGTCACAGTCGACGTCGAAACCGGCTGCCCGGGGCTCAGCGGCGGCTGCATCACCCCGCCCGCCATGACGGCTGCGGCCTGGCACGCGCTGATCGCCGGGGCCCGTGGGATCATCTGGTTCCAGCACAACTTCGCCGGCCCGTGCGTCAGCGACCGCAGCTTCATGGACGGCTCCAACCCGTCGAGCCCGCTGTACAACTGCCAGCAGACCCCCGGCGTGACCTTGCACAACATGGTGCGGGCGGTGACCGCTTTCAACACCGAGGTGAGCAGCCTCAACGGGGTGCTGCTGTCGCCGTTCGCTGATGGCTACGTATCCACTGCCGGTGACGTCAGCGTCATGGCGAAGGATGACAATGGCCAGCTCTACGTCTTCGCCGGTGCAGGGAAGCCTGCCACGCCGCCCCCGGCGAACCAGCAGGTGCGGTTCACTCTCGCGGATGGCTACACCGGCCCGGTGACGGTAGTGGGAGAGAACCGGAGCGTGCAGGCCGCCGGCGGCGTGTTCACCGACACGTTTGCCGACCAGAACGCCGTGCATGTCTACCAAATCGGGACGGGAGGGTCACCGGGCCCGTCACCATCAGGTACAACGCCATCTCCATCGCCTTCGGCGAGCACTCCGGTTCCCTCGCCGTCGCCTTCTCCCACGGTCACGACGCCTGTTCCGTCGCCAACGCTCACTCCTCCCGCCCCCGGCGCCCCGCTGGTCGGCAGTGACGTGGTGCAGCCGGGACAAGACAGCGACGCCCCGGGAATGGCTGAGGCGCTGCAGTACACCGCGAAAGTGACCGGCACCACGGGTTCCCTGTCGATCTACATCGCCAACGGCAACTCTGCCACGTCGGTCAGTGTTGGCCTGTACTCCAATAACCGTGGCAACCCCGGCACCCTCCTGACTGAGGGCACTATCACCAGCCCGCAGCCCAACGCGTGGAACACGGTGAAGGTCCCTGGTGCGGTAGTGATGGCGGGTAAAAAGTACTGGCTCGCCCTCCTTGGTGCCGGTGGAGAGGTGACGTTCCGCGACCTCGCCGTGGGCGACGGGCCAACGCAGAACAGCGCCCAGGCAGACCTGACCGCGCTGCCGCAGAACTGGTCGACCGGGCCCAGGTGGGCAAACTCTCCCGCGTCTCTTTACGCCGCTCCGTAAGGGGTAACCCGCCTGTAGCCTGAGCCGCCGCTCGCCACCCCACGGCACTTCAGCGGCCGTGGCCCTGAGCGGCCGGTTGGCGCTCTTGGTGCCGAGTTTGCCGCCACAATGACCAAGGAAACTCTATGACCGATCAATGGACACCCGATTCCGGCCACCTTAGCCTTCCGAACCAGCCGCCGGCGTCACCAGAGACGACGGGGGAGGCCGGCCCGAGCCCAGCAGACGCCGGTGAGAAGGCCGCCTCGGCAGAGCCAGTAAGGTCTGCTGGATCCACTGGGGTGCCTGGGTGCAGGCCGAGATCGGCGCCGGCTAGGCCGGTCCAAATACCGTCTGGCTGGCTGCCGCGTTCGGCGGGGCCGGTCAGTTCGGTGGTGATGTACCAGGCACCGGGGATCGCCAGGACTGTCACGCCGGGGCGCACGTGTCTCCTTCGGGTGGGTTCAGTGTCTAGGATCGGCGACGGTGGCAAGTTCGCGCCAGAAAGCGCAGCCGTTCGGGAGATGGTTCGTCTTTTGCCGTCGGATGGCGAGTCGGCCTGGCAGTTGGCGTTTCGATGGGGTCATCCGGGTTTGGCCTCGCGTGCGTGCACGGCGATCTCGGGGGCGGCGCGCTGGAGGACCTCGGCGGCGGGGCGGATCTGCGGCTTGGGTGGCTGGAGGATGGCGTCGCGGTCGCGGCCGGCGAGCGCGGTCCAGGCGAAGCCCTGGTCGCGTTCGTCGGGTTCGTCGCTGGGGACGCGGACGGAGCGGCGTTCGTCGATTTGCTCCTGGCGCTGGCGGTTGTAGGCGGCGATCTCGGTGACCTGTATGGGGAGTTCGGCCTGGAGGTGCGCCGGGTCGAGGCCGAGCATCTGCAGGCCGAGGTGTTCGCGCTGGGTCTCGGTGACGGGTTCGCGGGTGTCGGCGGGTTCGGGCAGGTGGGCGGAGCCGGTGAGGGTGTCTTGGATCCAGATGTGCTGGCGGGGCGGTGCGGGCGGATCGGGGTAGCGGAAGCCGTCGGGTTCGGCGGATGTCAGCGGCTGGCTGGTGGGGAGCAGGCCGCGCCGTTTCAGCTCCAGGTCGGCGGCCTGCGCCATCCGGCGGGCCGACTCGGTCATCATTTCCCATTGCCGGTGGGTGTCGTGGGCGGGGGTGAGCGCTTCGCGGACGAGGCGGGACTTGGTCTGGGCGGCCTGCCAGCTTCTGGTGAGCTGGGTGTGGACAGCGGCCAGCTCGAGGCCGCCTTTTCTCTCGGCGGCTGTGGCCTGGTAGGCGGATCGTGCGGCCTCGTCGCGGGCGAGTTTCTCCTGTTTGCGGGCGAGGCGAAGCTCGTCTGCGACGAATTTCGGCGCCCAGGCGGTCTCGCGTTCGTAGGTGCCGCGCCGCAGCTTGAGTTGCTCGTCGGTGAGCCCGCGCAGGTCGATGCCGCCGGTGTGGCTGAGCGCGGCGAATGCGGTGTGCCAGACCGCGCGTGCCTCGGGGGTGGTCGTGGCGGGTTCTGGGCCGATGGCGTCGGCCGGGTGGTCGTAGCCGAACATCTCGCGGTAGGCGCCGAGCACACCGGCGCGCTGTTGCCAGTCCGCCCGTTGCGCGGGGTCGTCTGCCAGCTTGCCCAGGGCTTGGGTGGCCCATGGCGGCGTGGTCTGCACCGCATGCTGGCCGATCCGCTGCTGCCGGGGTGCATGGAGCTGGCCTTGACGGCGATGGGATCGAGTGGTTCGGCTGCCCGCTGCTGCGGCGCGTCCGGTTCTTGGCGGTCCGGGTTTTGATCCTCGGGGGTGCGGCCGGTGCGGTCGCGCAGGAGGCGGCCGAGCCGGGACAGCTCTGGTGCGGGGCGGGAGCCTTCGCGCACGTCCGCGGCGCGCGGGTGGCTGGTCACGCAGTAGGCGTGGTTCGCCTGCTGCCCGCGCGACATCGCCACGTACAGGCTTTGCCGGTCCTCGGTGCCGTCGACCAGCGCATGAGCGGTGTCGACCGTGCGGCCCTGCGCGGAGTGGCAGGTCACCGCGTAGGCCAGATCGCAGTGTGAGAAAACGTACGATTTCGGCACCGTGAACGGCGCCGACCACCGCGGCTGGCCTGTGCTCGGGTCGTGGCCGAGACAACGCCGCACTGGGAGCCAGGTCCCGTCGACGCCGTCGAGCCGCAGGATGTCGCCGTTCGCCAACGTCCGGCCCGGTGTCCCGGCCTCGGTCTGGTGGTCGTTCTGCCGGGCGATGATGACGTCGCCGACGCTGGCCCTGGCGCCATCTCTGAGCGCGATCTCCGGCCCGGCTGTCACCTGCCCGGCGAGGATCAGCTCGTCGCGGACTCGGCGGGACAGCTCGCGGCAGTGCTCCTTCGTCCGGGCGATCAGCAGGGTGTCGTGGCCGGCCAGGTGGTCGGCCATCCAGGCGCGCACGGCCTGCTCCATGGCTTCTTCCTAGGTGCCGCCGAGCAGGCGGGCGTGCCGGTCGTACTCGCGCAGCACGGTCGTGTCGCCGGCCGCAGCCGCAGCGTGGCGTCGCGTTCCCACTCCTGGTGGAATCGGACTGGTTCGGCGAGCTGGACGTATCCCATCTGGCGGGCGAGCATCATGGCGCCGCCGCCCTCGACCGTGGCAAGCTGTTCGTGGTCGCCGGTGACCAGCACCTTGCAGCCGCGGCGGGCCGCCGTGCGGACGACGCGCCTCCCACTGACGGCTCAGCGCCACGAAGTCGAGCGCGCCTTCCTCCTTGCCCTGGCGGGTCAGGTGGTTGGCGAACTGGCGCATGCTGTGCAGCGCGTGCTGATCAGGCGCGTGCCCGTGCCTGGCCTCGAACTCGCGCGCGAGCCTGGCGGTCACCGCGCTGATGGTGACCCGGCGGGAGGAGAACAGCTGCATCAGCGAGTCCGGGACGCCGGCGATCTCCCGGCCGTGGCGGGCGGGGCGGTAGGCCCAGCGGATGCCGGCGCGGCGGCTCAGCTCGGCCTCCATCGCGAACGCCGCCAGCGCCGCGCCCGCGCCCTTGTGCGCGAAGAACCCCGCGCCGTCCGGCGCTCGCCACCGGCCGTCCGATGCGGTTTTGACCCGGTTCAGCCACAGGTTGTGAATGTGCAGCGGGGGCTCGCCGTCGCGGCTGGTGTGCTGGGGAAACATCGCGACCACGAGCTGGTGGGCGTCTTCCCAGCGGCCGGTCTCGGTTCCGTCGGCTTTGCGGCCGTGGTAGCCGGTGCGGGTATAACCCGCCTCCCGCCGCAGGTACTCGACGAACACCCGGTTGCCGATCTGGATGCAGTCCCAGATCTCCGCGGCCACGCCCTCCCACCTGGCCGCCTCATCCAGATCCCCCAGGGCGGCTTTCGCCTGCTTAGCCTGGCTGACTTCCCGAGAGGCTCATGCGGCGACGTCAGCGAACTGCTGGGCCAGTACCTGTCAGATTCTGGGCTCGGCGCGTGGAGCTACCCCAACGGCACGCAGTCGGACCCGTTCTTCACTCACGCATGGGTGGAGCGAGATGGTTTGATCGTGGACATCACGGCAGACCAGTTCCCTGACACGTCGGAACCAGTCCTGCTCACGACCGACCGGACCTGGCATGACGCCCGTTTCCCGTCGGGTCCAAGCAGTAAGGCCGCGAATCTTGATTGGTTCGAGCTCAACATCAACCGGGCCGACGCGCTGGCGGACTATGACACACTCAAGCGGCGTGCCGATGCACTCCGATAGCTATCCGGATTGAATCCCCACGCGAGCCTCCGGACACTCCGTCAGCCACATCGAATCGGCGCTTGGGATCCTGGAAATGGGATGTTTCGCTTCACAGTGTGTAATCGGCCCTCGTCTTGAGCGGAGCGCGCACTGCCGCCGTTAGGTGCGGCAGTATGGGACGAAGTCATTTTGTTGTGCCCGCGCATAACGGGACGTTCTGTCGCGTCGGCGAGTCGGCGCGAGTGATCGAGATCGCTGACCGGTTCCTGCCGTTGGGTAGCCACGTGGTTGGTGAGTCAGCCATACATGGAGCCTCGGCCGTTGCCAGCTGCGGGCTGTGTGGGCGTCGATGCCTGCGGACAGGTCCCCGTGCTGCGGTCCAGGTCGATCGCTCCTAGCCGATGTGAGTGCGGTCCTGGGCGAGGTGGCCGCCTGTGCTGCCTTGGGTTGGGTGTGGTGGCTTGCGGTGTGTGCGGGCATGGCGGCTAGGGCGTTCCCGGCCAGCAGGGCGACGGTTCCGCCAGCCGGGCGAGGCTGTTACGGGCCGGGGCGCAGCGGACCTGCTTACCTCAGTCCGACGGCGCTGAGGTTGGCCCACAGAAGTGACACGGCGATCGCCGCGCCGAAGAGCACACCCACCGTCACACCGAGGCGCCGCACGGTCCATCGCTGAATGCGGATGGGTGCCCTGGCCGGCGCCAGCGCCCGGAAGGCGCCAACCAGATCGCGGCCGTCTTTGCGGATCTCGGCCCGCAGTTGAGAGGGCACCGTGATCCCGCGGGTGGCGGCGAACGCTTCAGCGATCTCCTCGGAGCTGAACAGTCCCTGTGCCTCCTGGTAGACCATCTCCGGAGATGTGCGCAGGGCAAGGACCAGCATCATGTTCGCGAGGTCCACCACCTGGCGCCAGGGGGAGGGCCGCACTTGGCAGAACGCCACGTCGATCAGGAAGACCTTCCCGTCGCGGGCCAGCAGGTTGGAGGGCTTGACGTCGCGGTGGGCGATCCCGGCGGTCCACAGCCTGCGGATGATGGACAGGGCGTCCCGGATCGTGTCCCGGCTGACCTGCGCATCCAGGATCTCCTTCGCCCCGGCGAGGAACTCGGCCACGAGCAGGTACTCCCGCTCGGGGGTGAGCTCGACGAACCCGTACGGGGCGGCGGACGGGACACCCACGTCGGCCATCAGCCGCAGCATGTAGTCCTCGTACTCCACCAGCCGCCGGACCGAGTTGAAGGGCTTCTCGTCCTCCAGCG
>Ga0137377_10005217_pt1 | contig 10384 bp, 8 predicted proteins | sample SagtaG_22_FD_104815 | JGI IMG/M metagenome (GOLD analysis project Ga0137377, IMG submission 104815) | Vadose zone soil microbial communities from Sagehorn Ranch, Mendocino, California, USA - Sage2_L_40_16 metaG | ecosystem: Environmental > Terrestrial > Soil > Vadose zone | place: USA... | reverse complement strand
CTCGAGATTCGCGCGACGAGCGTCGGGCGGCCGCTCCCGGGCGTCGATTTGCGCATCGTCGACGACAACGGTCGGCCGCTCGCGGCCGGCGAGGTCGGCGAGATCCGCGTCAAGGGCTACGTGACCGTCGGCTATTATAAAGACGAGGACAAGAACCGCGCCGCATTCGATGCGGACGGCTATTTCATCACCGGCGATCTCGGCTTGCTCGACGAAGCGGGGCACCTCTACTTCCGCGGCCGCATCAAGGAAATGATCAAGACCGCCGGCATCAATGTGGCGCCGGTCGAGGTCGAGGAGATCTTGATGGCGCACCCGGCGGTCAAGCTCGCCTGCGTCACCGGCGTTCCCGACGCGCGGCGCGACGAGGTGATCGCGGCGCTGATCGTGTGCGAGGCCGGGAAGACGGTTGCCGAGGCCGAGCTGCTGGCGCACTGCCGGCGCGCGCTGGCGGCCTACAAGATCCCCCGGCTGGTGAAATTCGTGAACGAAGCCGACCTGCCGCTCACGGTCACGGGCAAGCTGCAGAAGAATAAGCTGGCGGCGTTTTTTACCAAAGCGTAGGGCGCAATAGCGAAGCGTATTGCGCCGTGCAGCCTATCGGCGCATTACGCGGCCCATCGGCCGCTAATGCGCCCTACCTCGACGAAACCCGTGCCCGAGATCGCCTGCGTGGCGCACACCAACGACGTGCTCGGCGAGGTGCCGCGCTGGCACCCGATCGAGCGCGCGCTCTATTGGATCGACGCGTTCAAGCCGGCCGTGCATCGGCTCGATCCGCAAACCGGCAAGCTCGACAGCTGGACGCCGCCGGAAAAGCTCGGCTCGTTCGCGCCCTGTGCAAGCGGCGGCCTGCTGATCGCCGGGCGCAACGGGCTTGCGCGCTACCATCCCGCGAGCGGGCGGCTCGAGCGCATCGTCGATCCGGAAGCGGGCGGGGCGGTCAACATCCTCAACGACGGGCGCTGCGATGCCCGCGGGCGCTTCTGGGTCGGCTCCATGAGCAAGACCATGGAACGCGCGAGCGGGCGGCTCTATCGGCTCGACCGCGGCCGGCTCGACGTTCTCGACGACGACATCTGGGTGTCGAACGGCGTGTGCTTCAGCCCGGACGACACAAAGATGTATTTCGCCGACAGCCACGTGAAGACGATCTTCGTCTACGACTTCGACCTTGCCGCGGGCACGCTTGGCGCGCGGCGCGTGTTTGCGGCCATGGAAGACAGCCCCGGCGTGCCGGACGGCTCCTCGGTCGATGCCGACGGCTTCGTGTGGAACGCGGCTTTCGATGCCGGTTGTTTGATCCGCTATGCGCCCGACGGCCGGCTCGACCGCACCGTCGCGCTGCCGGTGAGCCGCCCCACCGCCTGCGCCTTCGGCGGGCCCGATCTTGCGACGCTCTATGTTACCACCGCGCGCTTTCGTCTGCCGCCGGAGAAGCTCGCCGCCGAGCCGCTCGCGGGCGGCCTCCTCGCCCTCGACGTGGGCGCGCGCGGCCTGCCCGAGCCGATGTATCAGGGGTGAGGGAACTCACCCATAGCCCGACGGGATATCGCATCGCGGCGCCATTTGGCGTAAAATCACGAAGCACAAAGGATAGACGCAGATATGACGGCACACCCTCGAATCACCCTCGCACCGGACGTACTGGTCGGCAAGCCGGTCATCCGCGGAACGCGGATTTCCGTCGAGTTCGTAATCGGCTTGATGGCCGACGGCTGGAGCGAAACCGATATCTTGGCCAATTACATCGGAATTACCCATGACGATACTATCGCGTGTCTTTCCTACGCGCGTGATTCGTTGAGCTCGGAGAGGGTGTTTCCGAGCGCAGCATGACATGCGCTTAGGTGCGATTTCGTAGGACTTGGCACGCCCGTTGTATTTGCAGAAGACCTCTCATCATCCGTCATGGCCGGGCTTGTCCCGGCCATCCACGTCTTCTTATGCCAGTGTCTCGTAGAGATCTTTCCACTCCGGATTCAGTCCAAGAATTAGTCTCACCTTCCAAGCACGCGGCCAATGTTTCATGTTGTGTTCGCGCTGGATCGCCGAACGGATGTCGTCGTGATATTCGTACCAAACGAGCATTTTCAAACCGTATCGCGCCGTGAATCCCTTGACTTGCCCCGTGCGGTGCTGCCACGCACGTTGCGGCAGTTTACTGGTGACGCCGAGGTAAAGGGTGCCGTTCGGTCGGTTTGTCTGAATGTAGACCCAGCCACCGCGCATGCTGAGAGTCTCAAAGACGTGGATGGCCGGGACAAGCCCGGCCATGACGTGGAGGGGCAAGTGCCTCCTTTGTAAACGACCGCCTCGCTGCAGCAGCCTACGGCCCGCCAGGGTGGCGGGCCCGGAAGCGCGCCCGTGGTGTTGAAGCCGAAGGTGGGTGCGTAGACGTTGCCGTCCGGGCCGGCGGTGATGCCTTCGACGCTGCCGGTCGCGGCCGGCAGCACCGCAAGCACGTCGACCTGGCCGCGCGTCCAGGCCTGGACGGGCGCCGTGGAGAGAAGCCCGAACGTGAGTCCGAGCACGGCCGCGAACCTCAATCGTGTCATGAATCGCCTCCCCGTTGATTTGAATCCCAGACGACCACTGGGTGCAGCGGCAAAATACCATCGCGGCGGGCCGCGCGGAAGGCGAGAGGACGCGCACGCGTCATGCGCGCTGCGCGCCTCTTCCGCCGGCGCAAAGGCCGTGTATGTTCGTGCCGTTATCGCGTATCCGGCCGATGCCCGCCTCCTCGTCATCCTCGCGCAAGCGCCGTGCCGTCATCATCGGCGGCTCGATGTCCGGCCTGTTCGCCGCCGCGTTCCTGCGCCGCATCGGCTGGGACGTCGACGTCTACGAACGCTCGAAGGTCGAGCTGGTCGGGCGCGGCGCCGGCATCACCACCCATCCGGAACTGCTCGACGCGCTGCGCGCGAGCGGCGCCGGCATGACGAACCTCGGCGTCGAGGTGGACAAGCGCATCGCGCTCGACCGTGCCGGGCGCGTCATCGCGGAAAAACCGCTGCCGCAGATTCTTACCTCGTGGGACCGGCTGCAGCGGCTCATGCGCGAGACCATTGAGGAGGCTCATTATCACCTCGGGCACACGTTCGAGCGCGTCGAGCAGGACGGATCGCAGGTCGTGGTGCATTTCGCCGGCGGGCAGCGCGAGCGCGCCGACCTGCTGGTGGGTGGCGACGGCATCCGCTCGAGCGTGCGCGGCGAGGTCGCGCCGGCGGTCGCGCCGATCTACGCCGGCTATTTCATCTGGCGCGGCGCGCCCAACGAAGCCGGCCTGAAACCGCAAACGCGCGACAGCATCTTTCCTCACTTCACCTTCTTCGTTCCCGAGCGCGAGCAGGTGATCGGCTATCCCATCGCCGGCCTCAACAACGATTTGCGCGCCGGCTACCGGCGCTACAATTTCATCTGGTACCGCGTGGCGAGCGCGGCGGAGCTGCGCGCCATGTGCGTCGATGCGAACGGCCAGCAGCACGAGTATTCCGTACCGCCGCCGCTGATCCGCGACGACCTGATCGCGCGCATGCGCGCCGACGCCACGGCGATCATGCCGCCGCAGTTCCTCGACTGCCTCGCCAACATGCGGCCGTTCTTCACGCCGATCTACGACTTCTCGACCCCGGCCTTGGTGTTCGGGCGGGTGGTGCTGGTGGGCGACGCGGCCTCCTCGGCGCGCCCGCACATGGGGTTCGGCATGGCCAAGGCCGGCGGCGACGCGCAGGCGCTCGGCGAGGCGCTCGCCGCCCACGACGACATCGACGCGGGGCTTGCCGCCTACAACAAGTCGCGGCAACCGATCGGCGAGCGCGTGATGATGCATGGACGCAAGCTCGGCACGCAGCTCGGCGTGAACCTCAAAAACGCGGACGAGCGCGCCATGTGCGCGCTGCTGCAGGACCCGCGCGCCATGATGGACTGGATCGCCGTGCCGAATTTTTTGGCCGCAAGTCTATGAACTCGTCATCGCCCGCGAAAGCGGGCGATCCAGTAACCACCGCCCCATCAGATAAAGGCACGACCGGTGTGTACTGGATGCCCGCTTTCGCGGGCATGAGGAGTCAGAGTTTAGATCACCCGGTATACTCCACGATATGCATGCCGGCGCCCCAGCGGTCGATCAGATAAATGCGGCCGTGCGCGTCGGTGCCGACGTCGTTCGACTGGATCGCCTCCTGGGTTTCCGGCGTCTCCGGCACGTAATAGCCGACCTCGACCGGGCGCAGCGGATCGCGCACGTCGACCGCGCGCAGGCCGGTTGAAATAGGTGAGGAACACGAGGTTCGCCCACGGACCCTCGGTGCGGATGTCCTCGACGATATTGTGGGCGCCGAAGCGGCCGGGACGATGGAAATATTTATCGCGCTCGGGAAAGAAGGTCGCGATCGGCAGCGGCTTCGTCTCCTCGCGGATGTCGATGATCCACATGAACTGACTGTCCCAGTATTTCTGCTTGCCGCGCGCCTCGTCGGTGACGACCAGATAAGGCCGGTCGCCGATCGGCCAGGCGGTGTGGTTCGAGCCGGGAAACGGCGGCGACCAGCTCACGTGACCGACGAGCTTCATGTCCTTGAGATCCGTGCAGTCGATCACCGCGATGCCGCCGCCCCAGAACGCCGCGAACATGCGGTTGCCGCGGATCATGGGCGGGCCGTGCAGGGTGCAGGCGGTGTCGGCCGGGCGCGGATCGTTGCCTGAGCCCTGGCCGTTCGCCTTCTGCCACGGCAGCCCCCAGATGCTGACCACCTCGGGTCTGAGCGGGTCGCGCACGTCCATGGTCCAGATCACGCGCCGATTCCAGCCCTCCGCGTCGTTGGGAAAGAACGCGAGCTGGCGCGCGTTGTCGACGCCGAAGCGGTGCGGCCCGCTGCCCGGCATGTCGTAGAAGCCGACCTCGCGCGGCTCAGCCGGCTTGCTGATGTCGAAAATGTAGAAGCCGGCGCGCGCGTTCCTGCCCGCTTCGCCCGGCAGCCGCTCGGAATTCACATAGAGGATGTCCTCGCCGACGATGCGCAGCTTGTGCATGTGCACGCCGGGCGGCGCGTGGAACTCGCCGACCTTGCGCGGCTTCGTCGGGTCGCTCACGTCGTGGACGGTGAAACCCTCGGGACCGTTGAAGCTCGCGCCCCCGACCGCGCCCACGTAGGCATGGCCGCGTTTGACCTGCACCAGGCTGCCGCCGCCCCAGGCGGCGGTGGGCTCGTGGCCGAGCAGGCGGAAGTTCTTCGCCTCTTCGGGATAGCGGCTCGTCATCTGGCGGGCCTCCTGCGGTCGGGCCTCTTTATCCCTCCCCGCCACGCTGCTGTGGGGGGAGGGGAACCCAGCGGCCGTGCCTCCTCGCGCGAACGCTCCGCGAAATCTCTTTCACCACTCATCAACCATCTTCGTCAGGCGAATCGCAAGCATGTTTGTGAGCGAATTCGCAAGCTGTCGTGGCTATCGTTTCCTTACTCCATTCGCGACAATTTGAGGGGCTTCGTATGGGGCCGTCGCAGACAGCAAGGCGGGCGACACACGACCGGACACGGCGCCATCCGGTGATCCGTCCCGACTATTTGCAGCTCTACAAGGTCAAGGCCGGGCCGGACGCGAAACCGGCCGACGCACCCGCGCCGGCGCCGGCAGCGCCGCCCGCGCGCAGCCGCGCCACGCGCGCGTTCCTGATCGCGCTGATCGCCGCGGTCGGCATCAACTTCGGGGCGATCCTCGGGCTCGTCGGGTGGGGGGTGCTGCAGGCGTTCGGGGTATTCGGCGAGCCGGCGATCGAGAAGGTCCAGCGCGCGCACGGCGCCTCGATCGCGCAGATCGAGGCGAGCGTCGAGGCGCTCAACGCCTCGGTGACGGGGCTGAGCGCCCACGTCAACGCCGCGGGCGAACGGGAAGACGCCGCCAATCGCCGCGTCGCGGAAGTCGGCGAGGCGATCGGCGTGCTGCGCGCGAACATGAACGACCTGCGCGCGGCGCAGGCCGCCGCGGCTGCGACGGCCGCCGAGGAGCCGTGGCGCACGCCGGTCGCGGAGCTGACCGCCAGCGTCACGAAACTGCGCTCCGACATGAGCGGGTTGCGCGCCTCGATCGACGAGGCAAAGCCGCGTCAACCGGCGAACCTCGGCGCGCGCCTCGAGCGGATCGAGCAGGCGCTTGTGCAGCATAAGCTGCTCGGCCCCATGCGCGGCACGATCGAGCCGGAACGGACGGCGGCCGCGGCGCCCGTCACCGACGGCCACATCATCAGCCTGCCGGAGTAAGCCTGTTTGTTCTGCGCGCGCGGCGCACCACTGCGCTGCGCTACGTGCCGCGCTACGCCCCCGGGCACGTGGCGGTGTCGCGCCCGGAGAAGGCTGGCGCTAGCCCGCGCAGCGGGCTTTTTCCGCTATAGACTCCCGATCTGAGTCGAAGCGGCGAAATACCTGCATGACGGCACTCGCGCCTGCTCTCTCCCCGCACGGCGTTTTGAGCCTCAAACCTTCGGATGACGCGCCGGCGGCGGACACGACGGCCGATGCGCGAATCGAACGCGCGTTTGCGCGCGGCGCGGGTCACGGACTGTTGCATCTGGGTGTCGAAGCGGTCGGTATCGCCCTGCCTGCGGTGCTGTCGTACTGGCGCGAGTTCGGCGCGCGTTACGTCACCGCCGTGTGTTCTCTTCCCGGCATCGCCGACGGCAAACACAAGCCGGCCGTGCCGGCGCCCGGCGATGCCGATCTGAGCGGCATGGCTGCCGCCGCTCCGCCCATGGTCGGAGCGGAATACCTGACACCCGCTGTCCTGGGCGATCTTTGGCGCGACATCGACGCCGCCTTCGACGCCGAGCTGGACCAGTCCGGCCTCCCGGTGCAGGCGTTCCTCAAATCGCGGCATCCGGCCTGGAATCTGGTCGGACGCGTTCATTTCAATCTCGCCGAGAACAGGAAGGACGAAGAGGCGCCGTTCGCCTTCATCGCCACCTACACGACGCGGTTGTCGGCGCAGGGCAAGGCCCAGCACCTGCCCCTCGGCAAGGCATTGCAGGAATACGCCGGCGCCAAAAACCGCGAGCGCCTGCTGTCTCTGCTCACCCCGGTGCAGCGCGCCGCCGAGCAATGCGGCTGGCTCAAGACGATGGCCGATGCGGGCCAAATCTTTCATCCCCTGCGCTGGACCGCGCAACAGGCGCTGCACTTCCTCAAGGACGCTCCCGCGATGGAAAGTGCCGGCATCGTTATACGCATGCCGGCGAATTGGCGGATGAATCGGCCGGCGCGTCCGCAGGTGAAGGCGACCGTCGGCGGCAAACCGCCGTCGCAACTGGGCCTCGATGCGCTCCTCGATTTCCGGATGGAGGTGACGCTCGACGGCGAGAAGCTCTCGCCCGCCGAGATCAAGCGCTTGCTTTCGCACACCGACGGGTTGGCTTTCATCCGCGGCCAATGGGTCGAAATCGATACCGAGCGGCTGCGACGCACGCTCGATCATTTCGCGGCGATCGAGCGCCGCGCTGCGGAGGAGGGCCTCTCGTTCGGCGAAGCCATGCGCCTGTTGGCGGGCGCCGGTATTTCCCGGGACGCCGCCGAGGTTCAGGCCGACGCCGCGTGGAGCCAGACGGTCGCGGGTCCCTGGCTCGCGCAGACATTGGCGGCGCTACGCCGCCCCGACGGCGGCCGGCACGTCGGCCCCAGCCGACTGCTGCGCGGAACGCTGCGCCCGTATCAGCAGGACGGCGTGCAATGGCTCCATCTACTCGCCCGGCTCGGGCTCGGCGCGTGCCTCGCCGACGACATGGGACTCGGCAAGACCATCCAGGTGCTCTCCCTGTTGCTTGCGCTCAAGGAACAAGCGGCGGACGCGACCAAGCCGTCGCTTCTGGTGGCCCCCGCCTCGTTGCTGGCGAACTGGGTCGGGGAAATCGACCGGTTCGCGCCGAGCCTGAAGACGATCGTGGTGCATCCGTCGGCCGCAACCGCGGAAAGGCCGGTGGCGAACGGCCCCGCCGCTTTATCCAGCGTCGATCTCGCCATCACCAGCTACGGGTTTCTCTCTCGCGCGGGTTGGCTCAACGAGGTCGCGTGGCGCGTGGCCGTGATCGACGAGGCGCAAGCGATCAAGAACCCGGCTGCCAAGCAGACCAAGACGGTCAAGCAGGTCAAGGCCGACGCGCGCATCGCGCTGACCGGGACGCCGATCGAGAACCGGCTCGGCGATCTTTGGTCGATCTTCGATTTCGTCAATCCCGGGCTGTTGGGATCGGCGCGGCAGTTCTCAGGCTTCGCCAAGCAGCTCGCGGAGCGGGAACACAATCCCTATGGGCCGCTGCGCGAACTGGTCCGCCCTTACATTCTGCGCCGTCTCAAGACCGACAAGAGCATCATCGCCGACTTGCCCGACAAGACCGAGATGAAGGTGTTCTGTTCTTTGAGCCGCAAACAAGCCGCGCTCTATCAGCAGGCGGTCGGCGACATGGCGCGCCAGCTGGAGGAAGCCGACGGCATGAAACGCCGCGGCATCGTACTCGCGCTGCTCATGCGGTTGAAGCAGATCTGCAACCATCCTTCCCAGTGGCTCGGCGACAACGCCTGGGCCGATGAGGACAGCGGGAAGTTCGCGCGCCTGCGCGAGATCACCGAAGAGATCGCGGCGCGCCAGGAAAAGGCGCTCGTGTTCACTCAATTCCGCGAGATCACGTCGCCGCTGGCCGCGTTTCTCGCCGCCGTGTTCGGCCGGCCCGGCCTCGTCCTGCACGGCGAGACCGAGGTGAGCAAACGCAAAGACCTGGTGCGCCGGTTCCAGGAGGACGAGGACGTGCCGTTCTTCGTCCTCTCGCTCAAGGCCGGAGGCGCGGGGCTCAACCTGACCGCAGCCTCCCACGTCATACATTTCGATCGCTGGTGGAATCCCGCTGTTGAAAACCAGGCGACCGACCGTGCATTCCGCATTGGGCAGAGCAAGAATGTCCTGGTGCACAAGTTCGTCTGCCGCGGCACCGTGGAGGACAAGATCGACGCCATGATCGAGGCGAAGCGGGAACTCGCGGGCGATTTTCTCAGCGGTGGAGCGGATATCGTGCTGACCGAAATGGCGGACGACGAATTGCTCGAACTCGTCACGCTCGATCTCGCTGCGGCGATGAAAGAAGGCTGAGCGATGAGCTTCTTCGCATGGGGCGATTACGTGTCCGTTGCCGAGAAGCGGCGGAAGGCCGAGGCGAAGATCGCCGCGCTGAGGAAAAAGGGGCGGTCGCTCGCGCCGGTGAAGATCGAAGGCCGCAAGATCGCCACGACCTTCTGGGGCCAGTCGTGGTGCGCCAACCTCGAGCGCTACAGCGACTATGCCAGCCGGCTGCCGCGCGGCCGCAGCTACGTGCGCAACGGGCTCGTCATCGACCTGCAGATCACGAGGGGCAAGGTGACCGCGATGGTCAGCGGCTCCGACCTCTACGACGTGAAGATCGCCATTGCGCCGGTCGCCGCCAAGCGATGGAAAGGCATCTGCCGGGATTGCGCAGGCACGATCGATTCCCTGATCGAGCTGCTGCAGGGCCGCCTTGCCAAGGCGGTCATGGATCGCGTCTGCCGCGACGGCGACGGATTGTTTCCCCAGCCGAGCGAGATCAAGCTGTCGTGCAGCTGCCCGGATTGGGCCGACATGTGCAAGCACGTGGCGGGCGCACTCTATGGAATAGGCGCGCGGCTCGACATGCAGCCGCGGTTGCTGTTCGAGCTGCGCGGCGTCGACGAAAGCGAACTGGTCACCGGGGCCGATCAGGGGGCCGGCCGGCTCAATTCGGCGCCCGGCGCCGCCAACGTTCTCGCGGACGGCGACGTTGCCGCCTTGTTCGGATTGGAGATGGCGGAGAACGTCGGTCCGAACATTGCCGGGCCCGATGCGGGCCGGCCCAGCCGGTCAGCTCGGCCGGTGCGGACGACCGCGCAAAGGCCGAGGCCGACCAAAAGCAAACCGGCGCTCGACCCGTTGCGCAACAGCCGCGTGGTTGCCAAGAGGACAAAGGCCGTCCGGCAGCGGCGGACACGCGGGAAAGTCCCGAGAAGACGAAAGAAAAAGCAGGGCTAAACCAATTGTCTGTTCCCCGGGCGCAGTGCAGCACGAAGTGGTGCGCTGCAGACCCGGGGTCCAGGGGCCACACGCGTGGACCCCGGATCAGCGGCGTACCGTTCCGCTTCGCTCCACGCTGCGCCGCATCTGGGGAACGCGGCTCACATCAGCGACTCGACGCCCATCGCGCGGCCGTAACGGCGGCCGCACTCGAGGAAGTCGCCGTATTTGCGATGCACCGCGGTGTGCTGCACGCAGGCGAGCAGGATGCGGTCGCGGTCGAAGCCGCGGTTCTTGTTGTAATCCTCGAGCAGGCACTGGGCGATTTCCTGATTATGCGGGTCGT
>Ga0137377_10005208_pt1 | contig 10388 bp, 7 predicted proteins | sample SagtaG_22_FD_104815 | JGI IMG/M metagenome (GOLD analysis project Ga0137377, IMG submission 104815) | Vadose zone soil microbial communities from Sagehorn Ranch, Mendocino, California, USA - Sage2_L_40_16 metaG | ecosystem: Environmental > Terrestrial > Soil > Vadose zone | place: USA... | reverse complement strand
GCCCTGGCCCGCCGTGTAGCAGGATCAACGGTGGGTTGGCAATGCTCTCGCCACGAATCAGCACCCATTGATCGAGTCCGCCGAGCCGGAAATACGCGATCTCGGCGATGCTGCCGGAGACGACCTCGCCGTGCGGCCCACGGAACGGCGCCGTCTTTCCCAGATGTCTCATGCACTCGCTCCTGTCTCACTCGCGCCGGAATAGGGGCTTCTTCGCATCGCTGACGCTACTGCCCTGTCACCCGAGCTGGCGGTCGAGGTTGTAGGCGGCGCTGATCAGTGCCAGGTGTGTGAAGGCCTGGGGGAAGTTGCCGAGCTGCTCACCCGTCGGCCCGATTTCCTCCGAGTACAGCCCGACGTGGTTCGCGTAGGTGAGCATCTTCTCGAAGGCCAACCGCGCCTCGTCGAGCCGCCCGGCCCGGGCGAGTGCCTCCACCCACCAGAAGGAGCACAGCGAGAAGGTCGCCTCCTTGCCCGCGATCCCGTCGGGCGATGCCTCCACGTTGTAGCGGTAGACGAGGCTGTCGGAAACCAGCTCCGCGGTGATGGCGTCGAGCGTGGAGATCCAGCGCGGGTCGGTGGGCGCGATGAACTTGCACAGGGGCATGAGCAGCAGGGAGGCGTCGAGCACGTCGCCTTCGTAGTTCTGGACGAAGGCTCCGCGGGCGGCGTCCCAGCCGCGCTCCATGCGCGTGATCAGGATGGTGGTGTCGGGGAGGTAGAGCTGCTTCGAGCTCCAGCCGTCGCAGTCGGGCGAGATGCGAAACAGACCGCCGTCGTCGGCGTCGAGGATCGCCGCGAAGACGCTCGGCGAGTCGAAGCGCGGAGGCAGCAGTACCAGTCGATCGTCCCGTCGGTGCCGACGAGCGCAACGGTGTGCAGGTCGCCGATCAGGCCGTGCTCGGCGATCGGCCAGGTAGCGCGCCCGCGGTGCCCGCCGAACCCCGCCGGACACGACCCGCCGTACTCGGCCGGCACGGACGTCGAGCGCCATCAGCGAGCCTCCTCCCGGCTTAGGGCACGAGCACGAGTTTTCCCACAGATGCGGACTGCTCCAGCAACTCATGCGCGCGGCGCGCCTCCGACAGCGGCAGGCGCTCGGCCACGACCGGGTGGATCTTGCCCTCACGGAGCAGCTCGAGTAGCGTGCTGAAGTCCTCCCGGAACCACTCCGGGCTGCGGGGACCTCCACCCACAGGAAGCGGTCGGCGCGCTCCGCGCGGAATCACCTGGTGGCCCTCGCGCAGCTTCTGAATCCGGTAGGCGGACACCTGCCGGCGGGGCGAGAGTAGGCCCCAAAGCGCGACGGTCGCGGTCGCGGCGTACCACTCGATCCATCCTCGCCAGCTCCTGTGCCCGTGCGAGATCGTGGAGGAGTGGCCGTAGATGACAAGCCGTCCGCCGGGCCGCAGCGCACGGAAGGAACGCAGCGACAGCGCGCCGCCGAGCCCGTCGAGGACGACGTCCACGCCCTTGCCGGGGAGCTCGCGCGCCAGGAAGTCCTCGTTGCGGTAGTCGATCGCCACCGCGCCCAGCCGTTCGACCGCGGCCATGTCGCGCGCGGAGCAGGTGCCGTAGAGGCGAAGCCCGGCGACCGCTCCCAGCTCGAGGACCGCGGTACCCACCCTGCCGGCCGCGCCGTGCACGAGCACAGACTCGCCGCGCTTCACCTTCGCCGTGCGGTGGAGGAGCTGGTAGGCGGTCATGTAGGTGAATACGAGGCTCAGGACCTCCGCCGGGTCGAGCTCCTCGGGCACCTCGACCGCGTTCGCCTCCAGGACACAGACGCGCTCGGCGTCGGCGCCCCACACCGTCAGCGCGCCGATGCGGTCTCCGACGCGCAGCCGCGAGCAGCCCGAGCCGAGCTCCTCGACGACGCCGACCAGCTCGTAGCCGGGCGTGAACGGCGGCTTCGGCACGCCGAGGTAGGTGCCGGCGCGCAGCATTGCGTCGGTGTAGGACACGCCGGCGGCGAGAACCCTGACGCGCACCTCGCCGGGCCCCGGTCGGGGATCGTCGGCCTCCACCACCCTCAAGACCTCGGGCCCACCGTAGTGGTCAACGACGACACGCTTCATCGGTGTACCGTCTACACGGGCCGCGCCGACCGGGCGTCCGATCAATCCCGTAGCTTCGATCAGTACAAAACCGCATCAAGGCGACTGCGCAGCGCTCAATCGGCTGACAGACCTGCCGTTACCAAGCGGAAAAGCGCCGCTTCCGGCGCTTTTCGCAGTAGCGGGGGGCAGGATTTGAACCTGCGACCTCCGGGTTATGAGCCGCCTCGATTGTGTACACGCGTTCCGCCGTATTCCGCCTAAACGCAAGTTCCAAGCCAGAATCTCGCGTACACGCTGTATTTAGGCGGAACACGTGACATCGCTGCGGAAGCCCGATGCTTGCACAACGCTTGCAGTCCCGAGCCGATGCAGGAGTTCAGTGGGACCACCTCATGGCAAGAGGATGTCGACGGTTCGAGTCCGTCAGAGGGCTTGAAGAAGCCGCTGCAGCCCGGTGGTTTCTTGTGGGAGTTAGTTGCTCGAACAGGCGACAAAGGTCGCACCAGGTCGCGCGCTTGGCTCTGACGCGTTGACCCCCTCCCAAGCGAGGAGAGGCAAGGATGCTCGTACCGTTGTCCCGTAGCGTGGCATCGGTGAGACTTGACTCGATGCCGCCACTGCAAGTCTCGGCCGACGAGTTCCGTTCGCTTGCGGAACGTGTCAGCGCGCTCGCAACGGATTTCCTGGCCGGGCTTGACGATCGGCTGACCGTTTCAGCGACTTCGGCGATCGATACGGCTGCGTTCGACCTGCCCCTGCCCGAGAAGGGCATCGGCGAAGCGATCCTGCGGGATCTCGAGGCGATCGCTGAGCACGTGCGGGCGCCGACAGGACGCCGGCTCCCGTACGTTCTGGGGTCCGGCGACCCGATCGGGGCGTTGGGGGACCTCTACGCGTCGGTGCTGAACCAGAACGTCACGGCGTGGCGCTCGGCACCCGCTGCGGTGGCGATCGAGCGGAGCGTCCTCGGATGGCTCGCCGGGGCGATCGGCTGTAGCGGCTTCGCCGGCACCTTCACGAGTGGCGGCTCGCTGGGGAACCTGATGGCGCTCGCGATGGCGCGCGAGTCGCGCGCTCCTGCGAACGAAGATGGTGCGCAGCCGGGCGTGGTCTACGCCTCCGAAGAGGTCCACATGTCGATTCCGAAGGCGGTTGCGCTGCTCGGTATTGGACGCGCGAACCTGCGCCTGATCGCGGTCGACCATCACATGCGGATCGACGTTCCGGCACTGGAGGCCATGATCACGCGTGACCGCGAAGCTGGTTTGCCCGGAATCGCGCTGGTCGGTTCGGCCGGCACGATCATGACCGGCGCGATCGATCCGCTTGCTGACCTGGCGGACATCGCGCGGCGGCACGATCTCTGGTTCCACGTCGACGGCGCCTACGGCGCGGCGGCGGCGCTCGCAGCGCCGGAAAAGTTCATCGGGATGTCGGAGGCCGACTCGGTCTCACTCGACGCGCACAAGTGGCTCTACCAACCACTCGACTGCAGCGTCCTCCTGTATCGAGACGCCGACGCCGCCCGACGCACCTTCGCCTACAGCGCCGAGTACGTGAAGACGACGAGCGACGACCCGATCGAGGGGTTCGCCTTCTTCAACCAGACGATCGAGCTCTCCCGCAGGTTTCGGGCGCTGAAGCTGTGGCTCTCCATCCGATACCACGGTCTGGCGGCCTTCCGCGCCGCGATCGCCGAAAACCTCGCGCAGGCGAACTCGCTCGCCGAACTGATCGAGGAGACGTCGTCGCTCGAGTTGCTCGCCCCGGTCGAGTTGAGCGCCGTCTGCTTTCGCTGGTCAGACGGGGACGCCGACACGCTGAACGAGCTGAACGACGCAGTCCTCCGTGACGTCAATCAGGCGGGTCGCGTATGGCTCTCGAACGCAAGCGTTCGCGGCACGGCCGGCCTGCGTGCCTGCATCACCAATCACCGGACGACCGAACAGGACGTACGGAGGGTCGTCGACGAAGTACTTTCGGCAGCCAGCCGCGTGACCGCACGCACGTTGTAGCCGTCAAGGCGGCACGGCATGCCGCGCTCGTAGAGGAAAGGCCCGTTCCCGGGCCTTTCCAGTAGCGGGGGCAGGATTTGAACCTGCGACCTCCGGGTTTTGAGCCGCCTCGATTGAGTACACGCGTGCCGCCGTGTTCCGCCGAAACACCAGCTCCGAGCCAGTTTTCGGCCGCGACCGTGCATTTAGGCGGAACACGGTGACATCGCCGCGGAAGCCCGCTGCTTGCAGAACGCTTGCAGCTCGTGGCGGTTTCTGCTGCGCCCGATTCCAGGCTGACGCTCGCACCAACGACGTGCCTAGCGCGGGACTGGCTCAAGCAGCATCGTCGGCCTACTTCCGACCAGTCGCGGCCTTCCGCGACTACCCTGCCCCTGCGCCGGCTCTTAGGTAAGCGAGCACGGCGAGCACCCGCCGGTGCGACTCGGGATTCGTATCGAGCCGGAGCTTGAGGAAGATCTGCTTCACGTGGGCCTCTACGGTGCGCTCGGTAACGAAGAGCCGCCCGGCGATCGCCTTGTTCGAAAGGCCTTCCGCGACCAGGCCCAGCACCTCCCGCTCGCGCTCGGTCAGATCCTCGAGCGGGTCATGCCGGCGTCGGCGGCCGACGAGGCGAGAGACGATTGTCGGATCGATCACAGTCTCGCCGTCGGCGAGGCGACGAAGCGCGTCGACGAGTATCGCCACGTCGAAGACTCGCTCCTTGAGGAGGTAGCCGACGCGCTCCGGATGCTCCTCGAGCAGGCGGATCGCATAGCTCGGCTCGACGTACTGGGAAAGGACGAGCACCCCCACGTCGGGATGCTCGGCGCGGATCTGCTCTGCGGCGACGAGGCCCTCGTCGGTGTGCGTGGGCGGCATGCGGATGTCGACGATCGCGGCGTCGGGGCGGGCGAGGCGAACGTGGCGCAGCAGGGAGTCGGCATCCTCCGCCTCCGCGACCACGTCGACGTCGGCATCCCTGAGCAGCCGGACGATCCCCTGGCGCGTAAGCATGACGTCGTCGGCGACGACTACCCGCACGGGATCACCGCACGTAGAGTGGTCGCCTCGACCTCGAGTGTGCCACCGAGCGCGCCGATGCGGTCTGCCACGTGGACGAGGGCCGAGGTGCGGGCCGCGCCGTCGTCTCCGACGGTGACCACCAGTCGTGAGCCCTCGCGACGCAGATCAGCCGAGACGAACGACGCTCCCCGCCCGACGGCATCGTCGATCGCCTCGGAGGTCGTGAGGTAAGCAGCCGTCTCGACCGGTCCGGGATAACGCTCGGGCGTTACCTCGCCGAGCTCGACCGGCAACGGCGCCTCGTCGGCGAGCGTCGCCAATGCGGGTGCGAGGCCCGCTTCGGCGAGAATCGCCGGGTAGATCCCGTGCGCAAGCTCACGCAGCTCTCCGAGCGCAGCTTGGGCATCGTCGGCCACCGAGGCGAGGAGCGTCGTGAGTTCCCGGTCGCCGTCCGCCTCGGCAGCGCCCCGCGCAAGGCGCAGGTCGTAGGAGAGAGCGAGGAGACGCTGCTGGGCTCCGTCGTGGAGATCTCGTTCGAGGCGCCGCCGCTCGGCGTCGCCGGTTTCGACAATCCGAGCGCGCGAGGCGCGAAGGTCCTCGAGCTGAGCGAGTGCCTCGGCCTGGAGCTGCTCGTTCTCGACGGCGAGTCGCGCCGCGGATCCGATCTCACGCTCGAGCGCCGGTCCCTCGAGAAGCGCAGCATCGTGGACGACGAGCGCCACCGGCCGCCCGTTCCTGACGATGGGCGTCACCGCACGGCCGTGCCCTGGAACCGGAGCTTGCACGGGCTTTCCACGTCCGTCGACCAGGCGCCGCGTGCCGGGAAGCCAATACGCCACTTCGAGAGCGGGATCGCCCGCGGCGACGGCCAGCGCATGTCGCAGCGTGCCCGGGGGCGGAGCCTCTCCCAGCTCGCCCGCGATCCGCGAGACCGCGGCTCGGGTTCGGCGGGTCCCGAGGACTCCCCGGGCGAGACCGAGCGCGAGCGAAGCGACGGAAAGCGAGAACGTGAGAAAGATGGACGAGAACCCTGCGCTGCGCGGGTCCTCGAGCGGCGTGCGCAGGAGCGCGACCGCGTAGGCGCTCGCGGCGCCACCGGCCAGCACGCCGGGAACGAGCGTCGGCAACAGCACGCGCCGTGCCGGACCACTCGCCGTGAGCAGCCGCCAGGCGCCCATCACGATGAGCAGCAGGCCGATGGCCAGACTCGTGCGGACCCAGACGTCGTCGAGGGTCCCCGCGACCCCCGGGTCGGCGTGGACGAGGAACGAGTTGTAGAGACAGTTGCGCCAGCAGTAGGGATCGCGGAACGGGTCGCGGAAGAGCGCCCGGCCGAGGCTCACGAACGCGGCCACCGCGTAGGCGGCAACGACCAGACCGCGGGTAGGCCACGACCGGAGCCGTCCGATCGGAACAGCGAGCACGAGGTGGAAGAGGAGCGCGAGAAAGAAGGGTGTCACGACGGCGCCGAGGCTGCGGACGAACGCGGGTCCGCCGTCCCAGCCATCCCAATCCGGCCCGAACCAGGCGACTCCTGCGAGCAGGGCCAGCACAGCGAGGCGCCTCGTCCGCGGCTCCGTCCAGGCGAGGAGACCCGCGGCGAGGAGCCCGAGCCCGGCCGCGAGGTCGGCAGCGTGAGCCGCGGTGGACGCGTGGGCGTAGGACGCGCCGGCGTAGGACGTCAGCGGCTCTGCCGACCGGGGGACCGCCAGAATCGCGGCGATCGCATAGGCGAGCGTGAGCACGAGGACGGCGATGCCCGCGAATCGCATTCGAGCGGCGGAGCCTGCGGCCGCCATTCCCCGATTCTGGCACGAGGAGGCCGAGGGCTGGAAGCTCGATCTGAAACACAGTTGACGAGCCTCTGGCCCACGCCGCGCAACCCCTCGTGCCGTGGGCCAGGGCTCGAATATGTCCTACGGCGCCAGCGGATGCGTGCCCCAGTTAGCGCGGTCCTCGGACTCCGGTGTATCTGTGACCCGCCTGACGTCCGTTCCGTCGCGCCTCGCCGTGTAGATGTCCTCCTGTCCGGGGCTTAGCAAGAGCGAGAAGATAATTCTCGTGCCGTCGGGCGACCAATCCGGGTTGAGGGGAAAGGAGGCGCTCCCGGGGGTCGAGAGATGTATCGCCTTCAGACCTGTGCCATCGCTATGGACGACGAAGAGCGACGCCGCACTAAACCGTCCGAAGAGGGCCGCGAAGAGGATTTCGTTGCCGTCCGGCGACCAGCGCGCGGTCCCCTCATCGTGTGAGTTCGCGAGGCCATAAGGCGTGATCTGATGCAGGCCGGTGCCGTCGGTGTTCTCGACGAACAGCGCGCCGGTCTGGTCGAGACCGGACCCAGATCCCGGCTTCGCCCGCGTGAAGACGAACTGTGTGCCGTCGGGCGAATAATCGCCGGGGATGTCACCGCCGCCGAAATTTTCCGCCGGCGGGTACGGATTCGTCGTGAGCCGCGTCAGGCCGCCTCCGTCGGAAGAATGGATCGTGTAGATGCCATCCAGTTCGTTGTGGCCGGTGAAGTCGATGACCCCGCAGAGAAGCCTGCTGCTGTCGGGGGACCAGGCTCTGCATCCCATGTCGGTATCTCGTGGGAGCTCGGGAACATCAAGAACGGTGAAGCCGGACCCGTCAGGATTGACGGTCGCGGGCCGGGGCGCGCCTTCCGGTCGGAAGACGTTGACGGACAGCTTGCTCCCGCCGGGTGACCAGACGGGATCGCCGCCTGAGAGCGGCAGAGGAAGCTCGTGCTCGTCTGTCCCGTCGGGATTGGCTATGAAGGTGTGCGGCTCGTCGGTCGCTTGGTCGTGACGGGTGAACGCGATCTGCCCATTCGTGCCGGGCACCTTCGCGCCCGCCGGAATCGCCGCTAGCGCGAATACCCCGAGCGACGCTACGAAGACGAGCAGCTTCTTCATTGTGATATGGGCTAGATACGTCGGCTTGCACGCATCCAGCCCAGACAGATGCATGAACACGGTTTTTCTCCCTTCGGTTGTCTCTGACACCGCCACTGACGGTAGAAGGCGCCCCAAGGGAAAAGAACGCTGCCAGCAACAGTTGTGCCTCCGTGCTAGCTCGAGACTTCGGACAGGGCGGCATTGCGGCTAGCCACAATGCCGGTGTGCCGGACGTCGTGCTGCTCGCGTAAGTCGATGTCAACGGCGTCTTGCGTCTTAGCAAGCACTCCAGAGCAATTGGGGCGAGTATCACATCAAGCCTCTTGCCCGACGGAGCGCTCTGCGCCAGAATCCGTGGCTCGCCGCGACGTGCGCGCAACCCGGCCGATGCGGTCGTCTCGGGGTGCGAAGGAGTGACATGAGACGGGTCAGAGAGACGAGGCAGCTCACGGCATCGACGCTCGCGTCCGCCCTCGCCGTCGCGGTGCTCGCCGGCTGCGCCACGAGCCACCGCGTGCGCGGAGCCGACAAGGCCGGCGGGTCAGATGCCCCCCTTGTGCTCCGTCTCGGCGACGTCGATGCGGAGGATGATCCGAACACGACGCCGGTGCTCGACGATTTCGGCGACCAGGTCGCGAAGCTCTCCGGAGGCACGCTGCGCGTCCGCGTGATCTACGACGCCGCCGGCCACGAGCGGCCGGATGTCGAGGCGCAGGTCGCCCGCAAGGTTCGCGACGGAAGCTTCGACCTGGGCTGGGTCGGCGCGGCGGCCTGGGACGAGCTCGGGATAACGAGTTTCCAGGCGCTCCACGCGCCCTTCCTCGTCACCAACGATGTTCTCCTCGACCGGGTGGCCACGGGCCCGCTCGCCGAAACCATGCTCGGCGGACTGCGCGACGCGGGCGTCCAAGGGCTGGCGGTCGTGCCGGAATCGCTGCGCAATCCGGTCGGCCTCCGGCGGCCGTTCGTCTCCCTCGCCAGCTTCCGCGGAGCACGTCTCTTTGTCACGCCGTCGAGGGCGACCGACGCGGCGCTCCGCGCGCTGGGGGCGAGACCGGTGCACGGACTGGGGAAGGCCCAGAACCTCGCCGTCGCTGACGGACTGCTCGAGTCGCTGGTCGCCTACTTGAGCCCGGACATCGTTACGGGCAACGTCAGCATCTTTCCGGCGCTCCACACGCTCTTCGCCAATCCCGCTTCACTTCGCGCCTTGACGGATGCCGAGCGGGCGGCGCTGGAGCAGGCAGCCGCCCGCACGCTCGCGAACGCCGTCGCGACGCGTCTCTCCGCACCGGAGGCGATCGAGCGGTTCTGCTCGACCGGCCGTGCGGCCTCCGCCACCGGCGGCGGTCGCGTCGTGCTCGCGAGCAGAGGCGAGCGCGCGGCTCTCGTGCGTGCGACGCGACCCGTCTACTCCGAGCTCGAGCGAGATCCCCACACGAAGAGCCTGATCAGCCAGATCCAAGCGCTGAAGCGATCTCTCCCTCCCGCTCCCGCCCTCCGCGTGCCCAGAGGCTGCTCCGTCCCCCGAGAGTCTGAGCCAACCGGCGGCACTGCGCCTCAGGCGACCAGCAAGCTCGACGGAACCTACCGGTGGCTGCTGACGACGGGGAATGTCTCCACGATGACACTCCGCGATCGGAAGTGGCAGAACGGAGAGGGCCCCGACGCGATCGAGGGCACTTACGCGGTGACCGGCAACCGGATCACGTTCATCTGGCCCAGCGAAAACTCGGTGCTCATCTTCACCTTCTCGCGCGACCGTGACGGGACGCTGCACCTCAGGCCCGCCCCCTCCGTCGAGCCGGGCGACCGCGGGGTGTGGTCGAGCGCGCCGTGGCAGCGGATCGGCCCGCCGGTGCGAGAGATCCCCTGACGGTTACTGGCCCTCACCGGGCAGGGGAAGCTCGGCGGAGAGGCGTGTCCCGCCGCCGGGTGGGCTGTCGAGGCGGAAGGCGCCACCAAGCGCCTCAGCGCGGTCCGCCAGCCCGCGGAGGCCAGAGCCGTGTGCAGGATCCGCGCCGCCAACGCCGGCGTCGACGATCTCCACCAGCGCCGCACGGTCGTCCGCAGTCACGCGCACGACCACACGTGAGGCAGACGCGTACTTGGCGACGTTCGCGAGTGCCTCCGAGCAGATGAAGTAGGCGGCGCCCTCGACCTCCGCTGGCAGCCGCCGGGCCGGCACCGTCAGCTCGACGGGCACCGGGCTTCTCCGCGCGACGGAGGCAAGCGCGGCAGCCAGTCCCTGCTCGGTCAGCGCCCGCGGGTGGAGGCCGCCGGCGAGGTCGTGGAGATCGGCAAGCGTGCGGGCGAGCTGACCCCTGGCACGCTCGATTTCCGCGGTCCTGGTGCGGCTCGTGTTTCCGGAGACCCGCTCGAGCACCTGCCCGAGCGCAACCAGCCGT
>Ga0137377_10005206_pt1 | contig 10389 bp, 9 predicted proteins | sample SagtaG_22_FD_104815 | JGI IMG/M metagenome (GOLD analysis project Ga0137377, IMG submission 104815) | Vadose zone soil microbial communities from Sagehorn Ranch, Mendocino, California, USA - Sage2_L_40_16 metaG | ecosystem: Environmental > Terrestrial > Soil > Vadose zone | place: USA... | reverse complement strand
TCGCTTTCCATCCCCAGCCTGAGGCGCGCTAATAAGCATGGGCGCACATGAAAACTAAGACGAGGATCAGAGAAAGGCGATAGCGGTTGTCAAAATTGACGGGTCGGCTAACTTCTCTCCTCCATCATGACCCTAGTAGCTGAGGGGAAGAGAGCGCCGTCAGCAATCGGGTCCCGCATGATGGTCGATTGTTTCCGGGGTTTTTTTACTTATTCAAAGTAACACTGGTGTTACGTTTATGATGGTAAACGAACATCGCAGAGGATCGTGCGGTCGTCTATCCCCGAATTTTTCGGTTATCAAAAGTGATGTTTTTTGTCCACGTTAAAATATTAATCGGATGGTGCTCCCTCATCCGGTTCATTCGATTTTTCAGAAAAAGTCTTCTTCATAACACCCCCATACGGATCTACCTTGCCGCAGTGACGGCCTCGTTGACAGGAGCTCCCACAGCTCACGCGATACTATCCTTCCACATTGACCCACCTATCGATGCCGCCCCAGAGCCCGTATCGTCACCATGGATCATTGCTATTACTGCCCTAGCTTCCTCAAGCGCCACTATCATCATATCGATAGGCTTGCAGAGAATGAGACGATCACGCCAGAACAATGGAACCGAACTAGCCCGCTAGTACGGGCGCATGGGCGAAGCATTGGGACGTTTGCGTATCTTGGCGAGTTTGCGTCTCCATCGATGAGTGGCTTCGAACTCCCACGGCGGCATACTACTCAGCAAAATTCCGAGGTCGCCAGCGCAAATCTTGAGGCATTATGTTTGCTTTGCAGACTCACACCCAGACATACTCGGTACCGCTACATGGGGGACCCGGGGTCAGCACTCCAAATTTACTTTTGGTTCGAGGATCGTCGACATTTCTTTGGACCCATTGTATTGACGAGGGATTCGTGGGCAATAAACGTCTATCCTTGTTCTCATCGCGATATGGGGTCAGAATGAAATTTTATCATCTATGGGAAAGGAGAGCATTCGCTACGGGCCGAGACCATGCTCTTACCGCTTCGCTAGATTCCTTGAAGGAAGCCTTATACTCGCATACAGGTCCTGCCCAGGGATAGATTGGATACCGTTGAGAGATGGAGTGGGCCATTGCTCCTGCTCGGCGGAGGGATGATTGTCGTAGCGTCTATCATACACCCTCAAGGGACTACATCCCAGTTTGTTCAACAGTCGCTCTGGGTCCCAGCGCATATCTTTGAGTACGCCGGGTGGACGACTATCCTCCTGGGGCTTGTAGGCTGGTACTCGCGGTTCTCAGCCAGCCTCGGCAGGCTTGGGACCTTGGGCTTTCTACTCTTCTTTTTGGCGCTTGCCACTGGCGTAGGATTCCCATTGTGGAGCGATCTCCTCCTCGGGCCTTACATGGCGGCTAACTCGCCCTCGCTGTACGACGCCCTACCTACGAACAACGGCTTCATTGCAATATTTCTAATAGGTTTTTTTGCCCTCGTTGCTGGATATCTTGTCTTCAGCGTGGCAGTTGTCCGAGCCAGAGTCCTCCCCAGATGGGCCTTTTGGCTCATTGTTCTCCAAATTATCGGGCTCGCCTCTATCTTTGGAAGCGTAATAGCCTTTGCCGCATTCCTCATATTCGAGGCGCTTTTTGGACTCAGCATCGCTGGTTGGGGATATGCTATTCTAACGCGGAAGCGAGTCGAGAGTCCTGAAAGATTACAGTAGGTTGATAATTCTTCCGAGCCTAGACTCTTTTGCTGCCTTTCAAATGAAGCCAAGTAGAGCAGTAACAGTCGCTATACCGCCGATGATCACCAAGAGGATTGTAGAGCCAATGCCTGTCTGAATCAGTCCTGATGCTTGATTTTCGAATGCGTGTACTGGGTCTTGAAGATAGTTCGCACTACTGAACATTGACAATCCGTTAGCGAGAAGAACGAGAGCGACGATGAAAGCGCCGACGAGAATTAATGCTTCTAACATGGCTCATGTGTCGTCTTCCACTTTTCTGCCTTAGGATTGAGGAGAAGTGTATCCCGAAATGTGAACGAGACTTCTGCGACACTAAAGCGTCTGCTGAATCTTGTCTTCAACCAGCCCTGTGACTGGAGCCGCGCCTAAGGTTGCTTTCTCGGGAAGAACTTCCTGTAGGGTAGGAGTAGCGGAACTAGGGACAGTATCGCGAACAGAGGGGGACCTGGATTGGCCTCCTCTCCCAGGAAGACCCCCTCAAGGAACCGGGCTACAAAAAAGATGGGCGCGGTCCAGAGTCCATACCACGCCCAAGCAACTGCACGACGATACCACTTCAAAACTATCAGCAGCGTCACAATTCCGAAGGCAACCGAGGTTAGGCCTATCTGCAAGGCAGCGTCTCGAGGGAAGCTCGTGCGCACTCCACCCAAGTCAAACGCCGCAAGGATGTACGACAAGCCAAAGAAGATGACCAGAACCTGAAGGGGAATAAAAATCACCCAAGCATGCTTCTCGTAAGCTTTCTCAGTCCTTACTGCTGTAAATGCCATAGCATCGAAAGGTGCCCGTTTTCGTATAAAACACCGTGGAAATTCGCGTCGGCTCTGCCCATAATGTTCCTCAAGGTCGTCTGGCAACCATCTGTACCAGCCTTGACCTTTCCTCGTCACCGTATGCGCATGCATGAATCATTGCGAATCATCTTATCACTGATGCGCGGGCCCGTGTGGTCGTCTCCCTCTACAACCCAGAACAAGAAAAGGTGGAGGGGAAGACGGCTCTGAAGCCGTCGCGGCTCGTTTGCCCTTTTAAGCCTTGACCCCTAATTGCTTGAGGAAGTTTGCCACATCGAAATAGCCGCGTGCCTCCGCAATCAGACCTTCACGGTTGAACCGAAAGAAAACGGCCGCGGGTAGTGTGACCTGTTTATTTGTGGGAGGTAAGGTTCCCGTTGGCAATTCCAGTGCACCGCTGTTTCTCGCAGTGAGCACAAATTCCGCAGCGAGGATGTCACCCTTGGTAGCAATGTTTAGGGTCCTGATGTCAATGTCTCGGAGAGCCTTCAACAAGCCTTCATTGAATTTTCTGAACCGCGTCTCTGCCCTTCCCCTTCAGGCGTAAGAGGGAGTGAGATCACGGCATCGGGAGCATGCAACGCGGCAACCGCACTCGCGTCACCCTGTTTTATGGCATCAGCAAATCTTCTGTAGACGTCTTCCCTAGCGACTTCTACTGTAGCCATTCCTGCAAACCACGAAACAGCCAGCGCTGGCTTGGAATTTGAGACTATCCACTTGCTAGCGCTTTTGGCGCTCCCGACCTAATATTATGCTCCCGGTCAGTCTAGTCCTACGATGTCATGCAGAAGGTTCGCATTTGCTAGAATGTTACGGACCTAGAGGATTCGGTTGCGTTCCCCCAAAAAAAAATATAGAAAATGGGGATGGTGCCGGGGTTGCTCATCTACCGTTGGTCTCTATAGAGATGAGCCCAGCACCGACGAACGTCTTGGCGTTGGGGTCGCCGATGGCTCCGACGGTGAGGGAGATTTGCCTGGTGTCTGGTTCCACGAGGCCGTTGACCGTCACTGGGGTCCGCAGTAGCGTGGGGTCTGTCGACTGAGTCACCTGGCCTGAGAGTGTTATTACCGCCCCCGCCCTGCTGTTGGGGTCGCCAATGATGTTACCAGTAAGGCTGAATAGAATAGTCATTGTCGATGTCTCAAATTTTCCAGTTCCCACAAGTTGGTTGGGGTCTCCCACAGCACGTGCCTCAAAGGACCCTCTAATACTCGGGTCGCCGATGAGGACAAGGTCGCCGCTCAGTTCGACCATCGTGGCTGCACGGACCGCCGGGACAAGCACCAGAGGTGCCAGGACCATGAAGGCCAGTAGTAAACGGGCATGGAGGATTTTCAAATTTCTTTTCATCTCCTATCGCTCTGGGTACTTCTTGCCATAGCGCCCCTCCTCGGCGCTCCGCCAGAAGAATCGTTTCAAGCCCGAAGAGAAAGGGCGAGGAAATGATAGGAAGTGGCAGTCGTAGGGTCGCTCTTAGTCAGAACTTAAGCCTGTTGGTATCGTGGGATTGAAACTGACATTCATGGACATTGATCGGCTGAATAATTGACTATATGCTCGTGTCACATTGTCGAAAGCGGACCAAGCGAACGAGCTGTCCGCCCGCGCAGTCTTCACTTGAGCCAGGACAGGACTCGTGCCTTAAGGGCGGTCTCCGATTCGCCAAGCCCGGACCTGTTCACATCCGCTGCATAGGCCGGATGGGACCAAACTGGCAGAAGAGAAGTCTCCCTCAGAGTGGGTAGTAGGTAGCCCGCAGATATCAACAGACCTGGCGTCCGCGCCGGCGACCTCGTGCTCCGAGACCCGGAACGGGCTGATAGAATCGTCAGCATTCCTCCGCGATTCCCAGACAACCAGCCTCTGCTTCCCATTAGAGTCCCTGATCGCCGCGATTAGGCCCGAGGATCCCAACGGAGCCAGCGATGGAGACTCGACGATAAGGTCACCCGTCGGCAAGGTGTCACCCACCAGCGTAAAGCCTAGGAGGTTACCGGACAGGTCGAAGTTCGCCCGCGTATACATAATCCGCATAGAGCCCGTCTGCCACCTGAACGCAGTCGCGAAGTACTCCCACGTGACAATCTCATCACTGCCAGTCACGACAGGAATCCTGATGGCACTTATCATGCTTCCAATCACCCCTCCAAGGTTGATCGACTGGACATACTTGACCTCGCCGCTGGTGCTGTTGAGACGCCAAACCTGGTTTCCGACGAAGCCGAGGTCGTTGCGCGTTGTGGTGAGGAAGTAGCCGGAGAAGTCGAAGCTGGCAACCGCCACCTCGTCCACCGTCCCGACCAGTGGGATGGACTCCTCGGTCACCGAGCTTATGATATTAATCTCAGTTATGGGCTTGGCAAACCGCACAGCAGTGGGCGTTACAACCACGGCCCAGTACTTGAACACAAGCTTACCGTCAGAGTTGACATACACTGTCATGAAATGGTTCTGGTCAACGGGGAGAAGTTGAATGCTAGAACCTACACCTGCTTGTACGTTCTTGACAAGAATGCTCGGTAACCCCGTCCCAGATATCCCCCACAGGGAGAGGCTGATGGTGCCGCTCCCCGACCCGGTGCCGGCCCCTAGCAGCAGGAGTGGAGGTCCGATCTTCCTGGCAACTAGAATTCGGTCATTTCCAAGTGCTAGAGTCTTCACATCAACACTAACCGGAAGCCCTGTCGTGTTAAGCTGGGCAGCGGTTTCCGAATTCTCCCCAAGCTTTGTAATCTGAGAACTGTCCACGTTCACGTTCCACGTTATCATCTTCAGGCCAAAGTTTCCAGATAAACCGGTACTCACTGCCCTACCGTTAGAGAGGCATTGCAGGTCATGGTCCCGCCACTGGTTCACGTTCAGGGCAGTATCGCGAAGATCGGGGTGAAACAATTTTGCAAAGCCGTAGTCAAGCATCTTGAAGATGTCCGCGGAGTCTGCTCCCTGCATGAAAGCCATAACCAGCTGCCTCCCAATCCTGTGCGCACTCAGAACCACGCATCCAATACCGTTAGGAGGGTTGAAGGCGGTCCCACAACCCGTCGATGATCCACCTTTGACGCCTTCCCATCCTATCGTAGGGTACAGGCTGCCAAAGCAGCCAGGTGGAGGGCCCCAGCAATAGCTGTACTGTTTAGTTCCGCCTCCCAGGTTTTCAGGAAGCTGCGTCTGGAAGCTGTAAGTCCCCGCAAACCCTACAACCTGCTTGAAGTAATCGTCTTGGTATGCGTGCATCCAAATCTTAGCCAGTTCCCTGGCAGTGGTATAGTGGTCGGGGTTATCAAAACCGTTCGGGTTCATGAAATGCGTGTCGGGAAGGCCTTGGGGGCTAACCTCGCCTGGAAGGGTCTCATCGTTCATAAGCTCGACGAAAGTCTGCCAGTCCCCAGCCAAGTGTTCAGCCACGGCGTAGGCTGCGTTGTTACCTGATGGGTACATCATGCCCCGCAAGAGGTTATCAAAGCGAACCTTCTCTCCCGCCTGAAGGGGCACATTGTTCACGTCCTTCATAGAAGAGCCACCAATGCCGGCGGCGAACGGGCTGATGGTCACTTCGTCAAAGAGGTTCGTGAAGTATGATGAGTGTTTCTTGCCGAGTATGAAATCAACCGCTATGTGCAGGGTAACAATCTTCGTCGTGCTGGCCATGGGCGTGCGCTCATCAGGCTTTATCGCGAAGACAGTCCCTTCTTGACTGTCGAGCCCGAAAAGAGGATCCCCAACGAAAGCGTGTTGCGCCTGAACAGTCGGCGGCGAAAAATCAGCGTGTAAAAGGGGTGCGGAGTCAGCGACAATCAGCATGAGCAATGAAACAATCACTACCCTGGAAATTTTCCAGCCCAATCTAGGGCTCAAGAAATACACTTCTGGGGATCGGGCAAACCAACTGATTAAAAGACTTTTTCCCAATCGTCCGTTTGGTGAGAGGTGCCCTAAGTCAACAAGACGCTCACGATTTGCAATGAGCAAGTCCTCTGACGCACACGACGCGTAGCGACCATCAATTTCACGCACGAGATGAATGCTTGTTTCGGGTGAACCCCGTCATAGGGCAGAGGCGCCAATTCGCCGAGAAATGCAAACGTCTCAATGTTTCATGCATGCGCCGCTGAAGGAAGGCATCTTTGAGTCGCGCAAATCTTGATGCATTATGTTGGTCGTCCCCTCTCACACCCGTATGCGCAGGATTGGATCGGGTAATGGGGTCCCAAGAGAGCTAACCGGTTTTCCGCCTAAGAATGAACTCGGCCACCGCGTCCCAGATCGTAATGTAAGGCAAGTCGTCATACTTCAAATGGTCCGCGAACTCTACGTCTGAGACGATTAGCGTAATTGTGCCTCTTACCTTTCTTAGGAATGCCATGATTTCGCCGTCCGGAATGTGTTCCTCCGAATGTTCATTGCCTCTCAACGACATGTGAACAGTTTCGCAATCTATCCCTCTGCTTCGGAGTTTCGGGGCGACATGGGCAAGACCTGCGTCCGTCATGTATTTCATGGACTATCCTAATCGTCGCTTACTTGTAAATCGACCGGAATGTTCTTAGCTAGCCAAGCACGATTACATGATGGTTAACATGTCTGACGAAAATAAGAATTCTAACGAAAACATCCGGGTTGGCGCCGGAGGCGCCGACGTGGATTCAAATCTCACTCCCCGCACCACTTTTGTTAGCTAGCTGATAGTGCTCCAAGCATCGTTTCACGCACAGCCGAAGAATAGTCTAGCCACCCAATGATGGCGGTGGAATCTAAGGGGTTGCAGTGATGTTTCTCGCGAGCTGGTCGTAGATTCTCAATCTTTCCAGCGCGATGTCAGCTCCGGTAACTTTGTGCTCGCTGAAGAATTTCTCGACTTCAGCTGGGCGACCGACGCCGACAATCGAGAAGTATTCTCGCAAAATGATCGAGAACTGGGCTGTTCCAGAGTACATCGCTTCTAATTTCGCCATGTTGTTCTTGAACCATTGCCAGATGGCAGTTTTCGCATCTGGGTTGGCTGTTGCGTAGAGGATCACGTTCCGGACGTCTTGCCGCTTTACCTTGCCACTCAACGCAAAGTCTAGCGTTTTTGCTACGAGGTCAGGATTCTTGAAGCTGGCTAAGCCTTCCAAGTATCTGAGTCGTTCTTCGTCTGTGTTGCTTCTTGTGTATCTGCTGATTAGGCCGTCATAATCGTTTGAAGATCTAGCGTACCCCATAACAACTGATCGTTTCATGTCCGGCTCGACCTTGGCCAGCTCGTTGAACTTCGAACCGGCCAACTTTGCGTAGCCATCATCCAGAAGCGTGAGACGGGCTGCGATGATGCCTTTGAGGGTCGTGCTATTGTCGTCCTTCTTGCTCCCGAAGATTCTGAGCCCAGCGCTGTGGAACTTGCGGGAAGTCTCGATTAGTTTTGAGGGTGCGATCTGGTAGAGGAATGACAGCTGGTCAGAGACTTCGACCGCGGGAAGATACTCCTCTTCGTTCGAATACTTTTCAATTAGGTCGAGGTATTCGTTGAAGGACGTTCGTCCGGATAGCAAGAAGGCCTTGGCGTCGCTGATCATTCCCCAAAGGTCGAACGGGGAAAGCCCTGCCTTCCACACTAAGTCTTGTAATTCCTTTCCATCATACTGTACGACGTAGAACCCCGTCTGGTCCACGTTCAGCTTGAGAGACCGTGGGTTTGTGGAGAGATTGACCTCGGCCCTCTTCTTGTCCAGCAATAACGACTGTGTCTTGCCGTCAACATTCATTGTGACCGGGATCGGCCAGGCTTGCTTGGAAGTTCCGCCAGTCAGAAGGAACCTCTCCTGTTCAAGAATCAGTTTGCCCACCACTAATGAGGCTTTGACTACCGGGAAGCCTTCTTGGCTAATCCAGCCTTCCATTATTCGGCTTACATCCGTCCCGGATGCTTCTTGGAGGCTTGACCAGAGATCGTGACCCGAGGCGTTGCTGTAGCGGAATTTCTGCAGATACTGAGCGACGCCCTTCTTGAAATTCTCTGAGCCAATATAGGCCTCGATCATTCGCAGGATGCTTGCGCCTTTTCCATAGCTTATCTCGTCGAATAATTCCTCAATCTCTTCAGGGTCGTGGACCTTCGCCATGATGGGATGGGTCTTGGTCAGTGCGTCGCGGCCCATCGCTCCTGATGTGGATGTTCTGACAAAGTCTTGCCAGACCTTCCATTCTGGATAGGCTCGGTCGGTGGATTTGAAGTCCATGAATGTCGCGAAGCTCTCGTTCAGCCAGAGGTCGTCCCACCATTTCATCGTGACTAGATCTCCGAACCACATGTGAGCAATCTCGTGTGCGATCACGTGAGCTACGGACTTTCTCGCCCGGATGCTCGTATCCTTGTCCACGTGCAGGAGAATTTCTCGATAGGTTATGGCTCCCCAGTTCTCCATCGCACCATAAGCGAATTCGGGGACGGCTACATTGTGGAGCTTGGGTAGTTGGAAGGGGATGCCGAAGTATGACTCGTAGAAGTCTAAGACTTTCCGGGTGGCGTCGAATGAGAATTCTGTATTGATCTTACTAGTCGGCCGATCCGCGTAGGCTGCATAAAGCTCTGTTCCGCCATGCTGGCTCTTCTCCTGGATGAACTTTCCAACTCCCAAGTAGAGGAGGTACGTGGACATTTTCGGAGTTTTCTTGAACGTGACAGTCTTCTTGTTCCCCTCATTTGTCTCGGATTCGATGGGCATGTTCGAGATGACGGAAAGGTTAGCGTCGGCTCTGACTCGAACCTTGAACACTGCCTTGTAGGCAGGATGGTCCACGCAAGGGAGGACCTTGCGGGCTTGAACTGCTTCGAGGTGCGTGCTAAGGATATAGCCGTCCCCATATGACGCCTTGTAGAACCCGGTAAAATTGTCGGAGACTATGCCATCGAACTCTATTTCTAACGGACCCGAGAACTTCCCGGTCTGAATCTCTAGGACCTTCCCGGAATGTTTGAACGGGAGTTTGCTTCCGCCCGACTTCACACTGTTGATCTGTTGGCCCACAGCGTCTAGGGATACATCCCCGATGGATTCTAGATCTACTGTCACTTTGCCGCTATATTTGAGACCAGCAAAATCTACATCGAGGAGTAGATCGTATTCTCTGACATGCTGAACGTTCTTCTCGGGCTGGATTGTCGCTACCTGCATAAATGTCGCACTTGAAAAGCGTTTGAGATGTACTTAAGAAAGAAACGGTGGGAGACGTGCTTAACGAAGGACCTGTTCCGGATGCAATGTAGGTATAGGACCCAGCGATGGTCGCAAGAACTTTCGGGTTGAGGACTCCTTCTCTGGCTTCCGTGGAACAACCTAGAAACTAAACAGAAGGAGCATTTTTTGGGTCTCTCGAAAATCCCGCCAGGTGGTGTTTCGATTCTACCGTTTAGGACCTGGATTGGCCAGGTACGGCAGTCTGCTTTCCGGCTCGACGCTTCATAAGCACGGCGATTGATATTACAACAATAATCGCCGCAACTCCTCCAACGACAGCATACGGAGTATAATCAAAGGAGGTTTGTACGGGTGACTGGGGCGGTTGGATGTCAGACCCGGTTACATTAACCGAACCGTTCATCGTTGGATGGAAGCCGCATTGAATCGGGTAGAAACCATGCTTGTAGAAAATGTAAGAAAAGCTTTGGCCGGGGTTCAAAGTTCCGCTGCTGATTAGAGGCGTCCCTCCCTGGGTAATATTCGTCTGTGGCGTTGAGGAGACGGTGTGCCTGTCCAATCCGCTGCTGACATAGGTCCAGATTACCTCTGTTCCCGTGGTAATGTTGATGACCTTTGGTTGGTAAGCATAGTCAACTATGGATGCCGAATATGTGGGAGTGCTGGCTCGAACAAACAGTGT
>Ga0137377_10005204_pt1 | contig 10390 bp, 7 predicted proteins | sample SagtaG_22_FD_104815 | JGI IMG/M metagenome (GOLD analysis project Ga0137377, IMG submission 104815) | Vadose zone soil microbial communities from Sagehorn Ranch, Mendocino, California, USA - Sage2_L_40_16 metaG | ecosystem: Environmental > Terrestrial > Soil > Vadose zone | place: USA... | reverse complement strand
CCTCTTGTACTGCTTTTTTCGTGGGGAATTGCTCGGGGTGGTTTACGCGCCATTCTTTCCAGAATGAGATGATCACAGCCTGTAGTACGCCGACGACTGGCGCGACGAAGAGTGCTCCCAGGATACCAAAAAGTTCAACACCTGCGATGAGCGCGCTGATAGCAATAATGGGATGAAGACCAACGGCGTTCCCAACGATGCGTGGGCCTACGATGTGGCTTTCAAAGGAGTGAACAGCGAGGAAGTAGAGCAGCACGATGATGGCTAGTACCCAACTCTGGTGGGTGAGGCCAATAACCCATCCGTTATTCTGGGTCAGTGCAAGCAATACACAGGCGGCGGCTGTAATAAATGTTCCCAACACTGGAATGAACGCCATAAAAAAAGCAAGCACGCCCAATAGAACAGGGTGTGGCACCTGCAAGATTGCCATGCCCACGCCTACAAGTAGACCAATCAAAAAGGAAAGCGTGAACTGGCCCCGAATGTAGCCTCCAACGACATGTTCCAGCGTGTCCAGCACAAAGATTGTACGCTGCTGAAATGGAAGATTGCCGCGCAACCAGCGCATGATGCGCGCTCCGTCTATCAGGAAATAGATACTCAATATGGCGACCACGATAAAATCCAGAACGAAATTGAAGATGCTTCTGAGGAGTGGGACGACATCATTGGCTAGATTTGCCAGGTGGCTTACGACTATTTGACGTGCATCTTGAATTTGTGCCTGATCGATGCCAAGAGATTGGAGGGTCACTTCTAGTGGCGTCGCTGGACCACCAGCATTTGGCTTAAGAAGATGTGTGACTTCGCCTTTAAGATCGTTGACCTGCTGAATTGCAGTTCTGAAAATAAAATAGAGAACGATACTGAGACCAATAAGTACCAGTAAATAGACAACCAGTATTGCCACTATACGCGGCATGACACGTGCGGCAAGCTTGACCGCAGGGGCAAGCGCAACGGCCAGGAGCGCCGCGATAGCGAGTAAAATCAGAGATCTGCCAATATGCGATGCTGCCCAGAGGATAACCGCTGCCAACCCGATCCAGGCAAGCGTCGCTAAGGGGATGGCAACGCGCCGTATCCATTTTGCGCTCGAGGAGATTGTAGAGCGCCATGTTTCAATTGGACTCGCATGAAGGGCTACTTCTGCCGTTGTTGTGGATGATGGAGTAAGAGAAGAAGGCTCAAGCTTGCTTGTGGTCTGAACCTGTTTGCCACATTGTATACAGAATATGGCCTGGTCAGGATTCTCTGTTCCGCAGTTGATACAATTCATTGGCGATTTCCACCTTCGTGTATGTAGTAGTGCTGTCGTGTGAAGGTAGGCGATGGGAAATAGATGTTTTACTTGATTAAGTATACGTTACAGGAGCCTGTTTTAGGAACAAGTGCTAGATAGATCACTGATTTCGCCCTCAGACGCTGCTTCTGCTGCTCTGGTCGAGTTGTGAAATGGGACGGGTAGAGACACAAAATGGCATGGTGATCTCATAGGGCTAGCAGGTATATGATATGATAGATGAAAAGATAGTAAGAAGGAAAGCGTCTATAGCTTTTGATCATAGAAGGAGGGAGGCAGTATGGGCGGTTTTCATTGGCTTGATCTGATTGTAATTTTGGTGATTGGCCTTATAGTTGCAGGACCAAAGGCAATGCAATCGATTTCGCGAAATGCAGGTAAGGGTGTGGGTCAAGCTAAGACTGTGAAAGATAAGGTGATGGCTGAGCTGCCTATGGAGGAAGTTTCTGAAATATCGAGGACATTTTCGAAAATCCCTTTGAGCCCTCAGCAGGCCATACAGAAGCTTTTGATTCCTGAGCAAGATAAGAAGCAGGAAGAAACAAAACAAGAAGTAAAACAAGAGACTTCTCCTTCCGCTCCAACTTCTACTGAGTGATCCCAACTAGCGGCGAAAACGGTAAAAAGAGTTTTTCGAGGACACCCCTATCCCTGGTTAGGGCTATCGTGCCGGGTCCCCAGACCCTGTACCCACTGCACTCCCCTATTTAGAAGTTCATTCCCTTGACAAAATACGATATATCGTTATAATTAACGATATAATACGATATATCGTTAATTGGAAGTAAGGAAAGGAGAATTCGATGGCTGCTGAGGAGCAGACGATGCAGGAAGCACCAATGCTAGAGGTTCCTCAATCGGTTGCGGAATTAGTCGAAGTAGCTGCTGCGGCTGCGCCGCATACCGAGGGTACGCCGATTATCCATGTCGAGGGACTTAAGCGAAACTATGGAAAGATTGAAGCTGTAAAAGGTGTCTCGTTCGACGTGTATGCGGGAGAAATTTTTGGCTTTCTTGGTCCGAATGGAGCTGGTAAGACAACAACTATCAGCATGCTCAGTACCTTACTCAAGCCTACGGCGGGCAAAGCGATCATTGCGGGATATGATGTTTTAAACCAACGCAGCCAGGTACGGGAGTCCATCGGCCTGATTTTCCAGGATCCGAGTCTGGATGATCGCCTGACCGCGGCTGAGAATCTGCGCTTTCACGCTACTGTTTACGGGTTGCCAGCGGATATCTCTCGTCAAAGACGTGAAGAGATGCTGAAAATGGTCGATCTATACGACCGTAAAGATCAACAGGTACGCACATTTTCTGGTGGCATGAAGCGCCGGCTCGAGATTGCGCGTGGCCTCTTGCACTATCCACGAGTGCTGTTTCTGGACGAGCCTACTATCGGCCTCGCCCCACAAACTCGCCTGCAGCTCGGGCCATACATTCTCAATCGGCGCCCGCAAAAGCAGATTACTATGTTTATGACGACTCATTACATGGATGAGGCTGAGTATTGTGATCGTATCGCAATCATTGATCATGGCAATATCGTAGCGCTTGATACGCCGGACAATTTGAAAAGTATGGTTGGTGGTGATGTTATCCGCTTGAAAACAAGTGATGATGTAGTAGCGATACAGCAAATCAATAAACATTTCGGCGTCGAGGCACGCCAGGTTAAAGGTGAGCTGGTCTTTGAAATTGCAGGCGGTGAGGAACTGGTGCCACGTATTGTTGAAGAGCTTACAGTTCGTATCAAATCGATCAGTGTGCGGCGACCTACCCTTGATGACGTGTTTATTAAACTAACCGGGCATGAAATTCGTGAAGAGGACGCAGATAGTAAAGATCAAATGCGTGCGTTCTTGCGCATGAGAGGAGGTATGCGAAGATGAGTACAACTGTCACAACACAAACATCTATGACTCCGATGGCTCCTACTACACCAATAAGCGGGCCTTTGCAGCGAAACCTCAAAGCGATAGGCATCATCTGGTATCGCGAGATACTGCGCTATATACGGGATTGGACGCGTGTGATCACCTCGCTCATGCAACCATTGATGTTTCTGTTCATCTTTGGAGCGGGCCTTTCGGGCAGTCTCAATTTCGCGAGTAGTCAATTGCCAGCTGGAGCGCAACTGGATTTTCAAACTTTTCTCTTTCCTGGAGTGTTGAGTATGACGGTCTTGTTTACCGCTATCTTCTCGGCAGTCTCCATTGTATGGGATCGTGAATTTGGTTTCCTGCGTGAAGTGCTTGTTGCACCCATCTCGCGTACTTCTGTTGTGCTTGGTAAGGCTTTTGGTGGCAGCACAATTGCCATGCTGCAAGGCACTATTATGCTGATCTTTGCACCGTTGATTGGTGTTAAATTGAGTGTTGGGTTGGTCGTGGTATTGATGCTTGAGATGCTGCTGCTGGCCTTTACACTAACCTCTCTAGGTATTGTGATTGCCTCGCGTATGAAGTCGATGGAAGGATTCCAGATGATCATGCAGTTTCTACTCATGCCGATGTTCTTCCTGAGTGGAGCGCTCTTCCCATTGAGAAATCTGCCTGGCTGGCTTTCGTTCCTTACCAAGCTCGACCCGGTAACGTATGGTGTTGCTCCACTGCGGCAGGCTGTTTTGAGCAGCTTTGGTCTACCCACATTTGCGATGGATCAGCTTGGCGTAAATGTGACGCTCTTCGGTCAAACGCTTTCCGCGGCTACTGAGTTGATGATTGTGGCTGTTTTAGGGTTGATCTTTGTGACGTGGGCTGCAATTATGTTCAGCAGGCAGGATTAGTAGGGCTGTGTATTGCATGAGATTACTTTTCAATTAATGCTACTGCATAGCAGGCAATTCCTTCCTTCCGACCAGCGAATCCTAACCCATCGGTGGTAGTTGCCTTCACGCTTATGTGTTCTCTAGCAAGATGCAAATGCTGTGCCAGATGGGTACGCATAGCCTGAATGTGCGGGGTCAATTTGGGGTATTCGGCGACGATAGTTGTATCGATGTTGTTGATCGTAAATTTTTGTTGACATAACAAATTATACGTGTAGTCGAGGAAGACTGAACTGGGCTGGTTTTTCCAGTGTTCGTCGCTGGATGGAAAGTGTTGACCGATGTCGCCGAGCGCTGCCGCGCCAAGGAGAGCATCCACTATAGCATGTATAAGGGCGTCAGCGTCGGAATGACCACTAAGACCTTGTTCGGAGGGAATAGTCACGCCTCCAAGTATTAATGGGCGACCTATGGCAAAGGCATGGACATCGTAGCCAAAGCCAATTCGTATAGTCATATTGCTACTGATCCTTTGATGAATGCTTCTGCAATCAGCAGGTCTTCCTGGGTAGTAATTTTGATGTTTCTGTATGAGCCATTGAAGATAGCGACACGTTCTCCCAGGTGCTCCAACAATGCGGCATCATCTGTGAACTCTTGCTGGGGCTGAGTTGTATGGTGTGCACGATGAATAAGTGGGAAAAAGAAGACCTGTGGTGTCTGGATTGCCCAGAGTTGTGAGCGGTCGAGTGTACTGGAAATCCAGCCCTGCTGAACTTGCTTGATCGTATCCTTGACGGGGATGGCGGCTATAGCAGCCTGGTGTTCCTGTGCCGCTTTCAGACCTGCTTCCAATATGTCAGGAGTGACAAGTGGACGTGCTCCGTCGTGTATCATCACCCATTGTGTTGTTGGGGCCAGGCTTGCCAGAGCATCAAGTCCGCTACGTATTGAGTCTTGCCTGCGTATCCCCCCCTCCACGATGCCGGTGATTTTGCTCCATCCTTCTTGCTGGCAGAGTTTGGTAGCATCGTCAAGTCGCTCGGCATTGAGTACAAGTACAATGTTACCAATAATAGGAGAAGTTTGAAACACATCAATAGTTCGTGCAAGTATGATGCGCTCCGCCAGTGGAGTCCAGAGCTTATCTCGTCCTTCCATGCGGCGGCTGGAGCCGGCTGCTGCGATAATGGCGGAAGATGTTACTTGCATATTTCAGCTATTACTTTGGTTTGGTGCTAGAAGATTGGGAGGGCTGGATAGAAGATATGCTACTTACCCCCCCTTGTTGTTTTGGGTGTGCGAAGATCATCCGTCCTGCGACAGTTTGCAATACTCGGGTTACTGAAACTTCGATTGTCGTACCCATGAACTGGCGACCACCTTCTACCACAATCATCGTACCATCATCCAGGTAGCCTACTCCCTGACCCAATTCTTTGCCATCTTGCATGATTTTGATAACAACATCTTCTCCCGGAAGTAGTACAGGTTTAACAGCATTAGCCAATTCGTTGATATTGAGTACTTTGACGCCCTGCAGTTCAGCCACGCGGTTGAGGTTAAAGTCATTCGTAATAATTGGACAATGTAATGTTTGAGCCAATTTGACTAGCTTGCTATCAACTTCTGTGATACCCTCAACATCAGCATCGGTGATCTCGATGGGGACAGTGGCATCTTTTTGCAGACGGTTGAGCATCTCCAACCCACGTCGTCCACGATTGCGCCGCATCGTATCGGCGGAATCGGCGATGTGCTGTAATTCATTCAATACAAAGCGTGGGACTACTAATGCGCCTGAGATAAAACCGGTCTGACTAATATCAGCAATGCGACCATCAATGATGGCGCTTGTATCCAGCAATATCTGAGTTACTGCTTGAAATTGTGAGGCATTTACTCTTTCGCGTTCTTTGTTACGCTCCTCTTCACGTTCTCGATCACGTTCTCGTGCGCGGCGCGGAATAAAGCCTGTCTGGAAGAGGTGTAATATATCACTTTTACGTTGCACGGCTATGGCCACACCCAAAAAGCTAAATACGACGGCTCCCACAAAGGGGAGAATATGTCCCAGATTTGCAGGCAAATTTGATAACGGAATAGCGAGCAGTAGCGATATGATGAGTCCAACAATGAGTCCTATCACTGCTGCTAACAGGTCACTAGCGGAAGTATTACGCATCCAATGATAAGGCATTACAGTGATGTAAGGAGTGATAATAAACATGATAATGGCACTGACGCCTGCGATGCCAATTGCCCACCAGAGGTTAATCCAGGAAGGAAATTGTGAACGATCTAGAAAGTAGAGAGCCATGATCGCAACAATTGCAACCACGGAACCGATGACGCGAGCAATAGAATTGATTGACATCCCTTCATCCTCCAATATGGTACTATCGAGTGTGTTCAGGCACCCGTGAGGGGCAACGCGAGGTAGGGCATGTGGGCAGGGTCGATGATGAGAATAAAAATGATAATAACAAGATGATGTTGCCTGACCCATGATACCTGTACTATGCTGAACCGTAAAACGTGCCCGTTAAGCTGTTAAAACTCTATGTGACAGTTACCGAGTATACACTGTTACGACGCTGAAATCAATACTTTCTTCTAGTGTAATGCAACCTCCAGTGCTACTGCAAGCGAACTTGCTGTAATAATTTTGAAATCTGATGGTAATCCCGAACCCTCTAGCTCTGCGCTTATCTGTGCCCCCCCGCCAGCTTTTGGCACAACACAACGTTTAAAGCCGAGTTTTGCAGCTTCACGCACGCGCAGGCTCAAGCGACTAACAGTGCGTAATTCGCCCGACAGGCCTACTTCACCAATGAGTACCATTTCTGGTGCAATGTGCTTCTCGCGATAACTTGAGGCAATAGCCGCTGCCACTCCCAGGTCAATGGCTGGCTCCTCTAAGTTAAAACCGCCAACTACGTTTGCATAGACATCATGATTGCCTACGGCTAAACCTACTCTTTTAGTGAGCACTGCGAGTAACATTAAAAGGCGGCTGTAATCAATACCGTTGGTAGTGCAACGAGCATTGCCGAAATTGCTAGGTATAACGAGCGCCTGCACTTCTACCAGCAAAGGACGCGTTCCCTCCATACTCACAACGACAGCAGAGCCGGTTGCGCCTGCGGTGCGATCGGTCAGAAACATTGCAGAGGGGTTAGCAACTTCGGCTAATCCATCTCCATGCATCTCAAATACACCGACCTCGTGCGTTGCTCCAAAACGATTTTTGACCCCACGTAGCAGGCGATATGTATGATATCGTTCACCCTCAAGATAAAGCACGGCATCGGCGATATGTTCGAGAGCTTTTGGACCAGCTACTGTGCCTTCTTTTGTGACATGTCCAATGATAAAGATCGGTATATGGGTACTCTTTGCCAGTTGCATGAGCTGGAGCGTGCATTCACGCACCTGGCTGATGCTGCCGGGCGCCGATGTGATGTGACTGGATAGTACAGTTTGAATGGAGTCAACGATCACTAATACAGGTTTGAGTCTATTCACTGCCTCTGCAATCACATCGAGTTCAATCGAAGCCAGTAAATAGAGATGTTCGCCAGTGATATCCAGGCGTTCGGCGCGCATCTTGACCTGTTCAATCGACTCTTCACCCGAAATATACAGCACTGTTCCTACGCTTTTAGCTACCTTGCCGGCAACTTGTAGAAGTAGCGTGGATTTGCCGATGCCTGGTTCTCCACCAATAAGGGTAAGTGAACCGGCAACGAGACCTCCCCCCAGGACACGATCCATTTCTGGATAGCCGACAGAAATGCGAGCTTGAGCAAACGGTTTGATTTCAGGTAAATTAAGTGGAAATTGGGTCCCCTGGGCAATAGAAGACGACCCTAACAAGCTTTGACGGCGCTGTTGGGAGGGACTTTGTGGGAGATCCGCCACTTCTTCAAGGGAGTTCCATGCTCCACAATCGGGGCATTTACCCACCCATTTACTCTGTTCAGCACCACATTGCTGGCAGAGAAATTTTGTGCGTAGTTTTGCCATAAAAATTTCAAAGTCCGAATAGTAGGGGCCAGATTTATCGCGCCCGTCGGAGAAAGGTGGGGCCAACGTTCGAACGTAAATACGCTTGCCACCCCTCCCCCCGTGGGGCGCGATAAATCTGGCCCCTACGCATATAGGCTCAGGGCGGGGCAAACCCCACCCTGAGAAAGATTATTATCCCTGCGCTTCGCCTGTGCCACTTTCACCACCAGCCGAGAGGGCTGCTTCTGGTGAAACTGGAGCGGGCAACTGCTCGATGCGATTACGCACTTGCAGGACAAGGTTGTCGTCAACAACAATCGCTTCCACCAGATCTCCTGGTTGGAATTTCCCTTCAAGAAGACCTTCCGCCAGTGGATCTTCGACCATGCGCTGGATAGTACGGCGCAATGGTCGAGCGCCATACTGGGCATCGAATCCCTTTTCTATCAAGAAATCTTTAGTAGAAGGGGGAACGACCAGTTCCAGTTCCTGTTCGGTCAACTGGACGCGAACGCGCTTTAGTAGCAACTCAACGATGGAGTACATCTCTTCGATGCGCAATGAATGGAAGACGATCACTTCATCGATACGGTTCAGGAACTCGGGTTTGAAAGTGTTCTTCAACTCGCCAAGTACCTTCCCCTTCATTGCCTCGTAATCAGACTCATGGGCTTTATCCTTGTCTTTAGATTGTTTGAAGCCGATAGAGGCTTCCTTGTTCAACAAGGCCGCGCCGACGTTAGAGGTCATGATCACAATGGTATTGCGGAAGTCTACAGTGCGACCCTTTGCATCGGTCAACTTGCCATCCTCCAGTATCTGGAGCAGCATGTTGAAGACGTCAGGGTGAGCCTTCTCGATTTCGTCGAGCAGGATTACGCTATAGGACTTACGACGAACAGCCTCAGTGAGCTGACCGCCCTCTTCATAGCCAACATATCCAGGAGGGGCACCAACCAGGCGTGCTGCCGCGTGGCGCTCCATAAATTCGGACATGTCAATTTTGATAAGAGCTTCTTCACTACCGAACATGAATTCAGCAAGAGCACGAGCCAACTCGGTCTTGCCGACACCTGTCGGACCCATGAAGATAAATGAGCCGATAGGACGTTTGGGGTCTTTGAGACCAGCGCGGGCACGGCGTACGGCGCGAGAGACTTTCTCGATCGCCTCGTCCTGTGCGATTACGCGAGCATGCAATGCCACTTCCATCTGAAGCAGGCGTTGCGACTCCTCCTGTGCAATACGCATGACGGGAATACCGGTCCACATCGAGACGATCTGGGCGATTTCCTCTTCACCGACTGAGGGCTTTTCGCTACCACGCTCGCGATGCCAACCGGATTCCAGTTTAGAAATACGGTCGCGTAGTTTAACCTCTCGGTCGCGTAGTTCAGCCGCCAGTTCATATTCTTGCTGCTGAATGGCCTGTTCTTTTTCGCGCAGGACCGACTCCAGTCCCTTCATCGCCTCTTTCAGATTAAGGGGAGCAAGAGAATTTTGCATGCGCACGCGGCTGGCCGCTTCATCGATCAGATCAATCGCTTTGTCGGGCATGAAGCGATCAGTAATGTAACGGCTAGCCATATCGGTAGCAGCTTTGAGCGCTTCATCTGTAATGATCAAGCGATGATGAGCTTCGTAACGTTCGCGAATACCCTTGAGTATTTCAAGTGTTTCCTCAATAGAAGGTTCACGTACGATGACTTCCTGGAAGCGCCGTTGCAGAGCAGCGTCGCGTTCGATGTACTTGCGATACTCGTCGAGTGTTGTAGCGCCGATGCACTGTAGTTCCCCACGAGCAAGCGCAGGTTTCAGGATGTTCGCGGCATCAACCGCACCCTCAGCAGCACCAGCGCCAACAAGGGTATGAACCTCGTCGATGAAGATGATGCAATCCCTACTGCTGCGATTCTCTTCGATGATCTTTTTCAGGCGTTCTTCAAACTCGCCGCGATACTTCGTGCCTGCTACCAGGGATCCGACATCGAGAGTCAGCAAACGTTTGCCCGCTAATGTTTCTGGTACCTCGCCAGCGATGAGACGCTGCGCCAGACCTTCAACAATAGCAGTTTTACCGACGCCAGGCTCACCGATAAGCGCAGGGTTGTTCTTATTACGCCGGGAAAGAATCTGAATGACTCGCTCGATCTCTTGATGCCGTCCGATAACTGGGTCTAATGTCCCGGCACGCGCGGCAGCAGTGAGATCGATACCCATCTGATCAATAGTAGGGGTTTTAGAGTGCTTTGCATCTCGCTCATGTGGTGCGCCTGACTGACTGAGCACCTGGATAGTTTGTG
>Ga0137377_10005199_pt1 | contig 10392 bp, 10 predicted proteins | sample SagtaG_22_FD_104815 | JGI IMG/M metagenome (GOLD analysis project Ga0137377, IMG submission 104815) | Vadose zone soil microbial communities from Sagehorn Ranch, Mendocino, California, USA - Sage2_L_40_16 metaG | ecosystem: Environmental > Terrestrial > Soil > Vadose zone | place: USA... | reverse complement strand
GGCGAGGGGTTCGATAAACTGCCGTAGCCGGAGGATGGACGACAGACGACGCCCCTCCCGGTCGGCCGTGTGATCACCTATGTTGACCGCATGACCGATCACGCCCCCGACCCGTCGCTCGCTTCGCTCGTCGACCGCGCCAATCTCGACCGCGCCGCCATGCGCCGGCACCTCGCGCGCGGCTTTGACGGGGCCGACGACGGCGAGTTCTATCTCGAGTACCGGCAGACCGAGGCGCTGGTGTTCGACAACGGCCGCCTCAAGCAGGCGACCTTCGACACTACCCAGGGCTTCGGCCTGCGCGCCGTGAAAGGCGAGGCGGTCGGCTATGCCCATGCCTCCGACCTTTCCGACCAGGCGCTCGCGCGGGCGGCCGACGCCGTCTCCGCGGTGCGCGCCGGTTACTCCGGCACTTACGCCCAGGCGCCCGCGCGCACCAACACGCGCCTCTACCGGGACGAAAACCCCCTCGCCGCGCCCGGGTTCGACGCCAAGGTGCGGCTGCTCGAGACGATCGACGCCTACGCGCGCGCCAAGGACAACCGCGTGCGCCAAGTCTCCGTGAGCCTCGGGGCCACCTGGCAGGTGGTTGAAATCCTGCGCGCGGACGGGGAGACCTATCGCGACATCCGGCCGCTGGTGCGGGTCAACGTCTCGGTCGTGGCGGGCGACGGCGACCGGCAGGAAAGCGGCAGCCACGGTTACGGCGGACGCGAGGGCTACGCGCGCTTCGTCGAGAGCGACGCCTGGCACAAGGCGGCCGACGAGGCGGTGCGCCAGGCGCTCATCAACCTCGAAGCGGTTGCGGCGCCCGCCGGCGAAATGGACGTGGTGCTCGGCCCAGGCTGGCCCGGCGTGATGCTGCACGAGGCGGTCGGCCACGGCCTCGAGGGCGACTTCAACCGCAAGCGCACCTCGGCGTTCGCCGGGCTGATGGGCCAGCGCGTCGCCGCACCCGGCGTCACCGTGGTCGACGACGGCACCATGGCGGGCCGGCGCGGCTCGCTCACCATCGACGACGAAGGCACGCCCACCAATCGCACGGTGCTGATCGAGGACGGGATCCTCGTCGGCTACATGCAGGACCGGCAGAACGCGCGGCTCATGAACATGCGCCCGACCGGCAACGGCCGGCGCCAGAGCTTCGCGCACGTGCCGATGCCGCGCATGACCAACACCTACATGCTCGCTGGCGACCGCGATCCCGGGGAAATCCTCGCCTCGGTCAAGAACGGCATCTACGCCGTGAGCTTCGGCGGCGGGCAGGTCGACATCACGTCGGGCAAGTTCGTGTTCCAGTGCACCGAGGCCTATCGGCTGGAGAACGGGAAGGTCGGCGCGCCGATCAAGGGCGCGATGCTGATCGGCAACGGCCCGGACGCGCTCACCCGCGTCGCCATGGTCGGCAACGACCTTGCCCTTGACGAAGGCATCGGCACCTGCGGCAAGAACGGCCAGGGCGTGCCGGTCGGCGTCGGCCAGCCCACCCTGCGGCTCGACCGCATCACCGTCGGCGGGACGGGCTCGTAGGATGGGTTGAGCGTTCAGCGAAACCCATCAACTCGGATCGTCGCGGCAGGATTGATGGTTTCGCCGCTACGCGGCTCAAGCGCTAACTCACCGGGAATGCGACACGCCGAGGCCTGATCGCGATCCAGGACGTAGGCTGTCACCTTCGCCACTCCGCGCGGTACGTATCCGACGAAACCGTTCTTCACATTACGAACTTCAGGTACTGCCGTCACGACGTCGGGTCGCGACGTAATGAACCTGCCGATGCCTTTCACGATCCCGTTCTCGACGAGCAAGGCGGCGCGCGGGGCGCTCCGATTGTTGGCGTCCCAGGCCCATCCCGAGACGCGAAACCCGCCATGAGCCCCGGCAACGATCCGCTCGAGTTGATCCAAGTGACCGATGCATCGGCCATCCGACGCCGTGAAAACATCCGTCAGCGGGCGGCCGATGGATTGGGCCGCGATCGTTGAGAAAACGGAAAGATTGTGACGCAGGGCATACCCGCGTGCCTGCCACGCCAGTTCCAGTGGCGGTTGCGGCGCCACGTAGTTGAACGGCAGTGGATCCTGCACGTCCGCAACGTAAGCAACTTCGGCATCGGCCTTCATGTTGGGAAACATTGCTTGGCCTGTAGGGTCCGGCAGACCCGGCATCGGCATGAACCCTTGGCCAGAATGAAACAAGGATCGCTGCGTAGAGCATCAGCACGGTCGTCGAATACCGGGATTCCGTCGCGGCCTCTATTCCAAAGCGCAGACGAGCGAGCGCAGCGACCGCCGCGGAGCCGAGGGCCAACGCCATCAGTCCGGCACAGACCAGCTCATAGGAGCATAGGCGATCGCGCCGCCAATACCTCGCCAGAGCGTGTGCCGACAGCAACAACGTGACCACGCCGGCAATGGTTACGCTATCCGGTGTAATACTTGCCCACGGTCCGCCAAGAAATGCGAGAAAGAAGCTCACGACTTCGACAGCCTTGCTCGGTGTCAGCTTATAGTCCGTGCGCTCAACTACGCCGAAGATGCTGCCGGGAGCATTGAGATAAGCCCCAATCGTCGCGGCAATGACAATCCCGATGATCAGGATCGTCCCTGCGGGAAGCTCGCGTCGTCGGCCGCAAGCCATGATAAAAAGGATCATCAGCACGATAATTCCGTTGCCTATGGAAAAAGCAGCGCACACGCCGAAAAAGCAGGCGAAAGAAATAAGCAGCAGCGATCGCGCCGGGCGAACGCTTGCTGCTCGTCGTAATGCCGAGGCCAGCGCAGCAAACGACAGCATTGTGAAAAAATAGAACATGAGCATCGTCGTCTGAAATCCGCGAACGAAGTTCGACATCTGATGGCCGGAAAAAAGCAGCGAGGCGATGCACAGAGCGAGCACGTAGGGGGCTGCTAACTGCACCCTCTCATTCCGCCCTGCGTTCCCGATGAGCAGAATGCTCCAAATGGAAACCAGCCCTAGAAGCAGGCAGTCGATTGCGGCAAGAGACAAGGCGCCCGTGCCATGAGCCAGTTTGGTGTCCAGCAGAAAGACGAGGCGCGGCAAGAACGGTCGATGCTCCGCATGCGGCACCAGGAGCAAGGACCAGGAGCCCGAGTCCTGTTCCACTCGGGAAAACAATATCATGGTGCGCCACTCATCCAGATATGGAAGCGGATGAAAGGTAATGATCTGAAGATAGAAGATATGGCCCAACTCAAGGGCGATTCCGGCGACTAAAAGGGCTGAGAATAAAATAAACAGATGCGCGACTGTAGGCGCGATGGTTGCCGGCGCAGGCCGCGCAGCGCCGCGGGTATCCGCGTGATTCATGGAGATTTGGTTCACGCCCCCGGACTCGGATCGAACCTCTTTTCAGGGACTTGGGAAATCACCATCCTCGAACTTTGGCGCCGCCGACGAACCAACTGTCTCAGGCGTCCGAGGGCGCGCAGCGGCGCCGTCACGCGCCAACTCGTCGAGCGCAGCATACTGGAGACTTTTTCGTTCGTCTTTGCCTGCGTGCGCTCTGTTTCCATTGCTCGCGCCTCGAGCGCACCGAGCTGCGCCCACAGCTCGTTTATCTCCACGTTGCGCCGATGAAGCTCGACCGTCATTTCCTCCGCCTTCGCCTCGTGCCGGCGAAGCTGAGACCGCAACGCATCGAGCTCCGCGTCGCGCCGCTGGACCTCTGTGGTTGTCTTGGCTTCGAGCCGGGCGATTTCGTCGCCGTGATCCTCGGCTTCGGCCGACGCAACGGCACGGAACAGCTTCGCCGTCTCCCACATGCGCTCGCGCACCCAGTCGAAACAGGCTTGCAGCGGCGCGTCATCCCCGGTTGCGGCCGCCTGCACCATCCGATCGTACATCGCCGCGAGCGTCGCCCCCTCCGGCACACTTGCGAGGCTCGCGCGGCTCGCCCGTTGGCGCTTGAGGTCCGCGCCGAGAAAGCTGTCGATCTCGCCGGCGATTGCCGGGCTGAGCGCCTTTGCGTGCGGGCCGCCGATCCTTGCAAGCTTCGCGGCGAACGGCCGCCAGTCGGAAACCAGGTCGTCGTAGAGCTGAAACACTCGCCGGCGGCCGCGGCTCGCCCGCTCGACTTCGAGGTTGCCCTGGATGTAGCCGAGCAGCGCTTGCGCGAGCGGGAGCCCGTCGCGCTGCTCGAGCGACCCCGCGACTTCGATCGGATTGCGGAACGGAATGACGATGATCGGCTCTATGGAAAGTTCGTCGAGCGCCTCCAGCCACAGCGGCAATACCCGCGTCACGCGCGGGTCCTTGACGACGAACATCCTGCTGTCGGCGAACTCCTTGACGATGTGATCGCAGATCGCGCGCTTGGCTTCCCGCGCCGCGTCGGTTTCCTGCCAGCCGTCGGGGAGCGGATAAGGATCGTGCCAGGCGCTGTCGAATGCCGCGAACAGCCGATCATGCAGGCGGTAGGTCGCGTGCGATTCCCGAAACCCGCGATCGTTGTCGCCGGGAATGCCGGCGACCAGATTGCTGGCAATGTCCGCGCCCAGCAGGTTGATCACGCGCGTCGTCGCCGAGGTACCCGACCGGTGCATGCCGGCGACAATGATGCACGTCGGAGCCTGCGACTTCATCTGATGACCGAAGCGCCGCGCGAAACGCCCGGAGGCGTCGCTGCGTGCGGATGCAACTCGATCCGATCATCCACCAACGACACCTGCGCGATCGACAATCCCTGATTCGCCAGCATCACTCCGACGAACCGCTCCAGCGCGTGCGCCAATGTGCCATCGAGCTGGTCCAGTTCTTCCTCGAAACGATCGCCGAAGCGGTTGACTCGCGTGAGGCTTTCCAGCGCCTCCACGCGGCCCGCGTACATATTGTTTCCAACAAACGAAAACTCGCGCGGCGCATCGCCGAGCTTCAGTTCTCGGCACAGCCGCTCGAGCCACGCTAGATTGCCGGACGAGCCCGTGTCGCGCGTGTTGCTGCGAACCTGCCCAGCCGCGGCAACGAGGCCGATGCGCGGATGTTCGGCGAAGAACTCACCCATGACCGCCGCCCGGTACAGGGCCAGCAGCGGCAAGACGCCGTCATCCCCGCTCCTTCCTCCGTTTGCCTGATCTTGATTTCGTTCCGCCCGCACTTTCACGAAATATCGATATCCGTGATCGATGATGCGCTCCAGGATGTACAGGAATGGCCGAGAATCACGCCCCTTGTCGGCAAAAATGAAAATGTTGGCCCGGGGCGCGAGTCGCGCTATTGCCGGCATCAGCTTGCGTTCCGCGCCCTCGCTTATCGAGATGAACAAATCTCTTTCATTCAGATGGTCCATGCCGCTCAGGATGAAGTGCAGCGCATCGCAACAGGATGCGTGAATGACCAATGCGGTATCGGACTTTCCAGCCGCGTCCGCGGCCGGAATGGTCGCGATCGGCAGCGGAGCCGGGCTCTGTGCCTCGACTTCACAATAGGGGCGGAGCACCTCCACGGTCGCCCGCAGGTAAGCGTGACCGAATTTCTGGTCCGGTTCGAGATGCGCGCCTTCCGCCCATTCGTTCCACGCGTTTATGAATACATGGCTCGACCCGCCCACCGGCTTCTGCTTTGCAAAATAGGCAGCCTCGGCCAGCCACGCGGCGTAATGCGCTGGCGTGGAGCCGTGGTAACACGCACCGGCGCTTCCGCATCGAGGCATGTTGTCCCAACCGGTCATCACCGCGGGGATGACCGAAAAATCGTATTCACGGAACTGGCGCTTAACGGTCGCCAGTAGCGCCGGGTAATCGTAAACGCGTCCGGAAAAATCCGGATTGAACGGCGACTTCGACGCGCTGGTATCCGCTGCGTCAAGGTGGTGCGGCGGGAACTGGACCGAGGCATCGAACCCGTTCACCAGCGTAGTCGGCTTGAACGACATGGCACGCAGGAGGAAAAGGTCCTTTCCCACCGCCTTGAGGGCGACGTTGCGCCAATGTTCGATCGTTCGCTCGGGGTCGGCCAAAAGCTCGCTGCGATACACCACCAGCACGGGGCGGTCGTCGATCTTGATGTAGCGCGGGTCGTCCATGTAGCGCACCGCGTCTTCGATGAATCGCTTGTCGCTCTCCGGCGTGCGGATTTGCGGGATGAGGACGTCCTGTTCCGAGCCGTCCCAGCGCCGACTCCATGTTTCGTTCGCCCAGCAGAGGCAAAACCGAATGTCGATGTCTTTCCTGCGATAAAGCGTTGCCAGCGGCCGTTCCAGCAGTCGCTTGCCGCCGAACCAATAGTAATGGATGCAAAAGCCGGCGATCCCGTATCGCCGGGCCAGCGCGGCCTGGCGTTCCAGGACTTCCTCGTTGGACAAATCGTAGAAGCCGAGGTCGGCGGGAAGATGGGGCTGATAATGCCCGGCAAACTGGGGCAGCGCCCGCGTCACGTTCGTCCACTCGGTAAAGCCGCGGCCCCATGATTCCTCGTTCTCGGGAATGATGTGAAATTGCGGAAGATAATAGGCGACGAGCTGCACGCGGGAGCGAGCCGGGTCGAAATCGAGCGAAGCGCGTTCGGGCTTGTAGTCAGGGTCGCGATAGGCGCGCTCGCTTCGCTGCAGAAGCGTCGAAACACCCTTTTCCTTGAGCGCGCGCATCGTAATCGGATCGCGGCACCCGACCGGCCCGTGCGCCTTCATGTAATCAATCGATCGCTGCTCAAGCAGCGCCGGACACTGATGCGGCCTGACGTGGAAGCCGATGAAGACCGGAATAATCCGCTCGTGCGGCGGCCATTGCGGATCGCTGCCGACGGTCCGCTTGAACCAGCCGTTGAGAGGCAGAAGAACCCGGCCGGAACAGGCCTCCAGTGCCGGCGCGGTTGCCAGTTCAGTGTCCCGGTCGAGATAAATACTCGGCCGCAGATCGAGGGTTTCGAGCAGGCGCAAGCATGCCAATATCTGAATATAATCGCCCAGATTCTCGGTGCTGGCCTTGAGCGATCCGATGACGACGCCATTGTCGGAAGAAGCGGCCAACTAACAAACCTCTTGTTTCTCCGGCCGAAGCGCCGCCGCCGCAACGCGATCGTCGAGAGCGAAGTCGCTCATGACGCGATCGCACAGCCATCGATAGGTCGTGCCGCTGCCGCCTCTGTCGTGCGGCAGCTTGTGGGTGAGTTTGAGCATCGGGGTTTGCGCCGTTTCGACGATCAATCGGTCGAAGACATTCACCGGCTTGAGCAGTTGCTCCTCGTAGGGCGCGAAACAATGGGGACCGTCCGCCGGCAGTTTGGGGGTCGCGTCCCAGATAGCGCGAAATCTTTCATCCGATCCATAAGTCTCGGCGAAGAGCTGGTGGAACCAGAAGTAATGATCGCGCTCCCCGCGGCCCTCCCAATAGGCCCGAACCATCCGGTGCCAGCGGTCGACGACGTAGGAGCCCCGTTCGGCGGCGAGAAACCAGCTCGACAGCATGACATCCGGCATGGGCCGGTTGAACGCAAAGAAGCCGCTCGGCATTGCTTGATCGATCCAGCCGTCGAGCGGCCGCAGACAGTAGACGGTGCTGTCGATCCAGATGCCGCCGAAGCGACGAAGGAGCTCAATCCTGAGCACGTCGCTGCGCGCTTCCACCGGCAGATTCCCCGCCGCGGTTGCCGGGCGTGGAAGCGGGTCGAGGTAGGCCGCGAGCGTATCGCCCGACATGCAGGTTCCAGTCGGGATTGTGCCTTCGCCACGACGCCGCGCACGCCTTCACGAGGTCGGGCGCGTCCGCCCAGCCTTGAAACCACAGGCACCAGATCGTTCGCGGCAGCATTCCGCCCCTCCTGGGGCAGGTTTCCGCCGGGCTCGGACGGAGTCAATGAGGCGAGCGCCCCGGGTGGAGCGCTACGCGCTTGGACCGGTGCCGGCCCTGTCCCCCTTGCCTTTCCCAAACTATGCGCATAGGCTTTGCGCATGACCTGGAGGCCTCCTATGTTCAAGGACCGGCCGGCCAAAAAGCGTGCAGTAAACCTGTTCGTGGACGTGGAGCTGCTCGAGGAAGCGCGCCGCCTGCGCATCAATATTTCCGAGACCTTGGAGCGGCGCCTGCGCACGATCGTCAAGGCGGAGCAGGAACGGCGCTGGCTGGAGGAGAACCGCGCGGCGATCGAGACCTACAACCACCGCGTCGCCGAGCACGGCCTTTTGTCGGATCACGCCGGCCTGCTGTGACCGGCCATGCACCAGTTCGACGTCCTCGCCAATCCGTTTCCCGCCAGCCGGGAGCGCCAGCCGCTTTTGGTCGCGTTGCAGAGCGACCTTCTCGCGCGCACCCTCGACACGGTCGTGGTCGCGCCCTTGGAGCGCGCCGCCTCCGGCACGTTCGCGGATCGCCTCAACCCGCAGGTCGTGGTGGACGGAGAGCGGTTCGCGCTGATCGCCCAAGAGATCGTCACCGTACGTAAGTCGGCGCTGAGAAACCCCGTCGGCTCCCTCGCCGCGGAGGGCGACAAGATCATCGCCGCGCTCGATCTGCTGTTCACCGGGTTCTGATAGAGCGCGTATCGAGCTGACACACTGCGTCATGGCCGGGCTTGTCCCGGCCATCCACGTCTTTTGTTTGCTAATTCTCAAGAAGACGTGGATGCCCGGCACAAGGCCGGGCATGACCGTTCAGAGGCAGAGCCAGCCCCAAGTCACGCCGCGGCCAGGCCGTAGCGGCGGCGCAGGTGGTCGGCGAGGAGCTTGCCGGCGAGCGAAACGAGAAACACGAAGGCGATGTAGATCGCCGCGGTGGCGGTGAGGATTTCGATCGGCTCGTACCAGACGTTCACCAGGCGCTGGGACTCCGACATCAGGTCGGGCACGGTGATCACCGAGACCAAGGTCGAGGACTTCACGATCACGGTGAACTGGTTGACGATCGAGGGCGCGGAGGCGAGCGTGACCTGCGGCATGACGATGCGCGCGAAGGTCTGCGCGGGCGACATGCCGGCGGAGAACGCCGCCTCGCGCTGGCCGCGCGGCACGCCTTCGATGCCGGTGCGGAACGTCTCGGCGAGATAGCCGCTCGATTGCAGGCCGAGCGCGAGCCAGCCGGCGGCGAAGAAGCTCTTGGGAAACCCGAACAGCTCCGGCCACACGTAGCTCACCCACATGAGCTGCACGAAGATCGGCGTGTCGCGAAAGAACTCGATCAGCACCACGGCGAGCGGGCGCAGCGGCTTGACGTAGAGGCGCACGAGGCACAGCACGAGGCCACCGACGATCGCGACCGCAAACGCGATCAGGCATACCTCGAGCGTCACGACGAACCCCGCGATGAACACGTCGCGCTGGTTCCAGACGAGCCGCTCCCAGTTGCCCATATCGGCCTCACGCCCAGATCTTGCGGCGCCAGCGTTCGCTGAAACTCCGCACGCCGCTGGCGAGGACAAAAATCACGAGGAAATAGACGAGGGCGGCGCCGGTGTAGAGCGGCAGCGGCCGCATCTCCTGCTGGGTCACCATCGACACGTCGTACATGAGGTCGGGAACGGCGATCAGCGACACGATGGTGGTCGCCTTGAACAGCGAGACGAACTGATTGAGCGCCTCGGGCAGCATGCGGCGCACCACCTGCGGCAGCGTGATGCGCCACAGGATCAGCCGCTCGGACATGCCGAAGGCGCGGCCGGCGTCGAGGTTGCCGCGCGGGATCGCCTCGATGCCGGCGCGGAAGGTCTCGGCGAAATAGCCGCTGTAGACGAGGCCGAGCGCGAGCACCGCCGAGGCGAAGGGATCGAACTCGACGCGCCGCCGGATGGCGAGCGCGATCAACAGCGGCAGGACGAAATGCACCCACACCAGCATGATGTAGTCGGGTGCGTTGCGGAACAGTTCGACGTGGATGGTGCCGAGCCAGCGCAGCGGGGGGAAGCGGTTCACCCGCAGCAGCGCGGCGCCGAGCCCGGCGGCGAGCGCGAGCACGGCGGCGGCGAGGAACACCAGCACGTTGACGCCGAAGCCCTTGATGAGGATGGCGCGGTAATCCCAGAACAGGGAGAGGTCGAACGCTTGGGTCACGCCCTGGGGCAGCACGCGACCTACCTGCGAAATCTGGAGAGGAACCGGCCGAGCCGTTCGGATTTCGGCGCGCCGAACAGATCGGCGGGCGGCCCTTCCTCCTCGATCAGACCGTCGTGCAGGAAGATGACGCGGTCGGAGACCTCGCGGGCGAAACCCATCTCGTGGGTCGCGACGATCATGGTGGTGCCCTCGCGCGCCAGCTCGCGCATCACCGCGAGCACCTCGTCGGTCAACTCGGGGTCGAGCGAGGAGGTCGGCTCGTCGAACAGCATGGCCTTGGGGCGCATCGCAAGCGCGCGCGCGATCGCGGCGCGCTGCTGCTGGCCGCCGGACAGGCGCGCCGGATATTCGCCCGCCTTGTCGGTCAACTGCACGCGGCGCAGGCATTCCTC
>Ga0137377_10005196_pt1 | contig 10394 bp, 8 predicted proteins | sample SagtaG_22_FD_104815 | JGI IMG/M metagenome (GOLD analysis project Ga0137377, IMG submission 104815) | Vadose zone soil microbial communities from Sagehorn Ranch, Mendocino, California, USA - Sage2_L_40_16 metaG | ecosystem: Environmental > Terrestrial > Soil > Vadose zone | place: USA... | reverse complement strand
GGCTGAGGTGAAGGTTTTCTACGCCGCAGTACCGGAACAGGGGCAAGCGCGCGTGGCAGCACGCCTCTCGGACGGCACGCCGCTGCTGCTCGACAAGCAAGTGGGCGAAGGACACATCGTGCTGCTCGCTTCGGGACTCGAGAACCTAACCAATGACCTGCCCCTCCATCCCATCTTTGTGGTTTTCGTCGATCGAATGGCTCGGTATCTCTCGGGTGACGAGCGTCTGAGTGGCTCGAAGGTGGTGGATTCCTTTGTGCAGTTGCGCGCCGCGGCTGAACCGACAGGGGTGGCGGCGAGCGTCGAAGTGATTGATCCGGACGGCCGTCGGCCCTTGTCCCTGAACGAAGCGCGAACGATGCAATCGTTCCGGTTAGAACGCTCGGGATTCTATCAGATTCGTTTTGCCAACGGGCGAGATGCGGTCATCGGCGTCAACCCTGACCGGCGCGAATCGAATCTGGAGCCGCTGACCAAAGGTGTGCAAGACCTGTGGAGCGGAGGCTCTGGAAGCAGAGGGACGCAGCCAGCGGGCTCCGCACCGGTTCAAGTGAAAGCGCGTCCCGTAAGCCTTTGGTGGTACGTTATGCTGCTTGCATTGGTGGTCGCATTGGCAGAGACCGCTCTGGCCAGCGGCTACTTGGGCACGCAACGGGAGGAAGCATGAACAACCGCAGCGAGCTCAACAGCTATATTACGCGCCTGCAGCAGAGGCTGCGGGTCGGTGTTTGGTTGCGCGGCGCAGCCATATTTACAGCCACGGCGCTTGCGATTACCGTCGCGCTCGTGCTTCTGCTCAACCGCCTCGCGTTCCCGGCGCATGGCGTCACTGCCGGGCGATTAACTATCTTCGTTGCGCTCGCCGTGGCGGCTGTATTCGGTATCGTGTTGCCGGTGATTGGCGTGACTCGCGAGTGGGCTGTAGGCAAAGCGGAGGCAGCAAATCCCGGCCTGGAACAGCGCCTTACGACCTTTGAGGAGCAAGTGCGCAAGAGCAACGATCCGTTTCTGGAGCTGCTGGCTGCAGACACGCTGGCGCACACAAAGCAAACGGGGCCGCAATCGTTGGTTCCAGACAACCGTTTGTTCGCCCTCGGCGGCGCGGGAGTGGCTTGCCTCGCCGTGCTGGTATGGATGATGGCTGACGGACCTGGATACCTGGGCTATGGAGCTGCCATGCTCTGGACCAACAGGAGCGCCGCTCCGCTCTATGGCATTCAAGTGACTCCGGGGAATGTCACCGTGCGACGAAATAGCGATCAACTGATCACCGCGCGCGTGACCGGGATGCATCCCGACAAAGCGCGGCTGTTCGCGCATTACGGGAGTGCCTCGGGGTGGGAACCTGTGGCCATGCAGGACGAGCACGACACGGGCGGTGGCGCGACCTATCAGTTCGTTTTCGCCGGGCTGCCGGAGACTGTTGAATATTATGTGGCCGCAGGGCCGCTTGTCTCCACGCACTACAAATTGCGCGTGCTGGACCTGCCTTCGGTGAAACAAATCAAAGTTACTTACCACTATCCGGCATGGACGGGAATGAAACCGGTGACCGAGGAACATTCCGGCGACCTGCGAGCAATCGAAGGAACGGAAGCCGCCCTTGAAGTGGAGATGGATCGTCCCTTAAAGGATGGCCGGCTGACGCTCGACAACGGCCAGATGATTCACCTTGCGGGCAGCGAGGGAAACAGGTACCGAGGCTCGATTCGTTTGGACAAGGATGGCGCGTATCATCTAGCGGACATCGATGGCGGCCAAGAGGTACGCTTATCGGAGGATTACTTCATCGCGACGGATAAGGCAATGCCGCCGGAAATCTCGATGGAGCGACCCGGCGGCGATTACCGGGCCAGCCCCATTGAGGAAGTGACCGTCGGCGTGACAGCGCGGGACCCGTTCGGTCTTCATGACCTGCGCCTGCACTACTCCGTGAACGGCGGGCCGACCCAGGACGTGAGCCTGCTTAAATCCGCTGGCACGAAGTGCGCCAATGGTTCCTACATGCTGCCGCTGGAAGAATTCAAGCTGGTGCCAGGCGATTTGGTGAGCTTATACGCGACTGCACGAGATGGTCATAGCGAGGCCCGCACGGACATCAGCTTCGTCCAGGTCGAACCTTTTGAGCGTGAGTTTTCGCAATCGCAACAGATCGGAGACAACGGCGGTGGGAGCGGTGGCAACAACCACATGGAAATTTCCAGACGCCAGAAAGAGTTGATCGCGGCCACCTGGAAGCAGCAGAACGACAAGATGTCGAGTCCCAAGGAGGCATCTGCGGCAGGCCAGTTCCTATCTGGTGCGCAGCGCAAACTTCGCGACCAGGTCATGGCGCTTTCGGTTCGCATGCACAGCCGTGATCTTTCCCAGGCCAACGAAGAGTTCTCCGATTTCGACAAAGACATGCAGGATGCAGCTAAGGCGATGCTGCCCTCGGCGGAAAAGCTCGGACAGATGCAGTGGAAGGATGCGATGCCATGGGAACAGAGAGCGTTGCAAGCATTGCTGCGCGCCGAGGCCACGTTCCGAAAAATCGAAGTTGCCTTCGGACAACGCGGCGGTGGCGGGGCCGGTGCTCGCAACGCGGGGCGCGATCTGGCTAGTTTGTTCGATCTGGAATTGGACACGGAAAAGAATCAGTATGAAACCGCGCAGAAAGCATCTGCGGCGGAGCAGCGCGAAAAGGATGTAGAGGACGTCCTGAAGAAACTGGACGCGCTGGCCAAACGCCAGGAAGATTTGGCGAACCAGCAACGTAATCCGCAGCAGAGTTTCCAGCAACGTTGGGAACAGGAAATGCTGAGGCGCGAAGCGGAGCAATTACAGCGGCAGATCGGACAGATGATGCGGGGCGAGCAGAGTGCGAACGGGTCAGAGCAGAGTTCGCAGCAGCAGGGTGCGTCAGCCGGGAGCGGCTCGCAGGCAGGCAAGTCCGGAGATCCGCGAACGGAACAAGCACTGCGGCATTTGAAACAGGCGACCGACGCGATGAAACGCGCGGACCGCTCGCAACAGGGCGCTGCAGGGCAGGAGGCCGCCGATCAGCTTCGTCAAACGTCGAATTTGCTCGCGGGCACGCAGCAGCAACTTGCCTCGAACAAGATGGACTCTCTCTCGCGCGAGGCCAGCCGATTGACGCAAGAGGAGCGCGCACAAGCTCAGCAGATTGACAAATTCGCCACGCAGGAGCGTGATGCAAGCCCGGCGGACCTGGACCGTATGAAGGTGCGAGTTCATGAGCGCGACCGTTTGGCGCAGGAGCGGCAGAAGCTCTCGGACGACCTCGCAAGATTGCAGAGAGGAATTCGCGACACTGCACGGGAAATGGCTTACACCCAACCGGAGGTTGCCCGGAAATTGCGCGATGCACTGACGGAGATGGATGAGTCCGATATCGATAATCATGTACAAAGAACTGCGGACTGGTTGCGGCGCGGAATCGATCCAAATTCGAACGGCACCGAAACCGAGATCGCGCAAGGTCTCGAGAAGCTCAACCAGCAACTTCAGGACGCGCAGAAAGAAGTCGGGCAAGGCAAGCCGCGGCAGCCCGGCGCAGACCAGCCCAACGCGACGGCGGCACTCGACCAGTTGGAGCGGCTTCGCAGCCAACTCGAAGCTATGACGGGTTCGCGCGGCAGCTCCACGAGCGGGCAGAACTCCCGACAACAGAATGGGAGGCGTAGTCAGCAGGACGGAGAGCAGGGACGCACAGGCCAGCTTGCCGCCGATAGCCTCCGCCGCGACAGCAAATCCGGCGACTTAAGCGGCGATATTCGCCAGGGCGGCGCTGCAGATGGCACCGTATGGGGCAACATCAACACCGGCAACAACCGGTACGGACGCCCGGGGGAGCGGCCCGCGCCCGTGGGACCGAGCAATCTGGACGATTCGGAGCGTACGTTTCAGCAGGGGATGCGCGACCTGAACGAGTTGCGCCACATGGTCCAAAACGATCCGCAGGCAGCAAAAGAAGTGGGCGACTTGGTGCGGCGAATGCAGCAGCTCGATCCGAGCCGTTTCCCGGGCAACCCTGTGATGGTGGAGCGCATGCAACGCGAACTGCTCAGCTCCGTGGACAAGTTGGAACTTGTGCTACGTCGCGAGGGCGCGTCGAGCGGAGCCCGCGCTGGAAAGGCCTCCGCCGTCCCGACGGAATATCAGGAATCCGTCGCTGATTACTACCGGCGTTTGAGCAAGAATCCCTGGGAGCGCCAACAGTGAGGCTTGAGCAGAATCGCAATACGAAATGATTCACATCAGAATCCAACGGCCGACCAAACCTGCCAAGCCATTGAAAACAAAGGAATGGCGGAGAGCGTGGGATTGAGTCCCGGTTTGCTGAGTGGGAGGTGAACAGGTGGTGAGCGCCGGTAGGTCTCTTGTGTTTTGTCAGCACGTCTTTTGGATTTGCGCGAATCGCCTGGTTTTTATGCATTTAGCAACCTACCCAAATCGGCGAAATGAGTAGCAATAGCATTCACACGGCTTTCTCGCTGGGTCAGGATCCGGGCTTGTGTCACGCCACGTGAGAATCTCTTCTGAACAGCGCTCCGGCTGCCATCATTCGACGGGCGGCGCCCTTAGGCTGCCGGAATTTGAAATGCACGTGGGATCCGGGTGTCCAGTGTCGCAAGAATCGCGCCCTTTGCCTTGGCCAATTGGCTGAGGTGACCATCAGTCGTTTGTTTTGCTGTTTTGACCCAAGCCGGCAAGCGTGAGATGTCGTGGTCGTCGGGAATGAACTTTAGTGCTTTTGCGCCTTTCAATCTCAGCAACACCTCACGGACTTGCGAAACAGCAAATCCGTACTGTGCTGCTTGTACCAGAACTCGGACGAAACCAAGTTCGGTAATCGAGCAGGTCGCCAGTTCCACGTTCCCCTTTGCCACCGACACACGAACCCAGGCCGCGACTCGCTCGTGAAATTCATGTTGGAGAAAGCCGAGCGCCACCAGCGCATTCACGTCAAGTAGATATCTCGTGATCACTCCGTCGCCTAAAAGGCGACGGCTTCTCGAGGCACGCATGAGACGACATCCTCTACGTTATGCCGCGAACGCCCGATCCGGGCTGCAAAAAAACCGCATTCCTCTGCGACAAGAATCTATGGGAATTCGGAGAGAATCTCGCGTACCTGCCGGCTGGTCAAAACCGGTGCTTCCGGTCCAGCGCTTAGGACTGGAAGACCCGTGATCCGGTCAACGAGGATTCTAACCTGCCGCGGGCGCCTCCTCCGGGGAGTCAACAGGACGCCTCCTGCTTGCACTTTTGCGTCCAGCGAGTCGCCCGGCTGAAGGCCCAGTTGACGGCGAATTGGACCAGGCAGCACCACCTGTCCCTTCGTAGAAAGTTTAGCTTCCATGGTAAGACGATCTTACCACAACCACTGACGAAGAAGAAGGCAAAAGATTTTCAGACTCAACTGGCCAACGCAGCGCGCGGCGTGCTCGCGCGCATTCGATGCGCTTGCCTACCAAGGCGATTCCGGCTCACAAGAAGCTAGTCCTCAACGACCAACTCCCAACATGTATATCACGTGATATAGGACCCTTGCCAAGCCCAGAACTCTCGGATATCGTGTGCCCGACCGTTTGAGGAACCTGGAGGGCAAAATGGCTCGATACCTCCGCATACGGCATGTGGTCAAGACCGACCGAGCGAGCGCCCGTGAGCAAATCCAGGCAATTTGCGGGAACAAGCCGGACGGAAGTCATTGGTCACTCACGCAAGATGAGGCTATTGCACAGGTCGAAGATGGAATATCTCTTTTCTACGTGGAAAGCGCTGGAGGCCGACGCTTTGACGTAATCGTCGCTATGGATTTGCACGCCGCAAATACCTCAAGACCGTCGCGGATGACGAACTTCTGTATCTGCCAAGCTGTCACAACCTCGCGCACGGTCGATCTATGGCGGCAGGGCGTTGAGAACGGAAAGATACGGAATGCAAAGCTTTGGGGTTTTGGTTGTCGAGGACTTTATGTTTGTGCGATGTTGCGAGGAACGGAGTTGGGGCAACTAAAGTGCAAGGAAAAGTGAAGTGGTCAACAATTTGAAGGGGTATGGCTTTATCGGACGTGATGGCGGCCCCGATATTTCTGTTCATTACTCGGGCATTGTCGGCGAGGGTTATCGTACCCTGCAAAGGGGGATTCCGTCGAATTCGAAATCGAACAAGGCCCAAAAGGTCCGCAAGCATCGAACGTCGTCGTCACCAATGGCTAGGTTCCTCGCGAGAGGCATGTCCGTAAACACGAACGAATGCTCCTGGCGTAGCGTACAAGGAGCGTGGGTATTGGAACAACCCCGGAAGGAAAGCGGCCCCCATGTACCCGGTATATGAAGTCATCGAAGTTGTGCCGAACGGCTCACGGCAGAGTGTCACAATCGTCCCCGGCTTGGAGCTTGCGAAGGCAGCGGTTGAAGACCTTGCGAAGCGCACACATAACGAGTGCTTGGCCGTCGATGCTAAAACCCACCAAGTGGTGATGCAGTTGAATGTAGAGTCGGCAAAGTTGCAGGCGACGAAGAGGGTTTTCCAGATCGCCCACGACGAGGAGCTAGCGCTTCAAAGAACACAACTCCTGAAGTCGCAAGGTTATATCGTGATGTCCGTAATCGGTAACGAGGCAGCCAAAGTTGTCTTAAGCTCGACTCAGCATTACGATCTCTTTATCGTCGATCACGCAGCCCCCGAAGAAACCAGGAAAGAGATCGTTGATTGGCTCAGGGCAAACTACGCGAAGGCGAAAATTCTTGCCCTTAATCCTGGTCAACAAATCCCGAGCGCGGATTTCAATGTGACACACGATGCCCCGGACAAGTGGGTGCCGATTGTAGCCCAACATTTACTGAACTTTGCCGACATTCCAGGGCCAAGCAACGCTTCAAGCAGTCCAGCCAGACTAACGAAGAAGACCTAGTAAACGAGACCGCTAAAAACAGCAGCGTTTACGCGGCTACTGCCACTTCTCAACGCGAACGTCAAGTTGGAGACCAACGGCAAATTTGCCTTCCCCTTGGGGATGACAGTGAACCATCCCTCCCTGTAAATTCAGGTGTTCCTCCGGTGCATCCAAGCGCACGAACTTAGCCGGAGCACAAACCGAATCGGTAATCACCCGTGCGCCCCGAGGACTCACGTTCTCGGTGAGTGCCTCAACCTTTGCAATCGGCGATTCGCCCACGGCACCGATGCCCCCTTAGTGCTCCTTGGATTTTGACCGGAAATGCAACCCAATTCAGGCTTTGGCCGGGGACCACCTTGCTCCTGGCCGCTGCGAAGCGCGGGGCAGAAAGATAAGAGCAGGTAATCGAGAGTAGCGGGTGCTCCAAGCGATTGGCGAATAGAAGCCTCGTCTGCAACTTGAGCGCGAAAATCTGGAACCCGCTTGGTCCGGCGATAAGTCCTTTTCCTTCCCTGCTTTTATTTGTGGCGTACTAGCCATATGACGCAAGAAGCCACAGAGCTGCTCAAAAAAGGCCCTTACCCTTTCCGTCAAAGAGCGTGTTGAGCTGGCAAACTCCTTGTTCGAAAGCCTGGAAGCCGTCGAGGAAGATCCCGCGGCCGTCGAAGCGGCGTGGAACGACGAGATTGCTCGCCGCATCGCAGATCTCGATTCCGGCAAAGCAAAAACCGTTCCCTGGCACGAGCTCCGCCGCCGTGTTTCGGCCAAGCTTAGACATGGCCGCTAGACCGGTCGACTTCCACGAGGATGCAGACGCCGAATACGACCACGCTCTCGACTGGTATCTCGAACGGAGCCCGCCGCCTCGAACTTCGCCGACGAGCTGAACAGGGCGGTCGAGATGATTGCGGACGCTCCCCATCGGTGGGCGTCCGGCCCGTACGGCACTCACAGGTTTGTTCTTCATCGTTTTCCGTTTGCTCTAATCTGCCGCGAAGTCCCGTCCGTTATTCAAGTTCTGGCTGTCGCTCATCATCATCGGCGCCCCGGTTACTGGAAGGGCCGCATCTAGGGTTCCAGGGGAGCACGGGCCGGCGTCCCGATTCGAGGAGCAACTGTTCAGATTCAGACAGCAGACGGGAAGTGGCTGTCCCAACCAATGTGGACGGAAACAGATGGGCAATTCTCTCTGACCGATGCGCCTCAGGGTGAGTCAATACTTGCGGTAACGGCGACGGAACTCCAACACAACTCGTGGAGCCTAAGGCGAGTACTTTTACAACCTCTAAGGATCACCACAACGCCGAAGGAACGCAGATGCAGGAAGCCGCTGGTGGTTCACATGACTGGAGGCGTGGGATGTATTCGTAGGGTTGAGAAAAAGTAGCACGAGCTGCAAACTGTTGAAACGCGGTATGGCAACGCGGTCGAGGCGTCGGCCTGCAAAGCCGATCTTGGCGGGTTCGAGTCCCACCGTCACCTCCAAAAATATTCATTGCTGCTTGACGTTGAGAGGGAGAGCCGCTTATTTCGCGGCCCTCACCTGTGACCCTATTTTTGGACCAGACAGGGCTTCGAGTTTAGAGCGGATTTCTAGGGCAAGCTCTTCGAAAGTTTTTCTGCGCACGTCTTCCGCTGCGGTTTCACGAACCAGGTTGCGAATATGATCGTATAGTTGAGGCTTAAGCCGGATTGTGATTGTCATGTGTCACCCAATACCAAATCATCCGAAAATCTTCGTGAGAGGAGGTTCGGAAGGGCGGAGCAAAAACTACTCTACCTAAGAAATCCTAAAATCGGCAACTCGATCAGTGCTTGAGCCCAGTAGAACGAGTCCTACCCCCATGATAGCGCAAGCGCCACGCCCGTTCAGTTCCGTCGCGAAGAGGCAGTGAAGTTTCCTGTCTCCCATTGCATTCCCTCGATTTTTGAAGGTGAGGAGAGCATATATCGGCAGGAGCCGTTTAGGTCTGGGAAGTATTTGCTGGTGATGTAAATGACAATGCAAGTCGTTCAGGCAGGGCACGCACCGGACACTGTGAGATCTTTCTGGCAGCTGTGGAATCCCAATTGTCAACCCTACAGCTATGGACCCAGCGATCCTGAAAATCACCGAGTACACAACAGCGCGCCAGATGAATGCCCACCAAACGCGAACTGTTCGCTGGAAGGACCGGGCGAGAGGCTCGACACCAGAAGCATCGCGGGGCAGCAGTGCGATGTAGAAAGACCGGAATTTCTTTGCCAGAATGCGGCGGATCCCAAACATCGAAACCGCGAAGATAACAACATATGGCAAGATCTGATTAGCCCACAAAACGACGTGGCCGGAAATTAACACGTTTTCCCAAGCCTTGCGCAGAAGGACCATGAGAACGCCGATGATGAAGGACAAAATCAGGAATGTCGGCCAGTGGTGGCCCACCAAATTCGGAGGCCATGGCCAAGGTTAGGCTGAATGTAATCTCCTTGAGGCGGAGACGCGCCCTGGAATGAAAGTGCGTCGAACAAACCGCGTTTGCTTAGCATGGCCTTGTGCGCATTGTGAGCCGCGCGCGTCTGGTGGAGTCAAGTAACTGAGCTTGCCTGCATTTTTGTGACACTCAGCCGGCAGTTCATATGAGCAGGGAGTCGGTTTTGGAGGGAAAACGAGTTAAGGCTATTCCGCCGGAATAGTGGCGGAGAGGGTGGGATTCGAATCCGCTGACTACATGAAAACAAAGGAGTTTTGCGGCGCACCTTGGCCTTCTAAGTCATTGAAAGGAATACAGCAGAATCCCTAGTGCCCCCTTATTGCCCCCAAGATTTTGAGCGGGGCGACTGCTGTTATGCTAGAAGAGCGACATAACAGGAGAAGACCGCAGAGTTGGCACCGCTGATTAGCGCACAAGGACTTTCCAAAAGATACGGAAGCGCGCCGCTTTTCCAGAATCTTTCCTTCACCGTTTCGGAAGGGGAACGGATCGGTGTGATTGGACCCAACGGGTCCGGCAAATCCACGCTGATCGAGATGCTCTACGGCCGCGTGAAACCGGATGGCGGGGATGTCGCCGTACGCAAGGGGACGCGGATGAGCTGCGTGACGCAGATATCCGAGTTTTCGCCGGGCGTGACGGTGCGCGGCGTGATTGAGGGCGCACTGGAACGAGCGCGCGTACCGGAAGAGGAACACGCTTCGGAATTCGCGGAGACGCTTGGGCGGGCAGGTTTTACCGCTTTGGATGCGTTGGCGGCGGAGCTTTCGGGCGGTTGGAAAAAAAGACTGGCGATTGCGGAAGCGCTGGTGCAGCGGCCGGATATCCTGCTGCTGGACGAACCGACGAACCATCTGGACTTCGCGGGAATTGGCTGGCTGGAAGGGGTGCTGCAAAGCGCGGGATTTGCATGCGTGGTGGTGAGCCATGACCGGTATTTCCTGGAAAATGTCGCAAACGAAATGGTGGAAATCAGTCGCGCGTACGAAGACGGAGCGCTGCGCGTGTCC